>Ga0209181_10000495_pt1 | contig 73394 bp, 64 predicted proteins | sample MAT05_FD_187208 | JGI IMG/M metagenome (GOLD analysis project Ga0209181, IMG submission 187208) | Freshwater microbial communities from Lake Fryxell liftoff mats and glacier meltwater in Antarctica - MAT-05 (SPAdes) (version 2) | ecosystem: Environmental > Aquatic > Freshwater > Ice > Liftoff... | reverse complement strand
CCCTTAATCCTGTGCGGACTGGCCGTGACTGCTTTTCATTTCTTGCTTCCGCTTTCCGACCCGAACTCCCCGGTTGCTTGAATCACAACGTATCTATATCCAATGTGTCTTCATGAGGTTTCCTTTATCGCTTACCGCTAAAATTGCAGGACACATCCTAGGCAACAAACTGCGCGGCGTGAAAAAATTCGCCACCGTCCTGCAGCTCGAACCACTTCACACCTGTAATCTCACCTGCACGGGCTGTGGAAGGATTCGCGAATACTCGACTTCCCTCAAAGACGTCCTGCCATTGGAAGACTGCCTTGCAGCGGCAAACGAATGCGATGCCCCCATGGTTTCCATCTGTGGAGGAGAGCCACTCATTTACCCGCAGATCGAGGAACTCACAGCCGGTCTGCTGGAGCAAAAGCGGATCGTTTATATCTGCACCAATGGCACACGGATGCGTGCAAAGATGCGGGATTACCTCGCTCTTGCCTTTCAAGAAGATGCATTCACCGCACAGGAAAAAATCAGGCGTCTTCTGCGGGAAGAACTCATTACCCAGGAGCAGGCTGCTGCGATCCAAAACCCACGCACCTCAGGTATAAAGCGGAACCCCATAGCTCCAAATCCGTTTCTATACTGGAATGTTCACCTCGACGGGCTGGAAAGGACACACGATTTGATCGTCGAACGCGAAGGCGTCTTCAAGGAATGCATCGCCGCAATCCGTATGGCTAAAATTCTCGGTTATCAGGTCGCAACCAATACTACGGTTTATCGCGAAACCGAGATGTCCGAGATTGAGCAGCTTTTCTACTTCCTAGCGGAGTTGGGCGTCGATGGACACACCATCTCCCCCGGCTACGACTACGACGCAGCTAAACAGGATATGGCGAAACGGCTGAATATGGATCCTGCGCAGTTTTTCCTGACGCGCGAAGCCACGCGCGAAAAGTTTTCCGCCATCATGGAGTGGGGCGAACGCTTCCCGATTTTCGGCACACCGGGCTATCTGGAGTTTCTCTCGGGGCAACGCGACCTTACCTGTAGTGCCTGGGCGATTCCCACGCGTAACATCCGGGGATGGAAAGGCCCCTGTTACCTGATGACCGACACGCATCACACCAGCTATCTCGCTCTTTTGGAAAAGACCGACTGGTCACGATTCGGCGTGGTGAATGGCAAGGCGCGCGACAGCCGATGTGAAAATTGCATGGTGCATTGCGGCTACGAACCAACTGCCGCGCTAGGAATCGATGCCCTCCCGGGCGACACTTGGAAGAATATCAAATTCAACTTCGGGAAAAAACCCGCGCCGGAATATCGCAAGGTCACAGCATTCACCGGAGTCACCAGCGGAAACGGTCACTCGTCATCTGGGTCAAAGAGTGAGAAACGGGAAACAGTCTCGTAAATCATTTATATCAGTGGTGGGGATCGCTACACGCCAACCGCCCAGGCTCCCACCTGAATCCAGTCGCCATTGTAATCGCAGACAAAGGTCGCTGTGGACTGTTTGTATAGCGCAGGTGTGGCGAACCCGGCTGTTTTATACTTGGCTCCAAAGCTGACGCTGATTGGCCCTCCGGTGCTAGCATTGAAAATAGCCAAACTCAGTTCACGTCCCAATACTGCGTTTATAGGATCGTCTATAGTATAGCTTCCAGTCGCAGCCAGAACGATCCGGTGGTATTTCGCCGCATAACTGTCTGGCGCATAACTCCCCGATGTGAGGGATATGGTGACCCAGCCTGCCGTCTGTCCTTTTACGAGATTGTCTTCCAGGATCTCCACCCCGCGAGCGAACTGAACGCGTATTTGGTGTTACCTGCGCCGAAGAGGGAATAGTAAGGCCGATCTATCACGGCGTTGTTCACGGTTGCTCCGATTGCGTAGTAGGCGACCTTCCCGGTGAACAAATCGCCAAGAATGAAGTAGGAGTGTAGATCGCGGATGTTCGTGACTGTTTCTCCTGACACTATTTCTATCACGTAGCTGCCGGGCTCCCCATTGTTTTGAATCCAGCGGTTTTGATCCAAAACCACGTTAATCGTCCGGTGAAGCTGTAACTGCGCGCGGGTAGCCCCATTGCTTTCGCACCCCCGCATGACAAAATTGTAAACCAAACCGCGAAGCGGCACGTCCTTTTTTCCTCCTCCTTCTTCCTTTTTCCTTACGCTTACACAAACGCCACGGCGATCTCGTCGGCTAGGAGCTTGCCACGCCGAGTGAGACGGAGGGTGTCGCCATTCGGCTCCAGCAAGCCGGCCTCCTGAAATTCCTCCATCTCCTTTTTCCATGGAGCGAGTCGGGAGAGGGGAACGCCGTCCGAGGTGCGCATCGCAAACGCGATGGTTTCGCCTTCACGTTTTTCAGGAGACAATTCCTCGCGGAAGCTGACCGTGTCTTCGCCCGCTTGAACACGCCGGACGTATTCCTCCGTATTCCGGATAGTCTCCCAGCGTCTGCCTCCCACGGTGGAAAATGCGCTGGGACCGAATCCGAGATAATCCGCTCCCGCCCAGTAAGCCTGATTGTGTCGCGACTCAAAGCCGGGTCGGGCGTAGTTGGAGATTTCGTATTGTCCGAAGCCGCCAGCGGACAGGACATCCATCGTTGTCTCGAAGAGCGTCGCATCAAGCTCAATGTCCTGCCGGAATTCGCCGCCGGTGAGTTTGCGAAAATACTCGGTGTCTTCCTCGTAGGTGAGGCAGTAAGTGGAGACGTGCTGCGGCGCGAGCGAGATAGTTTTCTCCAAAGTCTGCTGCCACTCGTCAGCGATCTGGCCGGGGACAGAAAACATGAGATCGATATTGATGTTCTCAAAACCGGCTTCCCGGAGGATGCCATAAGTCTTCTCCGCCTGCTCCGCACTATGCACGCGACCCAGCGTTTTCAAAAGACGGTCATGCCAGGATTGGACACCGAGACTGATCCGATTCACGCCCGCCGCTTTCAGGAGACGCGCCTTCTCGATGCGGACCGTTGCCGGATTTGCCTCAAAGGTAAACTCAGCTCCTGGTTCCAGCTTCAGGCGCTTGTTCAGTCCTTCAAAAAGGTAATCGAGCTGATCCACCAACAGCGCGCTGGGTGTGCCGCCGCCGAAGTAAACCGTCTCCGGCTTGATGTCGTAATGCTCCGAGGCGCGTTCAACCTCGGTAAGGAGCGCATCGATAAACGCGAGGTTCTTATGCTTCGCACCCGTCTCCACATAGAAGCTGCAATACGGACACAGCTTCGGGCAGAACGGGATGTGGAAGTAAAGATGATGAAGCGGCGGCATTTGCAATTGCGGATTTTGAATTAGAATAGCGCGCGGCGTCTGAGGAAAAAAATCCGCAATCCCCAAATCCCAAATCGCCAATGCCTCAGTGTCCCGAGGACGCTTTCTCCGCTCCGAGGCCGGTTTGAGCGCGAACGTTGAGCTCGGCGAACTTTGCTTCCGCATTGGGGTCTGGAGCCGAGAGGATCGTTCCGAGCCATGCGCCGAGGAAACCGAGCGGGATGCTTACGATCCCGGGATTGGTTAATGGGAAGATCGGATGCAGTTTATTGATGCCATTTTTGCTCAGTAAAATCAGCACGATGGATGAGACCAGTCCCACAACGAGGCCGGAGACAGCACCTGTGGTATTGAATCGCTTCCAGAAGATGGAAAACAAAATGACGGGGAGATTTGCGGATGCGGCCACGGCGAAGGCAAGGCCTACTAGCATGGCGGCGTTCACACTGGAGCCGAGTTTGATTGCCAAGCCGATGCTCACTGCGCCGACAAAGAAAGCCGTGATCCGGGCTACGCGAACTTCCTCTCCGACCGTCTTCACTTTTCCGTGATGGAGGACGTTGGTGTAGAAATCGTGCGCAAAAGAAGTCGAGGCGCTCATGGTGAGCCCGGCGACTACGGCGAGAATCGTGGCAAACGCGACGGCGGAGATAAACGCGAAGAAGTAATCGCCACCCAGCACCTGAGCGAGGATCGGCGCGACCATGTTGCCATTGGGCTTCCCGGCCAGATCCAGCGGTATGTCGCTCATCTTTAATATGGTTGCGGCTCCGAACCCGAAGAAGGTGGTTAGCACATAAAAGACACCGATAATCGCTGTCGCCCATACTACGGAAACGCGCGCTGTTTTAGCATCCGGCACCGTATAGAAACGAACTAGGATGTGCGGGAGCCCTGCAGTCCCGAGCACGAGACCGAGGGCGAGCGAGATAAAGTCCCAGTTTCCATAGGGATTTGCTTCAGTCACGCCATAGGCCATTCCGGGGTTGAGAAGATTTACGGGCGCTTTGCTGCCTGCATAATCGGCGGCGGATACGGCGTCGAAAAAGCTTCCGATGCTGTAGTTATATTTACCTAATACCATGATGCTGAGTGCAAAGGCACCGCCCATGAGCAGGATGGCTTTGATAATCTGCACCCAGGTCGTGGCGAGCATTCCTCCGAAGACCACATAGATCAGCATCAGCACGCCGACCCCGATAACGGCAGGGGCATAGGGAATGCCGATGAGTTTTTCAATTATGCCGCCTGCGCCGACCATCTGGGCGATCATATAGAATGTGGAGACAACGAGGGTACTGAGGGATGCCATCGCGCGCACCGGACGCGGACTCATGCGATACGCGAGAAGGTCGGCCATGGTGTATTTGCCAGCGTTACGGAGCGGTTCTGCCACGAGAAAAAGGACGGTGAGATAGGCGACGAGGAAGCCGACGGAATACATGAAGCCATCGTAGCCTTTTAAACAAATAATCCCGGAAATGCCGAGGAAGCTGGCGGCGCTCATGTAGTCACCGGCGACAGCGAGACCGTTTTGCCAGCCTTTAATACTGCGGCCGGCGGCGAAATAGGCGGCGCTTCCGGTGGCTTTGCGCGCGCTGAACCAAGTGATGACGAGTGTCAGAGCCACAAAGGCCGAGAACATCCAGAATGCAGGGGTGAACTTGAAGCCAGTTTTCTGTTCGGCGGCTGCGGCTTGAGCGAGAAAGAGAAACATGAAGGAAAAGGAAGAAGGATGAAGGAAAAGGGAAGAAGGGTCAGGCGCTGCGCGCGATGGAAGTCACGATTAGTAGCCGAATTTGGCGAGGAGTTTGGCGTTCATCACATCCCAGCGACGGGCGACGCGCACATACATAGCGGCAAGCACCCAAGTCATGATGAATTGAGAAAGCGCGAAGAGGTAGGCCCAGTTCACCTTGCCCCAGACTGGCTGCTTCATGGTCTCCGGCCAGAAACCAACCATGACCGGCAGTGCCATGTAATAGGTTAGGAAGAAGATGGTTGCCGGGACGATGAAACGCCGTTTTGCGCGTTGAAGCGCGATGAAGTCCGGATCGTTCGCGATTTTACCCCAGTTGGGTGCTGTATTGCTGCTCATGGGGCGCGGACGCTAGCAACCTCGCTGCTGCTGTCGAGGCGAGAAACCGGAAGAAGACGGCTGCGAATTGAGCCAAAAGTAATGTTATCCGAGAGTTGGAGTTTTGAACGTGTGCTCGTAGTGCGCAAACTTCGGTCTTGAGCCTGACCCGCAACTTTGTGGAGTATGGGTGATTACCTATGATTACTCTCGGAATTGATAGTGGAACGCAGAGCACCAAGTGCATCGCCCTAGACATGGAGTCTGGAAAAATTGTCGCCAATGCATCGAAATCTTATGACATGATTGAGGGCCTGCCTCCCGGTCATCTCGAACAGGAACCCAAAGTCTGGCTCGATGCCGTGGACGAAACGGTGCGCGCCTGCATCAAGCAACTCGGTAAGAAGAAGGACGGTATCAAAGCGATCGGTGTCAGTGGCCAGCAGCATGGGTTTGTTCCCCTCAACAAAAAGAACGAAGTTATCCGTCCTGCGAAACTTTGGTGCGACACGTCAACTGCGGATCAGTGCAAACAATTTGCAGACGAGTTCGGTGGCGTGGACGGTTTGATCAAGCTTTCCGGTAACGCCATGCTTCCCGGCTACACCGCACCTAAAATTCTCTGGCTCAAGCAGAACGAGCCCAAAAACTTCAAGGCACTGAAATCCGTCTTGCTCCCGCACGATTACATCAACTTTTATCTCACCGGGGAAAAGGGCATGGAGTTTGGTGATGCCAGCGGCACCGGTTTGCTCGATGTCAGGAAAAAGGAATGGTGCAAACCGCTGCTGGAATTCATTGATGAGGAACTGGAAGACTGTTTCCCAAAACTCGGCAGTTCCCGTCGTGTGATCGGTCTCCTGACGGAAAATTTACGCGAAGCATGGGGCCTGGCAAAGAGCCCGGTCGTCTCTGCAGGCGGTGGCGATAATATGATGGGCGCAATCGGCACGGGGAACGTCAAACCAGGTGTTGTTACGGTCAGTCTTGGTACGAGCGGCACCGTTTACGCCTTCAGCGCCGAGCCTGTTGTGGATGAGGAAGGCGAAGTGGCAGCATTTTGCGACAGCACGGATCGCTGGATGCCACTCGTCTGCACGATGAATGTCACTGTCGCCACCGAACAGGTGCGTGGCATGTTTGGCTGGTCGCACGATGAAATGGAAAGCCATATCCGCAAAGTGGGTCCCGGTGCGAGTGGGCTGCTTTTTCTCCCCTACCTCAACGGCGAACGCACTCCGAATCTTCCGCAAGGATGTGGGGTGTTTCATGGGTTGAATACCGAAACCATGTCCCCAGCGCACATGGCGCGAGCGACCATGGAAGGAGCAACGCTGGGTCTCGCCTACGGGCTGAATCGTTTTCGGCAGCTTGGTATTGAGCCGACAGAAATTCGTCTCACGGGCGGTGGCAGCAAGAGTGGCGTCTGGCGGCAGATTTGTGCCGATGTCTTTGGTGTGCCAACCGTTTGTCTTACCAGTGCAGAAGGTGCGGCGCTTGGATCTGCACTGCAAGCGGCATACGCCAGCGCTGCGACGGAAGGTAATCCCACGACGTTTCGTGATCTTGCCGAGCGTCTGGTCACGCTGGATGAATCCACCCGTTGCAAGCCGGATGAGGCAGCCCGGAATATTTACACCAAACTACTCGGACGCCAAAGCGACCTCACAAAGCGGTTGCACACCGCCGGGTATATTTAGACAGTCATTGAACAGCCTCCCTCCCAGAACAATCAATCATCCCAAGTATGAACGCTCGCTCACTGGCAATATTTTCCGTCGTTGTAATCACGATCGTTGGTGCCTTCCTCTGGTTTTTAAACTCAAGCGATGCGCCACATGTGCCGCCGGATCCAGCAAAAGTAACAATCCCCGAGCTGTCGCCCAAGCCTGAAGACGGATTGCCGAAGCCTTCTCAGAAGTCGCCTGATTTAGCACCAGCGACCAAGGACCCGGTAAAACCAGCGCCAGAGCCACCCACGCCCACGCTCAGTGAGGATGATCGTAAGATCGACGAAATGCTCAAGACCGGAGGGGACGACGAAGCGGGGCATACCACGACTGCGCAGAATCTGATTAATATACTCCCGACTCTTTCCAGCGATGGTCAGGTGGAATGCGCCCAGCACATCATGAATTTGTTGAGCGATGAAGAGTTTAAGCGCGTTATGCCATTCTGGAAAAACTCGGCGACGAATCCCGATGTGATTGAAGTGCTCGCGACCGATCTCATGAACCGGGAGGATAAAATCAAACTACCGGCAATGCTCGATGCGGCGAAAATGCCGAATCATCCTTACCACGAGGAAGCGCTCACGAATTTAGAAATCTTTCTTGATGCTGATCACGGTAGCGACTGGGTGAAATGGGACGCGAGCCTCAACGAGTATCTAAAAAAGCAGGTTGAAGAGGAGAATCCTTAAGCCGGTATGAAAATCGTTCTGGCTGGCACCGGTGCAAGCGGCGCGATTTATCTTCAGCGTCTGCTCGATAAAATTGATCCCCGTCAGCATGAGGTGCATCTAATACTGACCACATTTGCAAAGCAGGTGATCGGAGAGGAGCTAGGCAAACTTGAGGTGCCGGAAGGTGTGCATGAGCATGGCGATAAAACGATGAGCGTCCCATTTGTCAGCGGCTCGTCACCATTCGATGCGATGGTTGTTGTTCCTTGTTCGATGGGGACGGTTGGACGAATCGCCGCAGGCACAAGCGATTCCACGATTCTGAGGGCAGCCGATGTTTTCCTGAAAGAGAGGCGTAAACTGATTCTCGTTCCGCGCGAGACGCCGTGGAATCTTATCCATGCACGAAATGTCTGCACGCTCATGGAGGCAGGTGCGATCATTCTCCCGGCATCCCCTGGATTTTACAGCAGGCCGCAGACAATTGCCGAACTGGCCGACACCGTGGTCGTGCGCATTCTAGATCAGATCGGCCTGCCACAATCCGACGCATTCCGATGGGCCGAGAAGTCGTAAAGCCGCAAGTTCGATTCAGTCAGCGAGTGATCGCATGGATTGCTGCGACGTTGCTCAAGTTGCTGGCAAAGACGTTGCGCGTTGAAAGCCACGACAAGGCCCGGTTTTACGATCCTACACGCAAGGAGCCCGTGCTGGTCTGTCTCTGGCACAACCGGATTTTGGGAGCGACACTCGTTGACGTCCAGTTTCTCTACAAGCGTCCGTTGCCACTGAATGTTCTTACCAGCGCGAGCAAGGACGGCGGCATGCTCGCAGCGCTTGTGAAACATTTCCGGATGGGAAACATCCGTGGCTCCAGTTCACGGCGGGGTGCGGCTGCGTTGCTTGAGCTCAAGCGCAATTTGTCGGCTGGATGTGACATTGTGATTACGCCCGACGGTCCTCGCGGTCCGTGCTATCACATGGCTCCGGGGATTTTATATCTCGCGGCAAATACCTCCACGCCCATTGTTCCGCTGGTTGTTGAAATGAACAGCTTCTGGAAGTTTGGAAAACGTTGGGATGCGTTCCGGATGCCGAAGCCGTTTTCTACAGTCATCGCCCGCTACCTGCCGCCCATTACGATCGGCAGCATCGATAATCCCGCTGCTTTTGCCGCCGAGAAAAAGCGTCTTGTGGAGATCATGGGTGAGGATTGATGAAGGAAAGAGGAGTAAGGAAAAAGGATGATGGGGCAGTTGCGTGTGACGCGTTGCCCTTACTTAAAGCTGAACACTTAAAACTCGGCTACTGAGATAGCCTCCTAGGTCAGATTCTTGCTTGTAGAATCGACAACACTGCCGCATTCGCGGCAGACAACCCTCCAAAGATTATGATTATCGGCGTTCCAAAAGAAATAAAGGCACAGGAAAATCGCGTCGCATTGCTCCCAAGCGCCGCGTATCAACTCATCAAGCGCGGCCACAAAGTGGTGGTCGAGACAGCGGCGGGGTTTGGATCTGGATTTTCGGACGAGGAATACAAATTTGCTGGCGCAGAAGTGGTTGCGAAACACGAGGAGGTCTTCGAGCGGGCGGATATGATCGTGAAAGTGAAAGAGCCGCTGGATAGCGAGTGTTCTTTGTTCAAGCCAGGCCAGATCCTTTTCACCTACCTGCACCTCGCCGCGAATAAGAAACTCACGGAGTCACTCATGAGCGCCAAAATCACCGGGATTGCTTATGAGACGGTGGAGGTAAATCGCCGCCTGCCGCTCCTTGAACCCATGAGCGAAATCGCCGGACGTATGAGCGCACTGATGGGCGGTTACTTTTTACAAAAGCATACGGGTGGAAAAGGGGTGTTGCTTGGCGGCGTGCCTGGAGTGCTTCCGGGCAAGGTGGTAGTGATCGGCGGTGGCACGGCGGGTGTGAATGCGGCGCGCACGGCAACTGGTCTTGGAGCCGATGTCACCATTCTCGATGTGGATATTGAGCGGATGCGTTATCTCGACATCACCTTGCACACAGCGCACACGCTTTACTCGAGCCATGCGCATATCCTCGAAATACTGCCGGAGGTGGATCTTATCATCGGCGCGGTTCTTGTGCCAGGGGCGAAAGCTCCCAAGCTGATTACCCGTGAAATGTTGCGCGTGATGAAACCAGGTAGTGTGCTGGTGGATATTGCGATCGATCAGGGCGGCTGCTGCGAGACATCACGAGCTACCACGCATCACGATCCGATTTATGTGGAGGAGGAAGTCACTCATTACTGCGTGGCAAACATGCCGGCGGCTTTTGCCCGTACCGCGACGCAGGCGCTGACGAATGCCACTTATCGTTACATCGAAATTCTGGCGGATCACGGTGTTCCCGGCGCATTCACAAAGGATCGTAATTTCATCGGGGGCATGAATGTCTATGATGGAAAAGTCACGTGCGCAGGTGTCGCTAGCGCGCATGGAATCGAGCTTCACATGCCTGCTGAGTTTGGACTGTAAGATTGTTTTAACCAGTAAGTTGAGACGTGGTGTGATTACAAGTAGGTGCGATAAGAACAGAAGTTGGATATTGGGAGTTACTGGTGGAGGCGCAGCGATCTGGAGTGCGGTGGCACGACACCGCTCTGGAGTGCTTGGGGATGGGAGAATGAATGAGTCGCATCGTGTGCCTATCGAGCAGGCGCGTCCTGAGTAAACGGTTGACGCAAGGTGCAGCACTTATTTTCCCCGCCCAACGCGGCATCTCCAGAGCGGCGTCATGCCGCCGCATTCCAGATTATACCGCAACCGCGCCCGCCTTTAATCACCCCCGTTAAGGCGTCTGCGCTGGTTCTCCTCCATGGCGGGTTTGCCGACGCGGTAATTTTCTTTTAGACGAGGCTGAAATGGGAGTTCCGGGTTTGTAACCATTGCGTTCGAAAAATGCGGGACGCTCTTTGCGTCCGCAGCGCTCAAAGTCACGCTCCAGCGCAGACAGCACACCAACAGGAGACTGATCTGTTTCCTTTACCAGAAAGTCGAACAAAGCTTCGGCGAGAGTGGCCAGCGCAATCTGGTTGGTGCGGTTGATCCGTGCGTGAAGCCAATCTGCAAAGCGGAGGAAGGATTCAAATGGAGAGCGGTCATCGCTCCAAAGACGGACGACCGTTTCGACAAAGTTGCCGCTGTTGCCGACCAGATCCCAATAGCGTGCAAAGCGACGCATACGCTGCATGGTGGGAAAATCCAGTAGACGATTGGAGAGAATTTCGTAGGGGGGCATGGGTGACCACACCACCTCGTATTCCTGGTCGTGTCGGATGATCGGGGTTCCTCTTAGGCGCTTGAGAATACCGACCTGAATTTCCTGCGGACGCAATGCCACCAGGCGGTCAAACCCGCGTCCAAAGCTCTCCAGACTTTCGCCCGGCAGTCCCACGATGAGGTCGGCATGAATATGAATCCCGGTATGTTCGCGAAGGAAGCGGAAGTTGTCGCCGAGCTTCTCGTAGTTCTGCCGACGGCTGATGTTTTTAGAAGTGGTTTCATCGAAGGTCTGAATACCCACTTCCAATTGCACTGCGCCCGGAGGGAATTTTGCCAGCAAAGTGCGGAGTTGGTCTGGGAGACGATCCGGCACCATCTCGAAATGGACAAACAATCCCGGCCGCGTGCGATCCAGAAAGAACTGTAAAATCGCGGAACTGGTCGGAAGATGGAGATTGAAAGTCCGATCTACAAATTTGAATTGCTTCACCCCGCGCTGAATGAGCTGGTTCATCGCCTCCAGAAATTCAGTCAGCGGAAATGCCCGGACTGGAATATCCAACGAGGAAAGACAAAACTCGCAGGTGAATGGGCAACCCCGCGATGCTTCCACGTAAATGACCCGGTTGGTAATGTCGTCGGTGGTGTATGCGTCGTAAGGCAGCTTTAGCGCAACAGGCTGAGGCAGGGGAGCCGGGATGATTTTTGGGATGGCGACGTCTCCCTCTAAAATGCGCCGACAAACCAATCCAAACTCTAGATCCGCCTCGCCCGTGATTACATAATCCGCCAGGCGCACAATCTCCTGATCCTCTGTCTCATAACTCACTTCAGGGCCGCCAATCACCACTTTTAATTCCGGTTGCAGCCGTTTCAGGAGGGCGATCACCTCCGTAGTCTGCACTACATTCCAGATATAAACTCCCAGCCCGATAATTTCCGGTCTGGCAGCCATGATGCGCTCCACGATTTCCAGCGGTCTCTGATTGATGTCAAACTCCATGATCGCCGTCGCCTCGCGTAGTTCCCCCATATTTGCATGCAGGTAGCGCAGCCCGAAAGCGGCGTGGATATACTTGGCATTAAGCGTGGCTAGAACGATCTGTGGCATGCGTGAACGTCTTCACTGATTGCTGTGAACCCGGCACTGAGCCAGCAAAATTATCTGACCAGACAGTTGTGGGTAATGCTCAGATCTCTGTAACCGCTGGACGGAAGCTTCGGGAGGGATGCTTCACTCTCAATAGAGAGTTGGTATAATATGTCATTTTTACCCACGCGCGAAGCGCCTCGCCCTTTTACCTTCCATCCTTTTTTCCTATTCCATTTCCTTCTCCTCCACCCCCACCTCGCGCAAAGCTTCCAAAAGCCCTTCGTGACGGTCGTGATGATAATGGTGTGTATGAAAACCAAGGCGTTGTGCGGTCTCGATATTGGGTGCCAGGTCATCGATGAAAAAGGTTTCCCCAGGTTTCACTCCAAACTGGTTTTGCAGTGCTTCGTAGATTGCTGGGTGTGGCTTGGAGAATTGTGCTTCATGCGAGTAGATCGCTCCGCTGAAAAGGCTGAACAAATCGTAGTCACGCACCAGCCCCTCGACATGCATGCAGTTGGTATTGCTCAGGAGGTAAAGCGGGTAGCGGCCGTGGAGCTTGCGCACTAGATCGTGCATCGGCTCATTCGCCCAGAAGACACCTTGCCAGGCTTCGATGAAATCTTCGTCCCTCCCACGAAACTTAAGTACACGAAAAACCGCCTCCAGGAATTTCTCCCGCGACAGCCTGCCGTCTTCATAAGCAAGCTTGTCGGCATCGATTTCTGCGAGCGCCTGCATGACATCCGGTACATCACTTAAAGGAGCTACTTTTTGAATCGCCCGGGTGAAGTCGAAGCGGACGATGACGTTTCCAATATCGAAGAGGATGTTGCGGATCATAAAAGCCAGTTGATGGTTGAGAGGTGATAGTTGATGGAAGCGACAGATGATGAGGCGCTGTTTTCATTGAAAACAACTCCGGCTACTTTTTGCCAGCGTTTGCCAGCACAAACCTCGCAGTCGTGCGCGCGGAATCGGGTGAAGAAAGCGCCTGCATGGCTTTTGCCCACTCAGACCATTCGGCTGCATGGTTGGCAAAGACACGCTGGATGGTGGAGACGATTTTGTCGTGCGTGGTGCAGACAGCACCACAGCGGTGATTTTCGATTAGCTGGGCGTTGCCGAGCTCCTGTCCCGGTACGATCTGCGTAATAATAAACGGGGTTGCGGCGGAAATCGCCTCTTGAGTGGCAGCGCCCCCGGCTTTTCCAATGAGAATGTGGTGCGTCATCAGAAGCTGGGGCATTTGATTCGTCCATCCGTGAATTTCCACCGACTTGCCAGATTTTGCCGCGGCTGTCTCCACGCGTTGCCTCAGTGTTTCATCGCGTCCTACGGTGACGGTGAGATGCAAGCCGGGGATGCTAGTGAGTAGTTTTTCCACCAGCAGAGGCGCTCGTTCTTTGTCGTAATTCACCATGAATAAAACGCGCGGTGGATTCGGATCGGGACGCACTGGACGCGCATCTGCAAACAACAACGGAACGGGAAAACCGAGGACATGCACTTTGTCCGCAGCAACTCCAAAGCCTTTCACCACAGCGGCCGTGTCGGCGTTTGGCACAAAGTAGCCGTCGGTTGTTTTGCTGATCCATGCGCGGTTAACGGTAATGGAATCGGTGACCAGCGTGTATTGCTTGAAGGTGACGACGGCACGCGGGAGCTTGTCGAAAAGCCGTGCATAAACGGGATACGTGGAGACGACGACGTCAGGATTTTTCTCCTGGAGTGTGCGAATGAGCGTGCGTTTGAGGCTGAACAAGCTCGGAAGCACAATCCAGTTGAGGAGTGGAGTGCGATCCAGCAGCCAGTAAACAAACGCCCAAAGGAGAGGGGATTGATTGATCATCCCGAGATAGATTTTCTTCGAGAGGTCCTGGCGCTTGCCATACGTCTTCTCGAATAAATCAAGGACCTCGACGGCGACATCCGCGCCGCCGATATCGGTAATTCCAGCCGCGAGTGAGCGGGCCGCCGCATTGTGACCTTCCCCGTAACCGACGGTAAGAATCAGGATGCGTTTCATTTTGATCTACTGTGCAAATCGCTTTTTGAGCGCAGTGACCACACCGGGTGGAACAAAGGCCTCCACTTTGCCGCCGAGCTGGGCGATTTCTTTGATTAGTCGCGAGCTGACGTAACTATAATCTTCGCGCGGCATCAGAAAAAGGGTTTCCAGTGTTGGCTCCAGACGACGGTTCATCAGCGCCATTTGGAACTCAAATTCAAAGTCGCTGATCGCACGCAGGCCACGGATCATAGCCGCCGCCTGTACCTGCTTTGCATAATCCACCAGCAAGCCGGTGAACTGGGTGACGCGCACGTTCTTGATGTGGACGCTTGCCTCCTTGATGAGTTCGACTCTCTCAGCGGCGCTAAAGAGCGCCTTCTTCTCGCCGTTTTGTACTACCGCGATGATGACTTCATCGAAAAGGCGGGCGGCTCTTTCGAGCACATCCAGATGACCATTGGTAACTGGATCAAACGATCCGGCGTAAATTGCGCGTTTCACCCGGCGAAGCTGATCGAAAGCCCCCGTCGGGTAAAAGGAAAAAAACGGGTGTCCGGGAGATGTCGCCCAGGTGTTACAAGCACGCCATGTTTGTCGGAACGGTGGGCAGGAGGCGAAGCTACTAAAGGAGGAAGGAGCATGGAAAAAGGAGGAAGGGAGTGAGCTTCGCTTTTGAGTCCTCGTTATGCATTTCCAATCAACCATCAACCATCAACTATCATCTATCATCTATCAACCAAGCCGCTACTTCTTCACCGCCAAGGCTTCGAGGTAGTCGAGCAAGGACGCGAAGTCTTTCACGCTGATTCCTGCGACGAGGCCTTCGGGCATGAGGCTTTTGTCAGACTTCTCGCGCTTGGTGATGTTTTTTGGATCGAGCGTGATCTCTTGGGCGGCGATGTCGCGGATGACGATTTTGTCGGCGGCTTCCTGGGTGACAAAACCCATCTGCATCGCGCCATCCTTCAGCGTGAAGACATTGGTCACGAAACCCTGAGCCATGGTCTTGTTGGGTAAAAGCACGGCTTCGGCGAGTTCGCGGCGTTTGTAAGTGGCGGCGATATTGCCGAGGAAAGGACCTTTTGGTGCGTCTTCTTGTTTTACGGTGTGACAGGCGCCACAGCCCTGCTGTGCGAAAAGCTGTTCGCCGAGTGCGACGTCGCCTTTGGTATTCATGACCGCCTCGATGACTTCCTCCGGCTTCATCGTCCCGATGAGCGGACCGCTGGGCGCGAGCGAGGCTTTGAGCTTATCGACGTCGAGTTTCAGGCGGCTTACTGTTTCAGCTGCGCTTTTGCGCACGACTTCGTCGGAGTCTTTCAAGCCTTTGAGAACCAGATCCGAGCGGCCTTTTTCCTGACCATCCCGGATCGCACGCATGAGTTGCTGGCGACGCTTGGGATTACTCCAGCCAGCCTCGATGGATTTTGCCGCCATCTCGCGAGGCTCGGGTGAGCCGACTTTACGAGCGGCCAAGTTCAAGAGCATGGCGTCCGCCCACATGCTCGGATTCCCTTCCACCTTTTCCGCCTGCGCTTCGAGAAAGTGATGCTCGTTTTCAATCAGGCGCGATGCGGTAAACGCGTTTTTTACGTCCATGTGCTTGTCTGAAATCACCGAAAGCACGCCAAGGATAACCGGCACGGCTTCTTTATTGTCGGTCTTGCAAAGCGCGAGCGCGGCGTTCATGCGCGTGAGCGGGAGACTTTCGGGAAGATTCGCGGCGTCTATGAGCAGGGGAACGGCTTCTTCAGGCACGGTGTCCATCTGCGAAAGCTGCGTGACGAGCACCGGGTAAAGCGATTTGTCCTTCTGCGCGAGAGCAACGAGGGTGTTGCTGGCGACGTTGAGGCTGATTCGATGGCGGTTGAATTCGCGGATTAAAAATGCGGCTTCGTCTCCACTGGCGTTTTTGAGTTCGTCTTGCAGCACGGCAAATATCTTCTTCGACTCCGCCCATTCCTCCGGCTGGTAATAAGGTCCACGGCTGTCTGGCCGCGTTCCCCACGAATCGCCTATCCACGGGCCTTCTTGAAAGTGGAGACGGCAGAGCGCGATGAGAAGCTGGCGACGCTTTTCCAAATCCTTCTCTATGGGGAGGCGTTCGATCATTCCATCTATGACCTTCGGTTCGTGAATGCCAAACAAGACACGGTTTGCGGCGGCAAAGGCGGCTTTATCTGCTTTGGGATCATCCATTACAGCAAAGCAGGCGTCCGATGTTTTGAACTGCCGCATCACTTGCAAAGCGACATGTGCAACGACGGGATCGGGATCGGTGAGTAAGGGAAGGATTTCCCCCGTCAGCTTAGAGAAACCTTCGTAATCCAGGTCCAGGCTAGGTGTTCGATTGTCTGCCCAAACACCGTTAGAGCCATGGAAAAAGGCTGAGGCAGCAAGGGCTTCTTTACGGATACGCGCATCAGAATGATTTAAATTATCTAAAAAGACAAAGTCCCTGAGAGGTCCCACACCGCTTCTTGAAGAATTTATTATCCTGGAAAGTGGAGTCCGAGAAGTTTCACCAATTGGCTTTTTCGCATCTGACAATACGATAGAGACGATTGGGAATGCCATGTTCGACAGGCCTTTAATTCGCCATGGAAGCGTCGAGTCAGCTTCTAAAGGCATTGAGAGAAAGAAGTCATGGCTGGAAATTTGAGAAATGGTAAAAATTCCTGCTATGCGGGACTTAAGGCTTTTAGTCTCATCAGTCATCAGGGATTTTATTTTGGTAAGAAGCGATTCGATCTGATTATCGACATCTTTTTTTTGATAATACGGTTTGGTGATTTTCGGTCTCCGAATAAATGTCCTCTGCGCCTCGAGCCTCACCCGATGACTCGGCGATTCCAGCAGCTTCACCAGCTCATCATTCGTCGCCTTGTCAAAATCCGGCACCTTGGCGGGTTGCATTCCCTTCGGCGAAACGCGGACGATGTAACCAGCCTCCGGGCCGTTCCAGTCGAAGGTCGCGCCTTTCCATGATGACACATAGGCGTAGCCTTGCGCGTCCACATCAATGTCCGTCGAGCGCGTCATGCTCACGAGCGGCTTCGGCTTTTCTGTCTCCTTGTATCCAGCGCCGTCCGGCTCGACCGTATGACAAAACACCGGTCCGAGTCCCCAATCGCTGGTGTAAGGTTTGTTGTTCCATTCGGCGGGCCAGCCGGGTTCATCAATCCAACACGCGCCGCAACCGGAGCCGCCGCCGTATTCTCCGATGGATTTGCGGGTTTCCTCGGGGAAGTTTTTGAAAAGACGCGGGTAGCCGAAGTCGTCGAATCCAGCGATGTGATGCAGTTTCAAATCCCAGCCGTCGCCGTCGTTGGTGTTGTCGCGGGTGAAAAGATCGAGCGTAGGCGAAACGGCGACTTCGAGGATGTTTCGGGTTCCTCTGGCGTAGAGTTGCAAATCGGTGCCGTCGGGACGCACCCGCACCACGCCGCCGCCGCGAAGCTGGAGTTTTCGTCCGTCGCTACCTTCCGCCTCCATGAACCCGAAGTCGCCGACCGCGATATACAGCCAGCCGTCTATGCCGATGGACATGCCGTTCGTCGTGTGATCCGGCGGACGATCCTTGAAGCCAAACGCCAGTCCTTTCACGAGCATCTTCTTTTCGTCAGAGATGCCGTCGCCGTCCTTATCGATATAGACGCTCAAATCCGGCGGATGCATGAGATAAAGCCGATCTTTGTCCCACACCAGACCGCGCGGGCTATCCACGTTCTTTACAAACTCCTTCACCTCGTCGGCGCGTCCGTCGCCATCCGTGTCGCGCAGACGAAGGATGCGTCCGCGGTCGGGATTGCGTCCGAGCGAGCCGTTTCCATCGCTGGAGACAAACAGCGTACCGTCGGGTGCAGCGGCGACAAAGACGGGATAGTTTACCAGCGGCGGTGCGGCGAAGAGCGTCGCTTCAAAACCGTCTGCTACTTTTACATCCTGTAAAAGCTCGGCTTCCCTGGGGAACGGTTCTCCGGCGAGACAGATGGAGGAAAGGAGGGAGGTAGCGAAGAGTGCGAGCTTAAGCATGGCGGAGGGCGTAGTAGAGCGGAAACCGGAATGCGGAAAGCGGAAAGCGGAAAGAACAGGCCGAAGGCGCGGTTAATAATTGAGCACAGGATTCAATCCTGTGCTACGACCACTGCGCTTCTCCGACCTCGTGGGATTGAATCCGAAGAGCGATGATATTACTACGCGGTCTGCTCTGAAGCAGCAGAGGGAAGGACGTCAACCGGGGTTTCAGCGGTATGCTTCCGGGCGATGAGCATGTAAAACGACGGCACTACAAAGAGGGTGAAGATCGTTCCAATGATCATCCCGCTTACCAGCACGACACCAATGCTGTTGCGCGCTGCCGCGCCGGGGCCGTTTGCCAAAACGAGTGGGAAATGCCCTGCTACAGTTGCCACGGAAGTCATGAGAATCGGACGCAGTCGGGTGGATGCAGCTTCGGTGACCGCCTGGAGTTTGCCTTTTCCTTCTTTCTGCAAATGGTTGGCAAACTCTACAATCAGGATGCCGTTTTTGGAGACGAGACCTACCAGCGTGATCAAGCCAACCTGGCTGTAAATGTTGATGGTGGTAAACCCGAGGAAGCTGAAGATGAGCGAGCCCGATAGGGCCAGTGGCACGGAGCCGATGAGGATAATCAGAGGATCGCGGAAACTCTCGAACTGCGCGGCGAGCACTAGGAAAATCAAAATCAGCGACAGGATCATGGTGGCCGTGAGTTTATTACCCTCCACGCGGAGCTGGCGCGCTTCGCCTGCGTAATCTGTCGTAAAACCACGAGGGAGAATTTTTCCCGCCTCGGTTTCCAGCACCTTGAGCGCTTGATCGAGCGTTACGTTGGGAGGAATCGCGCCTTGGATCTTCGCGGAATTTAACTGCTGAAAACGATTCAGGGTGCGCGGCTCGGTGGTGGTATTGAGCGTTGCAAAGGTGGAGAGCTGGACGAGTTTTCCTCCCGGTCCGCTGACATAGAGGTCTTGTAATTGATCTGGGTTTAACCGCTCGGATCTTTGGAGCTGCGGGATCACTTTGTAGCTGCGTCCCTGAATGCTGAACCGGTTGACGAAGTTGCCGCCTAGCATGGCACTGAGGTCGGCTCCCACTTGCTGGAGGTTCAAGCCCAGCGCGGCAACCTTGTCGCGATCAAACACAATTTCTGTCTGCGGCATGTCATATTTGAGATCAGTGTCTGCAAACAAAAACACGCCACTCTGCATTGCTGAAGCGACGAGTTGATTCGCAAATTCCAGTAATTCCTTCGGCTCCGCAGTGGAGGTAATAACGAACTCAACCGGGAATTGTCCGCCGCCGGGCAAAGGAGCGGGTGTAATTGCAATCACCTGCACGCCAGCGATCCCACTCATTTTCATGAACACTTCCGGAACGATTTCATCGGTGGAGCGTGTCCTGTCGCTCCATGGCTTTACCCCCATTCCTGAGAATCCACCAAACGGCTGGGTGAGCTGGAAGGTGTGCCGTGTTTCTGGAATGGATTTAAACACTTCATTGACCTTTTCTGTGTAACGCGAGGTCTGCTCGATTGTGGAATTTGGCGATGCCTGCACGATTCCTAAAATGACGCCCTGATCCTCTTTTGGCGCAAGTTCGCTGGGCGACAAGAGAAAGAACGGAATGCCCATAAGAATCACGATGACCGCTAGGGTGAGCGTCACCAGACGATACTTGAGCGTGCTGGAAAGCATCCTTTCGTAGCGCTTGCGGAGCTTGTCGAAACGCTTGTTTACCCAGCCGGCAAAGCCTTTATGCGAATCGCCCTCACGCAGCAGTCTGGAGGACATCATCGGAGAAAGCGTGAGTGCAACGATGCCTGAGATCACCACGGCTCCTGCCAGCGTAAATGCGAACTCGCGGAAGAGGGTTCCAGTCAGACCGCCTTGGATTCCAATGGGCGCATACACCGCCGCCAAGGTAATGGTCATCGCGATAATGGGTCCCACCAGCTCGCGTGCTCCCTGAATGGCCGCCTGAAAAGCACTTAATCCTTCATGCAAATGGCGCTCTACATTTTCCACCACGACAATGGCGTCGTCCACCACCAGACCCACGGAAAGCACGATGGCCAGCAGGGTAAGTAGATTGAGTGTGAAGCCGAACATCATCATGATGAACGCCGCGCCGATGAGCGAAATCGGGATCGCTACCACGGGGATGATTATGGAGCGAACGGAGCCGAGGAACAGGTAGATGACAACGACGACAATCACCAGGGTCTCGAGAAGCGTTTTGAAAACCTCCTTCAGTGCATCGTCGATATACTTGGTGGCGTCGTAAGGAATGCCCGCTTTGATTCCGGAAGGAAGCTGCTTCTCGATATCTGGCATCTCGGCGCGGATTTTCTTGATGACATCCAGTGAGTTTGCCGTGGGCAAAACCCATATCCCCATAAAGGTCGCTCGTTGCCCGGAGAATCGAACGTCCATGTCGTATTGCTCAGCGCCGAGGTCAATTTCGGCAATGTCCTTCAATCGAACGATGGCGCCATTTTCCTCGCGGACGACCAGCTCGCGAAACTCCTCGGAGGTTCGTAAATCCGTGTTCGCAACGAGATTAATTGTCGTCATGGAACCCTTCGTCATTCCTACCGCGGAAAGGTAATTGTTTGAGGCGAGTGCCTGCCGGACCTGTGAAGGCGAAACATTGAGCGCGGCCATGTTGTCCGGTTTTAGCCAGATCCGCATCGCAAAGGTCCGGGCGCCGAGAATCTCGGCCTTCTGCACGCCGCTGACGGCGGTTAGCTTTGGCTGAACAACACGGGTGAGGTAGTCGGTAATCTGGCTGGCATCCAGTTCATCCGAGGAGAATGAAATATACATTTGCGCGAACTGCGTATCGCTCAGCGTGACTTCGATTTCCGGAGCTTCCGCCTCGGGTGGGAGATCATTCCGCACTTGCGCCACTTTCGCCTGGATTTGTGTCAGCGCCGAATTGGTGTCGTAGTTCAGCTTGAGGTGAACCGTAATAATGCTCAGTCCTTGCGAGCTGGTGGATTCAATGTAATCAATCCCATCCGCACTCGCGATGACACGCTCCAGAGGTGTAGTGATGAATCCCCGGACCAGATCGGCGTTTGCTCCCACATACGCGGTTTCCACGCGAACCACCGCAATATCGCTGCGCGGATATTGCCGGACGTTGAGCGAACGAATCGCCTGAATTCCCGCCAGCAGAATGATCAGACTGAGCACCGTAGCCACCACGGGGCGGCGGATGAAAATATCGGTAAACTTCATGGGTTTACGTGTTCGGAGGGTTTGGGTTTTTCTCGTTCCCGGGCTGCACTTCGTTGTTCACCTTCACCGCCCCATTTGGACGGAGTTTAAAAATTGCCGAGGAGACCACTTCGTCCCCTTCCTTTAATCCCTTCAGAATGGTGACCTGGTCTCCACGCCTTGGGCCGAGCGTGACAAACTGCTGGTGCACTTCCTTGCCCGGCACACCGTCTGGACCCTGTTTATCAAGAACGACATAGACTGAATCGCCATACGGTGCGTAGGCAATGGAGGAGGAGGGGATCGCAAGCACGCCGCCCTGTTCGGGAAGCAGAACATCCACCTCCACAAACATTCCTGGACGCAGTTTGTGATCGGGGTTTTTTACCGTTCCTTGCACGGTGATGTTTCGGGTGCTCGCATCCACGAGGGAATCAATCGCAGTCACCTCACCTTCAAAATCCTGGGAGTCAGAACCACTGGCGCGCAGCTTCAGTTTTTTGCCTACGCTGAGCGTGGCAAGGTTCTGCTGGGGTAAGGAAAATTCCACATAGATCGGATCTAGGGATTGTAATGCCACGATCGGATCGCCGGGTTTGAGATACTGGCCGACATTCACCATCCGAATTCCAATGGACCCATCGAATGGAGCGGTAATCTGTTTGCGAGAGACGAGCGCCTTCATTTCCTGAGTTGCGGCTTCCACTTGCTGAAGCTGGCTTTCTGCGATGTCCCAATCCGCTTGTGCAATAGCCTTGGTGGCCACCAGGTCTCGCTTTCTCTCCAGATCAATTTTCGCGAGCTTCAAACGCGCTTCTGTCGCACGCAACTGGGCTTCCTCCTGCTCGGTGTCCATGGTCAGGAGCATGTCCCCCTTTTTCACCATCGTGCCCGATTCGAACGCAATCTTTGAGACGATTCCTGCAAGATCAGTGCTTACCGTAACGCCGTTCACCGCTTTCATCGTTCCTACGGATTTCAATACGGGCTGCCACGTCTCGGGTTTCACCACGACGGTTGTGACTGCGGCGGGTGGTGGAGCGAATCCACCTGCATGCTTTTGGATCTGCCGGTATTTCAAGAAAGCAATTCCGCCGATTACCGCGATCACGATCACCAACATCAGAGTCATTCGTTTTTTCATAATCAAATCAGGCTTTCCGTTTGGAGCGTTTGGTTTTTGGTTGAACGGAGCGATCCAAGGAGACACCCGCCAGGATGCTTTGTAGTAGCCTTACGAGCTGCTTGCGTTGCGCTTCACTCAAAGGATCCATGATTTTTGAAACCCACCGACAATACTCCGGCAAAACTTTCGCAATCAGTTTCTGGCCCTTTATGGTCAGGGAAACGCAAACCGCACGGCGATCGGTCTTGTCTCCTTCACGCAAGACCAGTCCGTCTTTTACCAAGGTATCAATCAGTCCTGTCATGGTTGCCCGGCTGACACCCGCTGCATCCGCGAGCTCGGCTGGAGTGAGGGATCCAGAAATTCCGTCGAGTAGCATGAGCACGGTAAATCGTCCCTGACTGAGCCCTTGAGTGGCTAGAAATTCGGTCTTGGATGCAAAAACGGCATCATTGGTGCGCAGCAGATGCAGAAACGCTTCGAACGCGGCCACATTCAGGCTTGGATAACGTACCGTGCCTTTGAGAAGGCACTCGTAACGAGGCATATCCTTGAGCATGAGAAGCGGCATATAGTAAATGCGATAAACTGTTAGGAGGCTAATTAAATGAGCTTTAGCTGCACAAGGGTAAATTTTGATTGAGATGCTTCTGATGTCACAGATTGGGCATCACAGTGAAATGGGATATTTCATTCCAACACTTGGCAATTCACTTCTGAGTCTTTATGCGGTGGTAGATGGATCGCCCCGTTCAATAACGATTTTGCGCATAATATATGGAGAAACAACCTAATGAAAAAAGCACTTAAAACTCGCCAATCTGCCCCTGACTTTATTCGTGTGGATGTAGCCAAATATTCCGTCAATATAATCTCCGGAACGTCCGGCGATCCAGCGCGAGAATGTAATATAAAAAACTCCACAGGCCTGATCAGAATTGAAGGGATTAACTCTCGGGACTGGAAATTTTCGATATACATCTATCCAGATGCGACAACACTAACTCCTGCTTTTCTTCGTCCTGATGATAGTGTGGTCCAGATGAATATGCATCAGTGGCAGGTGGAATGCATATTGAAGCTCCTGAAAACATCCGATCAGGCTCATGCTCTGTATCGAGTGGATGCAGGGGTGGTGTATGCAGATGTGCATGGTGAATTTAAGAAGACTCCAGCTCCCTTGACTGATATTTGATCCATCCTTGATCTTCAGTCGGGGGGCTGACTGGTGTGAAATCTTGCGGACTACTATTCCAAAAACCGACTTTTAATATCTGCGGTTGGGATCATGCAGGCGTCTTTTTTTCCAAACCAGCGGTAGCGGTTGCTCGCGACGATCGTATAGCCCCAGTCGCGTAGGAAGCGTGGGACGATTTTGAGGAGGATACCCATCCGCCAGGGCCATTTGAGATGACGGAGGATTTCGATAATCGCGTCGCTTTTGGATAAAATGTTGTCGTTGGAAGTGACTAGGATGCTCTGTGCATTTTCCACGGGAAGGTTGTGTTCCTGGAATATCCGCTGTCCAAGTTCCGACTGGATCGAAGCAAAGCGAAGGGTGGAGTCTTTTTCGTGCCGGATGATAAATTGCACGGTGCCAGCGCAAAGTTTGCAGACGCCGTCGAATAGAATCAGCTTGTCGGGTAGATCACTCACGCGAAATTCACTCTGTGCTTTTATCTGAATAAAGCGAGGCGGATTCAATAGAGAGGCAAGTCTTGGTAATATCCTCGGCTTTTTTTATCACTTTTCATCCAACCCAATCGCTTGACGCTCTTCTAGCACGCTGCGTAGCATCCGCGCCTTCTCACAATCTCAACCTATTTTTTACCTTGGACTTAAAAGACATCAAAGAGCTTATCGCGCTCATGAAGCGGAACGACCTTTCGGTTTTTAAACTGGAGAAGGAAGGCATCAAAATCACCCTGAAGAAGGGAAATGATTTCCAGCCAGTGATCAGCTCCAGTGCGGCGGCTCCCTACGCAGCGCCCTTGGCAGCCCCTGTTGCATCGGCACCGGCACCGGCACCTGCCAGTATGGAAAAGCTCCCGGAAATTACCTCCCCGATGGTTGGGACTTTCTATTCTGCGGCCTCTCCGGAGGCGCCAGCTTTCACCAAAGTAGGCCAGCAGGTGGATGAAAATACGGTGGTGTGCATTATCGAAGCCATGAAGGTGATGAATGAAATCAAAGCTGAGGCAAAGGGAACCATTGTCGAGATCGTGGCCGAAAACGGCAAGCCGGTGCAGTTCGGTCAGGCGCTCTTCCGCATCAAGCCTTAGTTACCCACCGGAATCCGATGTTTAACAAAGTTCTTATCGCCAATCGTGGCGAAATCGCCTTGCGCGTCATTCGAGCCTGCAAGGAACTGGGGATTAAAACCCTCGCTGTGTATTCCGAGGCGGATGTGGATTCACTCCATGTGCAGCTTGCCGATGAAGCGATTTGTATCGGACGCGGTGCGAGCAGTGAAAGCTACCTGAAGATCGATCGTATCATCAGTGCGGCTGAAGTGGGGGATTGCGATGCGATTCATCCGGGATATGGATTTCTGAGCGAGAACGCCCATTTCGCGGACGTATGCGCCAGTTGTAATATCAAATTCATCGGGCCCCCGTCGGCTGCGATTCGCTCGATGGGCGACAAAAACACCGCACGCGAGACGGCAAAACGCGCTGGAATGCCTGTGACGCCGGGCTCGGAAGGGATTGTTGATACGGAAAAAGAAGCGTTGAAAATAGCGAAACAGATTGGTTATCCGGTCATGATCAAGGCGACGGCTGGTGGTGGTGGGCGCGGAATGCGGCCTGCGCACAACGACGGTTCGCTGGTTCAGGGGTATCACGCGGCACGAGCTGAGGCAGAAAAGGCGTTTGGCAACTCGGGCGTATATATCGAGAAGTTGATCGAAAATCCGCATCACATCGAATTTCAAATCATGGCCGATACCCATGGCAACGTGGTGCATCTCGGCGAGCGTGATTGCTCCATGCAGCGCCGGAATCAGAAGATCATCGAGGAGACCCCGTCTCCGATCATGACCGATGCGATTCGTGAACGGATGGGTGCGGATTGCGTGAAGCTGGCGAAGGAAGTCGGCTATGTGGGCGCGGGAACGATCGAATGTCTGATGGATGACAACGGGGGCTATTATTTCATGGAAATGAACACCCGCATCCAGGTGGAGCATTGCATTACGGAAGAGGCTTACGGCGTAGATTTAGTGAAGGAACAGATCAAAATCGCCGCCGGGCATCCACTTTCTGAATGGATGCACAACGCTAAGCGGAAGTATCACGCCATCGAATGCCGCGTAAACGCCGAGGACCCTGATAACAACTTCCAGCCAAGCCCCGGAAAGATTGATTTATATTACGCGCCCGGTGGACGCGGGGTGCGGATTGATAGCCACGCTTATTCCGGCTACACCGTGCCGCCTTACTACGATTCGATGATCGCGAAAGTGATCGCTGTCGGAACCACCCGGGAAAATGCCATCCATCGCATGCGCCGTGCGCTCAGTGAATACCTGATACGCGGAATCAAGACCACGATCTCGTTTCAAAAGGCGATTATGTATGATCCGGATTTCGTACGTGGCAAATACCACACCGGTTTTGTCGCCAAAATGCTCGAAGCCCGTGAGGTTAAAAAATAAGCCTGCGCCGCGCTGAATCCATGGAATTGCTGACACTCGATCTGCCCAGTGTTCGTAAGGTTGCCAGTGGCAAGGTGCGTGAGATCTTTGATCTGGGAGAGCATCTATTGCTGGTCGCGACGGATCGTATTTCGGCGTTCGATTGTATCCTGCCGGATCCGATTCCTCACAAAGGCGAGGTTCTGACTCAAATCTCTCGTTTTTGGTTCGAGCGGTTTTCGTTTGTGGAAAACCATCTTATTGCGACCGATTTTGCTGATTTTCCTGAAGTGCTGAAGCCATACGAGCGCGAACTCAAGGGACGCTCCATGGTGGTGAAAAAGGCGAAGCCGCTGACTGTGGAATGCGTGGTGCGTGGTTATCTGATTGGCTCGGGTTGGAAGGACTATGGTGCCACCGGCAAGGTGTGTGGCATTGCGCTACCCGCAGGTTTGCAACAGGCGGAGCAGTTACCTCAAACCATTTTTACTCCCAGCACCAAGGCGGAGAGTGGTCACGACGAAAACATTCCCTGGGAGGAATGTGTGAGCCTAGTGGGTCTGGATGTTGCCACTCAAATACGAGACATGAGTATTCGTATTTATGAAGAAGGGCGCACTTATGCAGCGGAACGGGGGATTATTGTCGCTGATACCAAGTTTGAATTTGGTATTTTTGACGGGCGCGTGATCCTGATCGATGAATGCCTCACTCCGGATAGCTCCCGTTTCTGGCCATCGGATCAATATCGAAAGGGCATCAGCCCACCGAGCTTCGACAAACAGTTTGTTCGAGACTACCTTGAAACTTTGACATGGGATAAAACGCCTCCAGCGCCCTTGTTGCCCATAGAGGTGATCCAAAAAACCAGCTCCAAGTATCTGGAGGGATTCGAGCGAGTGACCGGATTCAAGCTTGAATAAATATATTTCCTCAGGTGGGTCTGGCACCTGCTAAAGTAAGTAATTAAGAAAGCAGTTATTTACCTGTTTTCGAAACTCAATATGCAACAAAGCCTTCATAGTCAGGAAGAAGCGAATAAAGCTTCAACATTGCAGGCGAATGTCATGACGGTTTTTACAGAGGCGATGGCGATGCCCGATCAGGATGATCGAAAGGCATATTTAGACAGGGTATGCGCAGATAACTCCAATTTGAGGCAACGGGTTGAAGAAAGAATAGCAGCACAAGAGGTTGCTACACTACTGAGAGAAGCGCAACGGATCCCGGATGACGCTTTCGAGGCTGAACAGGAATTAGAGAAAGAGCTTGAGTCTGTTGAGATTGCTCTTCCGGAAAGGCAAATGAGCGGCGGAGGGGGAATGCAAAACGGGATGACAGTTGTTTCACTGACTAAAGACCAAGTCGATGCAATCACTTCCGGACAAGGCAGGACGTTCCCATGGATTGTTGCTGTGATATTTGCAGCATTGGCCGGTGCTTGCGCGGTGATGTTTTACTTTGAGAAACAGGCTCGGACTGTTGCAGAACAAAATACGCGGCAGCTACAAACAGAGTTGAGTCAGGCAAAAGTGCTTCAAGGGAGTGATGTTGGAACAAAGGTGACGGCTGAAAGTCCGAGGTAGATGGTGCAAGACGGATTTTAGAAAATCCTTCATTGCGTAAAAAGTTCATGAGATTGAGACTTATTGTGGGTTAACAGGTTTAACGCTCATCGCATGAAGAAAAAAATCGCTGTAATTATGATGGTCCTCGTGACCGGTGGCTGGCTGGGTTTTCAACGGGGATGGTTTGGTGCAGGGAAAGCCCAGACTATAGAGCAGGCGTCCATAACGGCAGTCGCAGAGTTACGAGATATTGATTTTACGCTTCAGATCAGCGGAGACGTCCAGCCTGCGACCCAGCTGGATGTGAAACCGGAGGTGGGCGGTCGGCTCAAGGCGATCCATGTAGAGCCAGGAGATGTGGTAAAAGCGGGGCAGCTTTTGGTGGAAATTGATGACCGCGACATCATCAGCGAGCTGGAATCGGTTCGCACGGAAATCGAAGGGGCAAAGCTTTCTGTGGATAAGAACAAACGTAACTATGCGCGAGCAAAGGAGTTGTTTGAGCAGAAGCTAATCAGTAAGGAGGCTTACGACAATCTCGGTTCGGAGCTGGATATTTCTGAAAATGCCTTTGCCCGTGGAGAAAGGAAAAAGCAACTGGTTGAGGACAAGCTTTCAAAAACCAAGGTGCATGCGCCTAGCGATGGAACGGTGCTGACGGTGCCGGTTGTGAAGGGGCAGGTAGCAATTGCTGCCGCCAGCGTGAATAACGGAACCACGCTGATGACAGTCGCGAATCTCACAAAACTACTGGTGGAGAGTCATGTGAACCAAGTGGATGTGGCGAAGCTGGCAACGGGCTTGCGGGTGAAGCTGGAAGCCGAATCCATTAAAGATGAGGCAATGGAAGCGGAGATCGATTTTATTGCCCCGGTGGCGACGGTGAAAAGTAGTGTAAAGGGGTTTGTGGTGCAGGCGATTATTGAAAAGCCGAGTGCGCGTCTTCGACCGGGCATGACCGTTCAGCTAAAGATTCCCGTGGCAAAGGCTGAGAGTGTGGTTTCGGTTCCAGTATCTGCTGTCTTTAAAGGGGATGACAATTCGCGGGTGGTGTATGTGAGGAGCGGAGAAAAAACCGAGCGCCGGGTGGTGAAGGTGGGGATTTCAGATCTCGATCATGCTGAGATTTTGCAAGGGCTGAAGGAGGGCGAACAGGTGCTGCTGACTGAGCCTGAGCGTTTAGGGATACCGAAGAAGCCGAGGGACATGAATGCTCCAAATCGGGCTCGAACGTAAAACGGCATGGCGCTTATTGAACTGAGTGAAGTCACCAAGCGTTATCGCGTAGGTCAGCAGGAGATTGACGCATTACGGGGGATTAATCTTACGATCGAGGAAGGTGAGTATGTTTCGATCATTGGTCCGAGCGGTAGTGGAAAAAGTACGTTGATGCACCTGTTGGGATGTCTGGATACGCCGACATCCGGCTCGGTAAAAATAGACGGAGCAGATATTTCCAATGCGAGTGATGATGAACTTGCGGATATGCGGAACCAGAAGATCGGTTTTGTTTTCCAGTCATTTAACCTTTTGAGTAAACTGACGGTTTTGGAGAACGTCGAATTACCGATGATGTATGCGGGAATTACTTCCAAGGTGCGCAAGGAACGTGCGAAGGCGGCGATTGAGCGAGTGGGGCTAGGCGACCGGATTAATAACACGCCGCTTCAGCTTTCCGGCGGACAAATGCAGCGTGTGGCGGTTGCGCGTTCGCTGGTGAATAATCCGAGATTGATCTTTGCCGACGAGCCGACCGGGAATCTGGATTCAACGACGGGAGCCAATGTCCTCGCACTATTCAAGGAGCTCAATCAACAAGGATCCACCATCATTCTCGTAACGCACGACAGCGAAATCGCCGCCAATACTCCGCGCCGGATTGAAATCCGCGATGGTCTGGTGGTCACGCCGAAGAAGAACTCATGAATTTCTTGAACAGCATAGCCACCGGAATCCGTGAAATCTGGTCACATAAATTTCGCAGTATCCTGACGATGCTTGGAGTGATTCTTGGTGTGGCGAGCTTGCTTTCGACTTTTGCGCTGACGGATGGAATGGCGAAAGGCTCGCGTGAAATGATGACGACGATGGGTGGTGTGGAGCGTGTGAATATCGTTCCCCAGGAAGTGCCGCAGGATCAGGTGATGTTGGTGGATACCTCGCCGGGTCGCACGGTTGCTGATGCAGAGATCATTCGCCGCTCGGCAACGCAAGTTACTCACGTTACGCCTGTCTATGAGCAGCCATGCACGCTGACAAAAGGCGGCGTGCTTTTTCGGAGCCAGCTTTCCGGCGTCTGGCCGGATTTCGTGCCGATCAATAATCACGTTATCGCTCATGGGCGGAATATCTCGCAGATCGACCTCGATGAAGCCCGTCGCGTCTGTGTGATCGGCACCAAGGTGATCGAGCAACTCTGGCCGGATACTCCGAAGATCAAGCCTCTCGGGGAGACGATCATTGTTAACAACCGGCCTTTCGTGGTGGTTGGCATTTTTGAGCATTACGAAAGTGATGACGATAAGATCGCACGAGAATATGGCCGCAAGCCTGCTGCATTTACTACGCGACGTAATCGTTACTTTAATCCTTATGACCGGAAAAACGGCACGGTGATTATCCCTTTTGATACGGCGTTCTATGAATTCAGGAGTGCCAGTATGGCGGGAGTGGTGGATCAGGGGCCGATTTACAAAGTGGATGGACTCACGTTTAAAGCCGCCGATCCGGCGAATTTGCAGCCTGCGATGGATCAGGTTTCCAGCCTGCTTTTGCAAACGCATCGTGGGGTGGAGGATTTCACGCTCGATACACGTCAGGACTGGGCGGAAAGCATTGAGAAGAATGCTCGAAACATCAAACTGAGCGGCGGTTTGATCGCGAGTATCAGTCTTATTGTGGGAGGAATCGGCATTACGAACATCATGCTGGCCAGTATCACCGAACGCATTCGCGAAATCGGAATCCGTCGGGCGGTGGGAGCACGTCGCAAACACATCTTTTTGCAAATAATCGTTGAGAGCACGGTGATTGGGCTCATCGGCGGGATCCTCGGACTGGGAGCCGCTTTTGGTATGATCGAACTGCTTGAGTATATCTCGGAAGGTGCGAACCCTCCAGTCGTTGAGCTTTCCAGCGCAGTCCTCAGCTTCCTCTTCGCCTTGATCATCGGGATGCTCAGCGGGGTTTATCCGGCATGGAGCGCGAGCCGCATCACGCCCATAGAGGCGCTGCGTTACGGTTAGGAGAATCACTTCTTCCAGGATTCCTTCTTGTAAAGGTAGCTTACCTTGGTGAGACCTAATGCCCATATGAGCATAATTTTAAGTAACATTACCTACGGCGCCGATATTGGTCGTTTGCAAACATTCGCCACGCTGATTGCTGTTGGAGGAGTTATCACCACTATTCTCTGGCTGGTAATAGGATGGCGGGCAATGAGAGCACACGAGAGGATTGCAGCCGCGACATCGGAATGGGTTAAAAGCCAGCGATCCAGTCAAAATCAGTATCCAACATTTCCGCCTCCAAAGTTCCCCGCTGGAAATCCTCCTAAACAAGAGGAAAGAAAAAGTTGAATTCCGTTTCGGGATTATAAAAGCGATGCGGTTGTTTGGATGCTCTTTGCAAGAGCGAGTGTCGCTTAATGTTAAAACTTCTTCCTTTTCACTTTATCCTTCTTCCTTAGCCTCCGCCTCCATGTCCACACGCACCGAAAAAGACTCCATGGGCACTATGGAAGTGCCCGCCGACGCACTTTATGGCGCCAGCACCCAGCGCGCCGTCCTCAACTTTCCAATCTCCGGATTCCGTTTCAGCCGCGAATACATCCGCGCGCTTGGAATGATCAAATGGTCGGCGGCAAAGGCGAATCTCGATCTCGCCCGCCTCGACAAGGAGCGCGCCGATCTGGTGTTCAAAGCTGCGGATGAGGTGATCGAAGGAAAGCTGGATGATCATTTTCCGATCGATATTTTCCAGACGGGAAGCGCGACCTCCACGAATATGAACGTGAATGAGGTGATCGCAAACCGCAGCTCACAGCTCGCAGGCAAGCCGCTCGGCTCGCGCGATCCGATTGATCCCAATAATCATGTGAACATGAGTCAGTCTTCGAACGATGTGATTCCCACCGCCATTCACGTGGCGCTTGCTGAGCAGTTGCAAAAGCAGGTCGTCCCGGCGTTGGAGAAGCTGCATGGCGCGCTGGATGCAAAGGCGAAGGAGTTTTGGGATGTGATCAAAATCGGGCGCACGCATCTCATGGATGCCACGCCGGTGCGGCTCGGACAGGAGTTCAGCGGCTACGCGCGTCAATGTGAACTTGCGGTGCAGCGTGCTAAGGACGCCATTCGCGAGATCGAGGAACTGCCGATTGGCGGCACGGCGGTCGGAACGGGGTTGAACTGTCACCCCGATTTTTCGGGCATGGTTTGCAGGCAGCTTACACAATTTACCGGCATTGCATTTCGAGAAGCCAAAGACCATTTTGAGGCGCAGAGTGCGAAGGACGGATTGGTTGCGGCTGGAGGTCATTTAAAAACCATCGCAGTCTCGCTGACCAAAATCGCGAACGACATCCGCTGGCTGGGAAGCGGACCGCGCTGCGCAATTTCTGAGATCAAACTTCCTGAGACTCAGCCCGGCAGCAGTATTATGCCCGGCAAGGTGAACCCAGTGATGAGCGAGGCGCTCATGCAGGTTTGCGCACGGGTGATCGGCAATGACGCCACGGTGACTTGGGCTGCCGCGATGTTGAGCAATTTTGAGCTCAATGTAGGGATGCCTGTTATCGCGCATTCGTTGCTCGAAAGCAGCCGTCTTCTGGCGAATGCCGTGGAGATTTTCCGCACGCGCTGCGTAGAGGGGATCACTGTGAATAAAGAGCGCTGCAACGAATTGATCGAATACAGCATGGCGATGGTGACCAGCTTGGTGCCCATTATCGGCTATCTGCCAGCTGCGGAAATCGCCAAGGAAAGCGCGAAGACCGGCAAGACCGTCCGTCAGCTTTGCATTGAAAAGAAAGTCCTGCCAGAAGCCGAGCTTGCTGCTGCGCTTGATCCAGTGGAAATGACCAAACCCGGCGGGGAAGGGGCAGGAGGCGGCTAGTAGTTCACAGGTGTGCTGTTGGTCTTACTTTAACGCTTCCGCCGCCAGCGTTCCGAGTGTCTTGCGGAGTTCGACGACGCTGCCGGATTCCGTGGGATGATTTCGGTTGGAGAGGAAGATGACGAAGGTCTGCATTGTGGGATCAATCCACAGCGAGCAGCCTGTCCAGCCGGTGTGTCCGAAGCTTTCGCGTTTGGAAAATAGCGTTCCTTTCGGTGCGGAGAATGGCGATTCGATGTCCCAGCCGAGACCGCGTAAGACAGCCATTTCTGGCGGTGTTTGCACGCTGGTCATGAGTGCCACGGTTTCCGGTTTTAGAATGCGGACGCCATCCAGCTCGCCGCCTTTGAGCATCATCCGGGCAAAGCGGGCGAGATCTGCTGCTGTAGAGAAGACCCCGGCGTGTCCAGTGATGCCGCCCATAATCTGCGCAGTGGGATCATGGACGACACCTCGCAATACGTTGTTTTCTATCAGCTCTGTTGGGGCGATTCGGGACGATAGTGCCGCTGGGGGACGAAACATGGTGTCGCGCATTTTGAGGGGTCTGAAAATCTGCGTCTTGCTAAAGACATCTAGCGGTTTCCCGCTCACACGTTTCACGATTTCGCCCAACAGGATAAAATTGAGGTCGCTGTATTTAAATGTAGTGCCGGGCGTGCTTTGCAACTCTTCGAACATGATCTTTGGAATGGTGCCCAATTTGACTACGGAGTCGTCTCCAGGGGCGAAGCTCGGGCGAAGTCCGGACGTGTGTGTGAGGAGCTGCCGAATGGTGATCGTCTCCCTGCCGTCTCCCTGAAACTCCTTCACGTATCGGCTTGCGGGTGCTTCGAGATCAATCTTCCCATCTTCCATCAGTTTCATGATCGCGGGTGCGGTTGCAATGACCTTGGTGAGTGAGGCAATGTCGAAAATCGTCTCCTCGGTCATGGGTTCCAGTTTCAGAAAGAGGTTCCGGTATCCATAAGCTTTGTGATAGGCGACGTCGTTCTTTTCCAGCCACAGAACGCCTCCGGGGCATTTGCCAGCCTTGATTGCCGTCTTGATCGTGGCGTCCATTTCGGTGAGCTTGCCGGCTCGGAATACATCATCGATCGTCTCACCGGAAAGCGACGCGGAAAATAAACAGATCATGACAAACTGGAGCAGGGGATGACGCACGGCCTCAGGGTTTAAATGGAAATCTATCGCAGGACAATCTTGCCCATGTGGCGCTGGTGCGCTTTTCTCTGCGCAACGCATTCCAAACAACATGAACGACGCTTTCAAAACGCAGCAATCCTTCGATCTGGGTAACGGTAAACAGGGTCAATTTTTTTCTCTCCCGGAATTGGAGAAACAGGGCTTTGGACCCATCTCGAAATTACCTGTCAGTATTCGCATCGTTTTGGAAAGCGTGTTACGGAATTGCGATGGGAAAAAAGTCGCAGAGAAGGACGTGAAGACACTTGCGAATTGGAATGCCGCCGCGCCCGAACCGGTAGAGATTCCCTTCGTGGTTGCGCGCGTGGTCTTGCAGGATTTTACGGGAGTGCCGTTATTGGTAGATCTGGCTGCGATGCGTTCGACGGTTTCGGGGCTTGGGCGTGATCCGAAAATGATCGAGCCGCTGGTGCCCGTGGATCTTGTGGTGGATCACTCGGTGCAGGTGGATTTTTTCGGGTCGTCAGCCGCATTGCAGCTGAATCTAGATCTGGAATTTACGCGAAACCGCGAGCGCTATGAGCTTCTCAAGTGGGGTCAGCAGGCTTTCAAGACGTTCGGCGTAGTGCCTCCCGGGATCGGTATCGTGCATCAGGTAAACCTCGAATATCTCGCCAAGGGTGTGCTGGAAAAAGACGGCGTGTATTATCCGGACACACTCGTCGGCACCGACTCGCATACGACGATGATTAACGGACTCGGGGTCGTCGGCTGGGGCGTGGGTGGCATCGAAGCCGAGGCAGGAATGCTTGGGCAGCCGGTTTATTTTCTCACGCCGGAAGTCGTGGGCGTGCATCTCACGGGCAGTGTGCGCGAAGGGGTGACTGCTACGGATGTCGTTTTGGAAATCACCCAGCTTCTTCGCAAGGCGAAAGTGGTCGGGAAGTTTGTGGAGTTTTACGGCGAAGGCGCGAAAACGCTGCCAGTCGTGGATCGCGCGACCATTGCCAACATGGCTCCCGAGTACGGTGCAACGATGGGCTTCTTTGGAATCGATGAGGAGACGGTTGCTTACTTGCGCGGAACGGGTCGCAGCGATGAGCACTGCAAGGCATTTGAAAATTACTACAAGGCGCAGGGTCTCTGGGGTATTCCGGAGCCGGGACAATGTCAGTATTCGCAGAACATCGCATTTGATCTTGGGAACGTGCAGCCGAGCGTCGCGGGACCGAAGCGTCCGCAGGATCGCATTACTGTCACCGACCTCAAAAAAACTTTTGCCGATCTGCTGTCAAAGCCAGTTACTGACGGCGGCTATGGAATTCCAGGTCATCTTCTCGCAGCAAATGTTGCGGTTCATATTAACAGCGATCTTAAATCCACAATTCCAGCTCCAGAGATTGCACCATTGAAAGCCGGTGAACCACGCAATGTGGTGGAAATGGTGGCAAATCGCCCAATGCCCGATGCGGCAGAGGATTTGGAGGACGGCAAAGAATCCAGTTTTTACAAAAAGGGGGACGTGAACCTTGCACATGGCTCGGTGCTGATTGCCGCTATTACGAGCTGCACGAATACTAGCAACCCAAGTGTGATGCTTGGAGCAGGCTTGCTCGCGAAGAAGGCTGTGGAGCGCGGGTTGAAAGTGAATCCAGCGGTGAAGACATCGCTCGGACCTGGTTCGCGGGTGGTGACTGATTATCTCAACAAGACTGGCTTGCAGCCCTATCTCGATCAGCTCGGGTTTCAGACGGTAGGCTACGGTTGCACCACCTGTATTGGAAACAGTGGCCCGTTGCATCCGGCGCTGGAGGAAGCGGTGACCAAAAACGATCTTATCGCCGCCGCCGTGCTGAGCGGTAACCGCAATTTCGAGGCGCGTGTGCATCAAAACATCAAAGCCAATTTCCTGATGTCTCCACCGCTGGTCGTCGCTTTTGCGCTCGCTGGTCGGGTGGATATTGATCTTACCAAGGAGCCACTTGGCATCGATAAAGACGGCAAGCCCGTTTACCTCAAGGACCTCTGGCCTACACTCGGTGAAGTGCGCGACGAAATCAAAAAGGCGTTGTCGCCTGAAAGCTATCGCAAGCTTTACACCGACTTTGCAGCGCAGAATCCGAAGTGGAACGAAATCCCATCCACCGTCGGTGAAGTCTTTCAGTGGAATCGCGCGAGCACTTACGTGCAGGAGCCGCCATTCTTCACCAATTTCGCGATGACTCCCGGAACAATCTCCGAGATCAAAGGTGCGCGCCCACTCGGCATTTTCGGCGACTCGGTGACGACCGACCACATCAGCCCTGCGGGTGCGATCAAGAAAGCGTCGCCTGCCGGGAAGTTCCTCACGGATAGCGGCGTGGCGTTTGAGGATTTTAATAGCTACGGAAGCCGTCGTGGAAATGACCGCATTATGACCCGCGGCACCTTTGCAAACGTGCGAATTAAGAACCTGATGGTTCCCGGTATTGAAGGAGGAGTGACAAAGTTCCAGCCTTCCGGCGAGCAGATGCCCATTTACGACGCCGCTATGCAGTATGCAGAGGCAAAGACCCCGCTCGTCATATTTGCAGGTCAGGAATACGGCACCGGATCATCCCGCGACTGGGCGGCGAAAGGAACTCGTCTTCTCGGCGTCAAAGCAGTCGTTGCGCAAAGCTTCGAGCGTATTCACCGCTCCAATCTTGTGGGGATGGGTGTATTACCGCTGCAATTTCCAGAAGGAGTCAACGCGCAATCTCTCAATCTCGATGGAACGGAGACTTTCGACATCGTCGGCTATGACGACGCCACCCTGCAACCGATGTGTGACGTCACGCTGGTAATCCATCGCGCTGACGGCAATACCGAGAACGTCCAGCTCCGCTGCCGCATCGATACCGCCATCGAAGTGGACTACTACCGTCACGGCGGCATCCTACCCTTTGTGTTGAGGCAGTTGTTGGAAGCGTAATCCGGGCATCTTGCCCGAAGTTTTATTCAGAATAACTCAAGTCAATACAGGAAGCGGATAGCTGGCGGTCCAGTTGTTACTTCAGCTTGTGGAAGCCATCGCGGATCGTCTGCACCTTACTTTCATCCTCATTGCACATGACCACACCCACGACTTTGTTTACCTGGTAGTAATACGCGGTGAACTTCGCTTTTTTCTCACGGTCACCTTCGATCGTTACCCGGGTGGGTGGTCGGCTGAAGTCGCCAACGAAGTCGAACTTCAAATCAAAAATCTGGCTGGAAAACCACGGTGTATATTCAAAACGGATGCGCTTCTTGCCCGTCATGTTTGCGCCCGCAACGCGTCCCATTGCTATTGCGGCATCCCAGTGTTCTTCGCGGCGCATGCCGCCCATGGGCGGATTGGGGTAAAGTGCGATGTCGCCTGCGGCGTAAATGCCGAGTTCATCACTTTCGAGGCGTTCTGTCACAGGACAGCCATTTTGTGACCAAAGTGGTGATGCGGAAACAAGCTGCAGGTTTGGCTCGGAGCCGGCGGCGACGATGGCCACTGTGGTATCCATACGCTGGCCGCTTTTTGTCTGCACGCGCTGGAGGACGGTCCGTCCTTCAAAGCCACTTAGATGTTCGCCCAGCATGAGCTTTACGCCGCTGTCCTTAAAATACTCGGTAACCCATGCAGCGGTGTCGGGATCAAGAAAACGTCCCCAGATATTGGTGGAGCGAGTGATAAGCGTCACATCCTTCTTTAGCTTACGTAGCAGACTAGCTGTTTCTGCTGCGACCAGTCCGCCACCGATCACCGCGACGCTTTTTTCAAGATCGGCGACTTCACGCAGGCCCAGGCATTCCCGCACTGAGCGGAGATAGAAAATATTACCGAGATTCGCGCCAGCCACCTGTGGACGTCTTGCCCGGCTGCCCGTTGCGAGTAGGGCCTTATGAAACTTCACCGCCTGTCCTGTCGCGAGCACCGCCGCCTTTTGATCTAGATTGAATTGCGTGACGACTGTATCCAATCGCAGCTCAACTTTCGCTTTCTCAAACCATGCAGGTGGGTGCATGTAAAGCTGCTGGGCCTGTGGAACGGTTTTCCCGAGAACAGTGGAGAGAAGATCAGGGCGGCGCACACACGGATGCGGCTCCGCACCCACGATCATGATGCTCCCTTTCTTGTCATGCTCCCGGATGGATTCGCAAGCTGCCACCCCTGCAGCGCCTGCCCCAACGATCAGATAGTCGCGAACGATCATTTGAGGCTGATTAAATAGCCGTTAACAATGTCGCATTGCTAGAAAAAAGACCGGAAATTTTAGATTCACGGCCGATTTGGCCAAAGACTCACTTATTGGAGTGCCTCGTTGACCGTTCCAGTCGTAGGGGAGTCCACAAACGTCGGGTAGGCGGATTCCTGGTTCCTGGCGCGCAAAACTCGTTCAACGATATCGGTATCCGTAGGTTCCAGCATTGCACCGCCGCCTTTGAATTCCACGCCCACCTTGCCATTTTTCATCATGACCAGATTTACCTCGCTCCTTGCGGGGGCATCGACCTTACCGATGACTTTACCATCCAGCACTGCGGGGAAAGTAACCGCTTTCTTAAGAGATAGCTTTTTTGGCCATTCGTCGCGGTTGGCTGCCAGTTCGGTGATATCCACAGTCGATGTGACTGGGGCGGGTGCAGATGCGACGACTTCGGGCTCAGGAGTGTATTGGGGAGCTTCAGCGAGAGTTTCCACAGGAGCGCTAGTTTCCACGGGTGCCTTAACTGGCTTGGCCTTTGGCTCAAAAGTGATTCCCCGCTTAGCCAGCATTTCCTTCAACCAGGGAAGGTTGGCATTCACGTTCGACCTGAACGACGGCTTTTTTGCGTAAACTACCCCAAAGATCACGAGCGCGGTGATAATGGTTAGTGTGAGGTAAAGTAAGACCGATTTTTTCTCTCCAGATTTTGTATTCATTGTGTTTTGCGTCCGAGGGGAACAAAACACCGATAGCTTTTTATATACCTGAATTGCTCATTGCTGGTCAATAATTTCCTTTATCCAGCGTAACAATAACGACAGTAGCTATTTAAACGCTGCATAAAATTAACCTAACGGCGTCGAGGCGGAGGTGGGCAGCTTCAATCGCAGCTTTTAATTCTCCTTTTTGAGTTTTGAGCGCATCGATCTCCTCATTTCTCACGTGGTCGTTCACCGCTTTTAGATTCTCAAGACGGTCGATTTCGTTCTGTAAGCTTGTCTCCATGGTCACTGTAGCGGCTGCGACTTCCGCCTGCATACGGGCGGCTGCAAACCCTTGCGCTTTTTCGAGCATGGCAGGGAGAAGCTTCTTTTTGACGGCACCGCGATCGAGCAGGCGGAAAACATCCGCTTTTTCCAAGGTAAAAGACTGGAGGGTCTCATCGTCGGATTTGTCGGCAAACTGATGATCTATAAGAATGCGGATTGGAGTTGCGGGGAGAAACCGATCCACATGCAGCTTTGCCGGGGCGACACATTCCGCGATTGCGTAGATTTCCAGAAAGAGCGATTCGCGGGCGGAGTTTTTCCAGACACCAAATGCGGAGTTGCCGCTTTCCGAGCCGAGCAGCAAATCGAGTGTGCTGCGGACAAGCGGGTGATCTGAGGTGAGAAAGCCGAGATCCTCGCGACTCAACGCCTTTTCGCGTTCGAAAGTCACGGACGTTCCCTCCTCGGGCAGGGCAGGGAACGCGTCGGTCAGTAAATGTCCCGGTCGCAGCACGTAGCTCCGTGCGCTGTGATCTTCGACTTGGACGCCGAAGTGATCAAATGCCCTCACTACAAACTGCTCGAAAGTCGTATCGGCTCCTGCTTCACGCACCATGTTCACCATCTCGGCTGCCTGTTCGGGTTTGCTGGAGTTGAGCTCGAGGAGACGGTCGTGTCCGCCTTTCAGCTTTGCGGCTGTTTTGGAATGCAACTCCTGGGTGTAGACGAGAAATGTCTCCAGCGTCTTTGCCTCGAAGCTATCCGAAATGGTCAGTCTCTCGTCTGCCATCACCCTGGCGATCTCCATCGCGCCGTGCGGGTTCTTTTCAAAAGCGTTCAGGCCTTCGTGATACCAGCGCGCAAGCACTTCCGAGGCGTCGCCTTCAATATACGGAACGTGAATTTGAATCAGCGCGGTTTGTCCGATGCGATCGAGACGTCCGATGCGTTGTTCGAGCAGTTCGGGGTTTTCGGGAATATCGAATAAAACGAGATGATGCGCGAACTGGAAGTTGCGTCCTTCGCTGCCGATCTCCGAGCAGATCAACACGCGCGCACCGTCTTCCTCGGCAAAGAACGCAGCGTTGCGGTCGCGTTGCATCAGGGTGAGGTCTTCGTGGAAAAGGCCCGCCTTGACGCGCACTTCCTTTTGCAGTCGTTCGTAGATTTCTTCCGCGAGGGCGCGGGTCCGACAGATCAGTAACACTTTGTCGTTTCCCAGCTTTTTGAGCAGTCGCACGAGCCAGACGATTTTAAGCTGCACCGATTCGACATCCGCCGTTGGTTTCAAGGGAGCCAATACGGCTTTGCGTTTGGGGAATCCTGTGAGCGCTGCGCGGGTGTTGCGGAACATCACGCGACCGACTCCAAAGGCGTCGAGTATTTCAGAAACCAGTTTTTGACGGGCGGATTCCTCGCCTGCATTGAGCGCTTCGCAGTGCGCGCGAATGCCGGGCGCTTTGTCTCCAAATAGCTTTTGATCGGTTTTGGAGAGCTTCTTTCCATCGATCAGACGATCAATCGCTTTGGCGACGTGTTCGTAATGCGAGGATTCCTCGAGGAAATGTTCGAGATCGGTGTAACGGTCGGGATCGAGCAGTCGCAGTCGCGCGAAATGACCTTCCGCACCGAGCTGCTGCGGCGTGGCAGTGAGGAGAAGCACTGCGGACGTCGCCTTGGAAAGTGTCTCCACCAGCGTGTATTGCGGGCTCGCTACTTTCGGGGTCCATTCCAGATGATGCGCCTCGTCCACGATCAATAAATCCCAGCCAGCCTCAATAACCTGCGCTGCGCGTCCGGGGTTTGATTCCAGGAAATTCACGCTGCAAAGCACGAGCTGACTGTCGAGAAACGGATTCGCGCCGGTGTCGTGTTCTTCCAGCGACTCGCAGCGCTCCTTGTCGAAAATACTAAAGAGCAGATTAAAGCGTCTCCATAGTTCGACAAACCACTGATGAATCAGCGCATCGGGAACGAGAATCAGAACGCGGTCTGCGCGACCCGTTAGATTGAGGCGATGTAGAATCAGGCAAGCTTCGATAGTTTTTCCAAGGCCGACTTCATCGGCGAGCAACACACGAGGAGCCAGACGCGACGCCACTTCCTGCGCGATGGACATCTGATGCGGAATCAAATCCATCCGCGCGCCGACAAATCCTCGCACTGGCGAGCGGCGGATTGCGCTCCGACGATGCAACGCCTCGACGCGGAGCTCGTAAGTAGCCATGTCGTCAACCTGACCGCCGAGGAGACGATCTTCGGGTTTACTGAAACTGATAGTGTCAGACAGCTCCGCTTCGGGTAGCGCGCGTGCGCCAGCCTGATAAATCAACAAACCGTCTTTCTCAGTCACGGTATCCACCACGAATGTCTCGCCTTGATGCGTTTTAATTTTGTCGCCTGCGGCAAATTGCACGCGGCGGATGGGAGCTGATTCCGCTGCATACTGGCGTGTCTCGCCTGCTGCCGGGAACAGAATCTCCACGCGACCGAACTGCGCCTGCAAAATGATCCCGAGCCCGAGTTCCGGCTCACTGTCGCTGACCCAACGCTGTCCTGGAATTGCCTTACTCTTTGCGCTCACCTCGAAATTATCCCTCAAAAGCTCTCACAATCAGCGTGGCGTTGTGTCCGCCGAATCCAAACGAGTTATTCAACGCGACGCGCACTTTGCGTTCCTTCGCCTTGAGCGGTGTGTAATCGAGATCGCACTCCGGGCTTGGGTTTTCGAGATTGATGGTCGGCGGGACAATTCCCGTCTCGATGGTTTTGACGCAGACGACCGTTTCCACCACGCCAGCTGCGCCGAGAAGATGTCCGGTCATGGATTTGCTGGAGCTTACACTCAGCTTCTTCGCGTGATCACCGAACATCAGCTTCACTGCGTTCGTCTCGCAGACATCGCCCATTGGGGTGGAGGTTCCGTGTGCATTTACATAGTCCACCTCTTCGCTATTGAGCCCGGATTTTTTGAGCGCCATCGCCATGCAGCGCTTGGCTCCAGCGCCATCGGGAAGAGGGGCGCTCATGTGGTATGCGTCAGCAGTGAGTCCGTAGCCCGCGACCTCGGCATAAATCCGCGCGCCGCGCTTTTTTGCATGTTCGAGTTCTTCGAGTACAAGGACGCCGCCGCCTTCTCCCATGACAAAACCGTCGCGATCTCTGTCCCACGGGCGTGACGCCTGGGTGGGCTCGTTGTTGCGGGTGGAAAGTGCGCGCATGGCTGCGAAACCGCCGATACCCAGTGGAACAATCGCCGCCTCCGAGCCACCTGCTAAAAACGCGTCTGCATCGCCATCGCGGATCATCCGCCAGGCTTCGCCGACGGCGTGGGCGGAAGTCGAGCAGGCGGAAATGGTCGCGAAGTTCGGACCTTGCAGCCCGTATTCCATGGAGACGACACCGCTCGCCATATTGCTGATCAGCATGGGGATCATGAAGGGCGAAAGTCGGCTTGGGCCGCGTTCCATTAAAATCGTATGTTGATCTTCCGTCGTCTTCAGGCCGCCGATGCCGCTGCCTATTACCACGCCGAAGCGTTCGGGCTCAGCGACGGGGCCGTTGAACCCGGCGTCTTCCATTGCCATTTTGGCTGCACCTACTGCGAAATGCACGAAACGATCCGCACGACGAACATCCTTCGGCACCTTGAAAAATTTAACGGGATCGAAATCTCGAACCTCGCCGGCGATCTTGCAGTCATAATCCTTCACATCGAAGTGTGTGATTGGGCCGATGCCGCTGACGCCATTGGTGATATTCTTCCAGAATGTTGCGATATCGTTTCCCAAAGGGGATACGACTCCCATGCCGGTGATGACAACTCTGCGATGTTCGCTCATAGATATGACTGCCATCCTTGTGAACAATCGCCCTCTGTGGCAAATCCAATCTCATTATAAAAGTTAAGTCTGCTGGATAAACACATTTGAAAAATCCATCACCCATGAGAACCTCTCCACTATGAAGAACGTGTTTTTTTTCCTCCTCGCCCTTGGTGTCTCGCATAGTCTTAGTCATGCAGGCACCGCTTATGAAGCCATGCGTGTGGTGGGCACACAACGCGGTGAGGAAAGTCTGCATCAAGTGATCGAGGTGCGAGGCACATTGATAGGAGCCCAGACGCAACAATCAGCACGCTGGACGATCCTCGCAATTGAAGCAGGGAAGGGGCTGCGGGAGTATCAAGTCATCAACGATAAAATTGCTTCCGAGCGGGTGATCAAAGACGGGCGTGTGGCGGCCACCATTGATTTAAACAAACTCAATGTGGATTCTGACGGCGCGCAAACACTGGTGGAGCGTGAGTCGAAAACCGGCGCTTTTAAGTATGATCTTGCCGATTACACGCTGCGTGGCAACGCAGGCGGCGCTCCACAATGGGAGGTGAATCTTACGGATACACAGGCAGCTACTGTGAACACTGTGGTGATCTCTGCCGATGCGGGTGTGGTATTAAAAGACGGGGAGATTGCAGTGCAGTCTGGAGTAGATGATCTGCCGCCCATCGGTCCGGATGGTGTCGCCGTGGAGACGGCTTCTAATGAGGACGAATCCGAAGAAGTGAAGGAGGGAACGAAAGTGACCCGTTTCTTTAAGAGAGTCGGACGTCATATGGAACGCCGGAAAGACCAGATTGATGAAACACTGCATAACGTATTTGGCGGAAGCGATGGGACGCCGAAACGGTCTGCTGAAACCCCTGTGAATCCAGCGGAACGTCCTCGCGATTAAACGCTATCTATATGATCTCGCTTATTATTTTGTTGCTGATCGGCGGGCTTTTACTGCTCTGGTTGGAGATGGTGGTGCCCGGGATGATCGCAGGGAGTCTTGGTGGTATCGCCATTATTAGCGGGATCACGATGGCGTATATGCATCACGGCATGGAGGGCGGAAATCTCTCCGTGGTTGGAACACTGGGCGGCCTTGGATTGCTGATGTATTGGTGGTCAAATCGCTTTCAGCACACTGCCATAGGCAAAAAGATGATTCTTTCCAACGCAGTGCAGGGGAGTGGAGTTGCCGAGGAATTAACCGCCTTGGTAGGAAAAACCGGGGAGGCGGTCACTCCGCTGAGACCAAGCGGCACGGTGCAGATCGAAGGAAAGCGCATTGATGCTCAGACCGATGGCGACTGGGTGGAGATCGGCGCGCCAGTGACAGTCGTTAGAGCGCAAGGCGCGTTGATTGTGGTGAAGCGGGCGATTCAGGAGGAGTAATGGAGCAATTTATCGAAGAGTGGGTTGCGCCGTTCTACTTGAATATTCTCCATGGGAATTACGCAGCTAAAGACACCAGGATATTTGATCTTTCCGTGATTGAATCTCTAAAGCGTATTACTGGATCCTGGTTTGCCGGACTTAAGCGCTTTACGAGTTGTCGCGATCTGATCGGTAAACGCCTTTTGGCGTCAGAAGCTTGTTACGCAGGGCAGTCTCATGCATTTGCAATGGCATGCTTTGCTGATGCCGAATCCGTAGTATTTCTGGAGCAATACCTCGAGCGGTATTTGCGGCAAAAGGACTGCTACTATGATCAAGGGTGGGTGATGTCCGCTCTTATGTGGATTGATGAACTCAACGGAAGCGAGCATTCGCATAAGTTTCTGATTAAAGGTGGGCTTTGGGATGTTTTTGCATCAGACAAAGTTGATATTACAGACTCCTGGACACGGGTTGCGTGTAGGGAACAGTTTTGGCGATCAATGAGCTACTGTCGTGAGCACTACATCAAAGTATAGAACGGAGCCAGATCGTTCAGTGACTTAAGATGTGGCGCGTTTTTGACTGCTCATAGATCGAGCGAGAATTTCACGTCCTCTGCCTGGTGTCGCTTCAGTATTTCTGCAGCCACGCATCGGTTGCGTATTTTTCGGCTGCAAGGCGGGTGGCTGTTTCGAGCGTTTCCGGGGTGAGTGTCCGCGTGTGGATCTCTTTTGAAAAGGCAACCGCCATATCGGTGGAAAACTGAGCTGGAAGTGTGAGCTGGATGCTCCCTTGATGCAGGAGCCCCTTTCGTGTGCGGCGTTGTGCGGCTCCGGCGATCTTGGTTTCGTCCAGCATGATGTCGTGCGTGGCGGGGTTGATGAAACACTGGTCGCCCTGACGGATGTCGCTGGCTGCGGTGAAGGTCGCATTCAAGCCGTGTTTTTGGAGAAGCGCCACAATGTGTTCATGAATCAAGCGGTAGGATTCCAGCGGACTCGCCTTGAAAGACGAAGAGGGGATGGCGAACGTGTAGGTGAGGTCTTGGCCGTGCGGAACGATCCCGCCGCCCGTCCAGCGTCGAACCGGCACGTGCGTTGGATAGGCTTCGCGCACTGTGGCGATTTTTCCAAAGTAACCGAAGGAGACAGTGGGCTCGCTCCATCGATAGATGCGCAGTGTGGGTGCTTCTGCTTGAGTCAGCAGCGTTTCATCCACCGCCATATTCATCGCGCCGCTGTAAGGCTCGGGATCGTCGATGAAAATGAGTTGATCAAAAAGCACGGGAGAGATTGGAGCTGCGAACACTCTGACGTGCAAAGAAGTCAGCGTCTTGTCCGTATCAAAGTAAAAGGGTTATCCGCTAAACCTAGGAACCGCATTAGAGTCCGCGAAACACGCGAAATTAAAGGCAGCGGCAAAGCGCATGTGCGTTCTTTCCTGTCCCTGCCAGCAATGCTGAGCATAGCGCAGCAGGCGGGTCCGCGTTCCACTTTCCGGTTTTGCCTAGTTTTCCTTATTCTCCTCCACGATCACGAAGCGGGTGATGTAATTTTGGCCATTCTTTGAGGCTACTCGTAGGCGGACGCTCTTCTTGGTTTTCACGTCCTCACTGGCTTTGATCGCTTCCTCGGCGTCCTTGGTGGGGCGGCCATCCACTTCGACGATGACATCGCCGGGTTTGATGTCGGCAACAGCGGATGGGCTGTCGGGACGCAGGTCGGTTACCAGCGCGCCATTAATATCCTCGGGAATTCCGAAACGCTTGCGAGCTTCGCTGCTGACATCCGCCACGGTCACTCCATCGAGGACATCAGGATCGGGATCCTTTTGTGGTTCCACTGGTTTGTTTTCAGCGATTGGTTTGCCTGGACGTTCGCCGAGCGCGAGACTGAGCGACTCCTGTTTGCCGTCGCGGTAAAGCTTCACATCCGCCTTGGTTCCTGGGGACATATTGCCGACCATGGAGCGAAGGTCGCTCGAGGTGGCGATTTTCTTCCCGTTGATTTCCACGATGATGTCGCCGCTTTTGATGCCGCCTTTTTCCGCGCCGCCACCGGAAACCACATTCGCCACGAGTACTCCATCACGATCGGGTGCCTTGAACTCCTTCGCCAGTGCGTCGTCCAGATCCTGCATTTCGATACCGAGAAAGCCGCGCTGGACTTTTCCAAACTTGATGAGGTTTTCCATCACGCTGCGGGCTTGATTGGACGGAATGGCAAATCCGATTCCCATATTGCCGCCGCTCCGGCTGTAGATGGCTGTATTAATACCCACAAGACGTCCTTCGGAATCCACCAATGCGCCGCCGGAGTTGCCGGGATTGATCGAGGCGTCCGTCTGGATGAAATTACCGAAGGCGGAAAGCTCGGTTTCATTGCGGCCGATTGCAGAGACGATACCGCTGGTGACAGTCTGCCGGAGATTGAATGGGCTGCCGATCGCAAGGACACTGTCGCCGACCTTGAGCTTGTCGCTGTCCGCAAAAATGGCCGTCTGAAGGTCCTTGGCTTCGATCTTGAGGATGGCGATGTCGGATTCCGGATCACCGCCAATCTTGGTGGCTTTGTATTCCTGACGCTGGCCGCTCAAGGTTACCTGAATTTCATCCGCTCCTTCCAGCACGTGATTGTTGGTAATAATAAAGCCGTCCGCACTGATGATCACGCCCGAGCCGAGTCCAAGGGGTCTGTTCTTTTTCGGGCCTTTATCGTCTGTATCATTTTCCCGTCCGCCGCGGCCGCGTTTGCCAGGTCCTTGCTCTTCATCATTTGGCAGCCCGAAAAAGTGCCGAAACATGTCGTCGTCCTGCATGGATTCTTGCTGCCTTCCCACACGCACTTTTTTCTGAGTGGAAATGGTGACCACGCTTTTGGAAACCTTTTCAACAATGGGAGCGTAGCTGTTATGGGGATTCCGGACCAGAGGGGCTTCGTCGATTTTGATCTCGGGCATTTTGCTCTCCGCAAATGCGAGGCTGGTTAGTGCGATGGGCGTGAGGAGGATGGTGACAGCGAGTTTTCTGAGGAATGGAATTTTCATAGAAATTGGTGCGTTTGTGACAGGATCGATTATCGAGCGTTCAATGGTTTTATAAACCATGCGAGCATTATCGCCGTGGAATATTTTCAGTGCACAAGAAACTTTTTTGACAAAAACTGGAATGCTTTGAATTGCGCCGCTTGACGCGGAGACGAACCGCCCTAGTGTGCCGCCCCTCTGTGAAGCATCATAAGCCGAAACACGAATGCGGCGTTTTCGCCGTCCACGGGCATCCAAATGCCGCAATGCTGACCTACTACGGTCTGTTCGCATTGCAGCATCGTGGTCAGGAGAGCGCGGGCATCGTGGTTGCCAACGGTCCGGGTTCGCAGTTCCACCGGCATGTGGATATGGGTCTGGTGCCTCAGGTTTTCACCGGGGATGTTTTGGAAAAGCTGAGTGGCACGCGTGCAATCGGGCATGTGCGCTACTCCACGACCGGCAGCAGCACGCTTGGAAATGCACAGCCGCTGATGGTGAATTGCAGCAAGGGCCAACTCGCAATCGGGCATAATGGAAACCTGGTAAACGCCGACAGCCTCCGGCATGAGCTGGAACAGAAAGGCTCTATTTTTCAAACCAGCGTGGATAGTGAAATCATCCTGCATCTCCTCGCCCAGCCGACCGAAGGCGGGAATGCGCTGGGGTTGCTCCGTAGAATTCAGGGTGCGTTTTCGCTAGTGCTGATGACTGAGAAAGAAATCATCGGCGTGCGCGATCCAAACGGGTTTCGTCCGCTGTCGCTTGGCCGGCTTGAAGGAGCCTGGGTGCTGTCGAGTGAGACCTGTGCGTTTGATTTAATCGGGGCGAAGTTTGAGCGGGAGATTGATCCAGGGGAGGTGGTGATTATTAATGATGAAGGGATTCGATCCGAGTTCCCCTTTAATGACGCCCAGCGTGCGTTCTGCATGTTTGAATATGTGTATTTTGCGCGTCCGGACTCGATTATCTCGGGGATCAATGTAGCCCGGGTTCGCACGGAGATGGGACGTCAGCTTGCGATCGAGACGCCAGTAGAGGCGGATATCGTTATTCCGGTTCCTGATAGTGGAATTTATGCGGCGATGGGTTTTGCCGAGCAACTGGGGATTCCATTTGAGCAGGCTTTTGTCAGGAATCATTATGTGGGGCGCACCTTCCTGCAGCCGAGCCAGTTGATTCGTGATTTTAATGTGCGGGTGAAACTAAACCTCATCCGCGAGAAGGTGGAAGGAAAGCGCGTAGTGGTGGTGGATGATTCGATCGTGCGCGGGACGACTGCGCGGGCTCGTGTGCGGAACATGCGTGAGGCGGGCGCGAAGGAGGTTCATGTGCGGATTAGTTGTCCGCCGCACAAGCACTCCTGCCATTACGGCATCGATTTTCCCGATCCTGCGAAGCTGATCGCCAATCAGCAGAAGCCCGATGAAATCGCGGCTTATTTGGAGGCAGACAGCATCGGGTATCTCTCGGTTTCAGGGATGGTTAAAGCGACCGGACAGCCAGTGAATGAGTTTTGTCTCGCGTGTTTTGACGGCAAATATCCTGTCGAAATCCCGCATGGAGCCGGAAAATTTGTCATGGAAAAACAGGGCGGTCTTGTGGTTGATAGCACCGAACAAGCCGAACTTTTTGGAAATCTGAAGTAATCATGTCTTTGAAAACCGCACTCAGCCGCAGCAAAGCGGCAACGAAACCCTCGAAAAAAGCTTATGCCGCCGCCGGTGTAGATGTGGATTTAGGCAACCGCGTGAAATCTGGAATCCAGGCGCTGGTTAAAGGAACGCACGGACCCGAGGTGCTCGGCAAGATCGGCGGGTTTGGTGGGTTATTCCGTCCGAACTTCAAGGGAATGAAAGATCCAGTGCTGGTTTCCTCGGTGGACGGTGTCGGCACGAAACTGAAGCTGGCATTTCAAACCGGACGCCATGATACGGTCGGTCAATGCCTTGTGAATCATTGTATCAACGACATCGCGGTGATTGGTGCGAAGCCGCTGTTCTTTCTGGATTACATCGGCGCGGAAAAGCTGGAGCCGCATGTGTTCGAGCAGTTGCTCAAGGGATTTGCGAAAGCCTGTAAGGCGGCGGGTTGCGCGATTGTCGCAGGAGAAACCGCGCAGATGCCGGGGATGTATCATCCGGGCGAATACGATCTCGTCGGCACGATTATCGGCGTGGTGGATCGTCCGAAGATGCTGGATGGCTCGAAGATCAAAGCAGGCGATGTGTTGATTGGTCTTCCTTCCAATGGGCTTCACACCAATGGTTACACGCTCGCCCGCAAGGTTTTATTCGACATGATGGGGTTGGAGCTGAAGGACAAGCTGGACGGCGTCAAAGGGACTATCGGCGACGAACTCCTCCGCGTTCACACCAATTACCAGCCGCTCCTTGCCAAAGTTCCTCATAGTTTAGTGAAGGGGCTGGCCCACATCACGGGCGGCGGTCTGGTGGATAATCTCCCGCGTATTTTGCCAAAGAACATCACCGCAGCAATAGACTCCAGAAGCTGGAAAGTCCCCGCGATTTTTCAACACATCGAAATGGGTGGCGGCGTGGATCATCTGGAGATGTATCAGGTCTTCAACATGGGAATCGGGATGGTGATCGTTACTAGCCCGGCCGATGCGAAGAAGGTTACGGCCATCACTAAGGGGAAGATCATCGGCAAAATGGAGAAGGGTGACGGGACGGTTTGCGTGAAGTGATTAGTGAGTAAGCGAAAGACATCGAAGATTTTCACTGTTGAAACATATGGAAGTGAAGCTTGCGGCTACAGACAATGATGCTTAAGTTTGAGCATGCTTGCGACCGCAGACATTGAGCGAATGAGCACGTTGGAAAGGCTTCAGGCTATGGAGCTGTTATGGAGTGCCATTACTCAGTCTCCTGAATCAGTGCAGTCTCCGTTGTGGCATGGTGATGTGCTTGCGCAACGTCGTGCAAAAGTTGATTCTGGAAAAGGTGAGTTTCTGACGATTGATGAGTTAAAAAAGAAGCTGAGTCGCCGCAGTTCATGAGGAGGGTGGTAGTTCTCAGCGACGCGGCGGCTGATTTGCAGGGAGGCTAGGAATTTTATGATATGCAAGAGGCTGGTGTTGGAACGTATTTTGAGGATTCGTTACTCTCGGATATTGAAAGCCTCGCCTTCTTTCATGGTATCCATCCCAATCAATTTGGGTTTTACCGAATGCTGGCTACCCGCTTTCCATTCGCTATTTATTATGATGAGAAGGAGTCTGAAACGCATGTGTTTGCAGTTCTTGATTTAAGAAGTAATCCCACTCGAATTCTGGAGGTAATAGCGAGGCGAATGACGTAGTAATGTATCCTCAGGCTTTGGCACTGGCATTGCTTGTTCGCGGCGGGTGAATGGAAATCATCAGAATGAGGTGCATACGGATGCGTGGTCGTGGTGGAGTGTGGCAGCGTGTGCGTGGATGGCTCTGGTGATGGCAGTGACTTTTGGAATGGCCGTTCCGAGAGACCATTTTCCAGGGAAACCCATTTCGAAACTCACTCAATTACAGGACATGGAAAGCGCTGCGGACTCATTGGGTAAGTCGCAACCGAAATCGCCGCCCTTACAATGGTTTCTGAATGCTTGGAGAGATTTTCAGAGCTTCATACAAAAGCAACAGCAGCCGCAGACGTCCTCTCAGGGGCAATTGATGATGCAGTCCATTTCGTGGATGCTTTTCTGGACGAGTTCCTGTGTTTTTGGAGTGTGCGTGCTGTTTTGTCTGCACAAGCAAAATAATGTCTCCTGGTGGCTGCGATTGTTTTGGATTACCGGTTTTGTTGCTGGAGGCGCCTATTTGATCATCTGGCTTCAGGAAATCCTGCGGTATCCGAAGAGCATGGAGTCGTATTTTGCAATCATCACGCCAGTGATCTGGTTGGTGGCACTGGGAGTTGCCTGGAGATTTGCCCACCGAAAATACGGTTTGTTGCCTTTTGCTCGATGTGCCATGGATGCAACGCTGGGAGCAGGATGTGTAGTGCTTCCACTCGGGCTGAGTTTTTATGCGTTGGATCAATGGGCGACTTCCCGCGAAGTGGAAGCGGATCGGAGATGGGCGGAAATCGGCATGCCATTGAGTGTGTTCGACAACGGAGGCATGGATCGCACTGAAAACGAGTCGCTGAGGCAGCTATTGATCGATCTACAGCCTTTTGAGACGTTTGGAGTGCGCTCGCTTTATAGGAATTTGAGCGAGCCGATTGAAGTCCTCAACGATGGTGAACGGAGTGAATTCGACAATGCGCTGTCGGAGATCATCGCTTTGCTTGACGTGACAAAGAGCAAAGGAGATGTGGTGAGTCTGGAAGGTTACAAGACGGATTTTCTCGATGAAAACAGCGACCGCTTTCTTAAGCTTTATGAAGGGATTTTATCGCGGGAGCCTCCGCGATGGAAATTTACCTACAACGACGCTTATTTTGGAGGGAATCCCAATTGGCTGGCTCTCCGCAAGCTAGCGCTGTCCATTCGGGCTGACGCCACGCGACGCTATGCAAAGGGGGACATCGAAGGCGCGAAAAAGACGGTTTTGGCAGTGCACAAACTGACGGCGGGAATGCGAGAGAATCCACTTCTCGTTTCAGGGATGATAGGGGTTGCTTTAGAAGCGATGGTCGCGTCGGTGGAAGTGTATTTTCCTCCTTTTGGGGTGGAGAAAATTGCGGAGGAAGCGGTGGTGGCTAGGAACTGTTTTTTTGTGACGCTTCAGTCAGAGGCCCAGTGCCTGCGTGAACTTGCGAAGCATGAACAAGCGAATAACCAGTTCGCGCTTAGTCATGGTTTGGAATGTCTAAAGGAAGCTTTTGGTTGGCGTTTGGTCAGAATAAAATCCGCAAAGTATTCTGTTCTTGCTGCGGAGATCGTCCAGTTGATGAAGGCTCCAGGCTTTCTTGATGATCCTGACTTGGGTGCAGGCAGGATGATGGCAATCACTGAAGGATCCAATATTGCGCCAAATTATACGCGCGCCATACAGCGGACGAACGCGACCTATATTAGAAAGGAGCAGGACGAAATGATCCGGCTGGCGCGTGCGCGATATTACGAAGGGAAGTTGGAGCCGATGGAATTCAAGTCGCTCGTTATCCCTCGCATTACATGGAAAGTGGAGATCGACGGCAACGCGGGTAGTGTGACTACGGAGGCGATTGGTGTTCCTGATTGGATGACGTCGTATAGCGTGGCGCCTATGGACTTTTACAGCATCCCGTTTGATGGCAGTGGGAGCTGGAAGTTTGTGCCCAAACCGGGGCAATGAGGAACTTTCTGTTTACAGGAGGGAACGGTGAAAACAGAGGAAGGAAGCTATGTGAAACCGAAGTAAACTATAGGTCTGTCTTAGCAGCCTGTTGAAAAACCTCGGGGATGGTTGGGATGAATAAAACCGAAGGTTCTTACTCTTGATCTTACTCCGAAAATGTCCGCGCGTTTGCGCCCGTGGATAACGCCGATCAAATCACCAATCGCTTATCATAAATCGTAAATGCCCTGCCGATTGCAATTCCCACTTCCTACGCTAGGGTGTGCGCTTCCATGATTATTCATCTTATAGATATACCTGAGGAGGGCATGCAGATTGAGGGCGAGGAGCCGTCCTCAATTCTGCAACTGACAGGCGATCCGGCCTCCGCGATCAGTCCTATCCGGTATTCCATGCATGTGGGCGTGACGGAAACCGGACTTTTTGCCGTTGGCAAGCTGGCTGTAGATGTGGAATGCACCTGCGTGAGATGTCTGGAAAAGTTTCAGCGGCCCATCGAAAGGCCCGATTTCGCCACTCAAATTGAATTACAAAACCGTGAGACGGTGGACTTGACAGATGAGGTAAGGGAAGACATCTTGCTCGCCCTTCCGGCCCATCCGCACTGTAATTGGAATGGAGAAAAAGCCTGCAAAGCTGATTTTCCTATCGCGATTGACCCTGAGAAAGCTGCCAAAGACAGACGCGAAGTCTGGAAGGGACTCGATAAACTAAAACTTTAATTATTACACACCATGGGAGTTCCAAAACGCAAAAAATCCAAGATGCGGCTTCGCACGCATAAGGCAGCTCTCCGCTGGCACGCGCCACTTTTGAATAAGTGTTCACAATGCGGAAGCACCGCGCAATCTCACCGCGCATGCGGAAGTTGCGGCTACTACAGGGGCCGTCAAGTTCTGACTATCGCCGCCTGATTCGCAGACAAGACTGTTACTTATTCAGCCGCCCCTCACCGGGCGGCTGAGTTTTTTTAAGGTCTTGTCATCGGCTCCCGGATTATCGGAGACTGCGTAATTACTGATGAAAGTTGCGCTCGACGCCATGGGCGGGGATTACGCCCCTCAAAATATTGTAGCCGGAGCAGTGCTCGCACTCCGCGAATACTCACACCTGTCCAAACTCTTCCTTGTTGGTGACGAAACCCGGATCAAGGAGGAACTCACCAAAAACAAGTGCACGGACAGCCGGATTGAAATCGTCCACAGCACCCAGATCGTGGACATGGCGGACAGCGGCCTCGATGCCGTCCGTCGCAAAAAAGATAGCTCGGTTTCCAGGGCAACCGATCTTGTAAAAGAAGGCAGGGCCGAAGCGATGGTAAGCGCCGGCCACACTGGAGCTGCGGTCACCGCCTCCTTGATCAAACTGCGCACCCTGCCAGGCATCGAACGCCCGGCCATTGCTGCGCTTGTTCCGACCGAAACCAATTACTTTATCCTCATCGACGCCGGGGCGAACACCGACCCCACCCCCCAGCAGATGCTCCATAATGCCATCATGGGTGCAGCGTATTCCCGCCACGTGCTAGGCTACAAAAACCCGACCATCGGGCTGATGTCCATCGGCTCCGAGGACGAAAAGGGAAATGAATTTACCAAGGAGACATTTGCACTTTTGAAAGCCAGCGGACTGAACTTCCGAGGCAATGTTGAGGGGCATGATCTTTTTCACAATCCCGTGGAGGTGGTGGTTGCAGACGGCTTTACCGGTAATGTTGTTTTAAAGACCTGCGAGGCGATTGCAGGCGCTATTTTCCGTTGGGTGAAAAACGAGATCGTTAAAAGCCCGATCACCAAGCTGGGCGGCCTTCTGGCAAGGCCGGCTTTAAAGCGCATCCACGCCAAAACCGACTCCGAGCAATACGGCGGCATGCCGCTTCTCGGCGTGAACGGGGTCACCATTATCGCCCACGGCGGCAGCTCCCCGCTTGCAATCAAGAACGCGATCCGCATGGCGTGCGAAACCATCAGCCATAAAGTCAACCCAAGCATTATTGAGGAAGCAAAGCGTTATGACTCATCCGCAGCCCAGAAAAACCCATCTGCCTAAGCGCACCGTTTCGATCATCAGCACCGGTAGCTACGTGCCGGAGAAGGTGATGACGAATGCCGAGTTGGAAAAGATGGTGGAGACGAATGACGAATGGATCGTCTCGCGGACAGGCATCAAAGAGCGACGTATCGCAGCGAAAAACGAGACGACGAGCGATATGGCGGCTGAGGCGGCTAGACGCGCACTGGATAGCGCCGGAATGAAGGCGGAGGAGATCGATTTGATCATCTGCGCAACGGTCACACCGGACATGTTTTTCCCGAGCACCTCCTGTTTTGTGCAGGCAAAAATCGGTGCAACCAAAGCAGCTTGTTTTGATGTGAGCGCCGCATGTTCTGGTTTCCTTTACGGACTGGAAATCGCCCAGCAGTTCATCACCTCACACACTTACGAGACGATTCTGGTTATCGGTGCGGACAAACTCTCCAGTATCGTCAACTGGGAGGATCGCAATACCTGCGTGCTCTTCGGCGACGGTGCAGGCGCGGCGATTTTGAAACACCGCGCACATGGCCACGGCGTCATCGCAACCCGCATGGGCAGCAATGGAAACCTTGCCGACATCCTGCATATTCCCGGTGGAGGAAGCGCAAATCCCACCAATGCGGAAAACGCCGCTGAGAAGCTTGCAACCATCCGCATGAACGGGCGTGAAACTTACAAGCATGCCGTGACCGCCATGGTAGAATCCGCAAGACAAGTGCTCGGAGACGCGGGACTCGAAAGCGAGGACCTTGCGTGCATTATCCCACATCAAGCAAACCTGCGTATTATCGAAGCAATCGCCGACCGGCTTGATGTGCCTATGGACCGTTTCATGATAAATCTGGATCGTTTCGGTAACACCAGTGCGGCAGCCGTCGCCATTGCACTCGACGAAGCCAACCGCACCGGGCGCATGCAAGTCGGCGATTACGTTCTCCTTGTCGTCTTCGGCGGCGGACTGACTTGGGCGAGCTCGGTGATTCAGTGGTAGGGAGAGAAAAAGGAAAAGGGAGGAAGGAATAAGGAATAAGGGATGGACAAATACTGTGGGACTTCGCTGGGACAAGACTGCTCATCTCCTCTGCCTTCACCAATCCTCTCCTTTTCACCACGCTCCGCTTAAATCACACCCGTATCGTCTCAAAACCAAACGAGAGGGTTGACCGATCCGACAATGCGCCTCAGCACTTGGGTTATGGAATCTATCAATGCGGTGAGCGGACTAGGAATCGGGGTCATTGGCATGGGAGGGTTCGGACTATTTGCGGTGCAACAGTTTTTACAGACGCCCGGTACGCGCCTAGTGGCGATAGCCGGCTCAAAACGAGAGGAAGCCATCCGCACCGCACAACGCTTTGGGGCTGAGCAATTAGGAAGTTTGAGTGAACTGCTGAGCCATCCCGCAGTGGAGCTCGTCTATATCGCCACGCCGCCTTTTCTGCATTACGAACAAGCCATGCTTGCGCTCCATGCTGGGAAACATGTCATTTGCGAAAAACCGCTGGCGATGAACCCTGAACAAGGTGCGGAAATGCTCGCTCTAGCAAAATCAAAAGGCCTGCTCATGGTCACAAACCTCATGCAGCGCTATAATCCGATGTTTACCCGGATCAAAAGCCTGATTGATCAAAATCTCCTCGGTGATTTTCTCCACGGCTACTTTGAAAACTATGCAGGCGATGAGGGGCTTTCCCCGGAGCATTGGTTTTGGGATCGCAGCAAAAGTGGCGGAATCTTCATCGAACACGGCGTGCATTTCTTCGATATGTTTGCGGGATGGTTCGGCCCCGGAACAGTGAAGTCCGCGCAAATCCTCAAACGTCCCCATAGCGCAGATATTGAAGATCAGGTGCAGGCGACTGTGGAATATGGTGACGACATTACCGGACGCAAACTAGTGAACTTCTACCATGGCTTTACCCAAACCGGGCGCATGGACCGTCAGGAGATGCGTCTCGTTTTCGAGCGGGGCGACGTAACGCTTCACGAATGGGTTCCTACGCGCATGGTGCTGCGTGGTGTTGTTGATGAAGCAACATCCCGAGCACTGATGGAGCTTTTCACTGGTGCCCAGCTCAACGTGACTGCGAATATCCCCAACATTCCTTTACGAGGACGCCATAAGGAGTTTACGGCGTATCAACAGTTGGAAATCAAAGCGGGCTTCGAGCAGGAAAAGCAACATCTCTACAGCGAACTATTGCGAGGCATGTTTAACGATCAGATCAACGCGCTGCGTACACCGGGTGCCTCGCGAACGATTACGGAAGAGAACGGCCTGACGTCGCTTCAAACTGCTGCGGAGGCAGATCGCATGGCGAGGACTCTGGCGTAGCGGTTGTCGGTGAGGTTTAGTGGAACTCATTAACAGGCTCTAGCTTCTAATTTGGGGCGTACAAACGGAAACCGAATGAGGGGCCGCCGCGTTCATCGGCTGAATGCAGCGAAACATACATCGCGCAAAGCTTTCGTAAGGTTTGCACAAAAGGTCACTTTCAAAATAGAACATCACCTTCATTCTAATGACCGCTCGACCTCCAGCATTTCTAAAATCATTTGTGTGCATTCTTGCCATCGGGATTGGGCACCTTGAATCAAGAGCGGATGTGCAGATGACCCGCTCGGATGCAGGCGTAAGGATCGAGATTGATGGGAAGCTGTTTACCGAATACCGCACGACGGATTCGTCGCATGTCTATTACTGGCCGCTCATCGGACCCGGCGGAGCGAAAATGACTCGGAGCTGGCCCATGGCGGAGGTTGCAGGCGAGGAACGGGATCATCCGCATCACCGCTCGCTCTGGTTTGCGCATGGCGACGTGAATGGCGTGGACTTTTGGAGTGAGGAAAATTCGCATGGAGGAAAGACGCCGGTTGGTAAAATTGTGCACGACGACATTATCGCGCTGAAGAGTGGTGATCAGCACGGCGAGCTGGTAACGCGACAGAAATGGGTGACTCCGGATGGGAAAGCGCCGCTGATCAGCACCCAAACACTGCGAGTATATGATCGCGATGACACCGAGCGCCTGTTTGATTTTGAGATAAAACTCACCGCTTATGAAGGCGACGTTGTATTTGGAGACACCAAGGAAGGCAGCGCAGCCATACGCATCGCAGAGAGTATGCGGCTCCACACCCCTCAGGGCAAAGGACCGGGGAGCATATCCAATGATGGCGGCAAGAAGGATCAGGAAGTGTGGGGCCAACGGGCAAAATGGGTGGCAATGCGGGGACCGGTGGATGGAAAGGAATACGAGATCGTTTTCATGGAACATCCGAAGAGTCTGCGTCATCCGACACGCTGGCATGCCCGCGACTACGGCCTGTTTGCCGCAAACCCGTTTTGCGAGGCGGACATGAACAAGACGCAGTCGAAAGAATCCGGCGCGTTCAATTTGAAAGCAGGGGAAACCGTCCTGCTCAAATACCGCATTCTGATTCACACTGGTGACGCCGACGTTGCCGCAAGACGATATGCCGAATATGTAAAGGAGACTGAAGGTCGGTAGCCTCGCTACTCTGCTCTTTGTGCTTCCTCCTTAATCCTTTTTCTCCCTACCGATGATCAAACCAGACCTCACCTCAGGGCTCATGCTCTATTTTATCTTCCTGTATAGCACAGTGCTGCATGAAGCTGGGCACGCCTGGGCGGCGCTCAGGCTAGGTGACAACACCGCTTACAAAGGAGGGCAGGTCTCGCTGGATCCGATCCCACACATCAAACGCGAGCCGATCGGGATGCTTTTGGTTCCGATCATCTCCTTCTTTTTAAATATGGAGCGCGGAGCTCTGTGGATCATGGGTTGGGCAAGCGCTCCGTATGATCCGCACTGGGCGCTCCAATACCCGCGCCGCTGCGCGTGGATGGCAATGGCAGGCCCTGCTGGCAATCTTCTACTGGTGCTGGTTTCAGCCTTTTTTATCCGACTCGGCTATCAGATGGAATTCTTCACCTCTCCCGACAAGATCTCGTTCGGCTCCATCGTCGCGGCAGCAGGGGAAAACCGTCTCGCGGAATTCTTCGCCATGCTCCTCGGAATGACTTTTTCGCTGAACCTGCTGCTCATGCTTTTTAATCTGCTTCCCGTCCCGCCATTTGATGGTTCAGCAATTCCCATCTTTTTCATGAGTGACCGCACTGCGGAAAAATATCTTCACACCATTTGGAACCCAAATTTTCAAATCTTCGGGGTCATTATTGCCTACAACGTTTTCGGTTACATTTTCACTCCGGCGCTTATCTTTGCTGTAAATCTACTCTACCCCGGGGTCACCTACGGGTAGCGGTCAGTTTAAATTCTAATTGTCTTCGGGCGGGACGACCGGACTACGGTCAAACGCCAATCTTCTGCTGAATCAGCTCGGCGATACGGTCGGCTTGCAAGTTGATGACATCGTCCTCGCGTCCTTCGATCAGCAGACGAATCTTCGGCTCGGTGCCGCTGTAACGCAACAGAACGCGCCCCGATCCATTCAGCTCCTGCTCGGTATCGGAAACGAGCTTCATCACATCCGGCATTTTCTCCAATGGCAGTTTCTCGCGCACTTTCAGATTCCGCTGTGCCTGGGGATACTTGCGCAGACAACGCTTCAGCTCGCTCAACGGCTTGTCTGTCTCGACCATGATTCGCAACACCTGGAGCGCGGAGACGATTCCGTCGCCGGTCGTGGAGTAGTCGCGGAAAATCATGTGTCCGCTCTGCTCGCCGCCGACATTCAAATCCTGCTTCAGCATCGCCTCGATTACATAGCGATCTCCTACTTTCGTCCGCAACACACGCCCGTGGTTTTCACGCAGCGTTTCATCGAGACCAAAATTACTCATCACCGTTGCGACCAGCGTGTTCTTGGCGAGCGCACCGCGGCGAATGAAATCACACGCACAAATCGCCAGAATTTCGTCTCCATCCACAATCTCACCCTTTTCGTCACAGAGCTGGAGTCGGTCTGCGTCACCATCGTGGCTGATTCCGATTTGCGCACCGGTTTCCTTCACCAAGCGGGAGATTTCGTTGGGATAAGTGCTGCCACAGTTGGCATTGATGTTCCGTCCGTCTGGCTTGTCGTGAAAAATATGGCAGTTCGCCCCTAGCTCGCGGAGAATCCATGGGGTGCTTTTGTATGCCGCACCATTCGCACAATCCACCGCGATGGTCATGCCTTCCAGCGTCAGCCCTTTTGGAAAGCTCGCCTTCGCATGCTCCACGTAACGTCCGAGCGCATCATCGATACGTTTGGCCTGACCCACTTTTGTGGAAGTGTGCCCTAAACTATCCACTTCACCACTACTCAAAAGCGCCTCGATGCGTTGCTCCACTTCGTCGTCGAGCTTGTAGCCATCGTGCCGAAAAAATTTGATCCCGTTGTCTTCATACGGATTATGCGACGCACTGAGGACGATTCCCGCATCTGCGCGCAGCGAGCGGGTGATGTAGGCAACACCGGGAGTCGGAAGTGGCCCGAGTAGGAAGACATCCACGCCGAGCGACATCACGCCAGCCGCGAGGGCGTTCTCCAGCATGTAGCCGGAAAGACGCGTATCCTTTCCAATGACAATAACCGGCCGCCGGTCAGCCCGGTGCGTGCTGCGCCCCGACGAGGTGAAAATCTGTGCCGCTGCGCGCCCGAGTTTTAGCGCATTTTCCGCAGTCACCGGGTCGATGTTTGCCACACCACGGACGCCGTCGGTGCCGAACATTTTGCGAGGGGTATTATTTGCCATTTCCGTAAGCGCTGGCGCCAAATTCCGTGGGCGGCCTTGGTTCAAGCTGCAATGTCTTTGTTGGTTCCGGGTGACTCTTTTTGATGACCGCCCAAAGTGTCACTGCTAGGACGAGTGACAGGAGCTTGGCCAGCAGGTTGTTCGTGAGCAGTTTCTTGATCATGGGTACTTAGCAGTTGAGCGAGTCGTTGACGGAGTGTCTCGGGCGTAAAATCGCGTTCGATGCGGGAGCGGCGGCAAAGACTGACACGCCCGGTCTCCTCGCTCACAATGACAACGATGGCGTCGCTTTCTTCGGTGAGACCGATTGCCGCCCGGTGGCGGAGACCAAGATTCCGATCAAGGTCTTGTCGCTGGCTCACGGGAAAAATACAGGCAGCGCTCAGCACGCGGTCGTTACGAATAATCACCCCGCCGTCATGCAACGGCGTTTTGGGATGAAAGATGGTCACAAGCAGTTCGGGAGAAATGGCCGCGTCCAGTTCCACCCCGCTTTCAATGTGTGTTTGAATATCCGTGCTACGCTCGATAGCGATGAGCGCGCCGAGGTGTCGGTCGGAAAGATCAAAGGTTGTCTCCACCAGCATCTCGATGCTCTCCCGGTTTTGCGCGTGTCCCGCCAGCAGACGATGACTTCCGAGCTCGGCGAGCAGACGACGCAGTTCAGGCTGGAAAATCACCACCAGCGCCAAAATCAGCACTGCGGAGAGACTGCTGATCAACGAATTGATCACCTGCAAACCAAAGAGCTGGGAGATGAGCGAGAGACCAAGGAACAGCATCACCAGCCCGGTCATCACACGGGCACCGCGCGTTCCCCTGATGCCGAGATAGCTGTAATAAATACAGACCGAGAGGAGGAGGATTTCGAGCACGTCGCGCCAGTGCTCAACGACATACCTAAAGTAATACATCATGACACGATCGCCTCGATCATCCGAAGCGCCTCCACGTTGGCTTTCACATCATGCACCCGAAACACGCGCGCGCCCGCTGTGCGCCCATAAGCAGTCAGCGCAACTGTCGGCCAGAAGCGATCCTTCATGACATTGGTGCCCAGCACCTTGCCGATAAAACTCTTTTTACCCATCCCAAGCATGAGCGGGCGTCCCTCTTCCGCAAGTTCACCAGTATGTTTCAAGATGGCAAGATTGTGCGCCTGGTTTTTTCCAAACCCAATGCCGGGATCAAAGATATAGCGTGTCGGGGGCACGCCCGACGCTAAACAGCGCGCTGTAATTTGTCTAAAGAATTTCCGGATTTCATCGACCACATTTTCGTAATGCGGATCAGCCTGCATCGTGCGCGGCTCCCCTTGCATATGCATGATCACCGCGCCAGCTCCAGTGGCTTTGATTGCCTCCAACATTTCTGGGTCACGCAGTCCGGTCACATCGTTGATAATCCCCGCACCAGCGTGCACCGCCTTGCAGGCGACAGCAGGCTTCATGGTATCGATGCTCACCACGAAAGTTTCACCCCAGCCCGGCAGCGCGCGCAGCCGTTCAATGACAGGCACGACTCGTGACAGCTCCTCCTCCGCCGACACTGGCTTTGCGCCCGGACGTGTGGATTCTCCTCCCACATCAATAATCTCCGCGCCCTCGGCAATCATCCGTTCCGCCTGGCTCACCGCCTCGTCAACACTTCCCCATTTTCCGCCATCGCTAAACGAGTCCGGCGTGACATTCAAAATACCCATCACCACTCCGCGATGGGTCAGATCAAAAGTGCGATGAAGCGTTTGCCAGAACATCGGGTTATTTAGGATTTATGAATTAGGATTTAAGATTTAGGCAGATCGGACTCCCTCACCATGCGCTGAAGCAGGGCAAATCATAAATCATAAATCGTAAATTAGCCGGGTTGCCTTTCACAGACGCACCGTGCTATTCAGTCAGGTCTATGTTTTGGACTGAAGATGTAGCTGCGAAATGCAGCGGCCCGCAAATTGTAAACGACTCAAAGACCCCCAGCGGACGTGTGCACGTCGGCGCGCTGCGCGGCGTATTGATCCATGACGCCATTTTTCGCACGCTGAAGGAAAAGGGCATTGAGGCTCGCTATCTTTTCGGGGTGGATGATTACGATCCTGTGGATGAAATCCCTAAAGGCGAGGATGAGCACTTTGGTAAATACATCGGCTGGCCGCTGTGCAACACGCCAGCACCGACTGGAAGCACCTCGCCGGACATGGCCGAGCATTTCATGGCGGAGTTCTGGCAGGTATTTGAAGAGCTCGGAGTGAAGGTGGAGCGTTACCGGATGCGCGATATTTACCGCGCCGGTAAGTTCAATGCAGAGATCGATACGATTCTGAAAAACGCCGCCAAAGTGCGCGAAGTTTACAAGGACGTCAGTAATAGCATCCGTCCCGATCATTGGTATCCGTATCAGGTGATTTGCGAGAAATGCGGGTGCATCGCGACCACGGAAGTCTATGATTACGATGGCAAGGAAGTCAGTTACCGCTGCCTCTCCAGCAAAGTCGTGAACACGAAATTAAACCTCGGACGTGGATGCGGCCACGAAGGCAAAATGTCGCCGTTCGACGGACGCGGCAAGCTGCCGTGGAAGCTCGAATGGGTGGCAAAGTGGGTGCAATTCCCGGTCACCATCGAGGGAGCTGGCAAAGATCACTCCACTAAAGGCGGCTCACGTGATGTGAGTGAAGCCTGTTTGAAGGCGATCTATGGAATCAAACCGCCGCTCCGCGTGCCGTATGAATTTTTCCTCGTAGGTGGAGCCAAGATGTCGTCGTCCAAAGGCGTCGGCGTCAGTGCACGCGCCATGGCCGATTTACTCCCTGCGGAAGTGCTGCGTTTTTTGATGATCCGCACGAAACCGAATTCACCGGTGAATTTTGACGCGAAAGAGGAAGGCATCATCAAGCTGTTCAATGAGTTTGATCGCTACCACACCCGCTTTCACAACAAGCAGGCAAACGAAGACGAAGCGACGATCTACCGCATGGCCCGACTCGATGGAGAGGAAAACTATCGCGTCGCCAATTTCCAGGTCGTTGCCGCCATCGTGCAGATGCCGCATCTCGACGCAGAGCAGGAGCTCGCAAAACGTCTCGGCGGAAATCTCACCGAGCTGGAATGGCATCACCTCCGTCAACGCATCGCCTCCGCCAATGAATGGGTCGCCAATTTTGCATCCGAAGAGGAAAAGACGCGTCTGCAAGAGACACTTCCAGCGCGCGCCCAGGAACTCGGCGCCGTGCAGCGTGCTTTTTTAACCCAGCTCGCCACCAAGCTAAAGGATGTCGCATGGGAAGACGACGCCCTGCAAGCTGCCGTTTTTGAAACCGCACGCATGACGCCGCTCGACCAACCCTCGGCATTCAAGGCGATTTATCGAGTGATGCTGGATCGCGAAAGTGGTCCAAAAGCCGGCAACCTCCTTGCGTTTCTGGATCGTGAGTTTGTACTCAAGCGCCTCACCGAACTTGCCTACGAAACCGTCGCCTATTGGAAAGAAAGCTCCGCCAGTGAAGCGGACATCCAGAAGTTTTTGGATAAGGAGAAGGAAAACATCGTGAGCCGGTCGCATTCCATTCAGGCCGAAGGCTCAATCTTCTCCAGCGAGATCGTCTTCACGCTAGCCGACGGCAAGAAAGTCCTCCGCCGTCTCTACGTCGAAGGCACGGAGCCACCGGTCCCGGAGTTTCTGGCTTGTTGAGCGGCTTGAGGCTGTTGAAAAACACTTCAGAGTTTTCGCGTAAAAATTACCTGTAGTTCCTTGGTGTCTTGGATCCTTGACGCTTCAATCCTTTGTATTCCCTTCGTGTGCTTCGTGGTTATAGCGATTTCCAAAAGCAACTCCATCAGATGCTCTAAACCCGCTTATCCGCTTCACCCCAGTGGCTCGGTCGAGACGATGATTCCATCCTGATCCGCCGCGAGCCATTCGCCGGGGGTAAACGTAACGCCGCCGAAGGTTACCGGGATTTCGCTTTCTCCGCCGCCGCTTTTGCCTGGCTTGCACGGACAGGTCGCAAGTGCTTTCACACCAAAATTGATCAATCCCAGAGCCCCGGCATCGCGAATAGCGCCATTTACCACCACACCCACCCATCCGTTGAGGTGCGCGAGTGAAACCACCTGGTCGCCAATTAACGCGCATTGTAGCGATCCACCACCATCAATCACCAGCACGCGACCGCGTCCGGGCTGCTTCACCATTTCGTGCACAAGAATATTGTCTTCATGCACCTTCACCGTCGCGATCACTCCGGCAAAAGACAGCCGTCCACCAAAGTCGCGGAAATGTGAGGCGACAATGCGGACCGCATCGCCGTGTTCATCGCAGAGATCGGAGAGGGAAAGCCCCATTTGAAATCAGCTCCGTGCTTTCAGCCCTGCAACATAAGAGATCACCCCAACCGATAAACAATCCGTGCCTTGCTGAGATCGTATGGCGACATTTCGAGCTTCACACGATCACCGGTCGTGAGACGGATAAAACGCTTCCGCATTTTTCCAGAGATATGAGCCAGCACCTGATGTTTGTTTGCGAGCTCAACACGGAACATCGTTCCGGCTAAAACCTGGGTAATTCTTCCTTCTACTTCAATAACGTCGTCGTTTACGGGCATATATAAATGGTGTCCGGCCATCTTGCGCCGGCAGTTTGATGAACAACTTTGAGCCGGATTTTAAAACCTGCCTGGGTCGCCTTCCAATACCGCTTCGTATTGGAGGCGCGGACAGTCGGCCACGTAGTCCTAAAACGCAAGCAACATTTCCTGCAGCTACGATCAAGGGTGTGATTGGAAGTGGGTGCGGTGAAAGCGAGAAGATAGGCGAAGCCAGAGGAGCGAAGCAAAGTAGCGTATGCTTCCAGCTTGCGCCGCGAATCGCTGCCCATTGGAATCGAGGCACTTGATCTCCGTGGGATGCCCGTCTGCAACGCTATGCGTAGCATTGCGGGCAGGCGCAAGCTGGAAGCATGCGCTACATTGGGCGGCTTCGCCGCCGCTCCTTCCCTCAACCGCACCCACTTAACATCACACCCCGCGATCAAGCCACCACCACGGACTGCGCCTCGGCCAGACGCTCCTGTAAATCCGCCTGCTGAAGTGAACCGATCATTTCGGCGATGTCACCTTCCATAAAACGATCCAGATTATAAAGCGTGAGCTCGATGCGATGATCAGTCACCCGGTTCTGCGGGTAATTGTAAGTGCGGATTTTCTCCGACCGATCCCCGCTGCCAATCTGGCTCTTGCGATGTGCCGCATACTTTTCCGCTTCCTCACGTTGTTTCTTCTCCAAAAGACGCGACCGCAAAATCCCGAGCGCCTTTTCCTTGTTCTTCTGCTGCGAACGCCCGTCCTGACATCGCACGATCATACCCGTCGGGATATGCATGACCTGCACCGCAGAATCGGTCGTATTCACGCCCTGACCGCCCGGACCGCCTGCACGACAGACTTCGATGCGAATTTCGTCGGGCTTTAGCTCCAAATCAACCTCTTCGGCCTCAGGCAGCACGGCCACCGTCGCCGCGCTCGTATGAATACGCCCCTGGGCTTCCGTCGCAGGCACACGCTGCACGCGATGTACCCCACTCTCAAAGCGCAGCTTCCGGAAGACTTCGTTCCCGGTGATTTTGAAAATGATTTCCTTAAAGCCGCCCATCACGCTCGGATTTGAATCCATTGACTCAACCGTCAACCCCGCCACCTCGGCGTAGCGCATATACATACGGTAAAGATCGGCGGCAAAAATAGCTGCCTCGTCGCCGCCGGTGCCTGCACGGATTTCCATGATAGCGTCGCGGTCCTCATTGGGATCGGGTGGAAGAAGGGCGATTTGCAGATCAAACTCCAGTTGCTTGAGTCGCGCTTCGAGCTCGGGGATTTCCGTCCTAGCCATTTCCGCCATTTCCAGATCGCTCCCTTTCGCAAGCCCCTGATTCTCCCCCAGCTCACGGGTTGCCTTTTCGAACTGCTCCCATTTCGCCATCAGTTCCTTCAGCCTGGTGTGCTCCTTCAGCATCTCCCGGGCTTTTTTCGGATCGTCATAGAGATCCGGCGCGTTGATGGCTGCATCCAGCTCCATAAAGCGCTCGCGCATGTGGTTGATGAGAGGTGCGAAATCCATGGAAAAGCGAAACGGTGGAGACGACGACGCGTCTCCACCGTTTGAAATTTACTGTTTGGGCTTTAAGCTGCGGTCGGCTTGGTGCGACGCAGGGTAGTGCTGCCGTAACGCCTGGAGAACTTCTCAATACGTCCGGCGGTATCTACAAACTTCTGTTCACCCGTGAAGAACGGATGGCAGGCTGCACAAATACCAATTTTGATATCGCGCTTGTTGGAACGGGTCTTGTAGATGGTTCCGCAGGCGCAGCTGATGTTGGTTTCGAAATAGTCGGGATGGATGTCGGCTTTCATAACGGGCAAAAATGGGCTGGCAAACTAGCTGCGGTTTTGTTCTGTGCAAACAAAAACTCTATTACTTTTGAGCGCAACCCCTCTCCATAATCCCATCCTCAAGTCCTGGAAGTCTGTCCTGGCCTCAAAAGGCGGGTCTCCGGCGCTCGTGGGAGTGGATGGAAAAACCCTCGCTACTTTTGATGAGATCGAGGCAGCGGCGGTCGCTTTGGAGCCGGTTTTGGCAAAACTGGAGACGAAAAGTGTTGTGGCCATTCAGCCTGGATGCGACCCGCGCTTCCCTGCCCTGCTGCTTGCACTTTGGCGACACAACCTTATTCCACTACCCCTCGATCAATCGCTGGATGGCAATCAACTTACGGAAACTCTTCAGCATACTAGGGCGACCGCGTGCATTCAGATGATGTCTGGCAGTGAAATAATACTTCGCCTTGTTGATGTTGAAGGGACAGACAAAGAGACATCAAGATGCGCTCTTAACGAGACCGATTTTCTCAAGCTCACCTCGGGAACAACCGGGAAAGCGCGTGGAGTCCGCTTCCGGGCGGCACAACTTCTGGCGGATTGCGACGCCGTCTGCGAGACGATGGGTCTCCAGCCCGACGACATCAACTACGGGGTGATCTCCTGGGCTCACAGCTACGGATTCAGCAACCTCCTCACGCCGTTGCTTTGCAGGGGCATCCCGTTAGTCGTCACTGAAGACCGACTCCCCCGGGCGATTTTATCCGGCCTGCAAACCAGCGGCGCAACTGTCCTGCCCGCAGTGCCCGTGCTTTTCCAGAACCTTGCCAGACTGCGCACTGTTCCGCTTCCAAAGTTGCGCCTGTGTATTTCCGCAGGCGCACCGATGACATCTGCTGTCGCGGAGGCTTTCCATAAAGCGCACGGACTCAAGATTCACAATTTCTACGGCAGCTCCGAATGCGGAGGGATCGCCTACGACGCCACAGACGCAGCAACGCCCGAGGGCTGCGTGGGCCAGCCGATGAAAGGCGTCACTTTACATCCCTGCGAGGACGGACGTATCGAAGTCCATAGCGCTGCGGTTGCCGACGGCTATTTCCCGGAACCCGATGAATCCACGCTCGGAAACGGACGTTTTATTCCCGGCGATCTGGTGTCTCAAACTGGCTTCGGATTGCAGATCACCGGACGCATCAACGACTTCATCAACATCGGCGGCCGCAAGCTCAACCCACTCGACATCGAGACCGTCCTGCGCGACTTCCTTGGCATCCGAGACGTCATCGTCTTCGGAATCCCGCACGCCAGCCGCGGCGAAGAACCCATCGCCTGCGTCGTCGGTGAATCGATCACTCCCGCCGACCTCCTTCAATTCTGCCGCCAGAAACTACCCGCCTGGCAATGTCCGCGTGTTATCTGGGTCCTCGACACCATCCCCCTCAGCGAACGTGGTAAACCCAGCCGCGCTGCTCTGGCTGTAGAGTACGGCGCTCAAAAAGCATCGTCGCAAGTTGGCTAAAGTCATAGCGATGCGCGGCATCTTCACACCGATAAATAACGCAGGAGCGGTAATGAAAGAGTCTCTCAATCTGGGTCGCCCTTTGATGCGAACAGTGACGGAGCTGTAACTCTGCAAAACCGGACCCGCCTTTCTTTTCGTGCCTTTGGTGCCTTTCGTGGACCAGTTCTGAATAGTTACGGCTGAGTGAGAGCAAGGGATTCCGCGCGGGTCAACAGTGCCTGGATAAAGCCTTCAGCAGCGGATGGGTTGCCCTTGGCGATAAAGCCAACAATTCCGGCAAGGTCGCCGCTTGAAGCGTTAAGCAAACAGACTTTCCAGCCATTGCGCAAATTTCTCTCAAAATACAGAGTGTAACAAAGTAAGCCACGAACCCTTTTTCTGATCCGTTTTCCATTCGCTTCTAATCACACCGGGACGAAAGAACGCGCAACTTTAAGGTGTGTTATCTTACGTTTTTAGATATGCCAAAGGCCAACATCTCTGCATACGAAAAATTTTGCCAAAGCTGAAATCGCAAAGATGCTGCCAGGCATGAGGCAAATACCAGCCACCCCAAAATTCGCAGTTCCGATTGTGCTGAACCCCAAACTAATTCGTCAAACTTCCGCTGACTTCATACGGTTTGGCATTTATGGAATGATCGGTGTGACTTGCGGTTATGCGCTCATAAGCGTGTGTTTTCAAAAGCCTCAAAACGGAGCCAATCTGGATAGCCATCTCAGCTCATCTGCAATCCCAACGCTCGCGGACATAGAGAAGGATGGCGATGAGCAGTCGCGTCGGAAAAAGATCACTGTTTTTGTGCAGGGTCTGAAAAGTGAGGGGTATGAAGCGGCACTGGATCTCATGCTTCGCACTCTGACAGGAGATGACAGGCAATTTGCTATTACGATGCTTCTGAAAAAGTGGAGCGAAGTTTCACCAGTAACTGCGGTTGAGAAGGCATTCGCGCTCCGTGTTACCGTGGTGCCCTCGAAACTCTGGAAGGAGCTATTGTCTGCCTGGGCGAAAAAATCTGAAAAGGAAGCACTCGCCTGGGCTTCTGCGCAACCTGAGGGGAGCAGGCAACGGGAGGCGATCATCGCCGTTGCAGAGGTTGTTTTAGAAAGCGATCCGGTGCGCGCGGTGAGGATGCTATCGGGGGCGGACTTGCGTGCGGAGGATTTTGGCGTCCTCAAAAAGGCCATAAAACAGTGGGCGGCACTGAGCTTTGATGAGTCATCAGCTTACGCGAAAACGATCAAGGATATCGGAATGCAGAAGGCGATGGTCGAGGCATTGATTGAGGCCCGGGAGGGACTTCCAGTGTTGGAGACGCTTCAATGGCTCGGGAGTCTTCCTACCGGTGTGTTTCAGCAGGAAGCAATGTCCAAGCTGATGCGGTCGTGGATGCATTCGGATATCAACGCGGCCTTAAAATATGCGGCCAATGACGTGCCTCTTTCAAAAAAACGCGCTGAATTGCTGAGCTACGGAGTCGGACTCCTTGCGAGGGATCGCTTGGCGGATACCATCGCTTTCTACAAATCGCTTGCCGTGCCAGACAGGGCACTGGTGCTGGAAGCACTGGTTTCTGCCGGTCTGTCTGGCAACCGACAGGACACGCTTGCGTTTATTCAAGGCATTCCTGAGGAGAACCTCCGATTGAAAGCACTTGGGCAGGCAATCGGAACATTGGCTAAATGGAGCACCACGGAAGCCATGGAGCTTCTCAATACATTTCCGCAGGGAAGCGCGCGGGCGGCAGCGGTAGGTAAATTTGTGACGGTGCTTGCAGAGACGGATCCCCGTGCTGCCGCCGATTTTTGCCTGAAAGAGTTACCATTTGTTGCCGATACCGAGTGGCACAAACAACTGGGGCCTTTGATTCAGAAGTGGGGAAAGATGGATATTCATGCGGCGGCGGAGTGGATTCGCTCCCTTCCCGAAGGGACGCACAAAGCGTGGTTGCTTGAGTCCGCACTTGGAAACAACCACTTGCTAAAGGAACAAATGGCTATTGCGAGTTCATTTGATCCGGCAACTTTTGCAAAGATGCAGGAGGGGATCGTCTTTCAGTGGTTTCAGTCCGATCAAGAGGGAAAAGACTGGCTGGCAAAAATGCCGGAGAGTCCAGGTAAGGACAAAATTATAGGACATATTGCCGACTTGGTAGCAGATCAAACGGATCGCAAACCGGTTAATCAAATGGCTGATCTGGATCAATGGTTGGGTGGACTAAATCCCCGTGAGTTTGATGTTGCGGCATCACGCGCCGCTTTTACGTTAGCTTCTAGAAAGAAGGATTTAGTTCGCGCGCTTGAGCTCTCCTCAAAAATCAAAGATCCCAGACGGAAATTTCAGACTGCCGCCTGTGCTTATGGAGGATGGGTTAAGCGAGATCCTCAGGCAGCAGCTCAATGGCTGAACAACACACCTCTTTTTCCTGAGCCTTACAAAGAGAAGCTTCGACAGGAATACGCAACGTACGCAAACGAAGATCCATGAAAGATTATCGTTTACGAAAAGCAATTTCAGCCATGCTCCTCGGAGTTGTCTGTGGAGCAGGCTGCTTTCTGCTGATCCAGCCACGGGGGAATCTATCGGTTGTTGAGCGAAAGGACTCCAACACGAATCAACCTAGTGAAACCTCACGAAAGGAACCTCGGCAGCAGGCGTTGCTGGCAGACACGACTTTGCCCCTGAAATCAAAACAGGATTTCGAGTCCGAAGCTTTTCAAACGATGCTGGAATCCAATCCGGTGGCTGCTTTTGCAGAAATCCAAAAGCTGGAGAACAAAAGCGACCGGGAGAGAGAGCTCAAGACAGCGATCAAACGTCTGGTAGATTTTGATCTGGAGGCTGCAAAATCGCTTTTGGCGGCAACCCAGGATACCTGGCTGCGAAACGAAATCAGTGCCGCCATCGCTTCGGTCTGGGGAAAACGCCATCCGCAAGCAGCGCTCGCATTTTCAGGGTTATCGTCGAAGGAGAGATTTTACTGGGTGAACGGAGTTATGAATGCATGGGCGGAAGCCGATCCTGTTGGGGCTGCAATTGCATGCAAAAACCTTTCTGCAGGACGCGACCGTAATGCCGCAGCGATGCATGTAGCTGATCAATGGAAGCGGCAGAACCTGAAAGCTGCTGCAGATTTCGTATTCAATATTCCTTCAGGGGATGAGAAGGATTCGTTCGACGGCGACACTATCATGGCTGGTGTGATGGGGACGTGGACGGAAACCGATGTTCCCTGTGCGCTGGATTGGTTAAAAACCCTGCCGGACGGCTCCCGGAAAGACACGGCTGCACATGCAGCACTCGTGGTGATGACCACGAGTGATATTTCAGCGGCGAAAGAGTTTTTGGCGGAGTTGTCTATTGAGCAAATTCGGCGCTCCGTGAATTCACTTGCCGGTAGATGGGCTGTGGATTCTCCTTTTGAAGCCGGTGAATGGGCTGCCAGTTTACAGGATGAAAAGGCTCAGATAAACGCGTTGAAAGGGGTTATGGGTTACTGGGCCCAAACAGACCCTGCCGGAGCAGCACAATGGTTGGAGAAGCAGCCTACTGGGGCGATGCGTGATAAAAGCACTCAATCTCTGGCGTCTATGATTAATGAACTAAACCCAAACCAGGGGATGAAACTCGCCGCATCCATTGGAGATACCAAGTTGAGAGCGCGCGTTCTTCGAAGTATTGCAACCAATTGGCTCATCAGCGAACCCGCTGCCGCTATTCGCTGGATTCAAAACGCACCCGACATTTCACCTGATCTGCGAGAGGTTCTGTTAAGTGAGCCATAAATAATCGCACCCTCCGGGCGTATCCGCGGCCACGCGCTCACCTCATTTTTTGCATCAATTTTCGTCTCACCCTGAGGGTGCCCCAATCCAAGATCATATTTTTGTCGCATCCCTCTTCTTTCACGATCTTTACGCAACGACTCATACTCCCACAAGACACAGTTGATAGATGATGGTTGATAGAGGCGACAGGCGTTGATCGGGCTTTGCCGCTTCTTAAAAACGGCATTGGGATGTCCACGAAATACTAAGGCGTAACTGACTATGCAAAACCGGAGACCGGATAGCGAAGACCGGTAAGGAAAACCACACGCTATACGGAACTCAAAAGCGTAATGAATTCACTCACTGTTTGGTGAGAACTTTCCTGCTCATCATTCCTTGCTTCTCTGCCTGTATTAAAACTTCACACCTAAAACTCGGCCATTAACCCGAGCTGAGAACTTTACTCTGGCGTTGCGCCAGTCTTGTCGGATTGATTCGCTCCTTCGTGATCTCCACTTTTGTGCCGACGCTGATGGCGTCGAAAAGCTCGATCACATCTCTGGATTTCATACGCACGCAGCCGTAGCTCGCCCGGCGTCCGATTTTGCGTTCTTCGGGCGTGCCGTGAATATAGATGCCTCGTGAAGAAGCGGAAGAATTGTGTTTTTCCAAGCCACGCAAACGCAGGATGCGCGTGACAATAGGGTCGCGTCCTCGGGCATTCACCTTACAAATCTCGCCAGTTTTTCGGCAGCCCTTGAAGACCGTTCCTGGCTGGGCTCCCTGACCGATTTTGGCGGAGACCTCCAGCAAACCGAGTGGGGTGGTGTAACTTCCGCGTGCGTCGCCCAAACCAAACTGGGAAGTGGAGACGCGGTAAGAGGAGACCACTTGATCACCTTGAAATAGATAAAGCCGCTGGTCGGGAACGCTGATGCGCAGGGAGCGGCTTTCAGCTGATGCGGGGGATGCACCGATAATAAACAGGGGGATGAGAGTGAGGAATAGACGGAGTCTTTTGATCATCGTAGCTGTTATTATATAGGCATCGTGGATTGAGTTCGGGGGGTTGAGTTATGCGGGGAGAACGTCGACTTCATCCCGCCATGGCATCCGGATTTGCGGGAACCATTGCAGGATGGAGCAGGTGGCTACGTAGGTGAAACCGCCTGCAAACAGAAGAAGGAAAGGAATGGAGAACCAATTTGAAGCCATGATTCCGAGATAAAGGAATCGGATGAAATAAATGGCAAAGCCGAGTTCCACAAACGGGAGAACTGTCTTGAGAGGTGAGTATTTGGACTTTTTCCAATTAT
>Ga0209181_10000494_pt1 | contig 73458 bp, 75 predicted proteins | sample MAT05_FD_187208 | JGI IMG/M metagenome (GOLD analysis project Ga0209181, IMG submission 187208) | Freshwater microbial communities from Lake Fryxell liftoff mats and glacier meltwater in Antarctica - MAT-05 (SPAdes) (version 2) | ecosystem: Environmental > Aquatic > Freshwater > Ice > Liftoff... | reverse complement strand
GTCGATCGCGGCCAGCCAGCGCTGCAGGGCGTCGAGGCGGCGTACTGTCGGCGCCTTGGGCGCGGCAGGTGCAAATACCGAGCGGGCCTCGGCCACCTCGTGGAACTGCAGCAGGAACTTCACGTACGCGAAGCGCGCGTCGTCGTCTTCCGGCGTCTTCAATACCGCCTGGTGCAGCGCCTCGGCGCGGGCGGCCGGGTCGTCCTCGGCGGGGGCGTCGGAGACGGCCACGCCGGTCACTTCGGCTTCCAGCACGTCGGCTGGCGGCAGGTGCTTGTCGAGAAAGGCCTTGAGCTGCCCCTCCGGCACGGCGCCCATGAAGCCGTCGACCGGCTTGCCATTCACTATCAGCACGCAGGTGGGGATGCTACGGATGCCGAACGCCTGGCTCAGCTCCTGCTCCTGGTCGGAGTCGATCTTGACCAGCTTGAAGCGGCCCGCATAGGCCACCTCGACTTTTTCCAGCAGTGGCCCGATCACCTTGCACGGGCCGCACCAAGGCGCCCAGAAATCGACCAGCACCGGGATGGTTGCGGAAGCCTCGATCACCTCGGTTTCGAAGTTTTCTACTGTGACATTGATCATTTTTTTACCTGGAGAGAGGGGGCGACTGACTAGAATCCACCCACCATGAACATTCATATCGGCGTCGTCATGGGCTCCAGTTCCGACTGGGAGACCCTGCAACACGCAGTCGAGATTCTCCAACAGTTTGGCGTCCCCCACGAAACCCGCGTGGTTTCGGCGCACCGCATGCCTGACGACATGTTTGCCTATGCAGAAACCGCACGCGGGCGCGGGCTGCGGGCGATCATCGCCGGCGCCGGCGGCGCGGCCCATCTGCCCGGCATGCTGGCGGCCAAGACGACCGTGCCGGTGCTGGGTGTGCCGGTGCCGAGTCGCCACCTCTCGGGCGTCGATTCGCTGCACAGCATCGTGCAGATGCCCAAGGGCGTTCCGGTGGCCACTTTTGCCATAGGCGCGGCCGGCGCTGCCAATGCCGCGCTGTTCGCCGTCGCGATGCTGGCACACGGCGATGCCGAACTGGCAGCCCGGCTCGACCAGTTCCGCGCGGCCCAGACCGCGGCCGCACGGGCCATGGTGGTGCCGCCGCCGCAGGCAGCGGTCGAGGCCCGCGGATGAGCGGCAAGACCCTCTTGCCCGGCACCACGGCCAGCGGGCAGCAGACGACGCTGGGCGTGATGGGCGGGGGCCAGCTGGGCCGCATGTTCGTGCAGGCGGCCCAGGCCATGGGGTATTTCACGGCAGTGCTCGATCCGGATCCGGCCAGCCCGGCGGGGCTGATCAGCCACTTCCATGTGCAGGCCGATTACCTGGACGAGCAGGGCCTGGCGCAGATGATGCAGCGCTGTGGCGCGATCACCACCGAGTTCGAGAACGTGCCGGCCGGGGCGATGCTCACCCTCGGGTCCCATCGCCCCGTGGCGCCGGGCGCCGACGCGCTGCGCATCGCCCAGGACCGCATCAAGGAGAAGGCGCATTTTTCGGCCTGTGGCGTGCCCTGTGCGCCTTACGCCGTGCTCACCGATGCCAGCCAGCTCGCAGCTATGCCGGATGCGCTGCTGCCTGGCATCCTCAAGACAGCGCGTCTGGGCTACGACGGCAAGGGGCAGGTACGGGTGGCCGACCGCGGCGAGCTCACCGCGGCCTGGGCCAAGCTGCAGGGCGTCCCCTGTGTGCTGGAGCAACTGCTGCCCCTGGAGGCCGAGTGCTCGGTGATCGTGGCACGCGGCTGGGATGGTGCCATGGTGCAGTTCCCGGTACAACGCAATTTGCACCGCGATGGCATCCTGGCCACCACCGAGGTATTCGAGGGCTGCCTACCCGCAGGCATCGCGACGCAGGCGGTCGCCGCTGCCCGCGCGATTGCCGAGGGCCTGCAGTACGTGGGTGTGCTGTGCGTCGAGTTCTTCGTGGTGCAGGGCTCGGACCGTCTGCTCGTGAACGAGATTGCACCGCGGCCGCACAACAGTGGCCACTACACGATCGACGCCTGCGACCAGTCGCAGTTCGACCTGCAGGTGCGCACGCTGGCCGGCCTGCCGCTGGTGACTCCCCGCCAGCACAGCCCGGCGATCATGCTCAACCTGCTGGGCGATCTGTGGCGTGCGGGTTCGCCCGACTGGGCCGCGCTGCTGGCCCTGCCCGGCGTGCACCTGCACCTCTATGGCAAGCTCGCGGCCCGCCCCGGACGCAAGATGGGGCACCTCACCATCACGGGCGCCAGCGTCGAGCAGGTGCGTGCGACGGCCGCACAGGCGTCGACCCTGCTGGGCCTGGCGACGGGTTAGCGCGCGATGATTCTCGACGGTGCGGCAGCGGCATCGATCAGCGACTGTGCTGCGGCACTGCAGGCGGGCGAGCTGGTCGCCATGCCCACCGAAACCGTGTACGGCCTGGCGGCGGACGCCGGCAATGACGGCGCCGTGGCGCGCATCTTCGCCGCCAAGGGCCGCCCCAGCGACCACCCCTTGATCGTTCATGTGGACGATTCCGACGGCGGCATCCCGGCCCTGGAGTTCTTTGCCGAGCGGGTGCCGTCCTATGCCAGCGCACTGGCCCGGCAGTTCTGGCCGGGTCCGCTGACGCTGATCCTTCCGCGCCGCGCCGATGTCGGTCGTGCTGCCGCAGGGGGGCAGGACTCGATCGGTGTGCGTTGCCCGGCCCACCCGGTGGCGCAGGCCCTGCTGCATGCCTGCCGCGCCCGCGGCGTGATGGGGCTGGCGGCGCCCAGCGCCAACCAGTTCGGCCGCGTCAGCCCGACGACGGCGGCCCACGTGCAGGGCGAGTTCGGAGATGCCCTGCGCATCCTGGACGGCGGCGCCTGCAGCATCGGCATCGAATCCACCATCATCGATTGCACACGTGGTGCGCCGGTGCTGCTGCGCCCGGGCGCGATCTCTGCCACGCAGGTGCAGGCGGTTTGCGGCCAGCCGGTCCTCGGTCCCGAGGAGGCGCGCGGCCTGCTGGGCGCTGCGCCGCGCGCCTCCGGCACCCTGGAGGCGCATTACGCGCCGCGTGCCCGGGTGCGGCTGATGGAGGCGCGGGCGCTGCAGACCGCGCTGGATGTGCTGGGCGGTGAGATCCGCCAGACGGGCCCGGTGATCGCCACTTATGCGCGCACGGTCCTGCGCTCGCCTTCGTCGGCGGTATTGCGCCGGCGCATGCCGGACGACCCGGCCAGCACAGCGCAGCAGCTGTTTGGCGTGCTGCGCGAATTCGACGACCAGGGCGTCAAGCTGATCTGGGTCGAGACGCCGCCCGACACACCGGAGTGGGCAGGTGTGCGCGACCGGCTGCAGCGCGCATCGGCAGCGCAGTGAGTGCCGGACGGCGACGCCCGTCAATCAGGGCTGTGGGCGCCAGCGCAGCTTCATCCACAGGATGGTCAGCGCCAGACCGAGCGTGACCGCATTGGCGATCACCACCGGCACGGCGGCGATCATCAGGCCGTAGGTCAGCCACAACACGGAGCCCACCACGAACACGCTGTACATGCCCAGCGAGATACCGCTCACATCGCGGGTGCGAAAGGTATGCCACACCTGGGGCACGAAGCTGCCGGTGGTCAGTGTGGCGGCTACGTAGCCGATGGTTTCGATCTGTGTCATCGGGCCATTGTCCCCGAGCCGGCAGGGCGGCACGCGGGGCCCGGCTTCAGTTGTCGCGCACGGCCCAGTCGAGCAGGGCGTCGAGCACCGGCCGGCCGGCGCCGGCATTGGCATGGTTGATGATGGCCACCAGCACATGGCGCCGCCCGCTGGCGCCGTGCACATATCCGGCGAGCGCCACGACGTCACGCAGGCTGCCGGTCTTGAGATGGGCATTGCCTGCGGCTCGCGAGCGGTTGCGCCGCATCGTGCCGTCCACACCGGTGATCGGCAGTGACGACATCAGCTCGGGCATCTGGGGCGACAGGTAGGCGACCTGCAGCATGCGCGCCAACGCCTGCGCGCTGATGCGTTCGTTGCGCGACAGGCCCGAGCCGTTGTCCATGACCGGGGCTTCACTGCCGCCACCGATGCGCTCGGGCCACCAGCGCCGGATCACCTCGCGCGCGCTCTCCATCGATCCACCCGGAGCGCCGCTGCTGCCACTGCTGCGCTGGGTCAGACCCATCGTCAGGAAGACCTGCTGCGCCATCACGTTGTTGCTGAACTTGTTGATGTCGCGGATCACCTCGGTCAGGCTGGGCGAGACCAGTTCAAACACCGGAACCGGTGTGGTGCCGGCGGCCACGGCGAGTTTGCCCACCCGCACCGTGCCTTGCAGCTGGCCGCCCATCGCCTGCCACAGCCCTTCGATCGCACGCACCGAGTAGCTGCGCGGGTCGGCATAGGCGAGCGGCCAGATTTTTTCCTGGCAGCTGGCCGGGTAGGTACCGGCAAAACGCACGCGCGCCGGGTCGGAAAAATCGGCGCGCAGCGTGGCGCGGTAATCACCGCATTCGCCAGCCGACAGCGGCACCGTGGCAGGCACGGAAACGCCGGCCAGTGGCGGGTCGAACTGGATCTGCGCGTTGCTGGCCGTGCGGTCGGGTACGAAAGTCAGCACCACCGACTTGTAGTTGAGCAGCAGCGCGTCGGGGGCCGCGTTGTAGGGCCGCAGCGGCTCGCCGTCGAAGCTGCCCGGGTCGGTCTCGGGTACGGCGAAGGCGCTGTGGTCAAGGATGATGTCGCCGCTGATGCTGCGCACACCCAGCCCCTGCACGCGGCGCAGCAGCAACCACATGCGCTCGAGCACCAGCTTGGGGTCGCCGACACCGCGGATCGTCAGATTGCCGTACAGCGTGCCATCGCGTACCGCACCTTCGATATAGACCGGTGTGTTCCAGGTGTAGGCCGGCCCCAGCAGGTCGAGTGCTGCATAGGTGGTCACCAGCTTCATGACCGAGGCGGGATTCATAGGAACCTGGGCGCGGTGGCTGAGCCGGGGAGCCGCCCGGCCCTCGGCATCGACCACCAGCAGGCTGATGGATTCGCGCGGCAACTTGGCGCGCACCAGCGCAGCCTCGACCTCCGCTGGCAGGTTTTGTGCCTGGGCAGATGCCATGCCGGCCAGCAGCAGCATGAACCCATGCACGAACAGAAGGCTGGTTGGTAATGGCATGGTGCCCGAGTCTACCTGCCGGGCTTTGGCGCACCGGGACCTGCACCGATAATCGCCGAATGCGTTTGCCCCTTCCATTGTCCCGGTGCACTACCGGGCTCCTGGCAGCCTTCATAGCCTGAGCATCGCCCAGGAATCCGCATGCCACTGCTTGCCTTTGATACCAGTACCGACGTGATGTCGATCGCCGTCGGCCACACCGAAGGCGGCGTCGCACGCGTGTGGCAGCACACAGCGGCGGGCGGCGCGCAGGCCTCGTCGACGCTGATTCCAGCCATCCTGGACCTGATGGCCCAGGCGGGCATGGGTTTTGGTGGACTCGACGCGATCGCCTTTGGCTGCGGCCCCGGCGCCTTCACCGGCTTGCGCGCCGCCTGTTCGGTGGCGCAAGGGCTGGCCTTCGGTGCACGTATGCCGGCCGGGCGCGCGGCCCTGCAACTGCTGCCGGTCGATACCCTGCTGGCCGTGGCCGAGGAGGCACGCTGTCAGCATGCGCCATCGGGCCGCCCGCTGCAGGTGCTGGCCTTGCTCGATGCCCGTATGGACCAGGTCTACGCGGCCGCCTATGCTTTTGACGGGCTGCGGTGGTCGCAATCCCAGGGCTACCGGCTGGCCCCACCGGAAGCCTTGCAACTGCCACCCGGATGGCTGGAGGCGGATATGCTGCTGGCTGGCAATGCATTCGCCGTCTATGGCACGCGGCTGGACTTTTTGGCGCCGAACGCGCTGCGCTGCAACGCGTTACCGACGGCTGCCGCGATGCTGCGCCTGGCGCCAGGACTGCTGGAGCGGGGCCTGGCAGTGGCGCCGCAGAATGCTTTGCCCACCTACATTCGCGATAAAGTGGCGCAAACCACTTCCGAGCGCGCGGCTGCCAGGGCGGCGCCCTCACCACCTCCCGGGCCGGTTACTGTCACATGAGCGCTGTACTTGAATCTGCCGAAGCCCGGTTCGAACCCCTGGTGGCGGCGCGTCTGTCCGAGGTACTGGCCATCGAACTGAGTGCCTATCCGCACCCCTGGTCGCAGGCCAACTTTCGCGATGCGCTCCAGGCTGGCTACGAGGCCCGCTTGCTGGTGGGCGGGGATACCGTGCTGGGGTACTTCGTGGCCATGAAGGGAGTGGACGAGGTCCACCTGCTCAACATCACCGTGGCACCGGCATTCCAGCGCCAGGGCTGGGCCCGCATCATGCTCGACGCACTGGCGGTGTGGGCCCGCGGCCAGGGAGTGCAGTGGCTGTGGCTCGAAGCCCGCGTGAGCAACCTGCGTGCGGTGCAGGTGTATGAAGCCCATGGCTACCGCCGGGTCGGCCAGCGCCGCGCCTACTACCCGGCCGACCGTGGCACGCGCGAGGACGCCATCGTCATGAGCCTGAGGCTGTGATGCCATGAGCCGCACGAAGGACTTTCCATGAGCCTGGATCTGGACCAACGCCAGCGCGCCATGTTGCGGGAGATGCAGGTGCGCGTCTGGTGGCCTGCGGCAGCACGCCCTGCCGAGACACCGGTCGCGCCGTTACGGCAGTCGGTGCTGGCCCACAACACTGCTCCCGTGCCGCACCCGGTCGAGACGGCGCCGGCCTCCGATCTGCCGGAGACTCCGGGGACGCCGGGCAAAGCGGTGGTCCAGCCCGCACCGATCGGCGCCCCGTCGGCGTTGGACGCCATGGACATGCCAGCGCTGGCGCAGGCGGTGGCGGTTTGCTCGGCCTGCCAACTGTGCGACGGCCGCAAGACGGCGGTGTTTGCGCTCGCACTGCCTGCACGCCAGACCGACTGGATGGTGGTGGGCGACCCGCCTACCGATGACGAGGAACGCGCCGGCCACCCCTTCGCTGCCGCCGAGGGCGAACTGCTCGACAACATGCTGCGCGCGGTACAGTGCAGCCGCAGCGGCATCGGAGCCGCTGGCGCGTGGCTGACCCATGCCGTCAAGTGCCGCCCGGCGCTGGTACGCAATCCGCAACCCGAAGAACTTGCGCGCTGCGCCATGTACCTGCGCCGCGAGGTGGCGCTGGTGCGGCCGCGCGTGATTCTGGCCATGGGGCGTTTTGCCGCGCTCGCACTGCTGTTGCCGTCCGACCCGGCAATCGCCCAGGTGCCGGCTGGCAAGTTGCGCGGCCGGTTGCACGCATTCGAAGGCGTGCCAGTCGTGGTGACTTACTCGCCCGCGCGCCTGTTGCGCGCGCCGCAGGAAAAGGCCGGCGCCTGGGCCGACCTATGCCTGGCCCGGGCCGCAGCCCAGGACAGCCTGCACACGGCAGCGCCATGACGATGGCCAACCCCGGTTCACCACCCCCACGAGGAATCCCCGCCCCATGAACTTTGTCGACATGCTCGCACGCGCCGAGCAGCAGAACCATTCGATGCTGTGTGTCGGCCTCGACCCCGAGCCGGCCCGTTTTCCCGCCGCCTGGAAGGGAGACTCCAGCCGCATCCTCGATTTTTGCCGGGCGGTCGTCGACGCCACGGCCGACCTGGTGATCGCGTTCAAACCGCAGATCGCGTACTTTGCCGCGCACCGCGCGGAAGGCGCTTTGGAGCAGCTGATGGCCCACATGCGCCGTGTCGCCCCGCAGGTGCCGGTGATTCTGGACGCCAAGCGCGGCGACATCGGCTCCACGGCCGAGCAGTACGCGATCGAGGCTTTCGAGCGCTACGGTGCCGACGCGGTGACGCTGTCGCCTTTCATGGGTTTTGATTCGGTGCAACCGTACCTGCAACGCGCGGGCAAGGGGGCCTTCCTGCTGTGCCGCACCAGCAACCCGGGCGGCGACGACCTGCAGAACCAGCGTCTGGCTGGGCTGCCCGGTGAGCCGCTGCTGTACGAACACATTGCGCGCCTGGCCCAGGGCCCGTGGAACACCAACGGCCAGCTCGGCCTGGTGGTCGGCGCAACCTACCCGGCCGAGATTGCGCGTGTGCGTGCGCTGGCCCCGACGCTGCCGCTGCTGATCCCGGGCGTGGGCGCCCAAGGCGGCGACGCGTTGGCGACCGTACGCGCCGGCTGGAAGGCCGATGCCGGCGGCACCGTGGCGCCGATCGTCGTGAGCTCGTCGCGCTCCATCCTGTACGCCTCGTCCGGCGACGATTTCGCCACTGCCGCGCGTGCCGAAGCGCGCAGGACGCGCGACCTGCTGCAGGGCGCACGCGCCTGAGCTGGGCGCCGCATGGCCGGGGATGGACAGCGCACCACCACCAGTCCACGCCCCGCTCTACCTGATCACCCATCCCGATGTGGTGATCAGCCGCGACGTGCCGGTGCCGCGCTGGCCACTGTCCGAGCGTGGCCTGGCCCGCATGCGTGCCGGACTGCGGCAGCCCTGGCTGGCAGGCACCTCGGCGATCTATTGCAGCACCGAGCAGAAGGCCATCGACGCGGCGCGCGTCCTGGGTGAGCATCTGCACTTGCCATTCACCGAGGTCGAGGCGCTGGGCGAGAACGACCGTTCCGCGACCGGCTTTTTGCCGCCACCCGAATTCGAGGAAGTGGCCAATGCCTTCTTCGCCGAGCCCACCCGCTCGGTCCGTGGCTGGGAACGCGCCTGTGAAGCCCAGTCCCGCATGGTGCGCGCCGTCGAGGCGATTGCCGCCGCCGAGCAAGGCGCACCCCGCGTGCTGATCGTCGCCCATGGCGCGGTGGGCACGCTGCTGTATTGCCATCTGGCCGGCCTGCCGATCGATAGGCGCTGGGACCAGCCGCCGAACAAGGGGGGCAACTACTTCGGTTTCTCCTTGCAGCCGCGGGGGGTGTCTTCCTGGTGGCAGGTTATTGACGCGGAGTTGGTGGAGTACTGAATTTTGGTTGGTCGGCGATGCGTCTGGTTGCCCCTGCCCCAGCCTCACCAGCAGGCAACCGTGTTGGCGCGCATTGATCGCGCGTGCGGGGAATGCGTCGCATAACCTCCGCATGTTCAGCGGCGATTACGCCACTATCTGGCAGGCAAAAGACTGGCCCACCTGGCGCTTCGACTTGGGTGCCCTGGCGCAGCCACTGGCTGATGTCAGCCCGCTCCAGGGCCTGTTGATGGGGCGACTGGCCGATGTTGGCATGGCTCTGCGCGATCAAGCCAGCCTGTTGGCGCTGACCGAAGACGTGGTCAAGACCAGCGAGATCGAAGGCGAGCAACTCAACGTCGCGTCTGTACGTTTCTCCATCGCGCGCAGACTCGGCGTCGATATCGGCGCGCTGGCTCCGGCCGTACTGGCCAAGACGCGCTTCCGGCAGAGCGTGGCTGCACCCGCCGCTGCACCGCTGAACCCGCGGCAGGCGAAGCTGGTCAACCGACTGCTCGATGGCTTCGACGGCAAGCTCACCGGCAGCAAAACGAACTGAAAGACGCATCGAAGTAGGACGCCCTTCGGCCTGATTCCGCCAACCAGACAGGCACGCACAACAGCGCACCCACAAGCACTACCGAGGCAAACACCGCACCCGTCCCGGGTCGACAGTCAGCGCCACCATGGCGCCATCGGCGTACACACGGTCGGTAGAGGCCAGCACCTTGATGTCCATGCCGGCCAGTTGCAGCACGTAGCGGTTGCGCGAGCCCAGGTAGACGCGCGTGCGCACTTTTGCCTGCAGACCCGGCTGCCCGGCGTCGGTGATCTGCAGGTCTTCCTGGCGCAGCGCGAGGGTGGTACTGCCCACGGTGGTGTTGTCGGGGGCAATGGCCAGGCGCTGGCCGTCCGCGAGCACGGCCACGGACTTGTGGCCGGCTTCGATGGTGGCCGGAACCAGATTGGCGGCGCCGAGAAAGCTGGAGGCGAAGGCGCTGTCCGGCCGCGCGTAGATGTCGGCCGGTGTGCCCTGCTGCTCGATGTGCCCGCCATTGAGCAGGATCACCCGGTTGGACAGGCTTAGCGCCTCTTCCTGGTCGTGGGTGACGAAGATCGTGGTCAGGCCCAGACGCTTGTGGATCTCGATCAGCTCGACCTGCATGTCCTCGCGCAGGCGCGCGTCCAGGTTGGACAGCGGCTCGTCGAGCAGCAGCACCTTGGGTTGCGACACGATGGCGCGCGCCAGCGCCACGCGTTGCTGCTGCCCGCCCGAGAGCTGCGACGGGCGGCGCTCGGCCAGCTGGGACAGCTGCACGGTGTCGAGTGCGGCGCGCACCTTTTCCTGCTGTTCGTCGCGGCTGCCCAGGCCGCGCATGCGCAAGGGGAAACGCACGTTGTCGGCCACGCTCAGGTGTGGCAGCAGCGCGTAGCTCTGGAACATCATCGCGATGTCACGCTGCTCCGGCGGCAGGTCAGTGACGCCACGGCCGTCGATCTCGACCGTGCCGGAGGTCACGCTCTCCAGCCCGGCCACGATGCGCAGCAGCGTCGTCTTGCCGCAGCCCGAGGCGCCCAGCAGGCTGACGAACTCGCCCGAGGCGATGTCCAGTGACACGCCGTGGATCACGGCCGTGGCACCAAAGGACTTGTGGATGGCATGCAGGTGCACATTCGCCACGGGTCAGCTCCTTGCAAAACGTTGCAGCCCGAGGATGCGGTCGATCACGACCATCATCAGCACGGTCAAAAAGATCATGATGGCCGAGACGGCCGCCACGGAAGGGTCGGGGCTGAACTCCAACTGGCCATAAATCTGCACCGGCAGGGTGGTGAGGTCGGGCTTGCGCAGGAACAGCGACAGCACCGCTTCGTCGAACGAGATGTTGAAGGCGAAGAACGCACCGGCGCCCAGGCCGGGCACACATTGCGGCACCACCACGAACCACAGGCGCTGCAGCCGGCCGGCACCCATGGTGCGGGCCGCCTCTTCCAGGAAGGGGTCGGACTCGGCCAGCACCGCCAGCGTGGTGCGGATCACATAGGGCAGCGCCACGACCGTGTGGGCGAGCCACAGCGTGAACACCGACACCGGGCCGAACACCTGGCTCCAGAACATCAGCATGCCGATGGCGAAGATGATGGTGGGCAGCACCAGCGGCGACAGGAAGAAGGTGGCCAGCAGGCCCGAGAGCGGCAGCTTGCCGCGGTGCAGCGCCACGGCGGCAGCACCGCCGATGAGCGTGGCAGTGACGGTGACCAACACGGCGATCTGCAGGCTGGTCAATGCCGAGGCCAGGTAGGTGTTGGAGGTCAACACGCCCTCGTACCAGCGCAGGCTGAAGCCCTTGGGCGGGAAGGCGATGAACTCGCTCTCGGAGAACGATACACCGATCACCACCACCAGCGGCGCCAGCAGCACCAGCACGGTCAGCGCCACCAGCCCGGTGGACACCACGCGCAACCAGGTGGGGACGGCCCTAACCATGGCGCGGCGTGCTGATCTTCACGTAGGGGATCAGCACCAGAAGCACACCCACGAACAGGATCACCGCCTGCGCGGCGGCGAACGGCCACTCCAGCGTCTGCGTGACCGACTTGTAGACCAGCCCGGCCAGCACCTGGATGCGCGCGCCGCCCATCAGGCTGGGCGTGATGAAGGAGCTGGCCGAAAGCGTGAACACCAGCAGCGAGCCGGCCACGATGCCGGGCATCGACAGCGGCAGCACCACCGTGCGCAGGGTGCCCAGAAAGCTCGCACCCATGGTGCGCGAGGCTTCCTCCAGCCGGGTGTCGATGCGGGTGATCACCCCCAGGATCGACAGCGCCATGAAGGGCAGCAGCACCTGCACCATGCCGATCACGATGGCCGATTCGGAATGCATGATCTGGAAGTTGCGCTCGGCCCAGCCGAGGTCACGCGCCCATTGCGAGATGAGGCCGTTGCGGCTGAGCAGCACCATCCAGCCGAAGGTGCGCACCACCACACTGGTCATCAGCGGCAGGATCACGGCCACCACCATCCACATGCGCAGCCGCGGGCTGACGCGCGCCATGATGTAGGCATACGGGAACCCCAGCAACGCGCAGATCACCGTGATGATCAGCGAGAGGCGCACCGTGCGCCACAGGATGTTGAGGTAGAACGGGTCGGTGAGAAAACGCGAGAAATGTTCCAGCGTCAGGCCGCTGGTGCCCGAGACGCTGAGCACCAACATCTGCCCGATGGGCAGGAAGAAGGCCAGGGCCAGCAGTGCCAGCCCCGGCAATACGAGCAGCAGGTTTTCGGTACGGTCATTCATGCGCACCGAACACCTGCGCGGACCACCACCCGATCAACGGGCAATCGTCTTGCTCCAGCGCTCCACCCAACTGGCCCGGTTGGCCTCGATGGTGGGGGCGTCGAAGCGGAACAGGTCCTTCATCGCGGCCGGGCCGTAGGCCACGGTGGACGCTACATCTGGCGTGAGCTGGGCCTTGCTGTTGGTCGGCGTATAGCGCAGCTCGTTGGCGAAGCAGGCCTGGGCGCTCTCCGACAGGCTCATATCGATGAACTTCAGCGCCAGCGCCTGGTTCGGCCGGTTGGCGACCAGGTTGGCGGTGATGAAGCTGGCCGGCGTGCCCTCGACACCCTGCGAGAACTTGACCGGCAGGTTGGCCTTGGTCAGTGTGAAGGCGTAGTCGGAGGCGTAAGGTGCAATGGTGGCGCCGTTCTGTGCGAACTCGCGCTGGATCTCGGGCGAGGTGTTGACCACGATGGCGCCGCCGGCCAGCATTTTCTTGACCGCGTCCAGGCCGGGCTGGATGTTGCGCAGGTCACCCCCGGCCACCCGGTTGATCATCAGGAAACCCAGCATGCCGTAGCCGTTGGAGATGTCGGTCAGCACCAGCTTGTTGCTGAGCTTGGGGTCCATCAGGTCTTTCCAGCTGGTCGGTGCCTTGGGCAAGTTCTGACTGTTGTAGACCAGGCCGATGGCCGCGATCGAATACACCGGGCCCTCGCCCTTGGCGATGTTGGCCTTGGCCACCGGGTACACATTGGCCAGGTTGGGCACCTTGGAGGCGTCAATCGGCGACAGCAGGCCCTCGGTGGCGGCCACGATTTCCTGGCCGCCGGAGAAGTGGATCACGTCGTACTGCGGCGCGGCCTTCTGGGCCCGCACCTGGGCGAACGCGTCGGCCGAGTAGGCTGTCACGACCTTGGTGGTGGCGCCGGTTTCCTTTTCGAACGGGGTGATGATGCACTTGCGGTGCGCGGTCTCATACGCGCCACCGAAGGAGTTGATCGTCAGGGTCTTGTCCTGCGCGGAGGCAGTGCCGGCCAGCAGGGCCAGCGTGGCGGCGGCAAGCAGCGTCAAATCAAAGCGTGTTTTCATGGGTAGCTCCTTCAGTTTTGCGAATGGGGGTGAAAGAAACAATCAGGGCAGGCGGCCGAGTTCGACCGTCTTGACGCCTTCGCGGCGGATCAGGCGGCACTGCTTGGCCACTTCTTCCAGGCCTTCGGTCATCTTGCCCCAGTAAGTGCAGGGGATCCACCCGGTCGGGCCGAAGGTGCGGCCGCCGGCGTCGTAGAACATGCCCACCTCCCAAAACTCGCTGGGGTCGTTCTTGAAGAAATTCTTGGGCTGGAAGAACCACAGCAGCTCGCCCGGGTCGGGCTGCACGGTCTGGTTTTCGGGCGGCAACTTGCGCGGGTCGAAGGTCTGCGCCGATTCCGGCAGGCCCATCATGATCTCGGGGCCGGAGAACATCGCGTGCGAGGCGTCCCAGCGGATCGGCTTCTTGAGGGCGCCCCACAGGGCCTTGCAGGTCTGGGGTGCGTGGTCCCAGTACAGCGTGATGGTGCCCTGCACGTTGGCATCCACAAACTTCAGGTACATCTGCTTGCTCTTGCTCATCGTCTCGCTCCGGTGGTTGGGGGGTCGAATGGCAGTTTACGGGCAGTCATCTGCGGGCTTGATCTTGAATGGGAATTCTGCCGATAAAATTTTTTTATTGCTGATCCAGATCACCTGGAACAAGCGGCGCCGAAGGTGGCCGCTCGGGTTGCAGGGTCAAGCCGTCACTTTCATCAGCGCGTTCGGCGGCAGTTCGGCGAGTGCAAGAAGTTTGCCGTTTTTGATGCTGGCCCAGCCTCTGCGCTGGACGGTGGTGACCGAGTGCCCGGTCAGCAAGACGCCGAGGCGGGCGGGCACCGATTCGTCAAGCAGGATGCGCATCGGGCATGAGGGCCGTCTTGGCGTCCTCCAGAACTCGAATCGCAAGTTCCCGACTGACGGAGGGAAAGTCCTCCAGGAAAGTTTCCAGGGAGTTGCCTGCTTCAAGATGTTCAAAGAGGATGCGAACGGGCGCACGTGTGCCGGTGAAAACGGGCGTTCCGCCGAGGATCTCGGGGTCGGAAACGATGCGCGGGGACTTCATGGTGAGCTCCTGGCAAAAGGTAATCTTACCGCTTGCCTCGGCATGCAGCCTATCGCAGCCTGCGCTAGCGAGCGCAGTTGAGCGAAGGGTTTTCCGTCAACTTTTCAACTCGCGCGGGATGTCCGGGTGAGCCACGGCCACTCTCAAGAGAGTTTTTGCTGCGCCGGTCGGCTCGCGACGGCCCTGCTCCCAGCTAGTCTGCGCGAGGGCTCAAATCAATTTTTTGTGCATGGCCAAGCGGCAGAGTTTGGCGATGCCGCCTTCCGCCAACTCGAAGGTCAATTGCCAGGCATGGTTTGAAAACACGTCAATCTTCCAAACCCCGGGTTTCCCGAATTGCTTCAACAGATGCAGACGGCGTGCCTATGAGCCAGGGTTTTCCTGGAGCAAGGCCAGCGCATTGCGGGCTGCCTGCACAACGTCTGGGGCGCCGCCTTCAGGTCCTTTTCGAAGCGACCTGTATGCCGGAAACCAGCTACTCGAATAGTCACGGCTTTTCGAGAAGCGCCTTGAACAGATCGTCAGCCGTCTTGTGCACTGGACCCACGGCAGGCTCCAACAGCGCGTCATGCGTGAGTATCCATTCCTTCATTTCATCCGCCGACTCATGCAGTTGACTGAGTCTGGAAAGGAGGTTGTCATGCGCGTCAATGACGCCGTCTTCATCGTTCAGCCGACCATCTGCGGGTGCCGACTGGCGCTTTTGAGTCGCTGTGGTGTGGATGCGCACGATGGCATCGCACAATCGTCGGTAAGACCATCGATGGTCTTTTCAAGATCTGAAGAAAATCAAGCGTGCGCCCAGCATATGCCTGGATGCGCGCAGGCGTGACCGCTTGGTGGTTTTGTGTCGCGCTGATGGTGGGTCCCTTCACTTTTTCCCCTGGCGAATCACGCCGATGGAGTCATTTTGAGACCGAAGCAGGGGAAGTGTTCACCGAGTCGGCCCCGCCCTACAACATATGTGCGACATCTGGCCAGATCCTGTTGCGACTGCGCACGCCTTTCGGCCGTCAGAAGTCTCTGGGTCAGACCAGCCAGGCCGTCGCCGGATCCACGCTCGCACAATAGGTCAGGGCGCACTTCTGCGCCTGGTTGACCACCCGCAGGATGACGTCCTGGTGGGTGCTGGACTGGTAGGTGCCGATGATCGGCAGCGGCGGAAAGTGCTTGGACACCCGGATCGGATGCAGCAGCCCCTGGGCCAGCTCACGGCGCACGATCACCGCGGGAATGGCGGCCACGCCGAAGCCGTCGATGATCAGGTTGATGATGGCAAACAGCGAGTTGGAGCTGGTGAGTTTGGAGGCCAGCACCTGCTCGTCCTGAAAGTACGGCGCAATCTGCCGGTAGGGCGGCGCACCCTTCGGGAAGGTGATGATGGGCATGCGCGCGAGGTCGTCCACGGTGTAGAGGCGCTCCGGGTCGATCAGCTTGGGCGAGCCGACCCAGATCATCTGAAGCACATAACTCACAAAGCTGCGAAAGCTGTCGCCAATCGCCGGGTCCACCGCAAAGATCAGGTCGAATTCGCCCCGGTGCATGCCGTGCACCAGGCGCTTGGTGCTCTCCACCGTGAGCTCGATCTTCAGGTTGGGCATGCTCTGGTGCAGCGACTCCACCAGCGCCGGCATCCAGGTCGAGATGACCGAGTCGATGGCGCCGATGCGCAGCAGCACCGGCGCCCTGGCCTGCAGGTTGTCCAGCGTGTTCTTCAAGGTGTCGACACTGTCCAGCACGCCCTGGAACACCCGCAGCACCTCTTCGCCTTCGGGCGTGAGGCGAAACTCGCTGCCCACGCGGTGCACCAGCTTGTGGCCCAGCTCCTGCTCCAGCGCGGCCAGGCGCGACGAGATGGCCGGCTGGGTGGTGCTCAGCTCCTGCGCGGTGCGGCCGAAATGGCGGTTGCGCACCAGCGCGGTGAAGGTCTGCATGTCCAGGATGCGCATGGGCCAAATTGTCGCACCCGGCATCACGCAGCCCGCGCCGCTGTGGCGCCAAGCCGCGCCGGCTGCTACTCCATGGCCGTGAAGCCGGTCGCCTTGACGATGGGGCTCCAGCTCCAGCCCCAGCGTCCGCGCTCGCGATTCAGCCGGGCGGTGAACTCGGGTGTGCTCTCGGCGGACATGTCGAAGCGCCAGTAGCGGAACGGGTCCTGCAGGCCCTTGGTCTTGAGCGCTTCTTGGGGCAGGCCGTTGAGTTTGGCGAACTTTGGCACTCGAACTCGCGGACTTCGGTCGGCCACGTGTTATTCGGTCATCGCGGGGGAATGCAGCCTTTTCTGCTGGACAGATCACCGCATGACATCGCAGTTCGCCATGGAAGCCAAGCCTTACGCCGCATTGCCTGAGGCGAACTGCTGCAAGCGCAGTCCCTCGGCCCGAGCCTCAGCGAGGAGTTGGTTCCAGTCGCTCGGCGGATGACCGTTGTTGAGCATTCTGCGGAACACCCGGTAGGCATCGTCGCTGCTCTCGTAGGCTCGTTGGGTGCCCTGGTCGTTGACCCATGCCAATACGATCACCTTGCTCGCAGCGTGGTAGCGGAAGAACAGACGGTACTGCTGGAAGAAGTTCGCCCGAAACCAATGCTTGTGATTGTCGCCAGCCGCTTGGTGGCATTCTTGTTCACGTAACCGATGGGGTCCTTCTGCTGGAATGCCTCGACCTGCCGGGCCCGGACTTCAAGTCGGGCGAGGAACAAGGGGTGAGCGAACACCGCCGACCCGTGGATGCGCAATGGCGTTGGCTTGCTGCTGCTCATACATCGTCCGCCGACAGGGGAGCATCAAGATCGACCTTGATGCCGCCTGTCAGGGACTGGAGGCGCTGCGCCAAGCCGGCATCGATGGCCTGCAGGCGCTCCGGATGGTTGGCCATGTCGCGCGCCAGAAAACCGAGGAACTGACCGATCAGAGGGTCGTGGCCGTCCGAGGCTTCGGCGCGGGTCAGCACAACTTCGCCGTTGGGGCGAACCGTGTAGTGGATCTTGTCGCGCTTGCCGAGCTGAAGGGCGCGGCGCACGGTCTCCGGCACGGTGGTCTGGTAGCGGTCGGTCAGCGTGGATTCGACTTCGAGGGTCGCAGACATGTCGTTCTCCAAACGAAAGGCGATGGTCGGGATGGCAATGAGACCGCATTGCCATGTCAATGCAACTGCATTGCAAGCGCATTGCCTTCGATCGATGCTGCCGGTTGGCGAAATCAGGTGGCGGACGCGGGCGCGGTTCCCCCGGCAACAGGGACCCCGCGCCCCGGGCTGACCAAGGGACGGCTGCGCCCGCCGCTCAGACGCGGATTTCGCCGTTGCCCAGCACCACGTACTTCAGCGAGGTCAGGCCTTCGATGCCCACCGGCCCGCGGGCGTGGAATTTGTCGGTGCTGATGCCGATCTCGGCGCCCAGGCCGAATTCGAAACCATCGGCAAAGCGCGTACTTGCGTTCACCATGACGCTGGCCGAATCGACCTGCCGCATAAAGGCATGGGCGTGCATGTGGTCGCGCGTGAGGATGGCGTCGGTGTGGTGGCTGCCGTACTGGTTGATGTGTGCAATCGCCGCGTCCAGTCCGTCCACCACGCGGATGCTGATGATCGGCGCCAGGTATTCCTCGGCCCAGTCCTGTTCGGTGGCGTCGACCAGCTGCGCACCGGCAATGCCCTGCAGCAGCGTACGGCTCTCGGCGCAGACACGCATCTCCACCCCCTTGGCCGCGTAGATCGCGCCGATGCGCGGCAGAAAGTCGGCCGCCACCCCGCGGGCCACCAGCAGGCTCTCGCTGGCGTTGCAGGGGCTGTACTTCTGGGTCTTGGCGTTGTCGGCCACGGTGACGGCCATCGCGATGTCGCAGGGGTCGTCCACATACACATGGCAGTTGCCATCCAGGTGTTTCAAGACGGGTACCTTGGCCTCGCGGATGATGCGCTCGATCAGGCCCTTGCCGCCGCGCGGAATGGCCATGTCCACATACTGCGGCATGCTGATCAGCTGGCCCACGATGGCCCGATCGGTGGTCTGCACCAGCTGCACGCCGTCGGGCGGCAGGCCGCTGTCGGTCAGGGCCTGCTGCACCAGCAGTGCCAGCGCCCGGTTGGAATCGATCGCCTCGGAGCCGCCGCGCAGGATGCAGGCATTGCCGCTCTTGATCGACAGGCTGGCCGCCTCGATGGTCACGTTGGGGCGGCTCTCGAAGACCATGGCAAACACGCCGATCGGCACGCGCATCTGGCCCACCCGGATGCCGCTGGGCTGCTCGCGCATGCCCGAGATCTCGCCGATCACGTCGGGCATGGCGGCCAACTGCTCGCAGCCCTGGGCCACGGTGTCGATGATGCGGGGGGTGAGTTTCAGGCGGTCCACCATCGGGGCGGCCAGGCCGGCAGCGGTGGCGCGGGTGAGGTCTTTGTGGTTTTCTGTCTGCAATGAGGCCGTGTTGTCGCGCAGCAGCTGGGCCAGGCGGCGCAGGCAGGCACTGCGGGTGGCGGCACTGGCGCGGGCCATCAGCGTGGAGGCGGCGCGGGCCTGGATGCCCAGGGTTTGGGAGTATTCGGCGTGGGTGGGCGCGTTCATGGGGGGATTATCGTGCGGGCCTGTCGGGGGAGCCAAACGCTGCACCCTGGGATGGAATATCGTTCACGCTTCGTCGGACACCCTCAACCCTGAACAAGGACATCAAGATGACGCTCTCGCCCGCGCAAAGGCCGCAGGTATGACGGGGGCGTTCCGGTATCGGGTGGGGGAGCTTTCATGAGCATGGTCTCCGGCGGTACCCAATACGCACTGTTCGAAGCTGTCGAGCCCATGCCGGTAGAGCCAGTCGACGGCGGTGCGGATGGTGCAGAACGGCGCTTCAGCGACTATGTGGTGTACGTCGACGAAAGTGGTGACCACGCATTGGCCAGCATCGACCCCGGTTACCCGGTGTTCGTTCTGGCCTTGTGTGTATTTCAGAAGCGGCACTATGCCGAGAAAGTCATTCCGGCCGTTGCCAAGCTGAAGTTCAATTACTTTGGCCACGACAGCGTGGTGTTGCCCGAAACCGATATTCGCAGGCAGAAGGGCGATTTCGCACAAGCAATTTCATCCCGATGGCGTGTGTCGTGGACAAGGCCCGGCTCGGGCGCAGCGAGGGCGAAGCGTCCAACCCCTACCACATTGCGCCCGGGATCTGCCTGTAGCGGCTGCACGACTTCCTTGCAGAGAAGCGCCAGCAGCATCTGCAGACCCACGTGGTGGTGGAGTGCCGCGGAAAGAAGGAAGACCGCGAACTGGAGCTGGAGTTTCGCCGCATCTGTGACGGCGATGGGGGAGACAGCCGGCCATTGCCGTTTCACACTGTCTTTGCGGACAAGAGGACCAACCTGGTCGGGTTGCAGGTCGCAGACCTGGTGGCCCGGCCGGTCGGCATCCACCATTTGCGGCCTACGCAGCCGAACCAGGCGTTCGAGGTGCTGACGCAGAAGTTCTTCTGCGATGGGGGCAGGGCGGGGGTCGGCAGCGGCTATGAAGGCGTCGGGCTGGTGGTTTTCCCGCCCCAGAAAGCGAAAAGCCCCGATGTACCCACCGAGGCTGTAGCGCCGACCGGGAACCCCCAATCCACTTGACGCGAGTTTACTGGAAGTGGCAGAGGGCTTGCAACTTGCTTGTAGCAACGGCCAGTGCATTGCAACAGCCCACTACCCCGAACCTATCGCTTCATGTCCCGGTTTAGTCGCTCGATCAGGCCCTTGCCACCGCTCGGCCGGTTGTCTGCACCAGCAGCGCCAGCGCGCGGTGGGAGTCGATCGCCTTCGAGCCGCCGCGCAGGTTGCAAGCGTTGCCGCTCTTGATGGACAGGCTGGCCGCCTCGATGGGCACGCGCATCGGGCCCACGCGGATGCCGGAGGGCTGCTCACGCATGCCCGAGATCTCGCCGATCACGTCGGGCATGGCGGCAAGCTGCTCGCAGCCCTGGGCCACGGTGCCGATGATGCGCGGGGTGAGTTTCAGGCGGTCGACCATCGGGGCGGCGAGGCTGGCGGCGGTGGCGCGGGTGAGGTCTTTCTGGTTTTCTGTCTGCAGTGAAGCTGTGTTGTCGCGCAGGAGCGGGGCCAGCCGGCGTAGACAGACGCTGCGGGTGGCGGTGCTGGCGCGGGCCATCAAGGTGGAGGCGACGCTGGCCTGGATGCCCAGGGTTTGGGAGTAGGCGGCGGGGGTGGGCGCGTTCATGGGGGATTATCGAGCTGGGTGGCCAGTAGACCCACCAAGGGGAGGTGCTGAGGTGGGTCGCGGAAACGTCGATATCGGCACGGCCTCAAGCGCAGAGCCAAGTTATCGGTTGTTACCGCGCTTTTTCTTGCACTGCGGTAGTTCGGCAAAACTGACAGCGACACGTTCTTGTGCAACCCGGCTGGCGAACTGTCTGGTCGCAGGCATAGATCGATCACAGGCAGTTCTGCTTTTGCCAAGTTGTGTGGTTCCGAATCGAAGGAGTCGGTCCACGTCAAAACGTAATTGCCCGCTGTGCAGCCGTTGCGGTCGGTCGGCACCATCCTTCGTACACCCGGTCTCGGCCCAATACCGGTCTTCGCGACGAGCGAGCTCTAGTGAACTCAACGCCCGGTATGCGGCGAGCAGCAGACATTCGAGGATGTGGCTGTTGCTGTTTCGCGTCGTCTGGCGATCGAATGTCTGCTGCTCCTGCCGGCGAACTCACGCATCCGACCCGATCCAGCCGTTCACGTCAGCGGAATCGATGCAACTAAGCGGTCGTCGATACGTCGCTGCAACTGTGCCTGCAAACCGCTGTTTCGTACCGTGGCCGACCGTACGAAGTGAGAAGCTCACCGAGCCTTCACCTCTTATTTGTCAGACTTCTCGAAGTCGGTTGGTACCCGCTGGAAGTACTTCTTCAGCGCCCAGCCCGTGCGATGTTCCTTGTGCAGCCAGTGGTAGTACTCGAACTCGATCCACTTGCCGCCTTCCGAGATCGGACGCACAACTTCTCGCGGCAGCAACTTGCCTTCAACAGGTGAGCCATGTTCGGGTTTGAAGCGAACTAAGGCCACGCGGTCCAGAACGACAAACCGCTCCACTTGCCGCTTCGCCTCCTGCACCAAGGCCTTCTCCACCAATTTGGTGAGGGCCTCGAATATCTTTCGCTGCCCCGCCAATGCTTCACCCTGAGCCTCAATTTTTTGGTCTGTGCTGCGAGCGTCTTGTCCGTGACCGCCTGCCACTGGGAAGAGCTGATTTCTTGGTAGAGCTGGATCAACACTGCAAATATGAAACTCAGCAGTGTCATCAACTCCAAAGCCTTGCGACTTAGACCGATGCCATTTTCTTGCTGGACGAAATGGACGCTGATTGAACCAACAGGGTTGATGCCCATGGCAGCAAGCTGGGCCTGAATGCCATCAGGGCCCAGCATTCTGGCAAGCGTGGCAGCAGAGGCTGCGTCCATCACGGGCAAGGAAAGCCTGCCCATCTGCTCCTGCAGTGCCTGCAAAGGGACAAGCGAGTCCAGCAGAGGCTGAGGAACTACCCAACGCTTGTTGGCTTCCTCGAAGCTCTTCATGAGCTGTCCGATACCGCTGCTGACCGAGGCATCAGCTAGCATCTTTCGGGCATTCTCCATCGAGTCTCGAATGCTCGAATGCATGGCCTTTGTGCAGGCACTAAACCCCGTGGCCTGCTCCATAAGCTTGGACATCTGTTCCGAAGCGGAAGATGGCTTAGCGAGTTCATCGAACATCCTTTTGGCCGCGCTGTCTGCCAGAATCCCCTTGTGGATGTCTTGAAGTGGATCGAGCATTCTTCTGATGCTCTCTTGCTCGGCCTTCTGCGATTCCAGCCACTGCTTAGCCATCTGGACCGCAAGTGAATTCTCCGGAATGAGCCGCTTCACCTGATCAGCCAAGGAGTAGGCCTGGAGGTCATTTGCCTGCTTGGCCATCTGGGTCGCAAGCGAAGTCTCTCCCACCAGCTTACTCATCTGCTATGCCAGGCGGTGGCTGTGGGTCATGGCCCTCATCCAAGAGGCGCGTCCCTGCTCCATTCTGCGCATCTCACTAGCCACACTTCCGCCCAACAAACCTTCGATCTTGTCAAGATCCAAGCTCTTCATGTTGCCGCCTTTCATCTCTCCCCCTGTGTTCGAGCCGCTTGCTCGCATCTCCGTGCATGTTACGGGCGGCTGCTGGCTTGGTGGGCTATCCCAGAGCAGTCGCACGCAAGCGACTGCTCCTAGCCGGCACCCCCAGTTCCGAGCGTATCCGGATTGCTGCCACCCTAGCAACGAGGCTGTACGGTTGAAGTCAGCTTACTGGCGTGCCGCCGTACGCACACTGCCAGCCAAGAGCGGTCCTTGAGCAGAGCGAACGGGTGCTCAAGACTGTTGCAGACTCCCGTCTATCGCGGCGCATCGGTGCCGACTGAGATACGCGGAGTGATTCGGGCGCGCACTTGCTCGTAGATTGGCAATGAAACCCCCTCTGCGACCTCGAGCGAAACGCAAAGCGCGAAATCGACGGGGTGGTCGAGACGGCCGGCATCGGCAAGACAATTCACCCGAACTACCATGCTCTGTCCAGGCACGATAGGCACAGCACCTTCGCCCTCGAAGATTTCGTGCTGCAAGGTTCCAAGTTGGAGCTGACGCCATTCACCTTCCGATCGTGCCAGACGCAAGACCTCTCCGGACACATCCACCCATAGGCGGGCAACCCGGTACTTGGAATGCCTTGCATTCGTGGGCGTGAACCATGACAACGTTACGGTAAGTCGTCGTTTGACGAGCGTCGCATTGAGTGCCTCAGGAATGGGAACGCGGAACTCCCAGGCCTTTTCGTTGCGCAATTCACCAACGCCCAACATAGTCGCGCGCTGTTCAGTGCAGGTCAGCGCCCGCTCCACGTCGGCCACCCCATAGCCGGCATAGCGGCTAACGAGCCGACGCTGTGCAAACCAATGTTCAATGTCCGGGCGTGCTGCCAGCACTTGTCCCTCGATGTTCCCGAGGCTCGCGCCGTGGGCCAGCAGCGCCTTGATCATCACTGCGTCGTATCGGTTCGGAAGTCCGACTGGGTTGCCTGCGCGTAGCGCAGCCAGCACATCGAACGCCTGCGCCGCCAATCGCGTGGCAAGAGCCGCCGCATTGCTGGTTCCGCGCGTATAGATCGTGTCGCCCGACACGTCTGGCGGCGCGGCGACGCGCTGCCCCGGTGGCTGAGGCGTGCCCCAGACCCCGCTGAGGCGGGTCTCAGCTTGAGGGGAAATCGGACGCTCTCGGTAGAGGACGCGTCCACCGGGCAGCAGGACTTCAGGTTTGATCGCTCGGCGGAATCCTGGCCCTATGCAGGAATACGGCGCCACACCTCCCTCAGCGAACAAGGCGAAGCGGCCAGGGGCTGGCGCAAATGTGGATAAATCGCTGTAGCAGGCCCCCACGCTGAGTGCATTAACGGATTCGGCTGGCGCAAGCAAGCGGCGGTGCATGTCCTGTTGCACAAGTGCCAGCATAGATGCGGACGCTTGTGCCTCGCGCGTTAGGCCCTGCAGCGATTCGTGTGCCACGTCGAGGACGAGATCATCCGCGCTGTTGCCGCTGCTGACAATAAACAACACCTTGTACTTATATGACAGCCAGTCCAGAAGCCGAGCCCACGGCGACAGTTCGCCAGCGAAGGGACGGTACCTGTCACCCACCGAAAGGTTGATGACCTTCACCGTCGGGGCAGCAGGCGGCACTCCAGGGGCTCCGTCGAACATGCGCCGCACGGCCTCGTGCACGAGATCCACGAGCAGGCGATCATCCGGCGTGCACTCCTCTCTGGGATTGCTGTTGGGGTCGGGCCGCAGGATGGGACGTACGTAAATGGGTGCGGCCAGCGCGGTCCCGGCGCCATCGAGTTCACCCCACGCAATCAACGAAGCCATTGCCGTGCCATGAACACGGTCGCCGGCCGGATAGGCGTCCGCCCATTCGTTGGGATCGTCAACGATCAACCGCCCCTGCAGTCGCGCGTGGTTCGCGAGCGGAAGTCCGTCCAGCATCGCGACGACCGGAGCGCCCGAAGTCCTTTGTTGTGGCACTGCCGCATCGGGCAAGCGTGGTGCCGCATCGCCCGAGCGCACCGCAGCCTGCCCCTGGGGACGCAGAAACATCACTCGCTCGGACCGCAGCAATGGCGGCGGCGCTCCGTCGAGCAGCATCAGGACTCCCTGCGCGGGCAATTCAACCAGGAACCCGTGATAGGCAATGTCGAGGATCTGGCGTTCGTCCAGAACCCGTCCTCCGAGTTCGCCGACCAGCGCGCGCAGTTCGATGGAAGAGGCAGTGTTCTTGGCCGCAGACGAGAAGCACCAGGCCTCGATTTCAAACTTGAGCGACACCGCACCGGTCTCCAGCCGGAAACGCCACGCCTGGCGTAACTCGTCATCGAGCCGGTCCTGCGGTCCCCAGAACCGCACTTCCTTCAGGTTAAGGAACAGCCCCTTCCAGGCACTGAGCCCCTTGCCGAGGTCATTGGTCGGTGCAGCCGTGTAAAGCTCCCACAGCCGAACGACCTCTTCGAGCGCCTGCCGGTTGCTGCCCATCAGGAAGAGCCTGCCGCTGAGCGCCTTGTCAGCGTCCTGGGTCGAATAGAAATCCTCGTCCGGCTCAACCTGAACCTCGATCATCCCCACCAGCCATTCCAGACCCGGTATACGTTCGGCCGAGGAGATGAAGTCGTTCACGGCCCCTACCGTTTCGAAAACGACAACGAGGTCTGGATCGCTGTTGTGCGCCTTTGCCTGCAACTCGAGACGACGCGCTTCGAAGGCGGCTTGTAGCGACTGGAATCGCGGAGCCAGCCGCTCGGCCTGCCGCGCATGCCCCGGGACATGGAGCGTGGAAAGCATCCTGGTACCGCCCTGCCGCTCAATGGGCGAAGGCTGCGGGAAGATCAGGAGGGGCAACTGCCCTCGGTTCTCTCCAGGCAAACCTTACCGCCCGGGCGCGTCGCCGATGGACGCCCGCAGTTTCCACTGCGCGATCCGATCCGCAATGATCGTCTTGATGTCGCCCGAAGGCAGCGCCAGGACATAGCGTCTGTGCACGTCCTCGCAGAACTGCTCCAGGTCGGAAAAGCTGGTGACCTTCAGGCGTGTTGCGAGCGTCTTAGGCGCCATGCCCAGCGGTACATCGAGCCGGTTCTGAAAGCGTTCGAGCCATTGAGTGCGCTGGGCCAGCGTCGGTGCGGGCAGGGTCAGACGCAACTGGAAGCGACGCCACACGGCGCGATCAAGCAACTCGGCATGGTTGGTTGCAGTCACCACGACCACATGGCTGGGCAGTCCGTCGATCTGCAGCAAGAGCGAACTGACCACGCGTTTGATTTCACCGGTCTCGTGGGTGTCGCCTCGTTCCTTGCCCAGCGTGTCGAACTCGTCGAAGAAGAGAACACAGTGATGCGTGCGAGCAAAGTCGAAAAGCCGCTTCAACCGGCCGCTCGTTTCTCCCAGAAAGCTACCCACCACCGCCTCGTAGCGGACCACAAAGAGCGGAACCATCAATTCGGAGGCAATGCCTTCGGCCAGGGTCGTCTTGCCGTTGCCCGGAGGCCCCGACAGCAGCACCCGGTGACGCGGCTCGAGGCCATAGGACCTTAGCAAGTCCACGCGTTGCTGCTCTTCCACCAATTCGCGCGCGGCCACTTTCACTTCGTCGGCCAGCAGGATGGAGTCGAGCGTGCGCCGCGGTTGTATCTCGTACAACAGACCGCCGTGCCCGCCATCGAAACTGCGAACGACCTCCGGACTCTTGGGCTGCGGCGCGACAGCACGCAGATTTTCTTCCAGCCGATCGGCCAGCAGGGTATGGCGCTTGGCACGCTCCTCTGCCGCGATGGCTTCAACAGTCGACCGGAACATCTTCTGATCGCCTTGTGTACCAGCGCGCACGAGGTTGACGATGAGATCGGCTCTAGGCATGTGTGTCGCTTTTTGGGGTCGTTCAAGTATAGCGGCCGGGATTCTCGGGCCACCCATTTGTGCACTGAAGCTGCAGCCCTTGATTCTTGCCCCTCGGCGCCTCTTGCCTCTTGGTAGAACTCAAAAATGGTAGCGCCCGCGCAAACCGGCCGTTCGCCGCTAGTGACCTGCTGCCCCCTACCGCGAGTGAAGGTCAGGTTCAGAGGCGTATCTGACAGTCGCCCCGCGAGAAGGCCAACGTCAGGTATCTGAAGAAGCTGCCATTCATCAGCTAATTCTGAACGGCAGCACCCAGCCTAATGCGGGCTTTGCATCAAAGCGCATCAAACACCAAACACAACACTCATCGGCCCACTCCCCAGATGCGACTCATACGTCGCCCGCCCATGGTAAACAAATGGCGCCGCCTTCCCACCCGCCAGCTTCCCATCCCGCACGAACAGGTGAATGGCAATCCCCCGCCGCGCGTGCTCGATGATCTGCTGGCCCCGCTTGCTCTCAGGCGTCGTCGCGTTCTGGCTCTGCCAATGAAAATGATGCTCGTCGATCCAGTGGTCCAGGTACTTGTGCTCTTCGGCCTTGCCCTGCTTGTTCAGGGTCACCAGCAGCACATGCGCCTTCTTGTCGTTCAGCGTGACGTGCCCCACGTTCCAATTGCCCGGGTTGAATTCTTCGCCAAAGAGCGCGGGAATATCCTCGCGCTGGAACAACTGCCCGACAGCCAGGTCCAGCGGGTCGATCACGCCACGTAAGCGCGCCCGCGTGAGCATCTCGTCAGTAGCCGGCATGTCCTCATAGTCTGGGTTGTTGGCCTTCAGCACATATTGCCCGTCGCGGGTTTTGGTCACCGCCCTCAGCAGGTACTGGTTGTCACCGGACTCGTCTTGTCGCTCGATGGCCACCACGTTGCCGGTGATGGAGCCAGCGCGCGCTGGGCTGATCAGTTCCAGCAGCAGGTAGTCGCCGTCGCGCACCGGGTTCTTGCCGCCATCCATCGAGTTGCCGGTGGCGCGCGCGATGAAGTGGCGGCTGGGGTCCAGCGCGCCGTAGGTTGTCGGCAGCGCGCGATGTTCTACGGAGTCGGTGCGCCCGGTCTTGAAGTGTCCGCACGCAATCTTCAGGTTCGGGAAGTAGGGCAACTCCACGGCATCGCGCCGCCGGGTCGGGAAGGGCACCACGTTGTTGCCCACCGGCTGGGGCTCCAGGCGCACCTCGTAGGCGGCCAGGCGGTAGTCCACCAGTTCCTGCAGCATGGCGGCCAGGGCGGGCACCATGTCGGCCGGCGCGCCTTGCGCGAGTGTGAAGGTCGCACCCATCAGCTTGAAGGGCGCCGCCGTGCCGAGTGGCCGGTTGCCACCGGTCCAGGCGTTGACGGGGTTGACGCGCCAGTAGCGCTCCCATGCCAGATCCGTGGCGGTGAGGGCGCGGACATCGTCGGGCAGGTCGGCCAGCAAGGGCCGGCGACGCTCCAGCACGCTGCGAGACCGCTGCGCCAGCGTGTCCAGCGGCACGGCCTGCTGAAGGCCGTCAAGCTCCAGCAGAGCTTCCAGCAGCACCATCTTGAAGCTCCTGGTCATCGCGGTGACCTCGACCTCGCGCAACAGCGCCTGGAACTGCTGCGCCACGGCCGATTCCTGCTCGGTCCGGTCACCCATCTCGCGTACCAGCGCGAACCAGTGCCCGGCCTGTTGCCGCATGGCCTGCACGCTGCTCCCTGCGCGATAGAACTCGCTGAGCGTTGGCCGCCGGCCCAGCACATCGCGCAACGCTTCGTAATCCTTTTGCGGACCGGCGCTGTCTAGCGACTTCATGAAATTGATGATCGCCAGGTCGTAGTTGACGTAACAACCGCCCGGCAGGTCCAGCGCCTGCCGCTCCACCTTGCGCGCGAACGCCGCCAGTGCCTTGTAGGTGGACCCTACGTCGAACAGCGCCTGCGGCTTCTGCAAAAAGCTATGGTGGTTGCCGATGAAGTCCAGCACCACCAGGTGCTGCTTGCCTTCACTGCGCCGCAGGCCACGGCCGAGTTGCTGCAGAAAGAGGATCTTCGACTCGGTGGGCCGCAACATCATCACCGTGTCGATGCTGGGCAGGTCGACGCCTTCGTTGAACAGGTCGACCGAGAACACCACCTGCAGCGTGCCGGCATGCAGCCGCTCCAGCGCCTGCGCGCGGCCCATCGTGGAGCCTGCATACACCGCAGCCGCGGCCACGCCGGCGCGCGTGAACTGATCCGCCATGTAGTCGGCGTGTCGCGTCGACACGCAAAACGCCAGCGTGCGCTGCTGGGCCCTGCCGCGCCATTCACGCAGGGCATGGCGCGCGCGGGCCAGCGTGGCCAGCTTGGCGGACAACTGCTCGGGGTCGAAGCGGCCATTGCGCCAGGGCACTTCGCGGTAGTCGACGGACTCGTCCTGGATGCCGTGGTAGTGAAAGGGCGCCAGCAGCCCGGCCTGGATGCCGACGAACAGGTGGCAGCTGTAGACGAGGTTGTCGTCGCACAGCGACAGGATGTCGGATTGGTCGGTGCGGTCCGGCGTGGCCGTCAAGCCCAGCATGAACGAGGGCGCGAAGTGGGTCAGCAGCCGCCGGTAGGTGGCGGCGGCTGCGTGGTGGAATTCGTCGACAACGACGTAGTCGAAGTGCTGCGGCGCGAACCGCTCCAGATGCTCGGCCCGGGCCAATGTCTGCACCGAGGCGCATAACACGTCGACATCGGCATCGCGGCTGCGGCCGGTGTAGTAGCCCACGCGTTTGCGCGGCAGGATGCGCACGAACGTCGCCGCGGCCTGGGCCAAAATCTCTTCGCGGTGCGCGACAAACAAGATGCGCTGCGCCCCCATGCGCACGGCGTCGAAGGCCGCCAGCCAGGTCTTGCCCAGGCCGGTGGCCAGCACCACCAGGCCGCGCCGGTAGCCGCCTTCACGGCTGGCGGCCAGTGCTGCCAGCGCTTCGTGCTGCACCGTCGAGGGCTCGGGCGGCGCCTCCCGTTCGTGGCTGCCCGGCGCGACGGATTGCGCGGGCGGGAGCCGCCGCTGTTCATAGGCCTCGATCCAGGCGTCGGACAGCGGCACCGTCTTCCGGTGTCCGAATAGTTCATCGAAGCGCTGGCGTGCCTCCAGAAAGCCCGAGTCACCGGGATAGACGACCCGATAGTTCCATTCCAGCCCGTCCTGCAGCGCCTGGCGGCTGATGTTGCTGGAGCCGATGAACGTGGTGCCCGCCACAAGCACCTGCTGCTCCAGCCTGGCGAAGATGTAGGCCTTGAGGTGGAAGCTGCCGCCCTCTTGCGTGGTGAATACGCGCACCTCGGCGCCGCGCTCCTGCAAAAGCAGCAGCAGGCGCAGCGCCTCGGGGTCGGTGATGTCGAGGTAGTCGCTGGTGAGCACGCGCACGCGCCGCGGTGCACCGGCATCGACCATCGACGCCAGGTCGGGCAGCAGAAGCCGCAGGCCGGTGGTCTTGACGAACGCGACGGCCAGATCCGTCTGCGTGGCCCAGGTGAAGGCCTCCGACAGATGCGGCAAAAAGTGGTCGGCGCCGCCGGTGACGAGCCGCTGGCGCGGCGCGGGCTGGCGCGTGGCCAGCGCATTGGTCCAGCGTTCGGTGCGGTCGGGCCGCTGGTCATCGGTGAGCCACACGTCGAGCGGGTGGACATCGGGCAGGTGCGCGAACCACTGGCGAAGCGCGGCCTCGTCGGCGTCGGTGAATCGGCGCCCGCCGTGGATGCGCTCCCCGGTGCCGTGCTTGAAGCTGAGGTAGAGCACGCCACCGGTGCGCAGCGCGTTCCACAGGCGCGTCAGCGTCTCGGGCATCGCGGCCAGTGGCACGTGCAGCAGGCTGGCGCAGCACCAGATGCCGTCGAACTGCGCCAGTTCGTCGACCTCCTCAAACCGCCGGACCGCCACGTCGAACCCGCAATGGACGCTGGCGAGCTGCGCCAACTCCGCGGATGCATCGAACGCGGTGACCTGGAACCCGGCCCCGGCGAACGCCTTTGCGTCACGCCCCGACCCGCAGCCGGCATCGAGGACGCGGGCGCCCGGTGGGAGCCGCGCGACAAAGCGCTTGTGGATGGGGGCCATATCCACGCCGACGGTTGAGCCGAAGAACTCGGCCGCAAACTGTTCGTAGTACTGGTTGGTGGGGTCCATCCGGGGAGGGGCGTGTTGGGTGCCGGGATGAATGGCAGCTTACCAGGTGGGCTGTCGACATTGCTCTGCGTGCGATGCTGACGGTGGTGCGTCATGTGGGGGGGCCCGTGCACGGCGCCTCCGTGATCTGGGCGAACGATGACGAACTGGAGTTGGCGGCCGACAACCTGCGCGCACGTGCCGTTGAGCAGGCGGGCAACGTATCGCAGGAATTCATCTGGAACTGGATGGCGAAGAACAAGCTGACCCTCGATACGGCGGCGTCAGCCTTGGGCGTGTCCGGTCGCATGCACGCCCTCTCACCGCCTGGAAGGTGTGGCTGTTCTGGCGCACCGGCGCAAGTCGCTGGTTCTCAAGACTGCCACGCCAAAGAGGCGATCCGAGCAAGAGGTGGCAGGCTACCGCGATGCCTTGAGCCTGATCCACGAAAGTGGCGAGCAGATGCCGTTTGCGGAAGGGGGACTTCCAGGCCGTGGTCGCCCAGTGGCCCGAGATCGCGAACAGCCTGCAAGTTCCACGACGCGAACAAGAACGCGTTGCGCCGGCGCTTCGTCTGGCGGGGGCGGCGGGCGGCGAAGCTGGGTCTGCGCGGGGGCTGCTAGGCGCCCTTCCGTTGCTGGTTGGCAGGCCAATAATGGTAGCCGCGCTGGAGTGCGCGCGCGAGACGCGAGACGCGAGACGCGAGACGCGACACGCGACACGCGACACGCGACACGCGACACGCGACACGCGTGGCGCTGGGCCAGCGGCTGACAAACTGTTTTGAACGAAGGACGTGACCTTGTCCATAGAAGCCACAGAAGCCACTGAGCCCCTGTTGCTCGACCAGTCTGTTCTGGTACTTTTTTGCCAGGCGCACCACATCCGACGGCTTGCCTTGTTCGGGTCGCAATTGAAGGGCACCGCAGGGCCTGACAGTGATGTCGACTTGCTGGCCCGGGCCGATCTGGACCGTGATCGGATGCTGCTGTTTGCGGTGGTGCGTGCGATCGAGATCGTGGGCGAGGCGGCCAGCTAAATGTCATCGCCGGGTGCTGGCGCCTGGGTGATCACCCAGCCCGCGCGCCCTGCTCCCCACACAACCGACACAAGCGCATCGCCAGCCGATGCAGGGCCTGCCAGCCGTTGGTGGGCCAGTCGGGCAGTTTCAGGCCCTTCACGATGCCATCGACCTCGTGCGCGGCCTGCAGCAGCTCGGACAAGGTCGCCCCGCTCAGCCGCGGCAGCACCCGCTCATACAGCCGCTCCTTGGCCCCCCAGATGCGCTGCTCACGCAGCGCCATCGGCAGCGGGCGGCCCTGGGCCATGGCGTCCTTCACGCGCTTGAGTGCGCGGATATCCTCGCTCAGCGCGTAGTGCACCAGCACCTCGGATTCACCCTCGGCCTGCAGCCCGTCCAGCATGCGCTGCACGCGTGCGGTCTGCCCGCCCAGCACCGCCTCGGACAGCTTGAACACGTCGTAACGCGCCACGTTCAGCACAGCGCCCTCGACCTGTTCGAAAGCCAGCTCACCAGCAGGGAACAGCAGGGCCAGCTTCTGGATCTCCTGGTGCGCCGCCAGCAGATTGCCCTCGACGCGGTCGGCAAAGAACTGCAGCGTACGCTGGCCCTCCACGCCGGCCTGCACGCGTTGCCCCTGCAGCGCGAGCCGCTGGGCCAGCCACTGCGGCAGCGCCGCACGGCCCACCGGCTCGACGCCAAGCGTCACACCCTGCGCATCGAGTGCGCCGAACCAAGCACCCTGCTGCGTGGCCTTGTCCAGCCGCGGTAGCAGCACCAGGGTCAGCGTGCTGTCGTTGCCGCGCGCTTGTTCGGCCAGTTGCTGCAGCACCTGGCTGCCCTCCTTGCCAGGCTTGCCCGAGGGGATGCGGATCTCGACGATCTGGCGGTCGGCGAACAGGCTCAGCGACCCGCCCGCAGCCAGCACCTCGCTCCAGTCGAAATGCGCGCCGGCCACCGTGTGCGAGGTGCGCTCGGTATAGCCAGCCAGGCGGGCCGTGGCGCGGATCGCATCGGCGGCCTCCTGGATCAGCAGCGGCTCGTCGCCGTGCAGGGTGTACAGGCTGGACAGGCCGCGCTGCAGGTGGCTGGCCAGCTGGCTGGCGGCAAGGTGCATGGGCGGAGCTGTGTCGGGACCGGCCGCTGGCCGGCTCAGAGGGTGCGCACGGCGGCGAGTCGGCGCATGAGCTGCTGCACGATATCGGTCTGCATCGCGCGGTACATCAGGCTTTCCTCGGCTTCCTTGGCCAGCACGGCCGACTCGTTGAAGCTGATGTCGCGCTGCTGCAGCAATTCGGTGTCGGGGATCAGCTCTTTGCCCTGTGGTGTGCGCAGCCGGAAGCGGATGCGCAAGCGCAACTGGAACTCGCGGACCTGCCCGGTGGCATTGACGCCGACCACGGTCTTCTCGCGCTGTTCTGCCAGGATGTCGAGGACCGCCTGGGCACTGGCCAGCTGCGCCGGGTCGCTGACGATCTGCAGCGTGCCCAGCGAGCCGAGGTTGCGCTTGAGCTCATTGCCGAGCGCCGAGGTGTCGGCCACGTTGACGAAGATCGATGCAAAGGCGAGCTCGGGCGCACCGCGCAACTGGAAGCCGCAACCCGCCAGCGCGAGCGTCGCACCCTGTGCCAGGAGCAGCCGGCGCTGCAGCATCACAGCACCACGTTCACAAGACGCCCCGGCACCACGATCACTTTTTTGGCCGGGGCACCCGCGGCGAGCTGGAGGAAGGTCTCGTTGGCCAGGGCTGCCGCCTCGATGGCCTCGCGCGAGGCGCCGGTCGGCACCCGGATCGCGCCGCGCAACTTGCCGTTGACCTGCAGCATGAGCTCGACCTCGTCTTGCACCAGCGCAGCGGGGTCGACCTCGGGCCAGGGCGCGTCGAGCAGTTCGCCCAGGCGGCTCTGGTAGCCCACGCCGCGCCAGAGTTCGTCTGCTACATGGGGCGTCACCGGGTAGAGGCAGCGCAGCAGCATGGACAGGCCTTCGTGGCGGACCTGCATGTCGCTGGCCGACCCATCGGGCTTGAAGTCCTCCAGGGCGTTGAGCATCTTCATCGCACCCGAGACCACCGTGTTGTACTGCATGCGCTGGTAGTCGTAGTCCACCTGCTTGAACACGCTGTGGATCTCCAGGCGCAGGGCGCGGGCGCCTGGGCTGAAGGCAGCCGGGGCGTTGCTGGTAACTGGCACCTGCCCGAGCCGGCTTGCGAAGCTCCAGACCCGGCGCAGGAAGCGGTAAGAGCCCTCCACTGCTGCGTCGTTCCACTCCAGCGTCGCCTCGGGCGGCGCGGTGAACATGGTGTACAGCCGGGCGGTGTCGGCGCCGTATTTCTCGATCAGGTCTTGCGGGTCTACACCGTTGTTCTTGCTTTTGCTCATGGTGCCCACGCCTTCATAGGCCACCATCGAGCCGTCGGACTTGCGCTTGGCGCCGATCACCTTGCCGCCGGCATCGTGGACGTCATCGACTTCATGCGGCCAGAAGTATTCGACACCGCCGCCAGGGTTCTTGCGCGAGTAGATGTGGTTGAGCACCATGCCCTGGGTCAGCAGCCGGGTGAAAGGCTCGTCGATGCTCACCAGGCCAAGGTCGCGCATGACCTTGGTCCAGAAGCGGGCATACAGCAGGTGCAGGATCGCGTGTTCGATTCCCCCGATGTACTGGTCCATCGGCATCCAGTACTGCGTGCCGGCGCCCACCATGGCCTGGTCGTTGGCCGGGTCGCAATAGCGCATGAAGTACCACGACGAGTCGACGAAGGTGTCGAGGGTGTCGGTCTCGCGCCGAGCCGGGGCACCGCAGACCGGGCATACCACGCCGGCATGAAAACCTGCGTGGGTATTCAGCGGATTGCCGGAGCCGTCGGGCACGCAGTCCTTCGGCAACACCACCGGCAGATCTTTCTCGGGCACCGGTACCGCGCCGTGCTCGGGGCAGTGGATGATGGGGATCGGCGTGCCCCAGTAGCGCTGGCGGCTCACGCCCCAGTCGCGCAGGCGCCAGGTGGTCTTTTTCTCGCCCAGGCCGCGCACCTGCAGGGCTTGGCTGATGGCATCCACCGCTTCCTGGTAACGCATGCCGCTGAAGCTGTCCGAGTTGATGGTCACGCCGCGTTGCTTGTCGCTGTACCAGTCCTGCCAGTTGTCGTAGTCGTAGGTGAGGCCGTCGATCAACACCACCTCGACCACCGGGATGCCGTACTTGCGCGCGAAGATGAAGTCGCGCTCGTCATGGGCCGGCACGCCCATCACCGCGCCGTCGCCATAGCCCATCAGCACATAGTTGCCAACCCAGACCTCGATCTGGTGGCCGTTGAGCGGGTGCGTGACAAACAGGCCGGTGCGCATGCCTTCCTTCTCGCGCACGGCCAGCTCGGCTTCGGTGGTGCCGCCGCGCTTGCATTCCTCGATGAAGGCAGCCAGGGGCGGGTTGGACTGCGCGGCGTGGGCGGCCAGTGGATGCTCCGGCGCGACCGCGCAGAAAGTCACGCCCATCAGCGTGTCGGCGCGCGTGGTGAACACATACATGCGCCCCTCGCCGATCGGCGCGCCGTGGGCATCGCGGATCTCATGGGGGAAGGCGAAACGCACACCTTCACTTTTGCCGATCCAGTTCTCCTGCATCAGCTTGACCCGCTCGGGCCAGCCCGGCAGGCCCTGCTGCACGCAGTCGAGCAGCTCGGATGCGTAGTCGGTGATCTTCAGGTAGTAGCCCGGGATCTCGCGCTTCTCGATGGTGGCGCCGGTGCGCCATCCCTTGCCGTCGATGACCTGCTCGTTGGCCAGCACGGTCTTGTCCACCGGGTCCCAATTGACGACCTGGGTCTTGCGGTAGGCGATGCCTTTGTCCAGCATCTTCAGGAACAGCCACTGGTTCCACTTGTAATAGCCCGGATCGCAGGTGGCGATTTCGCGGCTCCAGTCGATGGCCAGGCCCAGCGCCTGCATCTGGCGCTTCATGTAGGCGATGTTGTCGTAGGTCCATTGAGCCGGGGGCACGCCGTTCTTGAGCGCGGCATTCTCGGCCGGCAGTCCGAAGGCGTCCCAGCCCATGGGCATCAGCACATTGAACCCCTTCATGCGCAGGTAGCGCGTGAGCATGTCGTTGATCGTGTAGTTGCGCACATGGCCCATGTGCAGCTTGCCGCTGGGGTAGGGCAGCATCGAACAGGCGTAGTATTTCTGCTTCGAGGCGTCCTCGGTCACCCGGTAGGCGTCTTTGGCCTGCCAGTGCTGCTGGGCGGTCTTTTCAACGGCGAAGTGGTCGTATTTTTCTTGCATGGAAGACGGTATGGCGGCGCAAATGCCGCACGCCTGTGATTCTAGGCCTTGCCTTTGGTGCAGGCGCCTGCCCGCCGCTCGCCGGCCAGCGTTGTCAGGGTCGCGCGGCGCGGTTGTCGGCCACGAAGCCGATGCGGCCCAGACCCGCCTTCTGGGCCACGCCAAGGACCTCGACCACCCGCCCGTAGGGCACAGCGGCATCGGCGCGCAGCTGGACTTCGGTGTCCGGATTCTGACTCGCCAGGCGCGCCAAGCGGGAGGCCAGGTCTGCGGTGCTGACAGGTTTGTCGTCCAGGAACACCTGCCCCGACCTGTCGACGACCACCAGCACCGACGGTGCGGCATCACTGGCAGTGGCTGCGTCGCTGCGCGGCAGATCCAGCCGGATGGCGCTGGCCAGCAGCGGCGCGGTGATCAGGAAGATGACCACCAGCACCAGCATGACATCGATCAGGGGGGTCATGTTGATGTCGCTCATCGGGGGCTCGCCCCGGTTGCGCTCGAGTCGGCCGAATGCCATGCTGTCTCAGTCGGGCGCCGACGGCGCTGGCGCGCTGAGCAGCAGCTCGCGCAAATCACGTGCAAAACCTTCCAGGTCGGCTTCGATACGGCCTATCATGCGGCCGAGCACGTTGTAGGCCAGTACGGCGGGAATGGCCACGGCTAGGCCGGCTGCGGTCATGATCAGGGCTTCACCGACCGGGCCCGCGATACGGTCGATCGTGATCTGGCCTGCACCGGCGATGCCAATCAACGCGTGGTAGATGCCCCAGACGGTGCCCAGCAGGCCGACGAACGGGGCAATGGCGCCCACGCTGGCCAGCAGCACCTGGCCGTATTGCAGGCGCAGCAACACGGTGTGCAGGGCCTCGCGCAACACCCGGGTCAGTTGCTGGGAGCGGTCGCCGGCAGTCGCCAGGGTGCCCTGGGCGGGCAGGTGGGTGGCGGCCACGAGCGGCACCACCAGGACCGAGCGGTCGAAGGCCTGCACCCTGCGTTGGGCGTCGGTCAGATCCGAGGATTGCCAGAACGCAGCCGTGCAGCGTGCGACATCCACCATGGCACGCTGCAGGAGCCAGGTCTTCCACAGGATAATGACCCAGCTGCTGGTGGACATCAGCAGCAGCATGATCGCCACCAGCCGGGTGACTGCATCACTGTCGGCCAGAAGCTGCAAGGCGTTCAATGGCAGCGTTCCAGACGCTGGCGAGCCGTGATCATCCTCGCCCGCCATGGGTGTTTGCAAGCCCCAGTACATCGAACATGTCGTACAGGGCCGGACTTTTGCCGCGCAGAAACCGCGCGGCGCGCAGGCTGCCTTGCGCATAAGTGGTGCGGCTGGAGGACTTGTGTGTGATCTCGATGCGTTCGCCGATGCCGGCGAACAGCACGGTGTGATCGCCTACGATATCGCCGCCGCGGATCGCGGAAAAGCCGATCGTGGACGGATCGCGTTCGCCGGTCAGGCCTTCGCGGGCATAAACGGCGCACTCCTGCAGGGTGCGGCCGGTGGCGGCAGCAATCACCTCGCCCATTTTCAGCGCGGTCCCGGATGGCGCATCCACCTTGTGCCGGTGGTGCGCTTCGATGATTTCGACGTCATAACCCGTGGCCAACGCCTGGGCGGCCATCTGGAGCAGGCGCAGCGTGACGTTGACCCCGACGCTCATGTTGGGCGCCATCATGATGGCCACTTCGGCGGCAGCCTGCGTGATCACCGCCTTTTGGGCCTCGGTGAATCCGGTGGTGCCGATCACGAGCTGGACGCCCAGTTGCCGGCAGACCGCCAGGTGCGCCAGTGTGCCCTCGGGACGGGTGAAGTCGATCAGCACGTCGCTGCCTTGCAGGCCCACCGACAGGTCTGCGGTGATCTGCACGCCGCTGTCGCGCCCGACGAACGCGGTGGCATCGGTGCCGATGCACGGATGGCCTGCGACATCCAGGGCGCCGGACAGCACGCAGTCTTCGGCGGCGAGCACTGCCTCGATGAGCATGTGGCCCATGCGGCCGGAGGCGCCGGCAATGCAGATCCGCAACCGGGTGTCGGCAGTCATGGGTGTGTGGCGCGCAGCGGGGCCAAAGCGGTCACGGGGTCGCGGTTTCCAAAGGGGGATAGGAGGCCGGCAGTGGCGGCAATGGTTGGGGTTCGGGCGCCTTGGCTGCTGGAGGGAACTTCTTGAGCGCTTCCTCGCTGGCCTCAAGGACGGGCACGGCGGACACCTTGCGGCCCTTGCTCAGGGACGCCACGAACTCGGCTTCGGAGGGCAGGGCATCGGCTTCGAAACGGTCGAGACCGGCGTCGTTGAAGTAGACGGTGACCTTGCGCAACTGCGGCTCCTCGCCCTGGCGCTGGAAGGTAAAGACGTAGTCCCAGCGGTTGCCATGGAAGACGCTTTGAAGCAGCGGCGTGCCGAGCACGTCGCGCACCTGCTGGCGTGCCATGCCGGGCTTGAGCAGGCCGACCTGCTCGCTTGACACGAAATTACCCTGGACGACGTCGACGCGGTAGGGCGTGATGATGCCTGCGATGCGAGAACTGGCACTTCCGAAGCCGGAGCAGCCGACGAGCCCGGCACAAAGCGCCATCAACAGGCTGGCGCGCACGGTGAGTCGGACGGTATCGGGCATGGGTGCAGACAGAGCGATATGATCGGTCAATTGTAGCCGCTGAGCCACCACCGGCGACCCGTCCCCCCGAGGAAGAACACCGCCATGGCTACCACCGATGAACTCAAGAACACCGGCCTCAAGGCCACTGTGCCGAGGCTCAAGATTCTTGAGATATTCCAGAAAGGTGCCCAGCGCCACATGACAGCAGAAGATGTCTTCCGGGTGCTGCTGGACGACCGCTCCGACGTGGGCCTGGCCACGGTCTACCGCGTTTTGACCCAGTTCGAGCAGGCGGGCATCCTGAGCCGGAGCCACTTTGAAAGTGGCAAGGCCGTGTACGAACTCAACGAGGGCCAGCACCATGACCACCTGGTATGCCTGGATTGCGGCAAGGTCGAGGAGTTCTACGACGCCGAAATCGAGAAGCGCCAGCAACTGGTTGCCAAGACCAAAGGCTTCAGCATCGCCGACCACGCGCTGAGCCTGTATGCCAACTGCACCAAGCCCGATTGCCCGAACCGTGCCGGTACTGGCCGCCAAGGCGGCTGACGCGCCCCTGCGTCAGCGGCCGCCGGCCGCGGGGTCCTGGCCCATGGCCTTGCGATGGCGTTCGACGAACTCCTGGTAAGTGTCGATGCCGCGCAACTGCAAGATGGTATTGCGGACGGCCGCCTCGACCAGCACGGCGATGTTGCGCCCGGCCACCACCTGGATCACGACCTTGAGCACCGCAATTCCCAGTACGTCTTGTGTCAGGGGCTCGTAGGGAATGCGTTCGTAGTCGCGCTCCAGAGTCTCGCGCCGAACCAGGTGCACGATCAGCTTGAGTCGCATCTTGCGCCGCACCGCGGTTTCGCCAAAGATGGCGCGGATGTCCAGCAAGCCGATGCCGCGCACCTCCAGCAGGTTCTGCAGCAGGTCGGGGCAGCGCCCCTCGATCGTGGTCTGGTTGATGCGGTACAGGTCGACCGCATCATCGGCCACCAGACCATTGCCGCGCGATATCAGCTCCAGACCCAGCTCGCTTTTACCCAGGCCTGATTCGCCGGTGATCAGCACGCCCAGGCCCAGGATGTCCATCAGCACGCCATGCATCGTAGTCCGGTCGGCAAAGTGCTTGGACAGGTAGGCACGCAGCACATCGATCACAAAGGCCGACGACGCATCGGTGGCAAACATCGGGATCTGCGCGCGCTCGCACATGGACAGCAGCGCGTCCGGCGCCGTCTGTCCGTCGGCCAGTACCAGCACGGGCGGCTCCAGGGTCACGATGCGCGAAATGCGCCGGGCGCAGTCTTCTGCCGTTGCGCTGGTCAGGTAGGCGATTTCCCGTTCGCCAAGAATCTGCAGACGGTACGGGTGGATGTAGTTCAGGTAACCAACGAGATCGGCGCCCGAGCGCGCGGCCCGCACTGCGACCTCGTCGAAGCGGCGCTCGGATGCGCCCAGCCCGGCGACCCATTGCCACTTGAGATAGGCCCGGAATTCCTCGAACAGGACATCTGCACTGACAACGGTGGGTTTCATGGGGCGCAGGTCACGGGCGCGGGTTGCGGCCGCTCACCGGACTTCAGGCCATCGGGCCCGACTGCCACTGCGCGATCAGCGTATGCAATTGCTCGGCATCGGTGCTGGAATTCATGCGTTCGCGCAGCGATGCGTCACTGAGCAGCTCGGCGATTTCGGACAGGATCTCGAGGTGCTTCTGGGTTGCTGCCTCGGGCACCAGCAGGAAAATCAGCAGGCGCACCGCTTGGTCGTCCGGCGCGTCGAATCCGATCGGGTGGGCCAGCAGGAACACGGCAGCCATCGGGGCCTTGAGACCCTTGATACGGCCGTGGGGAATGGCCACACCGTGGCCCAGGCCGGTAGAGCCGAGGCGCTCACGCGAGAACAGGCTATCGGTGACCAGGGACCTGCTCAAGCCGTGTAGGCTCTCAAACAGCAGACCGGCTTCTTCGAATGCCCGCTTCTTGCTGGTGGCTGCTACTTGCACGAGCACTTGCGCTGGCGGCAGGATGGAAGCGAGTCGATTCATGGTGGGTGGCCGATTATGCACACAAAAAAACCGCCCGGCAGTCGGGCGGTTTCGGGCTGCGACGGGTCGAATACCAGGGTCACATCAGGCGTTTGGGCGCAGCGTGGTGATGGTCCTGCAGGCGATCCTTGTGGCGAACGACCTGTCGGTCCAGCTTGTCGACGAGTTCATCCACGGCCGCGTATAGGTCGGCATGGGAGCTTTCGGCAAACAAGTCGCTGCCCTTGACGTGGATGTTGCATTCGGCGCGTTGCCTTCGTTCCTTTTCCTTCTGGTTCTCTACGGTCAGCAGCACTTTGACGTCAACAACCTGGTCAAAGTGGCGGGTGATTCGATCAAGCTTGGTCGTGACATAGTTTCTCAGGGCCGGTGTAACTTCGAGGTGATGACCGCTGATCGTCAAATTCATGGATGTCCTCCTAATGCGCTCGCCAAAAAAAGACCTCGGGCGGATAGGCCCGGGGCCGGGAACCCCCGCAGGGATGCAAAAACCGGTATTTCCACGCAAATGACTATGCTCCTGATGAACGCCGAAAGCAAGCCGGTCGCGCAATTCCCTGCATCGCGCAGCGCCAGGCAAGCCATACCCAGGCCGATTTCGGGTAATTGTTTGCAATAGACTCCCGCAACGTTACAAAATGCCCCATGAGTCTTGACACCATCATCCATGCCGGTCTGCGCCAATTCGGGCGACCGACGGTGGGGCTGGTGCTGATGGGCGGCGGCGCGCGGACGGCCTACCAGGTCGGTGTTCTGAAGGCAATGGCGCGATTGCTGCAGGCCCATCCAGCGGCAGCGCGGACTTTCCCGTTCCAGGTGCTGGTAGGCACGTCGGCGGGCGCCATCAATGCCGCATTCCTGGCCAGCCGAGCCATGCAGGGCTTGCAGGCCTTCGAACAGTTGGCCGAATTCTGGACGCGGCTGCGTTCCACCGATGTGTACACGCTCAACGTGCCGAGCTGGGTGCGTTTCAGCCGTGTGGCTGTGGCCTGGAGCCTGTCGCGCCATGCGCGGGCCAACGGGGCATTGCTCAACAACGCGCCGCTGGGCAAGATTCTGGGCGAGGGCATTCTGCTGGACGGCATCGACGCCGCATTGCGCTCCAACACCATCGACGCCCTGGCCGTGACCGGTTCGAGCTACTCCAGCGGCGTGCACTGGACCTTCTGCCATACCGCCAGCCGGGCCGAGTTTCGGGGCTGGGTCCGCCCAGGCCGTCGCTCTGAGTACCAGCGCCTGACGATCGACCACCTGATGGCATCCAGTGCGATTCCGTTCCTGTTCCCGGCCACCCGGCTGCGGGTGGACGGGCGCGAGGAGCACTTTGGCGACGGGTCGATGCGACAGGTGACCCCGCTCTCGCCCGCCATGCATCTGGGCGCGCGCAGGATTCTCGTGCTGGGTGTCGGGCAGCCAGAGCGGCCCGGTCTGGCCGCGTCCCCGCTCCCTGCCCGTACGGCGGGCCCGACCTTGGGCAGCATGGCCGGCCATGTGATGGCCAGCGTGTTCCACGACACGCTGCAGGCCGATGTGGAGCAGACGCAACGCGTGACCCAGACCATCAACAGCCTGCCACAGGAGGCTGCTGCCGCCATGCCCTACAAGGCGATCGACGTGCTGTCGATCGCGCCCACCCGCTCGCTGGACGGACTTGCGCAGCAGTTCACTTCCGAGTTGCCAGCCTCGATCCGGGATGCGCTGGGTGCGTTGGGCGTGCTCAAGGGCAGTGGCGGAACGCTGGCCAGCTATCTGCTGTTCGAGCCGGGATTCGTGCAGTCGCTCATCGAGATGGGTGAGGCCGATGCGCTGGACCTCAAGGATGAGCTCATGGAGTTGCTGCTGGGCCGCTGACACGCCTGGTCGCTCCGAACCCCGATGCGATAATTTGACCGTTCATGCTGAATGTCTTCACGCTCGCCAACGGCAGGCTCTTCCAGGAGGAAATCGAGTCGCTGGAGGAGCTGTCGCGATTTCAGCCGATCTGGGTCGATCTGGAGTCCCCGACGCCCGACGAGAAGCGCTGGGTCAAGCAGTATTTCGGCCTGTCGATCCCTGAGGACGCGATGGACGAAGACATCGAAGAGTCGGCGCGTTTCTACACCGAGGACAACGGCGACCTGCATATCCGCAGCGACTTCCTGATCGCCGACAACGACGACCCGCGCACCGTGCGCGTGGCCTTCATCCTGAATCTGGTGAACGACGAATTGCGCAGCAAGGGCGTGCTGTTTTCCATCCATGACGAAGACGTGCCGGTGTTTCGTCTGCTGCGCATGCGCGCGCGCCGGGCGCCGGGCCTGATCGAGGATGCCAAGGAGGTGCTGCTCAAGCTGTTCGACGCCGACGCCGAGTACTCGGCCGACACGCTCGAGGGCATCTACGACGAGCTCGAGAAGGTCAGCAAGAAGGTCTTGTCGGGGGACGTGACTGACGTGCTGGCCGGCGAGGTGCTGGGCGCCATTGCCCGCCACGAAGACATGAACGGCCGCATCCGGCGCAACGCGATGGACACCCGGCGCGCGGTGAGCTTCATGATGCGCAGCAAGATGCTCAATGCCGAGCAGTTCGACGAGGCGCGCCAGATTTTGCGCGACATCGACTCGCTGGATTCGCACACCGCTTTCCTGTTCGACAAGATCAACTTCCTGATGGACGCAACGGTCGGTTTCATCAATATTAACCAGAACAAGATCATCAAGATCTTCTCGGTGGCCAGCGTGGCCTTGTTGCCCCCGACCTTGATTGCGAGCCTGTATGGCATGAACTTCCAGTTCATGCCCGAGCTCGGCTGGAAGCTCGGTTATCCGTACGCATTGTTGCTGATGGCGGCCAGCGCGATTGTTCCGATGTGGTACTTTCGCCGGCGTGGCTGGCTCAAGTGAACAGCCTGCCGGCGGCTGTCAGGGCCGCGGCAGCAGGGGCATCAATTGTTCGACAACCGCCAGCGCGTAGCGGCGGGCGACATGGGTGACAAAGTGCTGGAAATCCATGGCGGATGTTTCGTCGGCACGATCGGAGATCGTTCGCACCGCGGCAAACGGAATTCTGTAATCGTGGCACACCTGCGCGACGGCGGCGCCCTCCATCTCGACCGCCAGCGGCTCCAGGCCCGCGTCGCGCAAATCGCCCAGAATTCTCTGGGCTGACCTTTCCTGGGAGACAAACTGGTCGCCGCTCACGATCAGGCCGCAATGCAGTTGCGCACCGTGCGGTGTGCCGTCATACGCGCCCAGGCTGCCGCTACAGGCCTGCACCAGCCGGGCCGTCAGATCCGCATCACAGGCGAAACTGCGCTGGCCATACAAGGGGACCTCGAAACGCGGGAACAGGGGCGATGCGTCCATGTCGTGCTGCACGAAATTTTCCGCGACGACCAGATCACCGATGTGAACCGCCGGGCCGAGCCCGCCGGCTACCCCGGTGAACACGATGCGTTGCGCGTCGAACGCCTCGATCAGCGTGGTGGCGGTGGTGGCCGCCGCCACCTTGCCGATGCGCGACAAAGCCAGAATCACCTCGCGGCCCTGCAGGCGGCCCAGCCAGTAGTCGCGACCGGCCCGGTGCACCTGACGCCGGCCGTCGAGTTGCTCGATCAGCCCTTGCTGCTCCTGCGCCAATGCACTGAGGATGGCGGTCGTGCCCATGTCCGGGCGGCTATTTTTCGCGCAGTTCCCGGCGCAGGATCTTGCCCACCGGCGTCTTCGGCAATTCGGTACGGAATTCGACGATCTTCGGCTGCTTGTAGCCGGTGAGGTTTTCCTGGCAATAGGCCCGTACGTCGGCTTCGGTCAGGTCAGGGTTTTTCCGGACGATGACCAGCTTGATTGCCTCGCCGGTCTTGGCATCCGATACGCCGACGCAGGCACATTCGAGCACGCCGCCGAGTTGCGACACCACATCCTCGAGTTCGGTCGGGTAGACGTTGAAGCCGCTGACCAGGACCATGTCCTTCTTGCGGTCGACAATTTTGAAGAAGCCGCGCTCGTCCATGGTGCCGATGTCGCCGGATTTGAAATAGCCGTCCGGCGTCATGACCTTGGCGGTTTCGTCCGGCCGTTGCCAGTAACCGGCCATCACCTGGGGCCCCTTGATGGCAATTTCGCCGCGCTCTCCCAAGCCGACTTCTTTGCCATCGTCGTCAAGCAGTTGCATCCAGGTGTTGGGTAGCGGTACCCCGATCGAACCGCTGTACGCGGTGGCGGTCGCTGGGTTCCCGCTGGCCGCGGGCGAGGTTTCGCTGAGCCCGTAGCCTTCCAGGATGGGTGAACCGGTTTTCTCGAGCCAGAGCTTTGCCACCGCGCTCTGCACTGCGGTCCCACCACCGGTCGAGCTTGTCAGGTGGCTCCAGTCCACCGTGTTGAAGTCAGGGTGGTTGGCCATGCCGTTGAACAGTGTATTGACCGCCGGCATCACATGGATACGGTGTTTTGCCAGCTCCTTGAACATGGCGGGCAGGTCGCGCGGGTTGGGGATCAGGATCAGTTTGCCCCCCTTGCGCATCGACAGCATCATGCAATAGGTAAAGGCAAAGATGTGGTAGAGCGGCAACGCACAGACTGAGGTGACTTGCTCGCCGGCCGGCAGCTTGTCCATCAGCGGTTGCCCCCAGACTTCGTTCTGCAGCACGTTGGCCACCAGGTTGCGGTGCAGCAGCACCGCGCCTTTCGAGACACCGGTGGTGCCCCCGGTGTACTGCAGCACGGCGACGTCATCGGGTTTGATCGTCGGCTTCTTGAGTGTGCCGGCCGTCCCGCGCGCAATCGCTTCGTTGTAGCGAACCGCTCCTGGGAGTTGAAAGGCCGGCACCAGCTTCTTGGTGTGGCGCACCACGTAGTTGACCAAGCTGCCCTTGACCAGGCCGAGCTGGTCACCCATGGCGCACAGCACCACATGCTGGACAGGGGTTGCAGCCAGGCACTTCTCCAGTGTGATGGCGAAGTTCTCCAGAATGATGATGGCCTTGGAGCCGGAGTCCTTGAGCTGGTGTTCGAGTTCACGGGCGGTGTACAGGGGGTTCACGTTCACCAGCACCAGGCCTGCGCGCAAAACGGCAGCCACCACGACAGGGTATTGCGGGACGTTGGGCAGCATGACCGCCACCCGGTCCCCCTTGGCGAGGCCCAGGCCCTGCAGATAGGTGGCAAAGGCCTGGCTCAGGCTGTCCGTCTGTGCGTAGGTGACGTCCTTGCCCATGAACGTATAGGCAACGCGGGGCCCGAAATTGCGAAAGCTTTCCTCCATCAGCGCCACGACCGATTCGTAGATCGTGACATCGATGTCGGCCGGCACACCGGGTGGATAGCTGCCGAGCCAGATGCGTTGAGTCATGGGGTGTCTCCAGGGTTGTTCAGGGCACCGGTCTCAGCCATCCCCGGGCGCCATTCACTCGATGGCTTTGCCCATGTCCTCAACCACCTTCTTGGCGTCACCGAAGACCATCATTGTCTTGTCCATGTAGAACAGCTCGTTGTCCAGGCCGGCGTAGCCTGCGGCCATGGAGCGCTTGTTCACGATCACCGTCTTGGCCTTGTAGGCCTCGAGGATGGGCATGCCGTAGATCGCGCTGCCCTTCACGTGCGCGGCCGGGTTGACCACGTCGTTCGCCCCCAGGATGATGGCCACATCGACCTGGCCGAATTCGCCATTGATGTCTTCCATCTCGAAGACCTGGTCGTACGGCACCTCCGCCTCGGCGAGCAGCACGTTCATGTGGCCGGGCATGCGGCCGGCGACCGGGTGGATCGCGTACTTGACCTTGATGCCTTTCTCGGTGAGCTTGGCCGCCAGCTCCTTGACGGCATGCTGGGCGCGCGCCACAGCCAGCCCGTAGCCGGGCACGATGACCACGGTCTCGGCATTGCTCAGAACGAAGGCCGCATCGTCGGCGCTGCCGCTTTTGACGTTGCGCTGCACCGCTGCGCCAGCCGCCGTGACAACTTCGCCGCCGAAGCCACCCAGGATCACGTTGAAGAACGAGCGGTTCATGGCCTTGCACATGATGTAGCTCAGGATCGCGCCCGACGAGCCCACCAGGCTGCCCGCAATGATCAGCATCGCGTTGTTCAGGCTGAAGCCAATGCCCGCTGCCGCCCAGCCGGAGTAGCTGTTGAGCATCGACACCACCACCGGCATGTCGGCGCCGCCGATCGGGATGATGATCAGCACACCCATCACGAAGGCCAGCAGGGTGGCGATCGCAAAATAGGTCAGGTCGCCGCTCGCCGTGTACATCACCACGTTGCCCAGCAAAACCAGACCGAGCGCCAGGTTGATCTTGTGCTGCCCGGAAAACTGCACCGGTGCGCCCTGGAACAGTCGGAACTTGTATTTGCCCGAGAGCTTGCCGAACGCGATCACCGAGCCGCTGAAGGTGATGGCACCAATGGCCGAGCCCAGTGCCAGCTCCAGCCGGTTGCCCGCGGGAATTGCGCCTCCCCTGGCGGTGATAGCGAAGGCCCAGGGTTCCACGGCCGCGGCAATGGCGATGAAAACCGCCGCCAGGCCGATCATGCTGTGCATGAAGGCGACCAGCTCCGGCATCTTCGTCATCTCGACGCGGTTGGCCATGGTGGCGCCCACACCACCACCCACCACCAGGGCGGCCAGCACGTACAGCAGGCCGGTGGCATTGCCCTGCGCCAGCCGGAAGATCAGCGCTGTCGTGGTGACCACGGCAATCGCCATGCCCACCATGCCGAAGAAATTGCCACGGATGGAGGTGGTCGGGTGCGACAGGCCCTTGAGCGCCTGGATGAAGCAGACCGAGGCGATCAGATACAGAAGGGTAACGGCGCTCATGCTCATTTCGCGTCACCTCCATGGGTTGCAGGGGCCTTCTTTTCCTTCTTTCTGAACATCTCGAGCATGCGCCTGGTTACCAGGAAGCCGCCGAAAACATTGACTGCGGCCAGCGCGACGGCCAGCACGCCCATGGTCTTGCCCAGGGGGGTTTCGGTCAGCGCCGCGGCCAGCATGGCTCCTACGATGACGATCGCCGAAATGGCGTTGGTGACCGCCATCAGCGGCGTGTGCAGAGCCGGTGTGACAGTCCAGACCACGTGGTAGCCGACATAGATGGCCAGCACGAAGATGATCAGGTTGGTGATGGTGGGTGACACAAGTTCCATGGGATTCTCCGAAAACGATTCTCAGTGTCCTGCCACCGGGCGCCGCTGGGCGGCCACCCGCGCGCAGGGTGTTACTTGCGCTTGACCTCGCCGCCCTGGGTGACGAGGCAGGTGGCCACGATGTCGTCGTTCATGTCGACGTTCAGCGCGCCTTCCTTGGTGAGGATCAGCTTGAGGAAGTCAAGCACATTGCGCGCATACAGCGCGGAGGAGTCGGCCGCCACCAGCGCCGGCAAGTTGGTCTCGCCCACAATGGTCACACCGTGCTTGACGACGGTCTTGTCGGCTTCCGACAACGGGCAGTTACCGCCACCGTTGGGCCCCTTGCCGGCCGCGATGTCGATGATCACCGAGCCGGGCTTCATGCTGGCGACCATGTCCTCGGTGATCAGTGTCGGCGCGGCGCGGCCGGGGATCAAAGCCGTGGAGATCACCACGTCGGCTTGCGCCACGCGTTTGGCAACTTCGACCTTCTGGCGTTCGAGCCAACTGGCCGGCATCGGCTTGGCGTAGCCACCCACACCGACGGCCGCCTCCTTTTCTTCGGCGGTGTCATAGGACACGTCGATGAACTTTCCGCCCAGCGATTCAACCTGCTCCTTGACGCTGGGGCGCACGTCCGAGGCCTCGATCACGGCGCCCAGGCGCTTGGCGGTGGCGATCGCCTGCAAGCCGGCCACGCCGACGCCCAGAATCACGACGCGCGCCGCCTTGACGGTACCTGCTGCCGTCATGAGCATGGGGAAGAAGCGCTGGTATTTGTCGGCCGCGATCATGACCGCCTTGTAGCCGGCGATGTTGGCCTGCGACGACAACACATCCATGCTCTGGGCACGGGTGGTGCGAGGGGCGGCTTCCAGGGCGAAGCTGGTCAGGCCGGCCGTGGCCAGGCGCTGCAGACCTGCGGCATCGAAGGGATTGAGCATGCCCACCAGTGCGCTGCCGGGCTTCATCAGAGCTGCTTCTGCGTCCGACGGGCTGCGGACCTTGAGCACCAGATCGCAGGCCAGCGCGCCAGCCGCATCGGTGATGTCTGCACCTGCGGCGACAAAAGCCGCATCGGTCACACTGGCCGCGACACCGGCACCAGACTGGATGCGCAAGCTGTGCCCCTGGGCCTTGAGCTTCTTCGCAGTCTCGGGTGTGATGGCGACACGGGTCTCGCCGAGGGTTGTCTCGGTCGGAATGCCGATGAGCATGGCTGCTCCTATTCTGTGTAAGGGGATGAAACTGGCTCGAAGCTTACATTAATTTGGTCGGCGCTCCGGGCGGTACTTCGGGCGGCGGTTGTTGCATTGGTCACCGTGGGGCCCGGCCTTCGGTGTGCGGCGCAGCAAGGGATAATTCCGCATGGCAAACCGCTGGAAACCCCATGTCACCGTGGCCGCCGTCATCGAGCGCGAGGGCCGTTTTCTGCTGGTCGAGGAACAGACGGCCGATGGCCTGTGCCTGAACAATCCGGCCGGGCATCTGGATCCGGGGGAGTCGCTGGAGGAGGGCTGCATACGTGAAACCCTGGAGGAAACCGCCCACAGTTTCCGCCCGACCAGTCTGGTCGGCATTTATCTGTCGCAGGTGCCTCAGGCTGCACAACACGGGCTGCCATCCACCTGCGTGACTTACCTGCGGTTTGCATTCTGCGGCGCACTGGGGTCGTTTTTCGCCGACCGGCGTCTCGATCACGGAATTGTGCGCACCCTGTGGATGACGCCCGACGAGATCCGCCGCAGTGCCGGCCGGCACCGCAGCCCGGTGCTGGTGCAATGCATGGAGGACTACCTTGCGGGAGTCCGCTACCCGCTGGCCGTGATCCACACCGACCTGCGCAGCCTGGCCGCGCACCGATGACGCAGATAATCCGAAGTCTATGGCGCGTGAACGGGTCGTGGTGGGTTTGAGCGGCGGTGTCGATTCCGCGGTGACAGCCTACCTGCTGCGACAACAGGGATTCGAGGTCATCGGCATCTTCATGAAGAACTGGGAAGACGATGACGACTCAGAGTACTGCGCGTCGAACATCGACTTTGTCGATGCGGCTGCGGTCGCCGATGTGCTGGGCATCGAGATCGAGCATGTGAATTTCGCGGCCGAATACAAGGACCGGGTGTTTACAGAGTTTCTGCGCGAGTACCAGGGGGGTCGCACACCCAACCCCGACATCCTGTGCAATGCCGAGATCAAGTTCAAGGCGTTTCTGGACCATGCCATGCGCCTGGGCGCCCAACGTATTGCCACCGGCCACTATGCCCGCGTGCGCCTGAACGCGGCGACCGGCAAGCACGAGCTGCTCAAGGGGCTGGACCCGGGCAAGGACCAGAGCTATTTTTTGCACCGGCTCAACCAGGGGCAGTTGTCCCGCACACTATTTCCCGTGGGTGAGTTGCACAAGACCGAGGTGCGACGAATTGCCGCCGAGATCGGCCTGCCCAACGCGCGCAAGAAGGACTCGACCGGCATCTGTTTCATTGGCGAACGCCCGTTCCGGGAGTTCCTGAACCGCTACATTGCGGGTGCGCCGGGGCTGATCAAGGAGCCTGGCGGTCGCACCATCGGGGAGCACATGGGGCTGAGCTTCTACACGATTGGGCAGCGGCAGGGTTTGGGAGTCGGTGGTGTGCGCGCCCAGGGTGCGCAACGGGGCGGCGGCGCCCATGAACCCTGGTTCGTGGCCCGCAAGGACATGGACACCAACACACTGTGGGCGGTGCAGGGGCACGGGCATCCATGGCTGCAATACAGGGTTCTGTTGGCTGAGGACGCCCGTTGGGTGGCTGGTGTCGCGCCGCTGCCCGGCGCGATGGCTGCCAAGACGCGTTACCGCCAGAGTGATGCATCGTGCGTGCTGGCGGCTGTCGATGCACCCAGCGGTTTCCGGCTGGCGTTTGCCGAGCCACAATGGGCGGTGACGCCGGGGCAGTCTGCCGTTCTGTATGACGGCGAGGTTTGCCTGGGGGGGGGTGTGATCCGGGTCGCTGATCAGAACGGGATGTCGTCGTCCATGTCGTCGAAGCCGCTCGAAGGCCGGGCTGGCGCAGCCGCTGGCGCGCGGGGTGCAGCCGCTGCCGGGCGCTGGGGGGGTGCGCTGGGACGGGCGTAACCGCCGCCGCCGCCTTCCTCGCCGCCCGGACCGCCCATACCCTCGCGGCTGCCGAGCAGTTGCATCTCGGTGGCGATGATGTCGCAGGTATTTTGTTCGACGCCATCCTTGTTCGTGAACTTGCCGTACTTCAGGCGCCCTTCGACGTAGATCGGGCGGCCCTTCTTGACATATTCGCCGGCGATTTCGGCCAGGCGGTCATAAAAGGTAATGCGGTGCCACTGCGTGTCTTCGATCGTTTCGCCGGTGTTCTTGTCCTTGCGCCGGCTCGATGTGGCCAGCGTGACGTTGGCGACGGCCTGGCCCGAAGGCAGATAACGGACTTCCGGATCCCGGCCACAATTGCCGACCAGGATCACCTTGTTTACAGACGCCATGTTGTGCTCCAAATAGTGACAGGATTATCCACGCCAAGGGTACCGCAGCAGGGTCGCCGGCCTACCGTGATGCCGATGCAGATATCCCGCTTTAGCGGGATATCTGCATCGGCCATGCGATCAGCAGGGCCAGCAGCAGGGCTGCGCTGCAGGCCGAAAACAGACCCATGGGTCCCCAGGTCTTGATGAGTATGCCGCCGACCGCGCCTCCGGCGAAGAACCCGAAGGACATCAACGTGTTGTAGAACCCCAAGGCAGCGCCCCGGGCGCCCGGAGGGGCATTGCGCGACGCGATGCTGGGCTGGCTGGCCTCGAGAACGTTGGAGCCGCAGAAGAAAAGGAACAACAGCAATGCCATCCAGGCCAACGCCGGCGTGGTGGTGGACACCAGCGCCAGACCGCCCTGCACGAGCGCCAGCAGTGCCAGCGCGGCGAGGAACACCGTGCGCAAATGCCCGCGCCGCTCCAATGGGAACAACACGGTGCCCATGACCAGGAAGGAGCCAGCAACAGCGGGCAGGTAGACCCACCAATGGTGGTCTTTGGACAGGCCGGCCTCGACCAGCAGGCCCGGCACGGCCACCCACATGGCGACCAGCACCGCATGCATCACGAAGACCGTGAAATTCAGCCGCAGGGTAGGCCCATGGCGCACCACGTCCCGCAGGCGGCCAGGTTCGGCTTCGCGATGCCGGACGGGCTCAGGCGGCACGACCCACAGCACCACGGCCACACCGCCCAGTGCCAGGGCGCAGGTGACGGCGAAGATGCCGGGTAGTCCGACATGAGAGGCCATCACCGGCCCGGCGATCAGCGACAACGCGAACACCAGGCCGATGCTGGCGCCGACAAGAGCCATGGCCTTGGTACGCACCTCGTTGCGGGTCAGGTCGGCCAGCAAGGCGGTCACGGCCGCCGAGACCGCGCCGGCACCCTGCAGCGAGCGGCCGACGACCAATTCGGTCACCGTGCCTGCAAAACAGGCCAGCAGGCTGCCGGCTGCAAACAGCAACAGTCCAAAAACAATGACGGGTTTGCGCCCGATTCGGTCCGACGCCATGCCAAATGGAAGCTGCAACAGGCCTTGGGTCAGCCCGTAGATACCCATCGCCAAGCCAATCAGTGCCGGGTTGTCGCCCCCCGGGTAGTGCTGTGCTTCAAGCGCAAACACCGGCAGCACCAGGAACAGCCCCAGCATGCGCAGACCATAGATCGAGGCGAGCGACGCGCTGGCCCGTCGCTCCAGCGCGGTCATCCTGCCCGGGGCGGGTACTGCCGCACCAGGTGTGGAAGGCGCCGTGGAGGGAATATCAGGCATGGTTTTTCGGGGAAAAGGCGAGCGCAGCTGTCAACGATGGATTGTCCATGAACAAGCAGGCGCTTTTTGTCAAAGATCTGTCCGATGGCGGTAAACGGATCCGGTTCCCGGTTCGTTATGGGGCAGACTGGGCGGGGTCCGCCCAGTCGCGGTCGAACTGCGGCAAGTCCGCAGAATACCGCAGGGTTATGACAAATACTGCATGGTCACTCTGCGTCATCGTCCGATACACTTCGTGCAATTCAACTGGAGCAAAACATGCAACACACCACCCGCCGAACCTTCATGATGCAAGTCGCAGCCGGCAGTTCTGTCCTGGCTGCCTCGGGGGTCGCCATGGCCCAAGTGCTTCCTATGGTCAATGAAAAGGATGAACAGGTCAAAAAGAATTTCGCCTACTATGCTGATACCACCAAGGTCGACCGCACGGCGTTTCCCAAGCACACCGCCGACCAGAAGTGCAGCAACTGCGCGCTGTATACGGGCAAGGCCAAGGAAGCCGCCGGCCCGTGTTCCCTGTTTCCCGGCAAGCAGGTGGCCGCCAACGGCTGGTGCAAACTCTGGGTGAAGAAGGCAGCTTGATCGGCCATTCATCCGGAGCCCGCCATGCGCATGTGCACGGCGAGCATCGGGTACTGCCCGGATGAAAGCGTCGTCTGGAGTTCTCTGGCCTGCCGGCCTTGTTCGTTGTGCTGGCGGCGCGGTGACAGCACATTGATTTCGATCAATGAGACACCGACACGGTGACGACCATCGTGTCGGTGTAGCGGTTGCCACCTGGATAGCCAGCGCATGCATACGTCAGTCCCCGTGGATTACCATTAGGCGACAGCAGAAGGCAGGCGGTAGACGACTGCAGGTGTAAGTTAAAATTTACAGTTCCGGACCGCGTCATTTTGTGACACTGCGGCCTAGAATCTGAAGATGTGTAAGATTTTTCCCGCCGTTTCGGCTATATGCCAAGCACTGACGAGGTACGTGCATTGAATTTGCTGTCTGCCCTTCAGCTGGACCTGGGTGTCTTGTCGCAGTGGGCCCCCGAACTGGCTCAGACCTTTGTTTCTCTGTCGGGCGATATCGCCTTGGTCATCGACCGGGATGGCGTGATCCGCACGGTGGCCCAAGGCGGCGAAGCCCCCCTCGTGCCAGCCGTCCACGATTGGGTAGGGCGTTCCTGGGCCGACACGGTCACCGGCGAAACCCGCAACAAAGTGAACCTGCTGCTCAAGGAAGCGGGCGATACCGGGTACGCCCGCAAGCGCGAGATCAACCAACTCTCCGGCGTCGGAACCAGCGTCGGGGTGGCTTACACGGCGGTGCGCCTCGGGGCCGAAGGTCCGGTGCTGGTGGTCGGCCAGGATCTGCGGTCGATCAGCGCCATCCAGAAGCGCTTTCTGGATACGCAGCAGGAAATGGAACGCGGCTACTGGCGCGCCCGCCAGGCCGAAGCCCGTTATCGCTTGCTGTACCAGGTGGCCACTGATGCGGTCATGGTGGTAGACGCTCCCCACCTGCAGATCCTGGAGGCCAATCAGGCCACGTCCGATCTGTTTGAACTCAATCTGGACCAGATCGTGGGCCGGCTGGTCACTTTCGGATTTGAAAACCATTCCCGGGGTGCCGTTGCTGAATTGCTGGGCACGGCTTTGTCCAGTGGCCAACCTGCCGAGATCCGGGCCCGTCTGGCCGGCAAGATCACGGGCACGAGCGTGCTGGCGACTCCGTTTCGCACCGACGACGCCGTGCGCCTGCTGGTCCGGGTGCGCACCATCGACATGCCCGGCTCCTCCGCCGACTTGAATGCCACGCTGGCCCGATTGGTCGACAGCACCAGTGAAGGTGTGGTGGTGACCGATCCGGTCGGCCGCATTCTGGTTGCCAACCCGTCGTTTCTGCGGCTGATTGCGATGGCCTCCGAGGTGGATGTCAAGGGGCGGCCTTTGACGGACTGGGTGGGCGTATCGGACCCGCAGTTGGCAACGCTGCTGCAGCAGGTCCGCAGCCACGGCATTGCGCGGCGGGTCGGCTCGCGGCTTTTGTCTTCGGACGCCAACGTCAGAGAAGTCGACATCTCAGCCGCAATGCTGACCGAAGGCGACCAGGAGTACATCGGTTTCACGATCCACAGCACGCTGGCCCCAAGCGTGCAGGCCCGCACCCCGGCCGAGCAGTTGGTGGCAGCGATCGAGGCCCTGACCGCCACCATGGGCACGACACCCTTGCCGGCCCTGCTGGAGGATAGCGCCGCTCTCGTGCGTGCCCACTTTGCCCGCATCGCACTTGCGCGCTGTGGCAACGACCCCGCCCTCGCGGCCGGCCTGCTCGGCGTGCAGGCGGGCTTTTTCCAGGCCGGCGGATCGGCGACGCCCACTTCTGTGATTCGCGATCCTGACCCGGAAACACGCTAGTGGTTGGCAACCCGGCCTTCGGTCAGGCCGACCTGACCAACTGCGAGCGGGAACTGATTCATCTTGCTGGCTCGATTCAGCCGCACGGGCTCTTTCTGGCAGTCGACGAAAAGCAGTTCCGCATCCTGCAGACCAGCGCCAATGCGTTGGCGCTGCTGGCACAGGACGCCCAAGCATTGCTGGGGCAACCGGTGGGCGTACTGGGCGGCGACCTGGAGTCCACGCTGCGCCAGTTGGCGCAGCAAGGTCCGCTGGGCGCGCCGGCGCCCATGCGCTGCACATTGCTGACCGCGGGTCAGCTGCGGGTTTTCGAGGGCACAGTGCACCGTATCGCAGGCGAAGTCCTGCTGGTCGAGGTCGAGCCGCTGCTGGCTGCGGACCGCATCTCTCTGGAAGGCCGCCAGTTGCTGGCCCATGTGGACACGTCGGTGCAACTGTTCAGTGCCGCGTCGACCATTGGCGTGCTCGCAGATGCCGTCGTTCGCCGTTTCCGCGACCTGATCGGCTACGACCGGGTGATGGTCTACCGCTTCGATCCCGACGGACATGGAAAGATCATCGCCGAGGCGCGCGACCCGCGCCTGGATTCGCTGCTGGGCCACCACTATCCCGCCACCGACATTCCGCACCGAGCGCGCGAGTTGTATCTGCGTACGCGACTGCGCGTGCTGGTCGACGTGCATTACCAGGCGGCGCCTTTGGTGCCCAGGCGACTGCCGGGCAGCGCCGATGATCTGGACATGTCCTTGTGCCATCTGCGCAGCATGTCGCCGCTGCACTTGCAGTACCTGAAGAACATGGGCGTGACCGCCACGCTTGTCGTATCGCTGGTGCGCTACGGGCGACTGTGGGGATTGATCGCCTGCCACCACTATGCGCCGCGCAATCTGGCGTTTGCGGTTCGGACCGCGGCCGAGTTGCTCGCCGAAGTGATCGCGACGCGGATTGCTGCGATAGAGCACTATGCCCATGCACAGGTTGCCATCCAGGTCCGTCGGCTGGAGCAACGCCTGATCGAGGCGACCTCGACCGAAGGCGACTGGCGGCTGGCCCTGTTTCGCAGTCCCCATACGCTGCTCAAACCGGTCGAGGCCACCGGGGCGGCCCTCTTCTACGGCGGCGAAATCCAGACTTCGGGCGAAGTGCCCTCGACGCCCGAACTGCGTGCACTGCTGCAATGGGTTGATTCGCATGAACATGACGGCCTGTTCAGCTGTTCTGCTGTCGCGCGGATGCATCCCTCGCTGAATTCCCTCACGTCCACCGCCAGCGGCGTTCTGGCTGTGCGCCTGTCGACCTCCAGCCCCGACTACCTTATGTGGTTCCGAAAGGAGCAACTGCTGACGGTCACCTGGGCTGGCGACCCGACCAAGCCGCTTGTGGGCAACGACCCGCTGGATTTGTCGCCGCGCAGGTCATTTGCGGCCTGGTCAGAGATCGTGCGCGGAACGGCGTTGCCCTGGAGCAGCGGCGAGATCGCGTTGGCGCGGGCATTCGGTGGTTCGCTGGTGGACATCATCCTGCAAGTCAATGCGGTGCGGCTGCTGATTGCCGAGCATCAGCTGGGCCAGACCCGTGATGCAGTGGCCAATTCACGCGAGCCAGTCATCATCGTCGATGCCGGAATGCGCATTCTGTTTTCCAACGATGCCTTTGACCAGTTGGTGCGCCAGCCGCGCGATTTACGCCCAACGCTTGGCGCCATTGCCAGCTACTTTTCCAAGCCCGCCCAGGTGCAGGCCATGTTGGCCACACTGGCCACGGAGCGGCGTGCCTGGCGGGGTGAACTGGGTCTGCAGCGCGAGGACGGTTCCGCGCTGCAGGTCGGTGTGCGGGCCGAAGTGGTTCCCGCACGCGATGGCACGGTTCTGGGCTTCTTCCTGATCTTCGACGACCTGACGCAGAGCCTCCGCGCTGCCGCCGCACGCAGGCAATTGGAGCAGTCGTTGTCAGAGGCCAGACGCACCGGCCTGGCGCTCGGCGCACAGGGTGGCATACCAGGCACCTCCGACGATGTTATGGCCGCTGTGCTGGCCAATGCCAGCATCGCGGCCATGGACATTGCCGACGGCGGAGCCGGCCCGTCGGTCGCAACCCTGCTGGAAGAGATCGATCATTCTGCGCAGCGCGCCGCCGTCCTGTTCGGACAGATCCACATTTTCAAGGATTTCTGAGGTTAGGCAGTGCGGGTGCCTCAGGCCGCAGCAACCCCGTGGCCGCTGCCAACTGGTCGAACAGTTGGCTGTGGCGGCCGAATGCATCGCGCGCTTCGGCGACGATCCTGTCAACGTCACCTTCCAACGCCGGTAGCCCCGCGAGTTGCTGGCGAAAGATGCGGGTCAAAGCGGCAGTCTGCTGTGCGTCCCCAAAATCATAGAACGCGGTGCCGTCCGCGCCGGCGGGCAGCGACAGGCTGCGGGCCAAGATGCGCTTGAGCTGTTGGCCACCACTGAGGTCACCCAGATACCGCACATAGACATGGGCCACCAGCAGGTCTGGCGCGCCATCGGCCAAGGCATGTAATCGCAGCAGGTAGTCCTGGCTTGCCGGTTGCAAATCCAGGGCGTACGCCCAGCCCGGTCCGTGCAGGAACTCCAGATCACACGCCAGCGCCGCGCTGCGAAAAAGCCGGGGCTCATGCAGGGGTGCGAGCAGGGGGTGTTTCTGGTGGGCGCCCCAGGCAGATTCGAGGGTGGCGTACAGGGCGTGCAGGTTGCGCAACAGCAGGCAGTAGGCGGCGCGCTCCATCTGCCCGTGCAAAAGTGTGTGCATGAACGCCGTGCGCTCGACTTCGCCGTGCAGCGCGCGGGTGCCCTGTCGCAAGGCGTCGGCCAGTCCCGGGGTCACCCAGCCATCCTCGGCACGCGCATGTCAGACGCGGCGATCAGGTTGGCGGCAACGTTGGCGGCAGGGTGTCCGAAGAACTTTTCCGGATGCTCGAATCGCCTTGTCCCTGTGGGTTGCCGTGCGGCCTGCATTACATTCCTTCGTGTCTATGGTGTCCGCCATGCCAGTCAGCCCGCCTGGGGGCCGGTGGACAGTTGAGTTGCGATCTCAGGTGCTTTGCGGCCATCGGGTGCTGCGCCATCTGCGCCGACACAGGATACGAATTCCGGAGGCTGGCTGACGATGGGGTCGCGAACCATTATGCCAACTTGCCGATGCACGGGTGTCTTGGGCACCGACAGGATACATCGGTTCACGTCAGTGTGCGCGTTGAGCACGGACTTGATGCCGCTGGTGTCGAAAGAGTCATCCGATACGGTGGCCGTCCCTCAAGTGGTCGTGCCTGACCTGCGTCAGACCATCGCCATGGCGCGCAGCCGTTTGAGGCTGTACCTCACGGTCGACCCGCGTGCCGGCGCCCTGGTAGGCGGCGGCACCGGCTCCAACATGTGCGGGCTGCAGGTCGACGGAACGGCCTGGTGCTGGGGCAATAACGACTATGGCCAGATGGGCAATGGAACGGTCACTATCGGTACCTTCGGCGAGGACTACCGTGCGCCGGGCGTGGTGCCTGGTCACCTGTTCCGTTCGATCTGGCCGGGCGAGACGATGTGTGGTGTCCGGTTGGACGGCACCACGCTGTGCTGGGGGTATGCCGACCGCAGCTCGTTGGGCAACGGCGTCGACACAGCCCCCGGTGCGGCGCAGCTGACGCCGGTGGCGGTGCTGCTCCCGGCCGGTGTGACTGTGGCGTCGATGTCAGCCTGGGCAAGTGCGCACGCAGTACGGGCAACGCGGTGTTTTGCTGGGGCGACAACCGCCAGTACAGCCTGGGCACGGGGTCCAACCTGCCGGGTCTTTCCAACCTGCCGCTGGCGGTCAAGAACATCGGTTTGACGCGCAGGATGCCTCAGGCGCTGCATAACTGACCAAAGGGCGAACTTCTGGCACCATGGCGGCTAGGCCCACAACCAGGCCTGGCCAAACCTTGTCCGCCCAGCCCGCACCAGAGAGTCCGCCCATGCCCACGCCCCGCAAAGTCCTGTTCATCTCGGCCGACCAATGGCGCGGCGAATGCCTGTCCGCTGTGGGCCATCCGCTGGTCCGCACGCCGCATCTGGATGCGCTGGCGGCCGATGGCGTACTGTTTGGCAAACACTTCACCGTGACCTCGCCCTGCGGCCCGTCTCGCGCGAGCCTGCAGACCGGGCTCTACCTCATGAACCACCGCTCGGGCCGCAATGGCACACCGCTCGACCGGCGGCACACCAACATTGCGCAGGAGGTGCGCAAGATCGGCATGGACCCGATGCTGTTCGGCTATACCGACACCAGTGCCGACCCGCGCGGCCTGGATCCGCAGGACCCGGCGCTGCGTACCTTCGAGGGCCCGCTGCCCGGCTACCGCGTCGGGCTGCTGTTTCCCGACTACATGGCGGCCTGGATGACAGACCTGCGGCGCAAGGGCTACCAGTTTCAAGGGCGGCAGGATGTCTACCAGCCGCGGCCCGGTTTCGTCCAGCCGGCCGATCGGGGCCATCGCTTCATCCCCACGCTGTTCAAGGCCGAGGACAGCGACACGTCGTTCATGACCCGCTCAGCGCTGGACTGGCTGGGGGACCACCGCGACCAGGACTGGTTCATGCATTGCGTGTTCCTGCGCCCGCATCCGCCGGTCATCACGCCAGAGCCCTACAACGCGCTGTATGACCCGGCCGACGTGGCCCTGCCCCGGCGCAAGGCCACAGCCCGGGAAGAGGCCGCCCAGCACCCGCACCTGGCCGAGTGGATCAAGACCTTCCAGCGGCCCGGCAAGTACGATGAACACAACCCGAACAACCTGGTCGACATGCCCGAGCTCGAATTGCGCCAGATGCGTGCCTGCTACTACGGAATGATCAACGAGGTGGACGACGCCGTGGGCGAGATCGTCGCGCACCTCAAGGCTACCGGCGAATACGCACACACACTGATCGTCTTCACCTGCGACCACGGCGAGATGGGCGGCGACCACTACACCTGGGGCAAGGAACTGTACTTCGACCAGAGCTTCCACATTCCGTTGATCATTCGCGACCCGCACCCGGTGGCCGACAGCGCACGCGGCCGGCAGGTGGCGGCCTTCACCGAGTCGGTTGACCTGATGCCGACCCTGCTGGACTGGCTGGGCGCAGACATTCCGGCCCAGTGCGACGGCCGCTCGCTCCTGCCCTTCCTGCAGGGCCGTAGTCCCGCCCGCTGGCGGCAGGAGGCCCACATGGAACTCGACTTTCGCGCCGGCCCTTACGGCAGTTATGCTGGCCAATCGGCGCTGGGCCTGGAGCCGGACGAGTGTCAGGTGGCTATCTTGCGCGGCGAGCGCTGGAAATACGTGCACTTCGCGGCCTTGCCGTCGCTGCTGTTCGACCTGCAGAACGACCCCTGGGAAATGCAGGATCTCGCACGCGACCCCGCGTACCAGGGCATCCTGCTGGAGATGGCCCAGAAGATGTTGTCGTGGCGGTTGGTGCAGCAGGAGCATGTGCTGACCAACCTGCACAATGGCCCGAACGGCGTGGAGGATCGGCGCGTAAGACACGTCGATTGAGACACCTGCCAACCGGTCACCGATGAAACCTCCAACGCCTACGCGATCTTGGTGATCATCAAATAGAAAATTGGCAACGGAACCACCGTGGCGATGGCCCCGCTGATCTGCCAGATGCGCGACAGTTTCAGGTACTCGGGCGTGATGGCCTTGTCGCGCCTGAGCAGCACCCGCTGGCGCAACTGAATGGGTACCAGCACCAGCGCCCAGATGAGCCCGGAAATGGCGAACAGGGCGTAAGACCAGGCGATCCAGCTCTGCGCGCCGGCCCCGCCGTAGCGCTCGGCCATGATCGAACCGGTGTAGACCACCAACAAGGCGCCGGTGAGGGTAAACAACAGGTCGGTGATCAGCACCATTCGGTTGCTGAAGGCAATCACCTCATATTTCCCGGTTCTCTCCGCCAGGGCGGCCCAGGTGCCGCTCACTACCACGTTGCCCAGGAACAGACAGGCCGAGAGCACGTGCACGATCTTGACGGTGTCGTTGGCGATCATGGGGCTTGCGTCACCAGACCCGGCGCGGCATGCGCCAGGGCAGCATCCACGCCATCGGCATGGCGGTCAGTCGTTGGGCTTGCAGGGTTTCGTGCACTGCCGTGACCGACTCGCCCAGCAGCTGGGTCTGCAACAGGCTGCGGGCATAAAAAGGTGCGTCCTCCAGGGTTTTCAGTACACGCGTGCCAGAGCCGGCATCCGACCGAACCGACCGGTGGATCCGCCAAAAAGTGGATGGCAAAGCCTCGCGTCGTGCTGGCGCCTCAAAGGCATGGACCGTGCCCTGCGGGGTAAAACGTTGGGCGATCACCCGCTCACTGCCATTGGTCTGGCGCACGTCGTACATGACCGCGGTGCTGCCGTCAGCCAGACTGGCGCGCGACCAGTCCCATGCGCTGAACGGGCGTGTGACGGGCTCGTCGCCTTCGTTGCTGTCCAGGTAGGCCTGCCCCTTCCAGCGGGCCTGGGGTCGCTCCAGGTCCACCTCGATCCGGGCGCAGGGCGCAATCGGCCCCCAGCGGTGGCGTCCGGCATCGTCTAGCGCCGTGACATAGGAACACAGCGCTTTCGGAAAGACCCGGATCTTGCCGCGGATACGGAATGGAAAGGGTACGCAGACCTCGTCCAGATGAATGCTGAGGTGGTCGGGGTGCCACTGCAAATTACTGGGACCCACTGCAAAGTGGCGCTGGTCGCGCTGCACGGCGGAGCGGGTTCGTTCGGTCATGGACCAACGCTTGCCGGTCGCGCCATACAGCGCGACGTTGATGGCGCAGTGATTCTCCGGGTCGACGCTCTGCCCGCGGCGGGCAAATGCCGAAGCGTAGTAAGGGGAAAAAACACTGCCCACAAAAGCAATGATGCTCAGGGCGTGCCGGCCGTCATCGCTGATGGCGTCGACATACCACCAGAGATACGCACCCGGCCCCACCTTTTGGTCGAAGCGAGGTGCGCCATCACGGTCTCGGCCGCCAGTTGCCCCGAAAGCGCCGCCATCGGCACCCCCGGCCCCGGATGGACGCTGCCGCCCGCCAGGTACAGCCCCGGAAGCTTGCTGCTGGAGCCCTGCCGCTGAAACGGGGTCATCCACCCGTGGGATGCTCTGCCGTACAGCGCCCCACCCGTGCCCGGGAACAGGCGGTTGAAGTCGTTCGGTGTCGTTGTCACCCACTGTGCGGACGAGTGGTCGATCTCCAACCCGCAATCGCGCATCAGCTCCAGGCTTTGCTGCTGGCATGTTTCTATCTCCGTGGCATTGCTAGGTTGCAGGTCACCGTCGGGCGGGGCGTTCACCAGACACAAAAGGCGCTCGGACTGCCCCGGGTGCTGGGCATCGTCCTGACGGTCTTGCGCGCATACATAGACGGTGCCCCGGGCTGGCAGGCGCCGGCGGCTGAAGATGTCGGTGAATTCGCTGCGGTAATCGGCATCGAAAAATACGTTGTGCCGCACCAGCGGAAAGCCGCCGGTGCGGGCTTTGACCGACCAGGTGACCGCGGACAGGGATCTTGCCTCGCGGCGGGTAACGGGTGCGGCTAGCCTGGCAGCCTCGCCCAACAGGCCCTGGCCCAGCGCGCTGGCGTCTCCGTTGAAGACCACAGCGTCGGCATCGATGCGCTCGCCGTTACCGAGTTCGATGCCGCAGGCGCGTCCGCCCCGCACCAGTATGCGCTCGCAGCGCGTGCCCATGCGGAGCAGGGCGCCTTGTTGTTGCGCCAGATCGGCCAGGACACGGGCCAACTGGTGCATGCCGCCCTGCACCGACCACACGCCGTCCAGTTCGACGTGCGCCACCAGCATCAAGGTGGCTGGCGCCAACCAAGGAGAAGCACCACAGTAGGTGGCGTAGCGGCCAAAAAGTTGCCTGAGCCGGGGGTCGTGAAAGTGTCTGCCAAGTACATCCCACAGGGACGCCATGGGCCCCAACCCCGCGAGCGTGCGGAGCCCGCCTACTCCGAGATCAGCGCCCATCCCCATCAGGCTGGGGCGCGACGAGCGGATGTAGGGGCCTTCCAGGCACTGGTAAACCGTGCGGGCCTGCTGGCAGAACTCGAGGAAACGGCGGCCTTCCGACGGCGAGCTGAAGGCCGCAATGGCATCGGCAGAGCGTTGGATGTCCGAATAAAGATCCAGGCGTTGATCCTGGTCGCGCCAGGCGTGGCGCGCCAATACGGACAGGGGTTGCAGTTGCAGCACGGCGTCGAGCGATTGGCCTACCGAGTGCAGGATCTGCTCGAACACCCAGCGCATGGTGAACACGGTGGGCCCGGAGTCGATCGGCGAGCCGCCTACCGACAGTTGGCGCATCTTGCCGCCGGGCGCATCGGCTGTTTCCACGAGGGTCACGCGCACACCCCGGTGCGCCAACAGCAATGCGCTCACCAGGCCACCGACGCCAGCACCCACCACCACCACATGGTGTTGGCGAAGTACGGCGGCCTCAGCCATAGTGGCGTCCCCGCCATTGGCCGCTCAAGGACAGCGGCACGAAGCGCACGAACATCGACTCGGAGAAAAACCGGCCCTCATAGGCCGCGCGGATCGCAGCGAGATGCGCACCCGAGCGCGCGTAACGGTCCATGGCCTGCACACTGCCCCAGAGGCTGAACGTGGCTTGTCGAAAAAACGGGGCCTCACCCACCCCTGTCGCGAGCAGGCAGTCGGCGGCGCTATTGAGTGATACCTCGCTGGCCGGTTGCATGCGCCAGAACGCCCGGGCACGGGACGGCCGTATCGAAGCGCGGGTCAGGGTGGCAATCGGCCCGAAGTCCGGCTCGGTGGCGGTGACATCGATGTGCTGGCCCGACCAGGTGCCCTTGCACGAATAGGCCCGCAACTTGGCGGTACAAAACTCAAGCGAGCGACTGGCGTAGCTTTTGGCCATATCAGATGCCAAAAACCGGTCGGCGCAAGCCTCGTCTTGAAACATACAGAACAGGGCTTGGCGGGACGCGCTGGGTTTCAAGCCGAAACCGCCATCAAAACCGCTGCCCAGGACCTTGAAGAACACCAATCCAGCAATGTCTCGCATCAAAAAGCGCTGCACCACAAACCGCATGTAGCCCCACCAGCGAAAACGTGGCGCAATGTCTGCCAAGAGGATCACCGCGACCGTGGCGCTCTTGGAGGTTGACCTAACGGGAGCGTGGGTGTCATGGGTCATTAAAAAAGAACAGGCCCATGATTCCCGAAAGAATACACGGGCCCGCTAGCAACGCTGTTGAGGCTTGACTGTCGATACCAGGTCTTACGAACCAGGGTAGGGTACTGGTTTTGGAATGACCTGCGGCAACAGTGCGGGATCGACTGGCGTCGGCCACGAATAGATGTAGGCAGGAACCACATGGTGCTTGACCGACCAAAGGTACCAGTTGTCAACCACAGGGCCGGTCAACAGGATGCCGATTCCTCCCACCAGCGGGCACAGCACGGCGAACCACCAGGCCCAGCGGTGAATGGATTCCATCGTGGCGTTGAAGCCCATGGTCCAGCGCCAGAACAGTGCTGCGCGCTCGGACGCCGTCCCGCGGTCGACGATCTGCTCAATCTCGCGCTCGCCTCCAAAACGGCTCACGGCCAGGATGGTTGCACCATGCATGGCAAACAGCAGCACCGAACCGTAGAGAAACACGATCGACAGGGCATGGAACGGGTTGTAGAAAAGATTGCCGTGGCGAAGCGAGATGGCAGAGACCCAGTCCAGGTGCGGGAAGATACCAAACGGTACGGCTTCTGACCAGCTGCCCATCATGACCGGGCGAAAGAATCCGCACACCAGATAGAGCCAGATGGCTGCCGCAAACGCCCAGGCGACATGGGTTCCCAGGCCGAGCTGGCGCGCGCGGCGGTACATGCGAGTCCACCACAGGATCAGCGAGGTGGTGAGCATGAAGCCAGCCACCAGCCACCAGCCACCCTGGTTGAGAGGAGGAATCATGAGACCGTAGCTGGGCGCGGGTGGATCCAGGGCGAGCCAGAACAGCTGACGGATCATTTGCAGTGGATTCCAGTCCACCGCCGCCAGCATGTTGAAGCCAATGATGTTGAAAGCCAGTGTTCCGCACAGCAAGGAGGCTACGCCCAACCAGCCGAGGTAGATCGGCCCGATCTGCGCGTTGCCCAAACGTCCCAGGATATGCAGGAAAAAAGGCGTTCCGATCCGCTGGGAGTCGCCCCTGGGCAAGGGGATGCCCATGGAGGCTGGCCCGGTGGGCTGCACGGTGGTAAAAAGATTTTGATATTCAGCCATGGTGTTCTCCTAGACTTGATGGCCCCAGATCGGCATGTTCAGCCACCAGCTCCACCACTCGGGCCAACCGCGTGTCCACATCGGACCACTGATGACGATGCACAGCGCTGAAAACCAGACCGCTGCCAGCGCCAGGAACAAACCCAAACGGTGGATGCCCAGTGTTCCAACCGAGTAGCCGATGGCATCGCGGAAGAAGGTGTCTTCGTGTTCTGGCGTTTTGACGACCTCGCCCTTTTTGGGGTTGGTGGACGACAACACCAGGCCACCGTGCAGCGAAAGCGAAAGTACCGTTGCAAAGAACAGGGTGACCGCAATCATGTGGGCCGGGTTGTAATGGAAGTGCAGGTACTGGTAGGCAGTGTTGCTCACCCAGTCCAGATGGCTGTAGATACCGTAAGGAAACGCATGGCCCCAGGCACCCATCAATACCGGGCGGATGACCTGCAATGTGAAATAGGCAAAGATTGCGAATCCGAAAGCCACGGGGACATGGATGCCCATGCCGAGCTTTCTACAAATCTCGACCTCGCGCAGCATCCAGGACACAAACGACCCGAGGGCACAGACGGTGATGATTTGCCACAACCCTCCCTCCATCATCGGAGCCATGCGCAGTCCGTAGGACAGGGCGGGAGGCGCGATGCTGATCTGCCACAGGTTCCAGGTGGGGCCCGCCGCCGCACCCCAGAGAATCATCGTGGTCCCTACCAACGTGAAAAACAGGGTGGAGACCCCGAAGAAGCCGACATAGAACGGGCCGACCCAGAAGTCGAACAGGTCACCCCCTATCAGGGTGCCACCGCGGACGCGGTACTTTCTCTCAAAGCTCAGCATTGCCATAAGGGCTCCTCTGACCGGTTCGCGCAACACTGCGCAACCCGGACTCAATCAACAATTATTCTTGGGGGTGCTCGAAGCGGACCAGACAGGCCCAGCTTCGAGGCACCACTGCGGCAGCCTGGGCAGCCGTTACTTCGCAGGAGGCAGTGCTGCATTTTGTGCAGCTTTTGCAGCCTTGACCGTGTCCGGATGCCACGTGTTGATGTTGTAACGATCGCCACTGATTTGGACCAGGTGGATGCTCGTCGAAACAAAAGCGATCAATAACCCGGTGCCGATGATCGCCTTGCGGGGATCAACAATACGCCAATAACGCCACATATTAATTTCCTTTCAGTTAACCGATTTGCGAAATCACGGTGTAAGCCGCAGAACGCACACTTTCAAATACCGACTGCGTACCCTCTGCACCCGGCAACCATGTGCGCCAGTTCATAGAGAACATTTGCCCCACCATTGCCAGCAACAAAAAGGAACAGAAAAGCGCGAGGAAAATCATCCGGAATCCTTCCATAGGACTAACCGTTGCTTTCGGACGCTGTTGAAAATGCAGTTGAGCCATAGCTATCTCCGTGACAAGTTCGTTAGAACCAGGGACGCCAGATCCACACCAAGCTGTGCGCAAAGAACGCACCCACTGCCCACAACAGGTAACCCTTGATGTAGTAGCCGTGGAATTCTTGGCACTCTTCGTCCGTCAGACCCGACGGGTTTGCGGTTTCAGCCATACGTAACACCTCACTTGAAAAGCCTTGCGGCTGCCACCGTACCGTGTAAGGGTACGGAACGAACTGCCACAGCGTGGTATGCGCCATGGCAGGCTAATAAGCGTCCGCAGAACGGGCGCTTGTTCCGGTTATCGGCGACAGAAGAGACGCTGGTCATGCGGCGACTCCTGTTTTGGATAACTTGAACAATTCTGAGAATCGGCTCGCTTCCACTTGGGAGCGACCGGTCTCCCGTGCATCGCGCTCGGCGCGGTCACGTATCTGTTTGGCGGCAGAGATCCTCACCAGAACTGGCTCGGCCTCTATCATTGCTTCCAGGAGCGCATGGGCTTCTGGTTCCCACGGCAGCGGCTTTTCCGAGGCAACGCGGCTGGGCGTTGCGTCAATCTTGTCTAGTTCGGTGCCCAGCGGCAGGATATGAAACAACGCATCAAACAGTGCGTTGCAAAACTCCTGAATGATGTAGGTGGCTCCCGCGTACCCCATGAATGGCGTGCCCGTGTGGCGACGGATAATGGGAAGCGGAAACGACGCCGGGATAAAGGTCGCCTTCATCATCTGGCCGCCCCCGCATTCAGCCAGATAGATGCGCTCGTTGTAGCTGCCGTACATGACCAGCGGCGTTTTCGATGTGACCAATCGGCGCACTTCGGCGTTGTCGGTTTTTTCACCCGGACAGCGCGCCACTGCGAAGTTGCAGGGCAGGCCCATTTCGTCTTCCAGGAAGTGGCGGATACCGCGCGTATAGGTCTCATTGGCGACCACGGCGAAGCTGGCGGTGCCAAAGAAGTCCTGGGTTACCGAGCGCCACAAGTCCCAGATGGGCTTGATGGTGGTGTGCTTCTCGCGCTCGATGAACGGCTCCGGGTCCAGCCCCAGCAATTCGCCCAGCTTGCGTAGAAATTTGGTGGTGCTGTGCAGCCCGATAGGCGCCTGAAGATAGGGGCGTTCCAGCGCCTCGCACAGCATGCGCCCGAACTCGCGGTACATGCAGACGTTGACATCCGATTCCACCAGGCGCGACACATCTGCCAGGTGACTGCCCAGCGGAAACACTATATTGATCTCGGCGCCGATGCCCTGTACGAGACGGCGAATCTCAGCCAGGTCACTGGGCGAGTTGAACGTGCCATAACAGGGACCGATGATATTGACCCGGGGCTTTTCGCCGGCCGGACGATCGGCAAACGGTTTGCGTGCCGGCACATGCTTGAGCCCATATTCGGACCACAGCCAGAACATGGCACGGTTGGCACACTGCCATTGGTCTTCGTCGATCGTCCTGGGCAGAAACCGCATGATGTTGGTGCCCGCGGGCGTCACGCCGCCCCCAATCATCTCGGCTATCGAACCGGTCACCACCACCGAAGGCAGATCCGGGTCCAACGCGGCATGCGCCCGGCGCATGGAGCCTTCCGTGCCCTCACGACCCAACTGCTCTTCGGCCAGACCGGTAACCACAATCGGCAGCTCATGCGGCGGCAAGGCATCGGTGTAATGCAGCACCGAAGTCACCGGCAGATTCTCGCAACCCACAGGGCCGTCGATCACCACTTGCAGACCCTTGATGGCGGTGAATACGTACACCGCCCCCCAATAACCTCCAGCGCGATCGTGATCTAGAACCAGCATTTAGATCATCTCCTCGGCTTTGCGCTTTTTCGCCAGTTTCAAGGCTTGGCGGCGCTGCTCGGCCTTGAACTCGGGGCGGTCTTTGGGGATCCCGTTGGCGCTTTCCCACACACCGGCTGAATGTCCCTGGCCCACCGATCCGAAGAACTCTTTCATTTCGTCAAAGCGGTGCTTGTTGCCGATGGCATTGTTGATGACGGTGGCCAATGAACCAGCGCCCCCGGGGCCCATCAAAGGGCGGGCAGAAATGAGGTTGGTGAAATAGAGCGAAGGAATCGTGCGCTCTTTGGCCGCCTGAACGATGGGCGTGGTACCAATCGCCAGATCGGGCTTGAACTCATGCATCGCCGCCAGGTCCTGTTCCAACGACGCGCGAAACTGAACCATCACGCCTTTGCTCTGCAGCCATTGAACATCGGCCTCGTTCCAGGCGGTGCGGGGACAGGCGCTGCCGACATAGCGCAGGTCGGCACCGCTTTCAACCAGCAGGCGGCCGACCAGAAGTTCGGAGCCCTCATAGCCGCTCAGCGTAATGCGGCCCTTGATCGGCATGCGGCTTAGGGCACCGCGAATGGCCGGCAAAAATTTGTTCTTGGCCGCATCAATCTTGTCTTGTGCAATGTTGGTTGCGACCCCAATGGCTTGCAGCCAGGCTTCGGTGCCCTCGTAACCAACCGGGGCTGAGCCGACCATCGCACGGCCTGCGGCCTCGAACTCCCGCACACTGGCGGTGTAGAAAGGATGAATGGCTGCAACTGCCGCACAGTCCAGCGCAGCATACAGTTCACGCCATTCCCGGGTTGGCACTACCGGGCCAGCAGCCAGACCCATCGGCTCCAGCATCATGCCGATGATGACCGGATCTGCCGGAAACACCTCACCCAGGATCGTGATTGTGGGCTTCTCGGATTTACCGGCGCGAGGGCTTTGAACCGGGCCGGCTTCGGCTTCGCCGCGCGCGTAGCGCAGCATCGCACCCGCCAATACGTCTTTGGCTTCGGCGTGTGTAGGCACTCCAAAACCGGGCACGTCGATACCGATGATGCGAACACCGTTGATCTCTTTGGGGAGAATCTGCAGTGGTACACCGCTGGCCGTAGGCACGCACAAGTTGATGATGACGATGGCGTCATACAACGCGGGATCCGCTTGTTGAAACACCGACTCGCGGATATCTTCAAACAGTTTACCGGTCACCAGCGATTCGGAATTGAAAGGTACGTACCCGACACTGCGGCGTGCGCCGTAAAAGTGCGAGGTGAACGTCAAGCCGTACACACAGCACGCAGAACCCGACAAAATTGTTGCGGTGCGGCGCATCCGCAGACCCACGCGCAGGGAGCCAAAGGCAGGGCACATGCTTTGGGGCTGGTCGTGCGGGCCAGCCTTGGCATCACGCGGATAGTCCTGGGCATATTGATCCAGAATTTCAGACTTGCCAGCCGATTTGGCGGCCGCCAGCATGGCCTCGCCACCGGAGTGGCAGCCCATGCCATCGCCTTCCAGAGCCGTTTGTATCGGCTTGTCCGGCATGGGAATGATAGGAATGACTTGGCTCATGGTGCAGTGCTCATCAAACTTCGTCGTAGACCACTTCAAGGGTTTCCTTGATCAGCTCTTTTTTGCCACACATGTCGAACTGTGTTGCTGGCTCGAGCACGACGTTGCGGCCTACAGCAGAGGCCGAGAACAGGCCTAACAATTCGTCTTGCGTCATGGGTTTCGGGCGCATGGGCAACGAGGTGCCGACATTGGCTGCCAGTTCGGCGAACATGGGCCCCCACACTGAATCGGGCCGGCCAATGATTTCGTAACTGGCGCTCTTGCGGCGGATGTCTTCGTTGGCGGGAATGGTGGACAGGACCGGGATGCCGACATGGGTTGCGAAAGCGGCCGCCTCGCCGGTGCCGTCATCCCGGTTGATCACCATGCCGGCCACGCCGACATTGCCGCCGAGTTTGCGGAAGTATTCGACCGCCGAGCAGACGTTGTTTGCCACGTACAAAGACTGCAAATCATTGCTGGCCACCACGATCACTTTCTGGCACATGTCACGCGCAATGGGCAAACCAAAGCCGCCACACACGACGTCACCCAGGAAGTCGAGCAATACGTAGTCAAAGCCCCAGTCGTGAAAGCCGAGTTTTTCCAGCAGCTCGAAGCCGTGGATGATTCCGCGCCCGCCGCAACCCCGCCCGACTTCAGGCCCGCCGAGCTCCATGGCGTAGACGCCGTCGCGTTTGAAGCACACGTCGCCAATCGCAACGGCCTCACCGGCCAGTTTCTTCCGGGAAGAGGTCTCGATGATGGTGGGGCATGCCCTGCCGCCGAACAGCAGTGAGGTGGTGTCGCTCTTGGGGTCGCAACCGATGAGCAGTACTTTTTTGCCCTGCTGCGCCATCATGTAGCTCAGGTTGGCCAGCGTGAAACTCTTGCCAATACCGCCCTTGCCGTAGATCGCGATGATCTGGGTTTCTTTTGTCGGTGCGCCGGTGTGCACCGCTGCAGGCTCACTGGCTGCTTCCTGCCGCAGGCGTTCGACAAACTTCACGGGTTGCGAATTTTTTTCGACAGAGGTAATCATGCGTTGGCGCTCCAATTCAGAATCATCTTCAAACATGCGGGCTGGTTCAAAACGGTGACTTGTGCTCTCATGATTTGATTCTTAAACTGACAGTCAATAATGTCAAGTAATCGTTACAGTATTTGGTTGGTGCTAGGGTAAACACTTAGTTTTTCTGGGCGATGAGGATGCGCGCGTGGATGGGCATGGCGTTGGAGAGCAACTTGATATGGGTAAACCCGGCCTCTGCCAACATGCGGGAGAGTTTTTCCGGGGTGCGCAGCTGACCGGCGCCCATGGCCATCAGGTAGAAATGGAAATACGCGTCACTGGCACCCTGGGCCGGGTCGTCGTGGGCCATGGGTTCTGCCAGCAGAAAAGTGCCCCCGCTGGGCAATGCATCGAAGACTTTGCGCAGAATGGTTCGCACTGCAGCATCCGGATGGTCATGAGCCACGCGGATCAGCGTGATCAAGTCTGCTCCCGCAGGAAGTGCATCGTCAAAAAAGCTGCCCGGGGCGTAGGCAACACGATGCTCCAAACCCAATGCGGCATGGTGTTGCTGCGCCACCGGCAACACGGACGGCAGGTCAAACAGGGAGAAGGTCAAATGGCTTTCCCGCGACGCCAACGACGCCACGAACTGCCCTTTCCCGGCCCCCACGTCCAGCACGCGACGGTGGCGCCCAAAGTCGTACGACCGAAGCAACTCCTCGACGACAAAGTTCTGGGAACTTGCCATGAGCTGGGAGTAACGCTCTGCGTGAATGTCCTGCAAAGTGCTGTCGTTGGTGGTGCCCGTCAGCGCATAGGGCCAGTAATGCGCCATATGTCCACGCCCTGTGTCGCGCAGAAAATCCACGGGATCCAGCATGTCCTGGTACAGCAGGTTGTTGTGTTCCACCATGGCCTGTATGCCCGAGTGCGCCGCAATCGGTGCGCCCAATGGCCCGAGTGCATAGCGCCCTGCGCTGCGCTGTTGCAACAACTGCAATGCCACTGCAGACTGTACCAACCGCTGCATCGACGCAGCAGGAATCTGCGTGCGCGCCGCCAGTTCTTCGAGAGTTGCAGGCGCCTTTTGAACGATCGTGAAGACTTGCAGCCGGACGCAGGCGAGCACAACTTGTGAGTGGACGAACCCGGCCATGAGATCGAAAACCCGTTGCGTCCGGCGCCGGACGACCCAGCGGGTCAAAGGGTTTGCCACGGCCCAGTTGTAGCCACTGGGCGAGAGTGTCCAGCGGTTCAGTCGGTCCCGGGATTTCTCCCACCAGCTTTCAGCCATCGGGCTTGGCACCGGCGGGTGTGTGGCGTCAAGCTCACTCATCCGACCGCCACGTTATGCGTCGGCAAAGCAGACGTCGCACGGTAGTTGGTCCGCGTTTCGCTCGGCACCAGCCGCTCGGCTTCTTGTCGCACCATGTCCTGCATCAACTCCCTGCAGGCGCAATCCGGCACGCTCGCCACCGTCTTGTCCATCAGCCCTTCAAAGTACCGAACTGCGCCACCGAGCCCCAGTGCACTGGCTGAACTCGGGCGCCCGTTGAGCACATCTTGTCCGATCGGCTTTCCCAGGGTTTCCGCTTGGCCCAGCACGTCCCGGATGTCATCCGCGACCTGATAGGCTTCACCCAGGTTGGCACCCAGGGCGACCCAGGGTTGGGGGTCTGCATCACAGGCAAGTGCGCCTGCACACGTGGACGCGACAAACAAGGCACCTGTTTTGGCACGTTGGTACTGGCCCAGATCGGCGCTAACCTCGCACTCCCATGCCTGGCCGGCGACGATACCGCTGGGCAGCCCAACGCCCGACGTCAAGTTCTGCATGAGGCGCACCAGTCGCTTGGGGTGGTCCATACCGGCGTTCAACATGACCTGGTAAGCCATCACAATCAATGCATCACCCGTCAGGAGCGCGAGGGGCTCTCCAAAGGCCTTGTGCACGGTGGGCTTGCCCCGCCGGGTACTTGCGTTGTCAAAGGCTGGCATATCGTCGTGAACCAACGAGGCGCAATGCATCAGCTCAATGGCCACCGCAGCGGCGTTGGTCAATTCCGGGTTTTTGTTGCCACAGGCGATCGCCACCGCCATCACCAATTGCGGCCGGATACGGGCACCACCGGAAAACACCGCGTGGCGCATTGCCGCGAGCAGTCTCGGCGGTGAAAGGGGGTCTGCCGCACGCTCAAAATGGATGTGAAGTGACGCTTCGGCGCGAGAAAGCAAGCTCATAGAGGAATTCCTTTGGCGGTGTGTCAACAATAAATGACACTTCAGTGTGTCAATATACACAAACACAAAAATGTGTCAATTCTTTTTCTTGTCGGCCACCATGTTCAGGTGCGCGGATGATTCGCTGGAAATATGGAGATGTGACAGCGGATTTGCAAAACCGCCAGAGCTCGACTCGATGGCCGGTTTCGGCGGTATGCACGCTATGAGGCCGGTAGCGAGATATCGCGACTGCCCTGGCTACGGGATTGCATGCGCTGCGTTCAGGGGCAGGGAAAAACAAACCGACCGTTGGGCCGGTTTTTCAGAAAGTGCTCCTGCGCGTGTCAGCCGCCAACCTTGACAGTGGCTGCCTGCGGTGCAGCTGCGGTGGGTGTTGCTGATGCGGCGGCGGCGGGTACAGCAGCGGCCGCGTTCGGGTCTTTGCGCTTGTCCGACGGCAACATGGCCGGATAATCTTGCGCCATCTTGGCGCCATACAACGGCTTGAA
>Ga0209181_10000492_pt1 | contig 73576 bp, 65 predicted proteins | sample MAT05_FD_187208 | JGI IMG/M metagenome (GOLD analysis project Ga0209181, IMG submission 187208) | Freshwater microbial communities from Lake Fryxell liftoff mats and glacier meltwater in Antarctica - MAT-05 (SPAdes) (version 2) | ecosystem: Environmental > Aquatic > Freshwater > Ice > Liftoff... | reverse complement strand
GCGGGAGGTCGTCGAGCTCCGTTCATCCCGAGAGCAGTCGAGGGATGAGCCTCCGCCGAGGTCGTCACCAGCGGGAGGTCGTCGAGCTCCGTTCATCCCAAGAGCAGTCGAGGGATGAGCCTCCGCGGAGGTCGTCACCAGTTGGAGGTCCTCGAGCTTCGTTCAGCCCGAGAGCAGTCGAGGGATGAGCCTTCCGCAGAGGTCGTCACCAGGGCGAGAAGCCCAGGGGATCGCGGAGATGATGTGCAGATCGCCTTCCGTTCATTCCCAGGACGGGCATCTGCCGAGGTGAGGTCGCCGATTGCGTTCACCCGAACGCGGAGCCCTGTCTTTCGTCAGGCGCTGCGGCGTACCGAAACTATTCTGCGACGAGACGGCCCGTGCCTGAGTGTTGCTGGGGAACACTGGCAAGGCATCCGGGGCCGTGCGCCTCCTCGCCACCCCTGTTTCGAACCGCTGGGTCCCGGGCGTTCCACGTGGAACAGAATGACGCTATGTGGCGGAACGTCGGAACACGACCACGGACCGCGGGTCGCCACACGCGGGCAGTGTGAAGCTCCGCACCGACGCGACGGCGACTCCATGCTTCGCCCCCAGCGCATCGAGCGCCTCGGCCGCCGGTAACCGGGCGAGCATCGCGACGAGCCGTCCATTCTGGGCGAGGTAGGGCAGGGCGAACGGCACCCAGCGGTCGAGGTCCATCAAGGCGCGGGCGATGACGACCTCGGCCATTGCGAGCCCCTCGGTCATGGGCGACCCGGCCGCGCGGACATGAACCCCACGGACCCGCTTGGCCAGCCCGAGCTTCGCGACGCTGTGTTTGATGAACGCGACCTTCTTGTTCACCGCGTCCGCCATCGTCACCGACAGGCCGGAACTCGCCACCGCCAACGGAATGCCCGGCAGTCCAGCCCCGGCACCCAGGTCCAACAGGGACGTAGCGTTCGCTACTTCAGGCAACACGGCGAGGGAGTCCAACAGGTGCTTTTCGACGACCTCGAGCGGCGCCGTAATGGCCGTCAGATTCACCCGCGCGTTCCACCTCAGCAGCTCGTCAACCCACCCTTCGAGGGCCGTGAACACGTCAGTCCGTAGGTCCAGGCCCAGCTTCTCAGCGCCCGCCCGAAAGGCGTCTCCCGCAACTTTATCCACAGGTCACCTCGGCCAAAGGCTCACCGGTTTCAAGCCCTTGGACGGCTTCTGGAGTTACGAACACCTTTTCCACACCCTCTTGTTTCACGTGGAACCTGGGCGGGTCGCCCGCAACCGCTTCAGATGAACCAGGACGATGTCGATCGCCGCCGGCCCCAGGCCGGGAAGAAGACGGGCGTGACCCACCGAAGCCGGCCGCGCCCGGGTCAACCGCTCGCGGGCCTCGGATGACAGTCCTGCCACCTCGTCCCAGCGCAACGCCTCCGGAATCTCCCAGGCGTCGAACCCGGTCGTCGCCCGGGCCAGGCTCGCATCGGCCATCGCGATGTACCCGGCGTACTTCACCTCGACCTCGACCTCCTCCTGGACGCACCGCGGCAGTTCCGGGCGGGTCAGGTCCTGCGCCACAAGGCTGTCGTAGGTGACCTCGGGACGTTTCAGGGCCGACAGCAGGCGGACCTTCTCGAGCCGGGCAATCTCGGCGGCGATGGCCGAGCTCCAGCCAGCGACCTCTGCCTGTACCCCATCGGGCACCAGCCCGACGCGGTGGCCATGCGTGCTCAGCCGGTGGGGAGCGTTGCCTTCGCGGAGCTTCAGCCGGTGCTCGCTCCGGGAGGTGAACATGCGGAAGGGCTCGTCGACGCCGTGCGTGATGAGCTCATCGACGAGCACCCCACCGTGGGCCTCGTGCCGGCCAAGCACCAGGGGCGGCTCCTTGCGGACCTGGAGCCCGGCGTTGATGCCTGCGAGAAGTCCCTGAAATGCCGCCTCTTCGTAGCCCGACGTGCCGTTCAGCTGCCCTGCGAAGAAGAGCCCGCCGACCCGCTTTGTCTCGAGGGTGGGCTTGAGCTGCGTCGGCGGAGCGAAGTCGTACTCCACCGCGTACCCGAACCGCTCGACCTCCACCGCCTCGAGCCCGGGGATGGTGCGGAGGAAGGCGAGCTGGACGTCGGCCGGCAGGCTGGTGGAAAGCCCGGCCGGGTAGACGAGCGGGGAGGTTGGCCCTTCGGGCTCGAGGAAGACAGTGTGCCGGGCCTTGTGGGCGAACCGCACCACCTTGTCTTCGACGCTGGGGCAGTAGCGGGGCCCACGGCCGACGATGTCACCCCGGTACAGCGGCGAGAGGTGCAGGTTCTGGCGGAGCACGTCGTGCGTCGCCGCCTGGGTATGCGTCACCCAGCAATCGACCAGGGGCTGAAGGGGGAAGGGTGAGGGTGGGGTGCGCAGCGACACCGGCCGGGGCGCGGGGTCCGACGGCTGGCGCTCGCAGCAATCGAAGTCGATTGAATCGCGCCTCAGCCGCGCGGGGGTTCCCGTCTTGAAGCGGCCGAGCTCGAAGCCGAGGCCCCGCAGACAGTCAGACAACCCGACCGCAGCCGCATCACCCAGCCGGCCGCCCACTTCCTTCACCGTGCCCAGGTGCATCAGCGCCTGAAGGAAGGTGCCCGTCGTCACCACCACCGCCGAGGCCTGGAGCTCGCGGCCATCGGCCAGCGCCACGCCGCGCACCCTCCCGTGTTCCACGTGGAGCATCGCCACCTCGCCTTCGAGCACCGTGAGGCGTGGCTCTGCGGCGAGAGCGGCCTGCATCGTCTTCGCGTAGGCGTCGCGATCGCAGAGCACCCGCGTCGCGCGAACCGCCGGACCCTTCGAGGCGTTGAGCGTAACGAAGTGGGTGCCTGCGAGGTCCGCCGCTCGCGCCATCTGCCCGCCCAGCGCGTCCAGTTCGCGCACGAGGTGACCTTTCGCGGTTCCGCCGATGGCCGGGTTACAGCTCATCACTGCTGCACGGTCGGCGCGCAACGTGATGCCCGCAGTGCGAAGACCCATTCGCGCGCAGGCCAATGCCGCCTCGCAGCCCGCGTGTCCCAGGCCGATGACGATGACGTCGAACGACTCCACGCCCTTGCCTCTATCGCACTCGGCGCCCCCGTTCATCCTGGGTGGTCAGGATTCACCGCGCCCCGTTCATCCCCGAAGAGCAGTGTCTGAACCGGGAGCTTCGGTAACGAAATAGACCAGGAGCCTGGGAAACGGTTTTTGCTGGGCGCGGAGGAACTCCATGCCTTTGCAGAAGACGGGGTCACCCGTCGGGGTGGTCAGCCCGGGTCGCCCAGGCTCCGACTTTCCCGTCCATGACCGTGGACTTTATTTACCGAGGCAGAACCGACGGAAGACGGCGTCGAGGAGCTCGACCCGCGCGTCCTCGCCGGTAATCTCCGCCAGGGCCCTCAACGCAATTCCGACCTCGCCCGCGACGATCTCGAGGGTGCTGACCTGATGCGCCGCGGCCGCACGCTCGAGCGCCTCGACCGCGCGATCGACCGCCTCGAGGTGCCGCGCCGATGACAGCGCCACCGCCTCCGCGCGCCGGTACCCCAACGCTTCGAGAATCTTCGCCCGCAGGACGTCGACACCAACGCCCGACTGCCCGCTCACCGACAGCCCTGACACCGCCGACCCGATGTCCGCCTTTCCGAATACGTCAAGCCGCGAGGAGGCCGGCACGTCGGCCTGCCACTTCGACACTTCATCGGCCGAAGCGTCCTTCGGAACCAGCAGCACCGCCAGGTCCGCCGACTTCAGCGCCAGCCGCGTGCGCTCGATGCCGCGCGCTTCCAGCCGTTCGGGCGCATCGCGCAGACCCGCGGTGTCGATCAACGTTATCTGCAACCCTTCCCACTCCAGCACCGCCTCGAGCGCATCGCGGGTCGTCCCCGGCGCCTCGTCCACCAGCGCGCGGTCTGCACCGACCAGCCGGTTGAACAACGTCGACTTCCCCGCATTCACCGGGCCGTACAAGACGACATGCGCGCCACGACGAACCAAGGCACCGCGGCGACCCTGGTCGCGCAACACCCGCAGACCGTCGAGCGCCGCCGCGAGCCGCACCAACGCCTCGCCCTCCGCACCTTCGGAGTCCTCCGGAAAATCCAGCGCCGCCTCGAGGTCCGCGTGCAAATCCACCAACGGTCCACGCACCGCCAACAGCTGCTCCGACAACGCCCCTGCCAGCTGCGCCGCCGCCGCGCGCACCGCCGCCTCGGAGTCCGCGGCAATCAAGTCGGCCACCGCCTCCGCGCGCGCCAGGTCCATTCGACCATTCAGGTACGCCCGCCGCGTGAACTCGCCCGGCCGCGCCACCCGCCCCCCCGCGACGCGCGTCACCGCTTCCAGCAACAACCCAAGCACCCGCGGCGAGCCATGCGCGTGGAGTTCGACCACGTCCTCGCCGGTGAAGGACGCAGGCGCCTGAAAATAGAGCACGAGCCCTTCGTCGATCGCCGTGCCCTCGCCATCGGTGAGGGGGACGAAGTACGCGTGCCGTGGAACAGGACGAGCTGGCAACGCCGGCACGACGACGCGCGCAGCGTCCAACGCCCCTGGCCCGCTGATCCGCACCACACCGATGCCGCCGCGCGCAGGCCCCGTCGCAATCGCCGCGATGGTCGGCACGTGGTCGAACCGGTGCCGCTACCCGTCCGAAGACGAATCGCCGATGGTGCCTTTCGCCGCTTTCTCGACTGCTTCCCGATTGGCCGCGATGTACGCGTCGACCGCGGCGTCCTCGATGTCGAGGTCGCGCAGCACTCCCGGGTAGATGCCGCGATAGCCGGCGGACTCGAGCCCACCCGGCTTCAGCGCAAAGCTGCTCTTCAGAACCGCGGCAGCCCAGAGCTTGTCTTTTAGGGACTTCGGTTTTCCCACGACGCTCAGTCTGCCTCTTCTTCGTCGTCCGGGTACACCGCCATCGCGTGACGCTTCGGCATCGGGGTCGGCTTCTCGGGCACGAACGCCACCCGGCGGAAGTGCGCTTCACCCTCGACGCGCACCTTCGTCCCCGCGACCGATTTGCTCGCCTGCAGCAGCCGCGCACGGTCTTCGACCGACACCATCGCCACCGCGTAGACCCGACCCAACTTCGCCGACTTCTCTGCCAGCGACTTGCCCAGCGCCGAAATCGCTTCGTCCGCCGCGACCTCGAGCTTCGACTCGTCTACATCGGTAGGCTTCGTGGGACGCTGCGGCGGCGCAGCTTTCTCAGGCTTTCCATTCGGGCGGCGCGGCGCGCTCGACTTCGCCGCGGGAGCGGCCGCTGCAGCAGCAGCAACCGGCGCCGCGGGACCAGGTGCCAAAGCCGCAGGTGCCGAAGCCGCAGGTGCCGAAGCCGCAGGCCGTGCCCCGCGGGGCTCAGGAAAACCGCCGACCCCAAGAGTCACCCACCGGCGCTCGGTGTTGGGCCGGTTGATGCATTTGTTGAGAAGAAACTGAAGTGAGTCGACGAGGAAGCTCTTCTTCCCCACCGTGATGCCTTGCGGCAGCTCGCCGTCAAAGTGCATCGCCACTGCGAGACTGCCATCGGCTGCGTCCTTGAAATCCAACCGCGCCGGGTACTGCATCAGCGTGAGGATGTCTCCGAGCAGCTTCTCGACCTGCTGTTGCTTTTCCAAACGAAGCTCCTCAGCCTTCAAGCCTTGGTGACCGCCGCCAGCTTCTTATCGTCCTTTTTTTTCTCTTCACTGCGCGCCAGGTACCGCTTCAGCGCCGCCTGCTGGGCAATCGAGAGCAGGTTGTTGGTGAAGATGTAGAGGGCGAGGCCGGCGGGGTAGTTCATCATGATCGCCGTGAAGAAGATTGGCATGAACCAGGTCATGATCTTCGCCTGGGTCGCATCCATCATCTGCGGTTGGAGACGCTGGGTGATGATCATCGTCACACCCAACGCGAGCGGCAGGATGTACGTCGGATCTTTGTAGGTCAGGTCCGTCCACACCGGGCCGAAGAAGGGCTCGCCGTACAGCTCGTAGCTGGTGCGCAGGGTGGTGAAGAGCGCGGCCCACACCGGCAGCTGCAGCAACAGCGGCAGACAGCCACCCAGCGGGTTGACCTTCTGCTCCTGGTACATCTTCATCATCTCGACGTTCTGGCGCTCTTTGTCGTCGGGGAACTTCTTCTTCAGCTCCTCCATCTTCGGCTGGAGCTTCTTCATCGACTCGGCGCTGACCATCGCCTTGTGCGTCAGCGGCAGCAGCAGCACCTTCACGCCGACGGTGAGGAGGATGATGGCGACCCCCCAGTTGCCGGTGAACGTGTGGAAGAGCTTCAACACCTTCAGCAGCACGTTGCAGATGACCGCCCACCACCCGAAGTCCACCGACTTCTCGAGCGCCGGCGTGTACGTCGCGACGATGTTCGGGCCGCCTGTCGCCGCCGGGACGCCCACCGTCGCAGCGAGCACGTCGAAGTCCTTCGGCCCGAGGAAGCCGCCGAAGTTCAGCGTCGTCTTCTCACCCGGCGCAACGGTGATGGGGAAGAACGCATCGGCCAGCCGCGCGGTCGCAGTCGCCGTCAACACGCACCGCGCGGTCAGGGGCGCGCCGACCGGGAAGAAGCTCGACAGGAAGTACTGCTGATCAATGCCCGCGTAGTGCAGCGCGCCCTTGAACTCCTCGGGTGGATCATTCGACGGCATCTTGCGGTGCACGTCCTTGTCGAGGTGGCACGTCGCGTTCGACTGGTTGCCGACGCCACCGAACATGCTCGGCGCAACCTCGTGAGCTGGGTCGATGGCCCGTGCCGAATGCAGGCCCAGCTCGGCCGACAGTGGAACGGTGCCCACGTTCTTCACCACCACCTGCATCCCCAGCTCGTAGCCGTCTTTCTGCCAGGTGAACGTCTTCTCGATTTCCCACGGGCCTTCCGCCGTGCGGAAGACGATGTGGCCGTCGCGCTCTTCGACGACTTCATAGCGGCTGGTGCCCTTCACCGGCGACGCGCCATTGATGCTGACCGCGAAAGGAAGCGGGTGGCCGTCGACGGGCTTCGCCAGGTCCATCTGAGGGGGAGTCTCGGCCGCTCCGCCGAAGAGCTTCTTGTAGCCCTCAGAGAGGCTCACTTCCTGCTGCTCGCGTTCCTTCTTTCCCTGCAGCACCGCGTGGGTGAGCCCTGCGCCTTCGGTGGAGAACGTGTAGAGCGCCGAGGTGCGCGCGAACTTGAGCTCGCGCATCGGCAGCCCGGCCCGCGCGCCGCCGGCGTCACGGCCCCCAGTGTCCGGGGGAAGCAGGGCGGCAATCGTCGAACCGCCATTGGCCGCCTCAGCCGCCGCGACAGTCGTGCCCGCGTCGGCGGTCAGAGCCAACAGCTCGGCGGCTTCGCGTTCTTTCGCGGCCTGCGGTTCCCACACCAGCTTCGAGTAGACGAGGGTGAGGCCCAACGAGAGGCCGACAGCGAGCAAGAGGCGCTTCTGGTTATCCATGGGGAGTCCTTACCGAGCCCAGTGCTTCGCGCGGCGGCGGGACGGGGTCGAGCCCGCCGGGATGAAACGGGTGGCAGCGCAACAGCCGACGCGCCGCAAGCCAACCGCCGCGAAACGGACCATGCGTGGTGAGCGCGTCGAGCGCGTACTTCGAGCACGACGGATGAAAACGGCAGGCCGGGGGCAGCACCGGGGAAAGGAAGCGACGGTAGAAGCGAATCGGCAGGAGCAGCGCCTGAAGAAAGACCAGCTCGGCGAGGGCAAGCGCCCGCTTCACGAAAAGCGCCTCACCAATTCGCCCGTCACACGCTCGAAGGCGCGCGTCATCGCAGCGAAGTCCGCCTGAGCGGCGGAATTTCTGGCAATCACCACGAGGTCTATTCCTTTCGGCATCAGCGGCTGCCGCTTGCGGTACAGCTCCCGGAGGCGGCGGCGAATCTTGTTCCGCACCACCGAGTTTCCGACCTTGTTCGAAACCGTCAGCCCCAGTCGGGTCTTCCCGGTCGCGTTGGGCAGCACCAGGGCCAACAAACAGTCGGCCGAGATCTTCTGCCCTTTCTCCTGCACCCGCAGAAACTCGGCTCGGCGCCGAAGCCGGGCTTCCTTCGTGAAGCGCTCGGCAGCGACGACCACTACTTCTGGTACGCCTTCACCACCAGACGCTTGCGGCCTTTCGCCATCCGCTTCTTGAGGACGCCGCGGCCGGCCTTGGTGGAGTTGCGCTTCCGAAACCCGTGCGCGCGGTTCCGTTTAACTTTCGAGGGCTGGTAAGTGGGCTTGCGCTTCACGGATGAATTCCTTTGGAGGCTGACTGCAGAGGCAGCGGCCCTTAGCGGATGAAGCGCCCAGTTTCAACGACGCCCTCACCCTTTTTTCCGTCACCCATTGTCTTGTGGAAATCCCCCCACCCGGGCTGTGGATAAGCCTGTGGAGAATGTTGAGAAGTGTGGCGACCAAGGCCCTCGGCTGTGGGAAATCGTGGATCAGAACCTCGGCAGCGCGGCTTTTCGCGTTTACGTACTTCCAGCAAACCTCTCATTGGGTCAAAACCCGAAAGCAAGCTGACTTTCCGGCTCTGGATCTCCACACCCGCGCAGGGGAGCAAAAGCGCTTTTGAGTTACGCGGAGTTGACCAAAGTACTTGATCCGTCTTCTGCGCCGCAGGTATTGATGCCGCCCTTTTAGAGCTTCCCTGCCGCGGGGTTTGAAACCAGACTGTGCGCATCCCGATTTTGAGGCCGGCATGAGTTCAACCCCCCAGAATCTATGGGACAATTTACTCGAGACCCTGCGCGGCGAAGGGCACGCCTATGCGGCCTCTCAGCTCCGGGAATTGACGGCGCTCGAGTTTCAAAATGGTGAGCTGGTGTTGGGCGTCGGCGATCGCTTCTTCCGCGATTGGGTCGACGACCATTACTGCCAGATGATCAAGGAAACGCTGCTGCGGTTGACGGGGGTCACCCCGACGGTGCGCTACGAAATCATCGAGCGGGCGCGCAGCATCACGCCCAATGCACCCACACCGGCAGTCAACCAGGTTCGCCAGCCGGCCCGCCTCAACGAGCGGTTCACCTTCGAAACCTACGTCGTCGCCGACTCGAACCAGCTGCCAGCGGCCGCGGCAATGGCCGTCTCGGACGCCCCGGGCAAGAACTACAACCCGCTGTTCATCTACGGCGGCACGGGCCTCGGCAAGACGCACCTGCTCCACGCGGTGGGCAACCGCATCCTCCAGAAGGACCCCAAGACCCGCATCGTCTACCTCTCGAGCGAAGAGTTCACGAACCAGTTCATCGAGAGCGTCCGCGATCACCGCATGACCGAGTTCCGCAAGAAGTTCCGGGACGAGTGCGACGTGCTGCTGATCGACGACATCCAGTTCCTGGGGAAGAAGCAGGAAACGCAGAACGAGTTCTTCTACACGTTCAACTCGCTGCACCAGATGTCGAAGGCCATCGTCCTCACCTCCGACATGGTGCCGGCCAACATTCCAGGCCTCGAAGAACGCCTGCGCAGCCGCTTCACGATGGGCCTCATCACCGACGTTCAAGAGCCGAACTTCGAGATGCGGGTCGCGATTCTGAAGAAGAAGGCCGCCTCTGACGGCTTCGACCTGCCCGACAACGTGGCCCACTTCATCGCCCGCCACGTCGTGCGCAACGTGCGAGAGCTCGAAGGCGCGCTGATCAAGATTTCGGCGGTGCACTCGCTGACGGGCCAGGCGATTACAGAAGAGTTCGCAGGCCAGGTCCTCAAGGACATCCTTCCGGCCCAGAAGAACCTCGACGCCGACGCGATTCAGGGCGAGGTGGCGCGCTTCTTCAAGGTGCCGCTGGCCGAGCTCAAGGGCGAGCGCCGCACCAAGAACATCGCTTTCGCGCGGCAGGTGGCGATGTACCTGCTTCGCACCCTCACCCACGCGTCCTTTCCGTCGATCGGCAACAGCTTCAACAAGGACCATTCGACGGTGATGTCGTCGGTACGGAAAATCGAGGCCCAGCGCGAGGTCGACGAGCAGCTGCGCCACCAGCTGTCCGAGCTCACCGCTCGCCTCGGCGTCGTTTAGTCCGCTGGAACCGTGATTCCTTGCAGAGCTCCGCGAGGAGTTTTGGGCAGGATCAAGGCGCGGCGCCGCAGGAATACCGAGTCATATTGCGAGGTGCCGCAACGATGAGCCCGGCCAAAAGAACCGCGGAGATTTGTAGGGAATCACGGTTCCAGGGGACTGGTTCGACAGCCCAGAAGTTCTTCATGCCTCGGCAGTCGAAGCGCCCTGGTGACGAGCGCGCGATCGAAGCGCACCTCTCGGTGCGTCGCAGCGGAGCGCAACGAAGTCAGCGGGGATGAATCGGCGGCCCAAGGCCGTAGCAGCGCTTTTCTGAAAACCGCCTTACTTCATTGGCGGAATTTCGTTCAGCTCGAGCTTGAAGACGGCGTTCTGGCCGGGCTTCACCTGCACCGAGAGTCCACGCTTCACCTTGTCGTCGCCGACCACGGTGAGCAAGTGGGTGCCGATGGGCAGCGAGAGTCCGAACAGTGGCGACGTGCCCAGCACCGTGCGCCCGCGCGAGATGGTGGCGGGGGGGAAGATGGCCAGCGTCACCGTGCCCGTCTTTCCGCTGGGGCTCGTCCTCGGCACGGCATCCTTCCCATCGCCCGGGGTCACCTTCGGAGGGACGTTGTTTCCCTGCTGAATCGGGCGCGGAACGTCGGGCTCAGCTTCCGTACTGGGGCCTCCACCAAACCCGGGCGGCGGCTTGATTGGCGTCGCATCGCCCAGCTTCGCCCCGTTGCTTAGCTCGACGACGCCGTCGATGGGAGCAGCCTCGGCGTTGAGCAGGTACTTGTAGATGAGGAACCCGCCCGCCAGCGTCAGCACCGCAATCACCGCCAGCGCGATGTTCCCACTGGTGTGGCTCTCGTCATCCGCGAGAAGCACGTTTCCTTCTGGATTCGTCTTCGGCGCGCGGGCCGCCGCCTTCGGGGCCGGTGCGTTGGCGCCTTCGGGCCCGATAAGCATGGCAATCGCCACCGCCTGCTCGGCCACCTTCGCCTCGAGCTCGTCGTGCGTCGGCCGGCGCTTCGGCGGCACGTGCGTCGCCCGCTTCCGCTTCTCTTTTTCCTTCTGCACCGCGGGCGCCGGGAAGCTGAGGCCCGCGTCCTCGCGGAGCAGGCTGACAGCGTTGGCCACCGCCGACTTCTCCATCTCTCCACCGGCCGACTCGAGCAGCGCCTGCGTCGCGGCGACCTTCTCTTCGAACATCTCGGCCATGAAGGTGGCGCGTTGATCCTGATCAAACAGCAGGTCGGGGCAGGCCAGCTGCATCGCCCTCGCGAAGTCCTTCGCCGTGGGAAACCGATCAGACCTTTCGCGCGCCAGGGAACGCAGCGTGATGTCCGACAACGACTGTGGAATCACCGAGACGATGTCGATGGGGTGCGGAATGGGCGCCGAAAGAATCTGCTTCATCTCGTCGATTTCCGTCTCGCCCGAGAAGAGCCTTCGGCCGGTAATCATCTCCCACAGCACCACGCCCAGCGAGAACACGTCGCTGCGCCCATCGAGCAGCTCGCCGCGCACCTGCTCGGGCGACATGTACCCGGTGGTGCCCTTCACCGTGCCGACGTTGGTGCGGCCCAGGCTTCCGCGCGCCTTGGCGATGCCGAAGTCGAGCAGCTTCACCACGCCCGAGTACGTCAGCATCACGTTCTTCTGCGCGACGTCGCGGTGGATGACGGGAAACGACTTGCCGGCAGGATCCGTGAACGTGTGCGCGTAGTGCAGCGCCATCGCGACGTCATGCACCACCGAGGCAGACAGCCCAATCGGCAGCACCGCGCGCTTCTTCGCGCACGCGCTCGTCACCTGGTTGAGGTTCTGGCCGGCGATGAACTCCATCGCGAGAAAGAGGCCTTCGCCGTCTTCGCCGAGGTCGAACACCTGCCCGATGTTCTGGTGGTTGAACGCCGCGGTAATCCGCGCCTCGTCGAGGAACATCTTCAAGAACTGCTCGTTGTCCTTCGCATCCGGAAGAATGCGTTTGACGACGACGTACTTGCGAAAGCCGCCCGGGCCGGCGGTGTAGCCAAGGAAGAGCTCTGCCATCCCGCCCGAAGTGAGCTGGGTGAGGATCTCGTATTTTCCGATCTTCATCCCCCGATAGAGCTCTTCCCCCATCGGCACACCGGCGATCGCCCGCGCCATAAGGTGGCGCAGCGTAGCCCCAACGCCTGTGAATTGACTGTGGGAAGATTCCTAAGCTTCCCCCACGTGATGTGGGAACCCGACGCACGATGGGCGGGGGTGTGTGCGGCCGTGGAGTACCGAGGCGATTGTCCACACCAGCCCAGCGGCCAACCATTTGTGACTCGGCCGGTTTTCGGGTTCCCCACAACTTCTCGGACACTGCTTCTACGACTATTAAATATGACTCTTACACTCCAGTAGCCGACAGCAGAGTGACGCCACAGATGGGCGTCACGGAATTCAGTGACGCCCTTCGCTGTCGTCGCAGGGAACAAACAGCAGCACGCTTCTGGCAACGGGTGGTGGACCTACACGAAAGGGTGACAGGATTTCGGCGGGCAGCGGGGAGAGGCGAATGCGCGGTTGGGCTCTTTGCGCAGTGGTGGTGCTCGCTGGCTGCCGCCAGCAGGAGCTTGGCAGCTCAATCGGAGCCCTGCGTGTGGCTCCGGCGCAGCTGAACTTCGGCGCCGTCTACACCGGCCGCGAATCCAGGGTCGCCACCTTCAAGCTCGTAAACGACGGCCGCGCGCGCCAGGCGTTGAAGTGGCAGGCGCCCGACGCTCCGTTTCACGTCAGCCTGCTGCCTACCGAAGCCGTGCCGGGAGAAGTCGAGGTGGTGGTCAGCTTCGTCCCCGAGCTGGACGGCAAATTTCAAGGCGAGCTGCAGGTCGGAGCGGTTGATCAGGACCCGCTGCTCGTCGTCACCCTGCTCGGCGAGGGGCTGCCCGTTCCCGCTTGCCCCGTCAGCCAGGAATGCACCGAGTCGGTGTTCGACCTCGTGACGAAGAAGTGCGTCGACGGGCCGTCGGCCGATGGCACCAGCTGCGCCGGCAACGCGTGCCTCACCAGCCCGACCTGCCAGAATGGTCGCTGCATTGGCGTCGAGGTCGACTGCAACGACAGCAACCTCTGCACGGTCGACACCTGCAACGCCGTCATCGGCTGCGAGCACCTGCCCGCTCCACCATGCCCGGGCGATGGGAAGTGCCAGGTCGGCGTCTGCAGCCCGGCCACCGGCTGCGGCATGGAAGACGCCGTCGACGGCACGGCCTGCGGCGCCACCCAGACCTGCGAAGCGGCTGACGTCTGCATCGCGGGCGCATGCGTGCTGCGTGACCCTCCGGATGGGTATGTCTGTGCCGAGGCGTCTCCCTGCCAGCCAGAAGGCCTCTGCAAGGCCGACAAGTGCATCCGGCCAGCTGCCACGGTGCTCAGCCCCGACTGGTTCTTCGATTCGTCCGAGGCCGACGCAGGCTCAGGGGTGGCCCCGCAGCTGCACGACATGATGCTCGAGCCGACCGGCGCGCTCTCGTTGTCGGGCTTCTTTCACGTGAAGCCGAAGCTTCGCGTCAACACCCCCGCCGCGACCGAAGGCAAAGCGGGCAGTGCGCGCCGCTGCATGCTGTGGAATGAGAGAATGGTCTGTGCCGACTACCCGTCGCAGGTGAACGGCAAGGTCGCGATGATTGACATCGCCACGGGCGAAACGAAGTGGACCTTCGATTTGCACTCGGCGCGGCCCGACTTCCTCGCGCTCACCTCCTCGCTGTTCATGGCGCGCATGGCGGTGCAGGGAAGCGATCGACTGGCGGCGCTCTTCGAGGCATACCCGCGTGCCTCGGGCCAGGGCACCGAGTGCCGCCTGTATTTTCTGGTCGTCCTCGACGCGAGCGGCAAGCTCGTCACCGCCCAGCAGCTCACCGACCCCGTGCTCTCGCAGTGCAACCACCCGCACCCGTACGGCTTCGGAGCCGACGCGCTGGGTGACCTCTTCGTCAGCTTCTCGCCCACCATCAGCAGCCCGGCTCCGCTCGTGCCGGGCACGCCGACCGTCGCGATGAGCTTTACGCGCGATGGCATCTTCCGGTGGAAGTTCACCGATTCGACGCTGGTGGGCGGCGAGCTCGCCGTCGCGCAAGGGTTGCTCTACCCGGAGAACGGCTCCACCGCGGTGCTGACCGCGAACGGGCAGCCCGCCTTTACCCTGGTCGAGCCGTTCGGCCGGGCGGTGGTGTCGAAGACGCGCACCATCGTGGCTCCCGTCGTCGGAGGGTCGCAGCTGCGCGGCTACGAGTCCGGCACCAACAGCCCGCGGTGGCAGCACCTGCTCGAGCCGGGCCAGAGCTTCGGCAGCGACCAGCTTCGCCTTGCCACCTGGAGCACGCGCCGCGGCCCGACCACTGTCGCGCTCACCTTCACCAACAAGGCCGGCAAGACCCAGCTGCATGGCATCGTCGCGCGTGATGGCAGAGAGGCCTTTACGTGTGACGTCGCGATGGGCGTCACCCGCACGGAGCCGCTGATGTTCGAGGTCGCCAACGGAAAGCTCGCGGTGATGGACGGCACGGATGCGTGCGGCAAGTGCGACCCGCCGTTCGCGGGAAGCAGCGCCGCCTTCCGGACCATCGTCACTCCGCTGCTGTCGACGCCGTTCTCCGAGCCGTGGGTAGGCACGTTCGGCGGCGCAGGGCATGACCACCGCGAAGAGTCGGGCAACGACCCGGCCGTCTCGCAGTAGTCGGCTAAGCCAAAAGTCCTACAGGTCTTCGAGGTCGAACCGGGCCGCGCCGCCGGCTTCCTTCACCTCGACGGTGACGGTCTTCGGCGGCCCCTCGGCGGGCACCAGCTTCAGCGTCTGCTTTCCGACCGGCAGGGTGGCCTTCAGCGGCGTGCTGCCGAGGTCCTTCCCGGCGAAGAACACCCGCACGGGCGGCTCGACCACCAGCGAGACGCTGCCCAATAGCTCGGGCTCTTCGTCTTCTTTTACCGCCTCGGCCTTCCGGCCAACCCGCCTCGGCTCGGGCTTCTTCACCGCCTTCGGTTCCGCCTTCTTCACCGTCACCACCGGCACGGGCGCTGGCTCAGCAGGCTTCGGCGCCTCGACCACCGGCTTCACCTCGGGAACAGGCGAAGGCTTTGCCTCGACCGGCAGGGGCTTTGGTGCCTCGGCGGGGCGCGCCTTCACCTTCACCTCGGGCACGGACTTCGGCTCGACGGGCGCAGGCGGGAGGCTGCCAATCGGCTTGCCGGGCTGCGGCCCCAGCGGCATCGCGTTGAACGGCGGCAACTTGAGCACGAACAGCGTCAGGGCCAGCGCGACGACCGCCATCACCACCCCGACCCCGACAAACTTGCCGATGCCCTGACGGCGCGTCGGCGGCACCCTGGTGTTGGTCGGCGAATCGCGGCCTTCATCGATGAAGTCGCTCTCTTCGCGCGACGCATCGTCTTCCTCGTCCGCGCTCGTGTCGAAGGGGCGGCCGATCGACGTCTTCATCGGGCCGTCGGGCTCGTCGAGGAGGTCGGCGAACGGGTCGAGCAACACCGCGGGGTTCGTGTTTGCGCTGCTGGTGTTCGTGTCGCTCGAGCGCGTGCGCGAATCAACGACGGCCGCGAGGATGACGTTCGAGTGCCGCACCGAAGGGGGCGGCTCAGTGATGGGGCTGTGCATCGGCACCGCGTCCGTCAGCGCGTCGACCCGGGCGCGATTGGCTCGCAGCTGGGCCGCCATCGCCGCTGGCAGCGAGGTCGCGGGAATCGTCTTCTCGCCGTCATCGTCGTCGTCGAAGTCGTCGCCTCCCGAACCCTCTGGGTCGAAGTTCATCTCGGTGACTTCGCGCACCGGCGGCGCCAGCGATTGCACCGGCGCCCGCGTCACCCGCACGTCGACCCCCACTGGATCCGTCGACAGCTGCGGCTTCTCACCCGACGGGCGCGGCGCCACCCCCGGCGGACGCGGCGGCCTCCCCACCGGAATCGGAGTCGTGACGGCCGTCACCCGCCGCGGCGACGAAATCGCCGGCATCACAGGCGGCACCGGACTTGCGGGTGTCGGCGGCGTCAGCGGCCGGGTGGGAGGAACCGGGGGCACGGACTGCAGGCGGCTGGCTCCGACGGCGGCGAGCAGGCTGTCGATTTTCAGCTCGCCCGTGAGGTCCTGCCCGCCCTGCGCGTTCTCGACCACGTCGCGCGTCTGCTGCCGGCGCTCGTTGTAGAAGCGCTGCACCAGCTCGCCTGACTGTTCCGCGTGCCACAGCGCGCCTGGGCACGCCTTCTCGATGGCGCGCGCGAACTCCAGCGCCGTGCCGAACCGCTGCTCGCGGTCGCGCGCCAGCGCCTTCAACGTCACCGCGTCGAGCGCGGGCGTCACGTCGGGGCTCAACCGCGATGGCGGCTGCACGTCCTCTCGAAGCGCCGCGAGCATTCCGTCTTCCGCGCTCTTGCCGTGGAAGAGCCGCATGCCGGTGAGGCACTCGTGGAGCACGACGCCGAGGGCAAAGATGTCGCTGCGTGGATCCAGCGGCTCGCCGCGAATCTGCTCGGGCGACATGTACCCGCTGGTGCCCTTCACCATCCCAATCGACGTCATCCCGCCGCGGCCGCCCAGCGCCTTGGCGATGCCGAAGTCGAGCAGCTTCGTGGTGCCGTCGTAGGACACCATGATGTTCTTCTCGGCCACGTCGCGGTGAATCACCACCTGCTTGCGCCCGCGGGGGTCGATGAACGTGTGCGCGTAGTGAAGGGCGAGCGCCGTGTCGCGCACCGAGGCCAGGGTGAAGCCCAGCGGAATCGGTTCCTTCGCCTGGCGGCAGGCGCGCGCCATCTCGACCAGCGTCGCGCCCTGCACGAACTCCATCGCGAGGAACAGCGTCCCGTCGTCGGTGTCGAGGTCGAACACCTGGGCGATGTTCGGGTGGTTGAAGGCCGCAGTCGTGCGCGCCTCTTCGAGGAACATCTTGACGAACTCTTCCTCGCCGCGAATGTCGGGAAGAATCGACTTGAGGACGACAATTTTGCGGAAGCCCGCCAGCCCGCGCTGGGTCGCGAGAAAAATCTCGCTCATGCCGCCCGTCGATAATCGACAGAGCAGCTCGTACTTTCCCATCGTCCGCCGATCGAACTCGGACGTGGGTTTGACGAATGGCTGAATCGACACGGTAGGTATTGGAGTTTACACCTCTGCGGGCCGGGTGCCGCTTTCCACTGCGACTGTTTACAGGGCGGGTGTCGGACCGTGTCGGGGGATGAGTGTGACCAGAACGCCACCGAGGCACAGCAGCGCACCTGCGAAGGTGACCAGGTCTGGCCAAGCGTCGAGCAGCGCAATCGACAGCACCCACGTCACTACCGGGGTCAGCTGCGTCATCACGCTGCCGCGCGACGCGCTGGTGAAGCCCATGCCGTAGCTGAAGAGCAGCTGCGCCGCGAAGGACAAGACGCCAATGCCCAGCACGCGCACCAGCGTCATCCCCTCGAGGGCGACCCAGCCGACGCTCGCGACCGGCGCCGCGAGCACAAACCCCACGAAGCAGAACGCGAAGAAGACCGTCGTCGCGTCGGTGTCCCTTCGCAGCGCGTGCACGCCTGTCATCGACGCGCCTCCGAAGATTCCCGAGGCGAGGCCGGCCAGCGCTCCCAGGCCCGGGTGCAGTGGATGCTCGAAGGCGCCAGTGCCCGCCGTCACCAGCACCGCGCCCAGCGTCGACAGGCCGAGGCCCAGGTAGAGCCAGCGGCCCGGGCGTTCTCTCAAAATCACTCCCGCGAAGACTGCCGCGTACACCGGCGAGAGGTAGTTGAGCATCGTCGCCGGGCCGGCGCCGAGGTTCGAAATCGCAAAGAAGTAGCAGAGCACGGCGAGGCCGCCGAAGAAGCCGCGCATCAGCAGCAGCGGCCAGCGCCTGAGATTGGGCGTGCGCCGCGCCAGGATGAAGACCGCCCCCGCTCCCAGGATGCCGATGAAGAAGCGCGCCGCGACAATCTGCGACGACGGCACGACGGGCGTCAGCGTCCGCGTGAGCACCGCCATCATCGCGAAGGGTAGGGAAGAGAGGGCGATGATGCCGACGCCAGACTTCTTCACTGACTGAGCGCGGCCCGAAAGGCGCGGGCCCTTTCCATCGCTCGCTCGGGCGCATCGGCCCGCACCACGAAGTGCCCCATCTTCCGGTTCGGCCGCGCCTGGTGCTTGCCGTAGAGGAAGACGTCGACCACGTCGGGGAAACGTTCCCACGCCGAAAGGTCCAGCGCTCCACCCGTGCGCCCCTGCGCCAGCCACACCTCGCCGAGCAGGTTGCCCATGCACCACGCGCCCGGGTGCAGCCTGGGCGGTGTCAGCGGCACCCCTGCGAGAATGCGGGCCAGCGCGTCGAACTGGCTCAGCGTGCACGCCTGCCGCGTCACGTGCCCCGAGTTGTGCGTTCGCGGGGCGAGCTCGTTGACGTACAGCTGGCGGGCGCCCGCGCGGCCGGTGCCGACGAAGAACTCCACCGTCAGCAGGCCCTCGACCTTCAACGCCCGCGCGACCTCGAGCGCAATCGCCCGCGCTTCTTCTTCCAGCGTCGTCGGCACCCGCGCCGGCACGACGGTGAGGTCGAGGATGTGGTGGGTGTGAAGGTTCTCGAACACCGGGAAGCAGAGCTCGGCGCCGCGCCCATCGCGCGCGACGATGCACGACAGCTCGGTGTGGAGCGTCAGCCGTTCTTCCAGCACCCAGCCGCCCTTCGCTTCGGTGGGCAGTTGCTTCAAGTCGGCGTCGGTCTCGAGCCGGAACTGCCCCTTACCGTCGTAGCCACCCAGGCTGGATTTCGCGATGCACGGAAAACCGAAGGCGCGCGCGGCCGCGACGAGGTCTTCACCCGCTGCGACCGCCTCGTGCTTCACGTGCGGAAAACCGTGGCGCGCGAGAAACGCTTTTTCCTCGCCGCGGTTCTGGCTGATTCGCAGAACCTCGAGCGAGGGAACCAGCTTCTGCGCGTGGGGCAGCAGCGGCGCGAAGGGGATGTTCTCGGAATCGAAGGTGACGACGTCGCAGCGGCCGAACAGCGTCTTCAGCGCCTCGGGGTCGTCGTAACCCGCGGTCTGGACGTGGGGCAGGCGGGCGAGCGCGGGGGACTCCGCGTCGGGGTCGAGCACCAGCGGCTCGCAGCTCAAGTGCAGCAACGATTCGCCCAGCATCGCGCCGAGCTGCCCGCCCCCGAGGATGCCGACCGTGCGCGCCTTCACCGCCCAGGCTTGCCGCGGCGCCGACGGGGAGCGACCGCTGCAGGCGTCGCGCGCGGCCGCGGAATCGGAGCGGTCGCGTTCGGCAGCGGAGGCGTTGTCTCCGGCTGCAGGTCAGCCGTCGACCGCAGCGCCTTCTGAGCGTTCGCGCTGCGGTACGCCTCGAGCTTCCGCGTGAGCTCCACGCTTCCGACCGCGAGCATCCGAACCACGAAGAGCGCAGCGTTGGTCGCCCCGGCGGAGCCGATGGCGAAGGTGGCGGTAGGGACGCCGGCCGGCATCTGGACGATGGAAAGGAGGCTGTCGACGCCGTTGAGCGCGCGGCTCTGCACCGGCACGCCCAGCACCGGCAGGTGGGTGAGCGAGGCGACCATGCCGGGCAGGTGGGCCGCTCCGCCGGCGCCGGCGATGATGGCCTTCAGGCCACGGCCCTGGGCCCCCTTCGCGTAGGCGACCATCTCTTCGGGTGTGCGGTGCGCCGAGACGACGCGGACCTCTGCGGTGATGCCGAAGGACTCCAGCGTCTGCGAGGCGTGCCGCAGCGTTTCCCAGTCGGAGCTGCTGCCCATGATGACGCCGACGGTGACGGTCATAAGAGTGCGCGAACTTGCCACGAAACGGCTAGGTTGCCGCGATTTCCAACCCAAAGGGTGCGCCGACGATGTGGTGGGGCAGGCTGTCGCTACGCATTCAAACCGCGATCGCCGTGTTGCTTCCGTGCGTCGCCGTCGCCGTCTTCACCTCCTGGTATTTTCCCCAGCGGTTGAACGAGCAGGCCGGCTTCGCGCTCGAACGCCAGGCACGCAGCATCGGGCTCCTCGCGGTCGCCAACGCGGCGCCGACGATGCGCCTCATCCACGACAAGCTCGCCACCAATGACGAGCTCGACGCGGTGTTCGCTGGCGTTCGCGCCGGCGGAAACATCGAGCACACCGGCGCGCTCGAGGTCTCGGCTGACACGGTGGTGCTCGAGGGCGGCAAGCGGTTCGTGGTGGTGAAGGCCGACGGCGACAAGGCTCAGGTGCGCGGCGACTTGCCACCCGGCAAGTACGAAGTCGCCGATGCGGGGCACTGCGAAATCGAGCGCGGGGTGGTGCTGACGGTGCGCTGCGCGGCGAAGGACCAGGACTACGAGGCGTTGATTGTCACCCAGATGTCGCTGCGAGAGCTCAACGCGTCCGAGCGCCGCAACCAGACGGTGGGCATCTGGGTCCTCCTCGCGACGGTGCTCGGAGGCCTGGGGCTGGCGCTGCTGATTTCCGGCGCGCTGGCCGGCCCCATCGGCGTCGTGACCCGGGTCGCGCGCACGGTGGCCAGCGGCGATGTCAGTGGGGAAGCGCTGAACGTGCAGGGCAGCGGCGAAGTGCGGAGCATGGCGGACTCGGTGAACGAGATGCTCTCGAGCCTGAAGGTGCTCGTGAAGCAGATGGTGTCGTTGACCGAACGACTGGGTGGCGCCGCGCAGGGCCTCATCGCTGCGTCGTCCGACCAGGAGCACGTGACGAGCCAGCAGTCGGCCTACGCGCAGCAGATTGCGGCGACGTTCGAAGAGCTCTCGCGCACGGCCGAGATGATTCAGGCCAGCACCGCGACGGTAGAACAGGCCGCCGTGCGCACCAGCGGGGCGGTGGACGAAGCGCGCGCCGTCGTGAACGAGATGGTGGGCGGCATCACCGAGATTCGGCGCGAGTCGAAGGAAGTGGCCGAGGCCATCAGCAAGCTGAACCAGGACCTTCAGCAGGTCTCGCGCATCGCGCAGGTCATCAAGCAGGTGGCCGATCGGTCTGACCTGCTCGCGTTGAATGCGGCGCTCGAAGGCACGAAGGCGGGCGAAGTCGGGCGTGGCTTCTCGCTGGTCGCGGCCGAGATGCGGAAGCTCGCCGAGAACGTGGCGGTGTCGGCGCGCGACATCGGCCGGCTCGTCGAAAGTGTTCAGGCGTCAGGCGACCAGGCGGTGAACAAGGCGCGCGAAGGCGTGGGCGCGAGTGACCGCGGCGTGGCGGTGGCCGAGAAGGCGTCGGCGGTGTTCCAGCAGATTGTCGAGCTCTCGCGCGGCACGAAGGAAGCGGCGCAGCAGATTGCGATTGCGACCCGGCAGCAGAAGCAGAGCTCCGAGCAGGCCGTGCAGGGCGCGCGCAATGTCGCCGACCTGGTGAAGCAGGGCGTCGATGCGACCACCCGCAGCACCCGCATCGCGCATGACTTGAAGGCGTCCGTCGCCGCGCTGTCGGAAGTCACCCAGCGCTTCAAGGTCGACCGGAACTGAGCCATTCCTCACACGAGGACTTGGGCACGCCTCACCTGCGCTTGCTCGGCGAGCGCCTGCTGACGGAGGCGCGGCAGGAGGCGAAGGAGACGTTGAGCCACCGGGAGCTTCCGTTCGGCAGCAATCTCGAAAAGGCGAAGGGCACGCCTGCGGTCCTCAACGGCTCCGGCTCCGCGCCAGTAGAGCTTGCCGAGCCAGGAGTGGGCGCCGGTGTGCTGGGCTTCGACGGCCCGTTGGAGCCACTTGAGAGCTTCTTCGAACTCCTCGTGTTCGAACGCCATCGCCCCCAAACTGAACATCGCCTTCGAGTCCCCGTGACGCGCTGCCTGCCGATACCAACGACGGCTCTCGGCGTCGTCTTTGGCCACGCCGACTCCCAGGTTGTAAAACCACCCCATTGCGAGCACAGCGTCCTGCTCGCCAAGCTGCGCCGCCTCGGCGTTCAGCTTGAACGCCATTTCTTCGTCGCGCGAGACGCCGTCGCCTTCGAGAAATTCGAGCGAGCGATTGTAGAGCGAGACCGCCGGGTCAGCAGTGGAGGAAGCGGAGTATCGGGCAGCCGCCGTTCGTCCGCGGCCCTGACGCGCAACCGAGGTCGGCTTTCTGCGGCTTCGCGTGCCCATCGGCTTCCGAGGTTAACGCAGGCGCGAAGAATTGGTCGTCGATCGGCGGCGGTCATGTCTGCAGCAAGCAGCATCTTTCAGTACGAGGTGCTCTCGCCCATGAAGACCACTTCTTTTTTCAGGTCTGGATGCGCTTTGAGCGCCGGCGCCGCGGTCGGCATCGGGCAGGGCGGTGGGTCTCTTCGAAACAGCTCGGAGACCTTGCTGGCCGGCCCCGCGAGTGCCGCAAGCGGCGTCCCCTCGCTGAAGAACCCAGCGACCGCGCCGAAGAGCAGGGCTCCGACGGTGGCGAGCCCGGCGGCGGTGCGCTGTCGCAGCCGCTTGAGCCCCGCTGGGCAGTCCTTCGTGAGCACCGTGCCGTCGGCGCGCGTGTAGAAGCGCCAGCACACCTTGCCCTCGGTGCGGATGAAGAGCTCGCGAATCTCCTGGGTCGTCAGCTCGCCCAGCGAATAGACGTTCTTCTGACAGCCGCCGCAGAAGCGCACCTGATGGTCGCCCTTCATCTCTTCCCACTTCGCTTTGCAGGGAGCTGCGACCGAGATGACACCGTCGAAGGCTGGGATGGTCATCGGTGGATCAAGCCCGCTGGGCCGCGCCGCCGCATCGGGCGGATGTCCGATGCTTCGTCACGCGAGCGTGGTTTCGAGCAGCTCGACCAGGGCCTGCGTCCGGCCGTGGAGCGCCGCCGGCAGACGGCCGCTCGAATCCAGCTGTTGCTCGAGCCCGCCGATGGCCTGAAGTCCCAGCGCGGCTTCCGCTCCGCCCAGCGAAGTCAGCAGCGAACGCAGACTCGCGAGCGTCGAGGCGTCGTCATGCACCTCGACGAACTCAATCGCTCCCTCGGGCCGTGCGCAGGTCTCGCGCACCAGGCGCTCGAGCCACTTCGCCGTCGCCGCCATCTTCACGTAGTCGAGGCGGTCGGGCGTGTCGGTGGGCTGGTGGTAGTGCTCCCAGCGGCCGCAGGTGAGGAACAAGAAGGGAACCTGCCGGTGCCAGAAGGCCCAGTGGTCGGACAGCGGAGGAATGACGTCGGCGTCGGCGCGGCGCACCACAACTCCTGCCTCCACCACCGAATCGACCACCTTCGACGTGCCCGCGCTGCGTTCGGCCCCCAACGCGAACAGCGAATTCCGCACCTCGGCTGGCGCGCCGGGTGGCCCGACTGCGTGCCCGACGAGGTCCATGCACACCATCAAGTCGATTTGCAGCAGCGGCACCGTCGGGTGCTCGACGAAGTACGCCGAGCCCATGCCCGCAGTATGGAAGTGAGGCGGCTCTTCTCCGTCGAAAGCGGCGAGCAACACGCTGCGCCCCTTCGGCGGCTTGGCGGCCAGCGCGCGGCCCACCTCGATGAGAATCGCCACCGCCGCCGCGTTGTCGTCGGCACCGAAGAAAGTCGAGCCGCCATGCTTCCCCAGGTGGTCGTAGTGCGCGCCGACCAGCACCCACCGCGCGCCGTCCCCCTTCACCTCGGCGAGCACATTCGCGCCGCCACAGCCGGGCACGGGCTGCTCGACGGGGGCGCATCCAGCGCCATTGAAACCGTCGAGCACCACCGCGCGAGCCGCCTTTCCTCCCGCGGTGCCAGGGGCGCGGCCGGCGCACGTCTCAGAGCACAGCGCCGTCACCGTTAGCTTCAAGTTGCGAACAAGCGTGTCCATGAGACCTCTTCGCGGCTATAGTGAAAACCAATGGCCTGGCTCAATTACCATCATTTGCTCTATTTCTGGACTGTGGCCCGCGCGGGCACAATCGCTGCCGCGAGCAAAGAGCTGCACCTGTCGCAGCCCACCATCTCGACCCAGCTGAAGACGCTGGAAGAGTCGCTGGGCCAGAAGCTCTTTCAGCGCCAGGGCCGGAAGCTGGTGCTCACCGACGTCGGCCAGACGACCTTTCGCTATGCCGACGAAATCTTCCGCCTTGGCAAAGAGCTGCAGAAGGCGCTCGAGACAGGAGGCACGCCGGGCACGGGCCTGCGGTTCGCGGTGGGCGTGGCAGACGTGATTCCGAAGCTGGTCGCGCAGCGGTTGCTCGAGCCGGCGTTCGACGCGGTGCCGCTGCTGCAGCTGGAGTGTCACGAAGGCCCGCTGCCCCAGCTGCTGGGTGAGCTCGCCCTTCACGAGCTCGACGTGGTGCTGTCGGACTCCCCGGCGCCGGCGGACATCAAGGTGAAGGCGTTCAGCCACGCGCTCGGCGAGAGCGGCACCACCTTCTTCGCCCGCACTGGCCAGGCCGCTTCGCTGCGCCGCGGCTTCCCGAAGAGCCTCGATGGCACTCCGATGCTGCTGCCGTCGCGGTCGACCACCGTGCGCCGCCAGCTCGAAATCTGGCTCGACACGCTGGGGGTGCGCCCGAAGGTGGTGGCCGAGTTCGACGACAGCGCGCTGCTGATGACTTTCGGCATGCGCGGCCGCGGCGTGTTCGCAGCGCCCACCGTCATCGAAGACGAGGTCTGCCGGCAGTACGACGTGCAGGTCGTCGGCCGCACCGATGATGTCACCGAGCGCTTCTGGGCAATTTCGGTCGAGCGCCGCCTGCGCCACGCGGCCGTCGTCGCGGTCGCCGACTCGGCCCGTCGGGAACTCTTCGGAAAAAACGAAGACTCGCGCAAATAGTTCGAGATTGCGTGGTCGGTTGGCGGCGTTACTTGTTAGGTCATGGGTTCGATTCGGTTGGGCAGGGTGTTCGGCATCGACTTGAAGGTCCACGCGACCTTCGTTCTCGCGCTCGCGTTCGGCGCCTGGCAGTGGAAGGCGTTCGGCGCCTCGGGGGCTGCCTTCGGAGCAGGCCTCGTCGTCCTCCTCTTTGCCTGCGTCGTCCTCCATGAGCTCGGCCACTCGCTGGTCGCGAAGGCGTTCGGCATTCCCGTGCGTGAAATCATGCTGTTGCCGATTGGCGGCATGGCGCAGATGACGCGGAAGCCGAAGACGCCCACCCAGGAGCTGTTGATTGCCATCGCGGGCCCCGCGGTGAACGTCGGTATTGCGCTCGGGCTGATGGGCGTGGGCTACGGGTGGCTCGGCAGGGAAGGCATGGTGGAGGCGGTGTCGGGGCTGACGAACGCTCCGCCGTCGATGGAGACGCTGTGGGTGATGCTCACGGCGAGCAACGTGATGCTGGCAGTGTTCAACATGATTCCGGCGCTGCCGATGGACGGTGGCCGGGTGCTGCGCGCGGTGCTGTCGATGGGCATCGGGCACACGAAGGCGACGTCGATCGCCGCGATGGTCGCCCGGGTGCTCGCGGTGGGGATGATGGTGTTCGCGGTCTTCTCAGGTCAGCTGATGCTCGGCGTCATCGCGCTCTTCGTCTTCTTCGGAGCCAACGCCGAGGCGCGCGAAGAGCGCCTCAGCGGCGCGCTGGACGATGTGCCGGTGGCGTATGCGCTGAATCCGCACGCGGTGACGCTGTCGCCCGGCACGACGATGGCTGACGCGATTGCGCTGCTGGTTCGCAACCCTCAGCCGGCGTTCGCGGTGCTTCACGGTGAAAGGCTGGTCGGGGTGGTGACGCGGCGCGGGCTGGTCGAGGCGGCGCAGGCGAACGGGCCTTTCGCGTACCTCGCGTCGGCGATGCAGCGTGAGGTGCCCAGCGTGGGGCCTGACGCGTCGTTGACCGAGGCGCGGCTGCAGATGAACGCGTCGGAGTCGCCGTACGTCGCGGTGCTGGACGAAGACCGCTACCTCGGCCTCATCACCGAGCACGAGCTCGCGCAGCAGGCCGCGGTGTCGAACGTGTTTGCGCGCTTCAGCCCGCGGCGCGGCGGCGATAAGTTCGCGAGGGAATGAGCTTCCTCTCTGGAATCGTGACGAAGGTGCTGCTCGCCACCGGCCTCAAGAAGAAGCCCGCGGCGATGCCCAAGCGCAGCGACCCGTGCCCCTGCGGCAGCAGGAAGATTTTCAAAGATTGTCGTCATCTGAAGCAGGTGCTCGCCGAGGCGCGCGCGGCGAAGACGAAGCCTTAAGTGAGGTCAGCGGCCGGAGCATGGGCCTCCCGCAGAAGTTCGGCACCGGAAGTCGGAGGAGGCTCATCCCCGGGCATCAAGGGAGTCGTCGAGTGAGTGATGCGGCGATGAGGTTCGGCGGATGCCGATGTTGCTTCAACGGCTCTCGTGTCTCTTCGCCCCAGGTACCCGAAAGTCGGAGGAGGCTCATCCCCTCGACTGTTCCCGGGACGATGAACCGGGAGCAGCCTACTTCCGGATCGCGACCTTGACCTTCTCGGTGCCGAAGGTGACGTCATCCCCGTCTTTGAGCTTCTTGGGCGAGGTGAGCTTGTCCTTGCTGCCCGCGCCGACGAACGTGCCGTTCGAGGAGCCCAGGTCTTCGACGAAGAAGTCTGAGCCCTTTCGGGTGAAGCGGGCGTGCTCGCGCGAGACGCGGTTCGACTCGATGACGAAGTCGCAGTGCTTGCCGCGGCCGAGCAGCACCTGGTCGCCGGTCATCTTGTAGGCTTCGCGGCCCACCATCGAAATCGTCATCCCCGGGCCTTTGCCCTTCGCTGCAGGAGCGGGTGCGGGCTCTGGTTCCGGTTCTTCCTCGGGAGGCGGCTCTTCTTCAGGCGGCGGGTCCTCGTCCGGCGGCGGCTCTTCTTCCTGAGGCTGGTCGTCGGCCTGAGCCTCTTCTTCTGGCGGAGCGTCTTCCACCTGCTCGTCGAACGGATTTCCTTCTTCGTCCTCGGCGGGCGCTTCATCTTCGGGGTCCGGTTCGGGCTCGGGCTCGGGCTCGGGCTCGGGGGCGCGCTTCTTCAGACCCGCCGGGGCGGCCGGCTGTTTCGCAGCGACGGGGGCAGGTGCAGGGGCGGCCTTCACGTTGGCCGTGCCGCCTGCTCCCTTGCCGGCGACGACGTAACCGCTGAGGCGCGCGAACTGGAAGACCGCCTGCGACACGAGCGCGTCGCGGGGAACCCCCATCTCTTGCGACATGGTGTCGAGCACCTCAAGCAGGTGCGCGGGCAATTTGACGTCACTCATGTTGTCGATTCGCTCCTCGGCGGCCGCGGGAACATATCGTGTGGAATTCTCGACGCTACTTCTCTCTTTCGCTCGGATCTCTGGAAGGCGAACGCCAATCCCTCAGGTTTTTGAGGCCGACCCACCCCACAACCCACCACAAAGACTTTGGTTTCGGCTGGCCCGCCCTAAGCAAAGCGCGCCCTTGGCCGAATCACTTCACGGGGAATGGGAGAAGACACAAATGATCAACGCTCGATGGCGGAAGTGGACGATGGGCGCAGTGGCGGGGCTCGCTGCTGGCTGCACGGGAAGCAGCCCGACGCTGCCCGAATCACCGGCGATTCAGAACCGCGCCGAGCTGCTGACCTTCCAGGGTGGCAACGCGTGCCAGGACCTCGAGACGTACCTCGAGGACACCGCGGTGCTGCAGATGCGCACCCAGCTCGAAGCGCAGCGTGACCAGGTTCCGGGGTGGGGTTGGTGGGGCGGCGGTTGGAGGGGGGGGCTCGAGTTCGACTCGGCGGCGCCGAACGCAGGGGCAGGTGGCGAGAAGGCGGCCTCTTCGGCCCCCAAGGACTACACGACGACCAACAACCAGGTCGCAGGCGTCGACGAAGCCGACTTCATCAAGAACGACGGCACCCGCATCTTTGCGCTGTCGGGCGGCAAGCTCTACGCGTCGAAGTCGTGGCCCGCGAACGAGCTGCAGATTCTCGGCAAGGTTGCCGTCGAAGGGTACCCGCGCGAGATGTTCCTCGATGGCACCGACCGCGCTGTCGTCTTCTCGCAGGTGTTCCGCAAGTACGCGCTGCAGCCCGAGCTCGGCTTCAACTGTGACCCACTCAGCTGCGGCTACTACTACTCGAACGCCACCAAGATGACGGTGTTCGACGTCTCGGACATGGCCAAGATGAAGGTGGTCAACGAGTACGTGTTGCCTGGCTCGTACCAGAGCGCCCGAAAAATCGGCTCCTCTGTGCGCATGGTGATGACGGACAGCTTCCGTTTCCCGGCCGCGGTGAAGTTCTGGCCCGATTGGAACGAGAACCTCTGGAAGCCCGAGAACAAGGACAAGCTGAAGGCGACCTACGACACGATGATTGCCGACAACGAGAAGCTGATCCGCGCGCAGGTGCTGGCGGACTGGCTGCCTCCGGGGCAGGCGACCATCAACGGTCAGACGACGACGATGCCGCAGGACTGCGACAGCTTCAGCAAGGTGAACGCGCCGACGCGGCTCGGCCTGGTGACGGTGGCGACGCTGGACCTGAAGAACCCGGGCCCGGTCGTCGACCGCAACACCATTCTGGGCGAGTCGGGTGAAATCTACGCCTCGGCGAGCAACCTCTACGTGGCGACGCGCCACTGGTGGTGGTGGCCGAAGCCGGGCCAGAAGGACACGACGTACGTCCACAAGTTCGACATCAGCAAGCCCGAGAAGGCACGCTACGTCGCGTCGGGCACGGTCGATGGCCACATCGTTGATCAATTCTCGATGGACGAAAACGCCGCGGGCTACTTCCGGATGGCGACCACGCTGTCGACCCGGGTGCTCGACCCGAAGCAGCCGGACAACTGGTGGGGCGTGATGGAGACCACCAACCGCGTCAGCGTCACCCAGGAAAAAGAAGGCCGCCTCGTCGTCATCGGCCAGAGCGAAGAGCTCGCGAAGGGTGAGCGGATCATGTCGAGCCGCTTCATGGAAGACTCGGCCTACGTCGTCACCTTCCGGCAGACGGATCCACTGTTCACCTTCGACATGAAGGACCCGACCAACCCGAAGAAGGTCGGCGAGCTGAAGGTGCCGGGCTTCTCGAGCTACATCCACCCGATCGACAAGAACCACCTGCTCACCATCGGCACCTACATTCCCGAGAACAACACCGACTGGCGGGCGCGGGCGCTGCAGCTGGCCATCTTCGACGTCACCGACCTCGCCCACCCGAAGCAGACGTTCGTGCAGCTGGTCGGCACGGCGTACAGCTGGTCGGAAGCGCAGCACGAGCACAAGGCGTTCAACTACTTCCCGGCGAAGAAGCTGCTCGCGATTCCGTTCACCGACTGGTCCTACAACTACAAGAACAGCAACGAGTACTGGTCGAGCTTCATCTCGGACCTCCGCGTGTTCGAAGTCGACGTGACGAAGGGCTTCACCGCGAAGGGCGCCATCTCGATGCGAGACGTCTTCATGGTGAGCAACTACTACAACTGGTCGTACTACTGGACGCCGCAGGCCCGCCGCAGCGTGATGGCCGACGACTTCGTGTACTCGATTTCGGACGCCGGCCTGCGCGTGGCGAACATCGCCGACCTCAGCAAGCCGATCGCGACCGCGTACTTCGACCGCTACCTGGAACAGCGGTAACCGGACGGCGTCAGCGGTAACCGGACGGCCGGCGAAGAGCCAGAAATACAGTTTCTTCACGCCAGCTCGGCCCTGTCGTGAGGGGAAGCCGGATGGGGCATGGTGCTCCATCCGGCTTGTTTTATTTGGACCATTGGTGACACCGTCGACCGATGGTCCCCGCCGATGTCGCGCTGAACCACTCGCAACTCTTTTTCACGCGCGTGCTGCCGCCGTCGGCGCGGGTGCTCGAGGTGGGGTGCGGCAACGGGCAGCTGGCGTGGCGGCTCGCGCACCTGGGGCACAGCGTGGTGGGCCTCGACATCCTCCTGCCGGCCGACCGCCCGAGCCACCCAGGGCTGCGCTTCGAGCAGTCGGACTTCTACCAGTACAAAGACGAGCCCTTCGATGCGGTGCTCTTCACTTCGTCGCTGCATCACCTGCACCCGCTTGACAAAGCGATTCGCCGCGCACGGAACCTGGTGAAGCCGTCAGGGCTGGTGGTGGTGGACGACTTCGACTTGCTCGCTCCGGACGTGGCGACGCTGCGCTGGCACTACGAGGCGCAGGCGCTGCTCACCCACGCGGGCGTGGTCGCGACCCGAGAGAGCGCACACAGCCATGAAGGCCACGCGCGACCCCAGCACCCGCCGAACGAGCAGCCGCTGGTGCGGTGGCAAGAAGAGCACGTGTATGCGCCGCCGCTGCATTCGGGCGAGGCGATGCTGCACGCGCTGCGGGCCGCGGGCGAGCTCCTCGAAGTGGCGCGCGTTCCGTACCTGTTCCGCTACTTCGCTTCGCTGCTCGCCACCGCACCGAGGGACGTGAACGTCACCGAGTGGATGCTCGCGACCGAGGAACGCCGGATAGCCGCTGGCAGCTTGAAGGCCGTGGGGCTGCGAGCCGTCTGCCGCGTCGGTTAGCCGTCTACTCGCGCGCGACGACGGTCGTGTAGACGGTGCCGGGGTGCACGAAGTTGATTCCGCCGTCGGCGATCAACGTCCAGCCGGCGTCGGCCGAGTACTCCCAGACTTCACTCTGCGGCTCCGGGAAGGAGTTGACCAGCGACATGCCGCCGAAGAGGAAGCGGCGATCAATCGTGCTGGCCCCGACGCCAAAACCGCGCGGCATCAAGTCGTTGCCGGGCAACTGGCGGCTCCACTCGACAGCGCCCGCATCGGTAGGGCCCAGCTGGTAGAGGTCGCCCAGCACACCGCCGAAGTCACTGAAGCCGCCGTACAGGTGCAGCGGCAGTGCGTCGCCGAGGAAGGTGGCTCCCGTGCGGCCTTCCGGCGCGCCAGCCAGGGGCAGCGGCGTCCAGTTGCCGCCGTCGGCCGCCGGCTCGAACGCGTAGAAGTCGTTGGTGCTGGAGAAGTTGTCGTCGTACCCGCTGCCGACGATGAACCGCTTCGTCTCGCTGTCCCAGACGCCGGTGTTCAAGTACCGGCCATCAAAGGGGCCGCCCGATTCCGTGCGCTGCGTCCACGTCTTCGTCGGCACGTCGAACTGCCAGAGCTCGTTGTAGAGGAAGTTGTTGTTCGCGTCGGTGCCGCCGTACAGGTAGATGCGCCGCGTCGCCTTGTCCCAGCCGAACGCGAAGCCGTTGCGGTTCGTCGGGCCCGTGCCGACGGTGGTCAGCTTCTTCCACTCGGGCTGCGTGCCTCCGTCGCCGTCGCCGTTGAAGTCCAGCGCCCAGACAAAGAGGTCCGCCGGCGCGCCGCTGGTGGTGAAGCCGCCCCAGACGAGCATCTGGTTTCCCATCGCGTCCCACACCGCGAGGTGCGAGGCGCGCTGGCCCGGCTTGTCCATGCCGACCGGGGTGATGGCGCTCCACGCGTGGGTGTCGACGTTGAAGGTCGAGACCTGGTCTGTCATCAGCGACGAGTTGATGTTCAGAATCCCGCCGAAGAAGACGAGCTCGGGCGCGACGCACTTGCCGACCTTGCACTTGTAGCCGGCGGTGCATGCCATGCCGCAGACGCCGCAGTGGTCGAGGCTCGCCCGCAGGTCCGTCTCGCAGCCCGTCATCGCGTCCGCGTCGCAGTCGCCGTAGCCCACGTTGCACGCAGCGACCGTGCACGCGCTGCCCAGGCACTGGCCGGTGCCTTCGGAGACGAGGCACTTCTTGTTGCAGCCGCCGCAGTGGTCGTTGCTGCTGCGGGTGTTCGTCTCGCAGCCGTCGGTCGCCTTGCCGTTGCAGTCGCCCCAGCCCGCGAAGCAGCCGCTCTGCAGGCACTCGCTGCGCTCGCAGAAGACGTCGGCGTTCGCGGCCAGGCACAGGTTCGCGCAGGCGCCGCAGTTGCTCACCGACTCGGTGAGGTTCGTCTCGCAGCCGTCCTTCACCAGCTGGTTGCAGTTACCGAAGCCGGAGCTGCAGGTGATGCCGCAGACGCCGGCCGCGCAGGTCGCCGCGCCGTGCACCGTGCTGCAGAAGTTCGAGCAGGTGCCGCAGTGGGTGAGCGACGTCTGCACGTCGACGCACTTGCCCCCGCAGCACTTGTTCGGAGCGCACTGGGCGTCGGTGGTGCAGGTGTTGGGCTTCGGCTGACTGCCGCAAGCCACGAGAAGGAAAACGGAGGGGACGAGGAGGAGTGCGCGGTTCATTTGAGCTTGGAGACCTGGCCTTCGAGGCGGGCAATCGTCTTGTCGTTGCGCTGACCCGCCGGCAGGGCCTTCGCGTAGGTGACCGCGTCGGTGAGCAGCAGTTTCTGCGCTGCCACGTCGCCTTTCTTGGCGAGAATCGAGGCCTTCGTTTCCATCACCCGGACCTTGCGCGGACCGTACGCCTTGCCCAGTGCGCGGTCGGCCGCGGTCAGTGCCTCGTCGAGCCTGCCCAATTCACGGTAGGCGACGGCAAGGCGGGCGGGCGGGTTGTAGTCGGTGGGCAGCTCGGCCTCGGACTTCGTCAGCGCCGCAACGACGCGCTGAGGTTGGCCGGACGCGAGGGCGGCGCTGAGGCGGTGCGGGTCGAACACGGCGCGGGCGGCCGGCGTCGGGGCCTTCGCCGCTTCGGCCTCGAGGAAGTCGAGCCAGGCCTTCGCGAGCACCGTGCTGCCCTTCTTGTCGCCCTTCTCGGTGAGGAAATCGACCATCGCCTCGTACAGGCCGCTGCGGTCGTCGGCGAGCACGCCTTCGGTCGTGAGCGTGTCTTCGCCCAGAGCATAGAGCTGCTCGCCCGCGTCGAGCTTCCACGGCTCTTTCGCGTCGGCCGAGGCCTGGCACGAGAGGCCCAGGTAGACGGCGTTCAGGTAGCTGGGGCCCCTGGGGAGCTTCGGCGCCTCGGCGAGCGTCACGTCGACGCAGTCTTTGCTCGCCTTGCTCTGGCTCAGCACCGTCAACAGCGACTCCACCGTGCGGGCTCGGCGCGGGTGGTCTTCCTTCATCAGCTTCAGTGCGTCGCGGTAGGCGGTGATGGCCAGGGGCAGCTTCTTCTCGCCATACAAACGGTCGGCCTGGGCCAGCTTCTGCTCGGCTGAGCCCTTCGCCTGGGTCGCGACCTTCATCGCTTTCTCGCCGTCGTCGAGCAGCTTGTTCAACTGCTCCACCGTCGCGCTGCCGAGCCACTTCAGCACCACCGTCTCTTTCGCCGGGTCGACCACGAGCAGCGTCGGCCAGACGTCGATGGGGTACTTCTGGAGGAAGGGGGCGCTCTTCTCTTTCTCGGTGTCGATGCTCAGGAACACGTAGCGCTGGCCGTTGGCGAGCAGCTCGGGGCGGTTGAAGACGTGCTCCTTCATGAAGACGCAGGTGTGGCACCAGGGCGCCCACGCATCGATGAACAGCGGCACCTTGCTCTTCTTCGCCATCGCGACGGCGGTGGCGTAGTCGTCTTCGATGAAGGGCAGCCCGCCGTTGGCCGCCAGCAGGGACACGAGCACCAGACCAGTCATGGCGCACGGCTTACCACGCTGCCGTGACGGCTACTTCTTCTGGCCGTCGAGGAAGATGGCGACCTTCGGCAGGAAGTCGGCGCCCAGCGGCTTCTCGACGAAAGCGTCGGCGCCGATTTCCAGCGCCAGCTCGCGCAGCGACGCGGAGTCTTCGTCAGCGACCACCACCACCGGAATATTCCGGGTGCCCAGGCCCGTCTTCAAGAGGCTGAGCAGCTCGAGGCCATTGTGCTGCGCGACGTCGAGGACGATGAGGTGCGGCCTTTCTTTGCGCGCGCGGGCGACGATGCTGGCTGGTGAATCAGAGAGGACGGTGAGGTCCAGCTCATCGCCGACCTGCGACAGCGTCTTGGCCAGCTCGGGGTTACCGTCAGACACGAGGATGAGGCGCTTCACAGGGCCGATAGCCTAAGCGAACTTTTCCCTTCACACCCACAAAGCGCGATCAACCGAGCGCCAGTGCGTGAAGGTGGCATTCAAGGCGACCGACATCGGCAGCTCGCCGTCGCGAGGAAAACGCTGGGCCCCGGCGAGGCCGGTGAGCGGAAGTGTCTCCCACACGCGCACCCGGGGCAGCCCGGCGCGGTGGGCCTCTGCCTGGGCGGCCTCGAGAAGGGGGGCCGCGGCCTCTGCGTCTGGCGCGTCGAGCCACAACACCAGCAGCTCGTCGCTCTTGAACTGCGCCGTCCACCACGCGGTGCCGGATGCGGTGCGGGCACCGTAGTGACGAAGCGGAGGGAGCGAGAGAAGCCGCGCGTAGAGGCGGCTGCGCAGGTGGTGCCAGTCGAGCTGAAGGGTCGATGGTTGGAGTACCAACGAATTGGACGGCGCGGCGATTCGCGGCGGCGTGGGCAGCGGGGCAGAGAGCCACTCGACCTCAGCGACGGACTCCATCGGTGGCAACACCCAGTCGAACGCCGGCTCGGCCCGAAAGCCACTGCGCTCGTACAGCGAAGCGCCGACGTCGGAGAAGAGGACGAGGCCCTGCGCCGTCTCTCGCGTCTTCAACGCCGACTGCAGTGCGAACATCAGCCGGTTCGCGTGGCCCTTGCCGCGGTGCTGTTCTTCCGTGAAGACGCTGGCGATCGCGTAGCTCTCGCCGTCGACGCCCGAGACGTGGCTTGCGTTTCGAAACGTCTCGCACGAGCTCAGCACCTCGCCGCCGTCGGTGAGGAGCCACGTCTCCATTCCCTGCTGCGACCATGGGTGAGCGCGCAGGGCCTGCTCGCGCTCGAGGTATTGGGGCAGGGTGAGCCGCGTGCCCCACTCGGCAAAGGTGACTTCGTCGCGGGCGCGCTTCTCGGCAAAGGTGGCGAGCCGAAGCGCGGCCGTCACGGCCGGCGGCCCACCGGCGTGCTGCGCGGCAGCTGCACCAGCAGGTGTCCGCCCGCTTCCTGGCGCATCACGACGAAGAGCGCGTCGTCGGTGATGGCGAGGTCGACCACCGGCTGCGGCAGCTGCGCGACGACGGTCTGCTTGAGGCCCTTTGTGTCGACGTGGCTGACGGTGGTGCCCAGCGAGAACCAGACATCGTCGCCGCCCTGGGTGACGTGGTCGATTTCGCCCTTCGCGAGCACGTGCGAGGCGCCGTCGGCCTCGACGCGCAACACCTCGGGCGCGCCGACGACGGGGTGGCGGAAGGTGAGCGCGCCGGCCTCGAGCCACAACGGCCCATCGGCGCGGGTCGAGACGAGCTTCGCCTCGCCGCCCTCGACCGAGACCTGCCAGAGGTCTGCGGGGTAGCCGGCGATCCACGCGGCCGTCATTCCATCGGTGCGCGTCTCGGTCGGCCGCACCTGCTGGCCCGCGAGCACCTTGACCCGCCCGTTGCTCAGCGAGACGGTGACAATCGCCCCCTCTGCGGCGCTCGAGAACAGGTCGAGGTCTTTGGGGACGAGAGCGGCGACGAGCACGTCGCCCGACACGCCCAGCGCCGTCAGTCGTGCCTTCGGAAACTTCACCACGCCCTTCGCGGCGCCGCCCGTCACGGCGTCGACGGAATACACGGCGCCGCCTTCGGCCCAGTAGAGGCGGGTGCCGCTGACCGCGATTCCGACCACGCCCGGCCGGTGCACCGCGATTGCCTTCGGACCTCTTTCGACTGAAATCCGCAGCAGCGTCTGCTTCGCGCCCTGCTTCCCTTCTTCCGTGACCAGGAACATCGCGTCGCCGTGGGGCAGCGCGTTGCGGGCGAACAGCGGGCCTCCGAGAATCGCCTTCGCGTCGGGCACCTCGAAGTCGGCGGGCAGCAGCGCATCTTTCGCAAACCCTGCGAGCTCGGCGTTCGAGACGCGCAGCGCCTCGTCATCGGCTGGGAGGTCGGGCAGCGGCTCGGTGGTGGCGAGCTCCTGGGGGCTCAGCGCGGCGGGCGGCGGCGCGACGGGAGCGACCACCTTCTCGCGAGGGTGGCGGCGGGCCCACTCAGAGCCGGTGGCGCCGAGCACGATGCAGACGAGGCCGGCGACGAGAAAAGTCGGGAAGCGCATGTCCTTCCGACTAGTCCGTCTGCGCCATCACCGCACGAACTTCTCAGCCGGCTTCGGCGCGGGCGACCATCGGCCAGCACTAGAAACAGAGCTTGTCGAAAATCACGTTGAGGCACGAGCCGTTGCAGCAGTCGGCGCTGGTCGCACACCGGTCTCCTGAGACGCCGCAGTAGCAGACCTGGCCCGTGCCTTCGGGAGGCGCGCGGCACGTGTACGGAGCAGGCCGGCACATCGCCGCCGTCGTGCAGCCGTCGTAGCAAAGGCCCGTCTGGTCCCCGACGTTCACGTACCCGCACACCCCGTCGCCGCCGCAGGTTCCCCCTTTGCGGCACAGCCCCTGGCAGTAGCCCCCGTTGCCGCTGCCCTTGAGGCAGTAGCCCGTCTCACAGTCGGTGTTGTTGCTGCAGGCGCTGCCGAGCTTCGGTTTGCCCTTGTCCTTCGCCTCGCAGAGCTTGCTCCACGGGTTGCAGCCGTAGTTGCTGCCCGCGATGCCACAGTCGGCGTCCGAGTCGCACAGCGGGACGCACGAGTCAGGCGCGTCGATGTCGTCGTCGTGGCACGCGTAGCCCTGGCGGCAGCCGCCCGCGCACGTCTTCCGGCAGAACTTGCCGAATTGGTCGGTGACGCACGTGCTGGTCGTGTTGTTCGAGCAGCCCGTCGAGACGCCCGTGTCGACATCGCGGGTACACCCGGTGCCCGAGACGCAGGCGCCCGACGGCCAGCCGGTGGTGGCTTCAGTGCGGCAGATGGCGCCGACACACTGCGCGCCCGCGCTGCACGGCTTTCCATCGGCGAGGCTCACGCAGGCGGCGTTTCCGCTGCAAGCCGCGTCGGCGCAGTCGACCTGTCGGTCGCAGTTGTTGTCGATGCCGTCGCTGCAGTTCTCGACGCCGGTGGCGAAGCAGTCGAGGTCTGCGCAGTCTTTGAGGCCGTCGCCGTCGTTGTCGAGGCCGTCGGTGCAGGCCGTCTCTTTCTTGATGCTCGCCTGGCAAACGCAGCCGACGCCGCAGCTGCCGCCGTTGCAGTCGGAGTCCTGGCAGTCGCGGAAGCCGTCGTTGTCGTTGTCGATGTTGTCGCCGCAGTTGCCGGCTTCGGGGCCCGCGGGGTTTCCGCAGCCGGCCGCGCCGGTGCAGTCGGGCATGTCGGCGCAGTCTTTCGTGCCGTCGTTGTCGTTGTCGATGCCGTCGCCGCAGAGGACTTCGCGCTTCGCTCCGCCCGAGCAGGTGCAGCCGGCGCCGCAAGAGGTGCCGTCGCAGTCGGGGTTGTCGAGGCAGTCGATTTTCGTGTCGCCGTCGTTGTCGACGCCGTCGGTGCAGTTGGTCTCTTTCTTCTTCAGGCTCTCGCAGGTGCAGCCGGCGCCGCACGAGACGGCGACGCACTCGGTGTCGGCGCAGTCGATGGCGGTGTCGCCGTCGTTGTCGACGCCGTCGGTGCAGTTCACTTCTTTCTTGAGCCCGCCGTTGCACACGCAGCCTGCGCCGCACATCGCGGTCATGCAGTCGCTGTCCATGCAGTCGATTTTGGTGTCGCCGTCGTTGTCGAGGCCGTCGGCGCAGTTCGCCTCGGTCTTCGTCGCGTTGGTGCAGAGGCAGCCGACGCCGCAGCCAAGGCCCGTGCAGTCGGAGTCCGCGCAGTCCGTCTTCGTGTCGTTGTCGTTGTCGAGGTTGTCGGTGCAGTCGGCCTCGCCCTTCGTGCCGCCGTCGGTGCACGCGCAGCCGGCGCCGCACGCCTGGCCGAGACAGGTGCGGTCTTTGCAATCGGCGAAGCCGCTGTTGTCGTTGTCGAGCGTGTCGTCGCAGTTGCCGAGCTCAGGGCCGCCATCACCGCAGCCCATCATGCCCGCGCACTCGAGGTCCGCGCAGTCGACCTTGCCGTTGCGGTTGTCATCGACGCCGTTGCCGCAGGTCTCGACCTTGATGCAGAACGGGTCGGCGAGGCAGTCGAGGTCGTCGCAGTCGACTTTGCCGTCGCGGTTGTCGTCGATGGTGTTGCGGCAGTCTTCGATGATGCGCTCGCACACGGGCGACGAGAAGCACGTCGGATCCGCGCAGTCGGTTTTCCCGTCGTCGTTGTCGTCGACCCCGTTCCCACAGACTTCCTGCTTCGGCTTGGGAGTGACGGGCGCAGAGCAGGCGCCGAGGACGACGAGAAAAATCAGGAGCAGGGCGCGCGGAAACACCGGCGCGTTTCTATCCCGAAATCAGCTGGCCTGCTTGGGTGGGTCTCTTATAGAGCCGCCCAATGAAAACCATTTTGTCGGGGTGTCTACTCGTCGCGACGTCGGCCTTCGCCCAGCTGCAGCTTCCCGCTCCGAGCCCGGCGGCCGGGGTGAAGCAGACCGTCGGTCTGACCGACATCAGCATCGAGTACTCGAGCCCGTCGGTGAAGGGCCGCAAGGTCTGGGGAGACCTCGTGCCGTTCGAGAAGCCGTGGCGCGCGGGCGCGAACGCCGCGACGAAAATCACCTTCAGCAAGGACGTGACGTTCGGCGGCAAGCCGGTTCCCGCGGGCACGTACAGCATCGTCGCGCACCCGACCGCGAAGGCCTGGCAGATTGCCTTGAGCAAGGACCTCGGCCTCTGGGCCGGTGGGAAGCAGTACGACGCGAAGGATGACCTCGTGCGCGTGCCGGCCACCACCGCCGCGATTCCGAGCCGCGACCGCCTCGCCTACCTGTTCTCGAACACCACCGACACCGACACGTCGCTGGACCTCGAGTGGGAAAAGATGCGCATCTCGGTTCCCATCAAGACGGGCACCGCCGAGCAGGCCGCGCAGAACATCAAGGACGCGATCGAGAACGCGTGGCGCCCGCACGCGAACGCCGCTCGCTACCTCAACGACAACTCGAAGGACCAGGCGACGGCGCTGAAGTACGTCGACGCGTCGATCGCGATCGACAACAACTGGTTCAACAACTGGGTGAAGGCCGAGATTCTCAACAAGCAGGGCAACGTCGCCGAGGCGCGCAAGCACGCTCAGGTGGCGATGGACCTCGGCACCAAGGACCCGAACTTCTTCTTCAAGGACGCGGTCGCGAAGGCGCTGGCGACCTGGAAGGCGAAGTAACCGCCCGGTAGAGCGCCTCGTAGCGGTCAATCGCAGGACCCAGCTGGAACCGCGCGAGCACATTCGCGCGGGCCCGCTGGGAGTACGCCTTCAAATCGCCGAGCAGGGTGAGCGCGTGCGCGGCCATCGCCGCCACGTCCCCTGGTGGCGCGAGCAGCCCCGTTTCCCCTTCCACCACCAGCTCGGGAATTCCGCCGATGCGGCTGCCCACCACGGGCACGCCACAGCTGAGCGCTTCGAGCGCCGCGAGGCCGAAGCTCTCGAGCTCACTGGGAAGCAGGAAGACGTCACACGCCGCGAGCACCGCCTCGAAGTCGTCGCGCTCGCCGAGGAAGGCGACCCGGTCTTCCAGCCCCAGCGCCTTCACCTGCGCCTCGGCTGCCGCGCGCTCGGGCCCATCGCCCACCAGCACCATATGCGCGGGGCGCTTGAGGTTAACCGCGGCGAAAATCGAGACGACATCGGCGATGCGTTTGACCGGGCGGAAGTTCGAGACGTGGACGAGCGTCGGTGCGTCGTCGTTGAACAGCGCCCTGAGCGGAGACTTGTCGCCCGTGGGAACAAACCGCGTGGTGTCGACGAAGTTCGGAATCACTTCGATGGGCAGCGAGTCGGGCAGCTCGAGCTTCTGCCAGGTGGCGCGGCGCAGAAACTCAGAGGGCGTGGTGACGGCGTCGCTGCGCTGCACCGAGTAGCGGGTGATGGGCAGGTGGCTCGGGTCAGAGCCGACGAGCGTGATGTCGGTGCCGTGCAGGGTGGTGACGATGCGGGGGGCCTTGCTGCCCATCACCTCGGCAGCCATCCACGCCGCGGTCGCGTGGGGCACTGCGTAGTGCACGTGCAGCAGGTCGAGCCGCTGCGCGGTGGCGACTTCAATCATCTTCGACGCCAGCGCGATGGGGTACGCGCTCGAGTCGACCAGCGAGGGGTACTGGCTCTGCGCGACTTCGTGGAAGGAGACGTTGGTCGCCCGCTGCAGTCGCACCGGAAGTGCGCGGGCGATGAAGTGCACCTGGTGGCCGCGGGCGGCCATCGCCAGGCCAATCTCGCTCGCAATCAGGCCGCTGCCGCCGAAGGTGGGAAAGCAGGTGATGCCGAGGTTCATGGAAAGAAGAGCGGTCTGCTGAAGGTGTTTCGCCGGTAGTGGTCCAGTGGGTCGGCGAGCCCTGGAGTTTCACGGCACACGTACGGTTCTCCGAAAGCGACGCCGATTTGCGCGCCGTACAGCTGGTCTCGGGCGATGAGCGCCGGCAGCGACAGCGGTGAGCCGACCAGCGTCGCGGGGCCGGGCGTCGCGGGGTCGACCTGGCTGCCGTAGCAGCGCACCGCAGCCATCTTCTTTGGGTGTGAGGCGCTGACGTCGATGACGACCGTCGGCTGCCCGAGGTGGCGCATCGGGTAGTAGAGGACCTGGCGAGGGGTGAAGGCGGGGCCGTCGGCTGCCTTCTGCACTCCGGCGAAGAAGAGGGCGCGGGTCAGCAGCACCGACGCGGCGCTGTGGTCAGGGTGGCGCTCTTCTTCCCAGGGCACGGCGACCAGCTCTGGGCGGAGGCGCCGCAGCAGCGCGACGAGCGCAGTGAGGTCTCCGTTCGGGTCGATGCCCGCGTCGGGGAGCCCGAGGTTCTCGCGCAAGGTCAGCCCGAGGGTCTTCGAAGCGGCGGCCGTTTCGGCGGCGCGGCCCTCAGGGGTGCCGCGCGAGCTCTTTTCTCCGCGGGTGAGGTCGATGATTCCCGTGCGGTGGCCGGCGTCGGCGAGCTTCGCGAGCAGGCCTCCGCAGAAGAGCTCGGCGTCATCTGGGTGGGGTGCGAAGGCGAGCAGCTCGAGGCCGTACGTCATGGGGTGAGGTCCTCCTGCTGCCCTTCGAAAGGGACGACCGTCTTCATCACCAGGGAAATGAACGCCCGGGTACCGTACTTCGCGGCGTAGTACGGCAGGCCGTAGACGCGCTCTTGCGGCTCGCCGTTGGGCAGCAGCTGCACGCGCAGCGCAGCGAGGCGATCGATCGCAGGCTTGTCTTTCGCGGCCAGGGTGCGGCCGACCTTCGAGGCCAGCTTGCCGATCGCGAACCGGATGGTCGCCGAGGTCTGCTCGAGGTTCTTCTTCAGCGTGGGGTCGATCTTCAGCAGCGACGCGCGCTCGTTCGACAGCTCGGCCTCGAGGGCTTTAATCAGCCGCGCCTCGAGTGAAGCGGCGGCCGGGTGGGTGACCGGCTTGTCCAACGCGTCCGCGGTCAGGCCTGCTTCCTTCAAAAGCGTGCGCGTCCGCTCTTCGAGGATTCGGAACCGCGAGCGCAAGACCAGCATCGGCATTGGCAGGTTCAGCAGCTCGTACACACCCGAGAGCTGCGAGAAGTACGCGAGCTCGCCGGGGCCTCCGACGTATGCGGCCGTCGGGAGCAACGTGTCCTGGAGGATGGGCCGGAGCAGCGCCGAGGTCGTGAAGCGGCGCGGATCCGCGTTCATCAGCTCCTCGGTGCTCAGCGTCGCCTCGTGCCCGAACAGCGCCCACTCGGTGGCGGGAGAGGGAGCGGAGAGAGAAGAGGAAGAAGAGAGGGAAGAGGAAGAAGAGAGGGAAGAGGAAGAAGAGGGAGAAGAGGGAGAAGAGGGAGAAGAGGGAGTTCCGTTCATCCCGAGAGAAGTCGAGGGATGAGCCTCCGCAGTGCCCCGTGCCGAGTGAGCGGGCTGTTCGTGTGGAGCTGAAGGAGGACTCGCAGAAGCTGGTACCGGGGCACCCAGGTGGCTCATCCCTCGACTTCTCTCGGGATGAACGGATCTCCTTCTCCCTGCTCCTTCCACTCCTCCTGCTCCTTCCACTCCTCCTGTCCCTTCCACTCCTCCTGTCCCTTCCACTCCTCCTGTCCCTTCCACTCCTCCTGTCCCTTCCACTCCTCCTGTCCCTTCCACTCCTCCTGCTCCTTCCACTCCTCCTGCTCCTTCCACTCCTCCTGCTCCTTCCACTCCTCCTGCTCCTTCCACTCCTCCTGTCCCTGTCCCCATCCGTTGACCCAGAACCTCGAGAGGATCCACGCGGTACCGCGGGCCGTCGATGGCGTCGGGAGAGAAGAAGCTCAGCGGCGCGCCGGGGCGAACGTGCACCTGCTCGCTGAAGCCGAAGCGGGTCAGCGCGGCGCCGCGCACCGTGAGGACGTCGCAAATCGCCTTTGCCTTCTCGAGCGCGAGGCGATGAACCGGTGCTGCGTGCTCAGCGAGTCCGCGCGGGTCCAACAACACCAACCCTTCTTCGGCGAAGAGCTCCGCGACGACCTCGGCGAACGCGTCGGGCATCGTGCGCCCGGGCCGATACGCGCGCTCGAACAAGCCGAGCAGCTCTTCCGCGTGTGGCAGGGCGCCCAGCTGGTCTCGCAGCGTCTTCAGCGCACCCTCGACGCCTTCGTCCATCGTCACGTGCGCCAGCGGCACGCGCGACTTCTCGGGCTCGGCGAAAGGCAACTGCACCTTCACCGGGCCGGGCAGGAAACAATGATCAACCTCCGGCAAGTCGTGGTCCTCGTTCTGAACCCAGAACACCGGCACCACCGGCCGCCCCGTCTGAATCGACAGCTGCCGCGCCGCAGCGATCGCCGTCGCCGCCTTGTAGACGGTGAACAGCGGCCCCAGGAAAAGCCCGACCTGCTGACCTGTGACGACCACCGCCGCTCCGGGCATCGCGAGCAGCCGCAGGTTTTCATCGCGCGCGGCGCTGGGCGCGTACGCCGCGTTCTGCCGAACCAACGCCGCGGCGAGCGATGGAGGAACGCAACGGGTCACCGCGTTCTCGACGGCCGTCTTTCGGTCTTCCGAACGACGGAACGAGTCGGGGAGGAACCGCAGCGCGCGCTGTTCGCCGCCGAGCCACGCAGCAAAGAACGAAGAAGTCACCGTGCGACTGTTAGCAGGTAGGTTCCGCCGCCTCGATGCCCATCTTGCTCGTGACCGCCCTGATGCTTTCCGCCTCGTCTGCGCCCACGTCCGGAGAAATCGCCGCCCGCATCCAGCGGCTCGGCACCACCAGCAGCGTGCTCTACGTCGCCGCGCACCCCGACGACGAGAACACCCGCTTCCTCGCCTGGCTCGTCGGCGCCAAAGGCGTCCGCGCCGGCTACCTCTCGATGACCCGCGGAGATGGCGGGCAGAACCTCATCGGCACCGAACAGGACTCGCTGCTCGGCCTCATTCGCACCAACGAGCTGCTCGCCGCCCGCCGCATCGATGGCGCCGAACAGTTCTTCACCCGCGCCCGCGACTTCGGCTTCTCGAAGACCGCCGACGAGACGCTGCGGCTGTGGGGCAAAGACGAAGTGCTCGCCGACGTCGTGCTCGCGATTCGCCGGTTCCGCCCCGACCTCATCGTCACCCGCTTCACCACCCTGCCGCCGAACCACGGCCACCACACCGCGTCCGCCCTGCTCGCCGCCGAAGCCTTCGAGGCCGCCGCCGACCCGAAGCGCTTCCCCGAGCAGCTGAAGGAAGTCTCGGTCTGGAAGGCCGACCGCCTCATCAACAACGTCTCGACCTGGAACCTGCCCCCGAAGGCCGACCTCTCGATGCACCTCAAGCTCGACGTCGGCGCGTACGAGCCGCTGCTGGGCAAGTCATACGGAGAGCTCGCCGCCGAGAGCCGCAGCCAGCACAAGAGCCAGGGCTTCGGGGTCGCCGCCGAGCGCGGCCCGCTGCTCGAGTACTTCTCTCCACTCGCCGGCACGAAGCCGAAGGCCGACATCTTCGAAGGGCTCGAGCTCGGCTGGAAGCGGTTCAAAGGCACCGAGGCCGTCGTGAAGGCCGCCGCCGAAGTCGCCGCGAAGTTCGACGCGCGCGCGCCGCACAAGAGCCTCCCCGGACTCGCTGCCCTGCACACCGCGCTCTCTGCGCTGCCTGACGACAACGGTTACAAGGCGCTGAAGCTTCGCGAGACCGAAGGCCTGATGGCCGCGTGCGCCGGGCTGTTTCTCGAAGTGCGCGCCGCTGAGCCGGTGGCCGCTCCCTCGGCCGCAGTGAAGCTCGACGTCACCGCGCTGAACCGTTCGCCCGCCGCGCTGAAGCTCGTCAGCGTCACCGTGCCCGGCGCAGAAGTGCTGACCGTCAACTTAGCGCTCGCCGAGCAGGTGCTCTTCAAACAGTCTGCGACCGCCACGCTTCCCGCGACTGCGCGGATAACCACCCCCTACTGGCTGCGGCTTCCGGGCACACCGGGGCTCTTTGCGCTCGAGCCGGAAGACGCGCCGATGACGGGCTTCCCCGAAGCGGGCCCGGCGCTGGCGGCGACTTTCGTGGTCGAGGTCGCGGGCCGGAAGCTGAGCCTCGTGCGTCCCGTCGTGTACGGGTGGACGGACCCTGTGAAGGGCGAGCTGTCTCGCGCGTTCGAGGTCGCTCCGGAAGTGACGGCGACCCTCGAGCGCGACGTGCTGATGTTCGCCAATGGCAAATCACAGAAGGTCGGCCTGACGGTCGCGGCGGGCCGCGCGAAGGTGGCGGGCCAGGTGAAGCTCGAGCTCGAAGCGGGGTGGACGTCGAAGCCCGCGTTCGTCGCCTTCGACCTCGCCGCCCGTGGTGACGAGCAGGCGGTGAGCTTCGAGGTGACGCCGCCGAAGAACGCGACCGCCAGGGCGAAGCTCAAGGTCCTCGTCGAGCACGACGGAAAGTCCGAGTCGTGGCGGGTGAAGAACATCAACCACGACCACCTGCCGCTGCTGACCGTGCGCCAGCCTTCGGAAGCGACGCTGGTGCCCGTCACGCTCGCGACCGGCGTGAAGAAGCTCGCGTACATCCCCGGGCCTGGCGACAAGGTGGCCGAGAGCCTGGCCGCGGTTGGCTACGACGTGACGCTGCTTCCCGAAGCGCGGCTCGCGACCGAGAAGCTCGAGGCCTACGACGTGATTCTCGTCGGGGTGCGCGCCTTCAACGCAGACCCACGCCTCGCCCTGCACCGCGACCGCTTGCTCGACTACGTCGCCAAGGGCGGCAACCTCGTCGTTCAGTACAACACCAACAGCCGCGTCGGCCCGCTCAACGCGTCGCTCGGCCCGTACCCACTCGAGCTTGGCCGCGACCGCGTCACCGACGAGACGGCCGCGATGAACACAGTGACGAAGAACGAGGCGCTGCTGAACGCTCCGAACAAGCTGACGCCGGCCGATATGGAAGGCTGGGTGCAGGAACGCGGCCTCTACTTCGCGACGAAGTGGGACGAGAAGTATCGCCCCGTCTTCGAGCTCAAAGACCCCAACGAAGAGCCGCTGCGCGGAAGCCTGCTGGTCGCGAAGCACGGCAAGGGCACCTTCAGCTACACGGGCCTCTCGTTCTTCCGGCAGCTGCCCGCGGGCGTCCCCGGCGCGTACCGCCTGCTCGCCAACCTGCTTGCCCAATGAGCGCACCCGAAGAGAAGCGCCCCGAGCTCGATGACGCGCCGCCGCTGCTCGGCACGTGGCGCAACATCTACCTCGCCGTCGTCGGCGCGCTGGCCCTCTACATCCTCGGGCTCTGGCTCTTCGGCAAGGTCTACGCGTGACGCTGCTCGACTGGGTGGTGCTCGCGGGCACGACGCTCTTCATCGTCTTTTGGGGGCTGTGGCGCACGAAGGTGAGCACCAGCGAGAACTTCTTCCGCGGCGACTACGCGCTGAAGTGGCCGACCATCGGCCTGTCGGTGATGGCGACCCAGGCGAGCGCAATCACCTTCCTCTCGGTTCCGGGGCAGGCGTACGAAGACGGGCTTCGGTTCATCCAGTTCTATTTCGGGATGCCACTGGCGATGGTGGTCATCAGCGCCGTCTTCATTCCCATCTACTACCGGCTCAAGCTCGTCACCGCGTACCAGTACCTCGAGGCCCGCTTCGACCTGAAGACGCGGCTCTTCGGCGCGTTTCTGTTTCTGATTCAGCGCGGCCTCGCGTCGGGCATCACGCTCTATGCGCCGGCAATCATCCTCTCGGCAGTGCTCGGCTGGCAGCTGGAGCTGACCATTCTCGTCATCGGCGTCGTCGTCATCATCTACACGGTTACCGGCGGCTCGAACGCGGTGAGCCAGACGCAGAAGCAGCAGATGGTGGTGATGATGGGCGGGATGGTGGTCGCAGGCATCGTCATCCTCTGGCGGCTGCCGCCCGAAGTGTCGGTGGGTGAGGCGATGAACATCGCGGGAGCGTTCGGCCGCATCAACCCCGTCAGCGTCTCCTTCGACTTCGAAGACCGCTACAACCTCTGGTCCGGCCTCGCGGGCGGCTTCTTCCTCGCGCTCTCGTACTTCGGCACCGACCAATCGCAGGTCGGCCGCTACCTCGCGGGCAAGTCGATTACCGAGAGCCGGCTCGGGCTGCTCTTCAACGGCGTCCTCAAAATCCCGATGCAGCTGCTCATTCTCGGCGTCGGCATTCTGGTCTTCGTCTTCTACCAATTCACGCCGCCGCCGCTGCTGTTCAACGCGGCGCTCGAAGCGAAGGTGCGTGCGTCGTCGCAGGCCGCGGCGCTGTTGGAAATCGAGACGCGGTGGGTGGCGCTGCAGGCCGAGAAGAAGACGCAGGTCGAAGCGTTTCTGGCCGCCGAGAGAGCGAATGATGCGCCCACCGCTGACGGCCTGCGCGCGTCTTTGAAGGCCAGCGCACTGAAGGCCAACGCGCTGCGCACCGAAGTGAAGGCAGTCGTGGCGAAGGCGGTGCCGGGCGCCGAGGTGAAGGACTCCGACTACATCTTCATCACCTTCGTGAAGCGCTGGCTGCCCAGCGGCCTGTTCGGCCTGCTCATCGCCGTCATCCTCGCCGCCGCGATGAGCAGCATCGCCAGCGAGCTCACCGCACTCGGAGCGACCACCACCGTCGACTTCTATCGCCGCGTCTTCAAGCGCGAGGCGACCGAGAAGCACGCGCTGATGGCGTCGAAGGGCTTCACGATTCTCTGGGGCGTGGTGGCGATCTGCTTCGCCACCTTCGCGTCGCTGCTCGACAACCTCATCCAGGCCGTCAACATCCTCGGCTCCATCTTTTATGGCACGGTGCTCGGGCTCTTCCTGGTCGCGTTCTTCGTGAAGCGGGTGCAAGGCAACGCGGTCTTCGTCGCCGGCGTGCTGTCGCAGGGCACCGTGCTCGCGCTCTTCGCTTTCACGAAGATTGGCTACCTCTGGTTCAACGTCATCGGCTGCACGCTGGTGGTGACGCTGGGCCTGCTGCTGCAGCGGGTGCTGCCCACTAACGCAGCCAACCGTCCCCTTCCCCAGTGACGAGGAAACCGCCGAAGGGCTCGGGCGCCCCGTCGGCGGTGAAGCGGTAGCGAAGGGCGAAGGTCTTCGAAGCGAACCGGCCGCGCTCGCTCACCTGCGCGAACGCCGCGTCCGACTTCTCGCCGTCGACGACCAGCATGCCGTCTGTCGTCCACGCGCAGAGCTTCACGTCGTCGAGCAGCTGCCCTGCCTGCGCGCGGCCTGCCGCATCGGCGGCGGCGTCGTTGATTCGCAGCAGGTCCATCTTCGTCGCGCCCTGCGTCATCAAGAAGGGCGTGAAGGGCGCGGCCGCGACGGCGTGACGAAGCGCGGTGCCCGCGAGCGCGAACAGCCGAGCGTCTGGGTCGAGGCAGAACCTGGCGTCGTCGTCGCGCACGTACCGCGACGCCTCCACGCCTTCGCCGAGCATCAGCTGGCCCCCTGGAAGAACGCTGACGGCCTGGCGTTCGACCTTCGAGGCCGAGGCCTGGTCGGTGACGAGCACGTCGCCCTCGAGTCGCCACGTCAGCAGCACCCGGGTGAGGCCAGCAGGCGTGACGGTCGACTGCACCAGGTCGCCATGCGACGTCAGCTCGAGCGCGTGCTCTCCGTAGCGACGACGCGCGGCGAGGTCATCGACCGCGAGCCGCCACCTTCCGACCAGCGCGTCGCGGTTCAGACGCGGATGCCCAGCGATTGCGCCGTGCTCGCGCAGGCGCCGCTGCCGAACGACGGCACGGTCGAGACGCCGAGCAGCTTGAGAATCTCGAGGTGCAGGTCAGACAGCGGGCGTCGCGTCGCGGGCACGATTTCCTGGCCGAACTTGAGGTCGGCGCCCGCGCCGCAGAGCAGCATCGGCAGGTTCTCACCCAGGTGCACGTTGCCGTCCGACATGTCCGAGCCGTAGAGCACGAGCGTGTCGTTCAGCAGGTTCGCTGCTTTCAGCTTCTCGAGCAGGTCGGCGAGCAGGCCCACCTGGACGCGGTTGATCTGCGTGAGGCGGCTGATCGACCCCGGGTTGCCGAGGTGGTGCGCACACGCGTGGTGGCCATTTCCTGAGCCCAGCTGCTCGGCGAAGTCCATCGCTTCCGAGACGCCCGGCCCGTACATGAAGGTCGCGACGTTGGTGAGACCGCACTGCATCGCGAGCACCACCATCGTGTGCATCAACTGGAACCGCAGCACGTAGTTGCCGTTCGCGTTCGAGAAGTCTTCGGCGGGTGGGGTGAGGGTCGGGTTGCAGGTGAAGCCGCCCTGCATCAGGCCCATCTCCACTTCGCGAACCGTGCCCATGTACGAGGCCAGCACCGGGCGGTAGCTCTCGGGCAGGCGCGCCGAGAGCCGGGTCGCGTCTTTGTGAAGCTGGTCGAGCACCGACTTCTTGCGCGTGTGCAGGTAGGCAATCTGCGCGGCGCTGCCTTCCGACGCGCCGAAGAGCTTGGCGAACATCTGGGCCGGGTTCGGAATCGGCGAACGGAACTTGTCCGGCGCCTGCCAGCTGATCCGGTTCAGGTAGTCGTTGGAGTACCCGGGGTGGTCGTTCAACGGATGCACGTGGTAGTAGATGCCGCCGACCTCGAGCGACCGGATGGACGTCGGGTTCTTCTCGGCGACGATCTGATCCACCGTCTTCCCGCAGCGCGCGACGCCGGGGTCTCCGAGCACCATCGGCTCGCACGAAAGAAAGCCCGCGCAGTTCTGCCAGTGCGGGTCGTGGCCGGGGAAGCCGTTGAACATCTTCCGCACAATCATCGTGTTGCCCTGCAGGTTCTTCGTCGCCAGCGGCAGCAGCGATTCGGTGAAGTTCCAGGCGCCGTTCGCTCCCGACGGCATGTTCGCGCCGTTCGGAACGTAGGCCCCGATGAAGCGCTTGCGCGTGCCAGCCGCCTGCCCGAACGCGAGGTGCGGAGAAATCAGCGGCAGCGCAAAGCCTACCCCCAACCACTTGAGCAAGGTGCGGCGCGAGGCGGTCGTCATGGCTTCACCTCGGTCTGCGCAATCGATTTCATCAGCGCGTCGATGGTCATCGTCTTCAGGGTGGGCTTGCTGCCGTCCAGCGGGCGGCCGATGCGCTGCACGGTGCACGACTCGGCGGCAGTCGGGCCGCGGTTGAGGCCGAAGGTGAAAAGCTTCGCCGCGACGCACGACCGGTAGTCGTTCGAGCCGACCAGCGCGTCGGTGAGCTCGGTGGGGTTGCGGATGATGACGCCGTCGAGCTCGAGGCTGGTGTTGATGGGCGCTCCGCTGGCGTAGGTCTCGCGCCACTTGCCCTGCGCGTCGTACTTCTCGAGGCCGAGGCCAATCGGGTCCATCAAGCTGTGGCAGCCGCCGCAGCGCGTGGTGGTGTTGCGGTGAATCGCCATCTGCTCGGGCAACGGCAGGGTGGGGTTGATGCTGCCGAAGGACGCCGCGATTTCCTCGAGCGTCGCCGCGTCGAGGTGCGGCAGCGAACGGCACAGCAGGCGCGTCAGCACCCAGAGGCCGCGGTGAATCGGGCGGCGGAACTCCGAGCCACTGCCGGTGCGCGCCAGGAAGAGGCCGTGCTGCAGCAAGCCGCCGCGCTGGTCGGTGGTGATGCGGCCCGGCATCGCCAGGTTGCCCATCGGCAGCCCGTAGAAGGTGGCCAGCGGCGCGTCGACGACGGTGAAGCCCGGCTTCAGCAGGCGCTCGGGGGTGAGGCCTTCGTTCATCACCGCGGTGAAGAGGTCGCGCGACTCGCGCTGCATCGCGGGCGTCAGCGTGCTCAGGGTGATGGCTTCGCGGTAGTCGAGCCACTGGCCGCCGAAGTTCACCGAGAAGCGATCGACGTCCTGCTCGAGCAGGCGTACGGCCTGGGTGCGGATTTGATCCGTCGTCTGCAGCGCGCCCACCCCCGCGAGCATCCACAGCTCTTCGTCGGCGATCGAGCTGCGGAAGTAGAGGCCCAGGCGCGCCGCGACACCGAAGGGTTGCTCGGCCTTGTCGAGGCCGCCGGGTACCAGCTCGGGCTTGAAGACGAAGTTGGGCGAAAGGAAGACGGCCTGCAGCGCGGCCGGCAGCGCTTCGTTCATCGGCTCCGTGAAGCCAGCGGCGGTGGCACCCTGCAGCGCCGTCTCGAACAGGGCCTTGTAGTCGGCCAGCTCTTCGGCGCGCACCGGGCGGCGAAAAGAGCGGCTGGTGAGGCGAGCGACCAGCGGCTCGACGCAGTTCGCCCACGTCCACGCTGACTTCCGCGCGGTCGGGGTGAAGCCGATGCTCGCCGAGAACGCGGTGGTGTCGTTGCTGGGCGTGGTCTTCCGGTTGACGACGAAGTCGAGCTGGTCGTTGCGCAACAGCTGCAGCGTGACGTCGAACAGTGCGGGAGCGCCGCCGTTCGCGATGTCCTGGGTGAAGACCGCGACCCCGTTCTTTCGAATGGAGACGAGCACGCCGTCGCCGCCGCCCGCGTCGGCATCGGCGAACCGGCCCGTCACCTTCACGGCGCCGTCGACGGGGCTCTTCCAGCGGCGAACCGAGTCGAGCGTGGTGCCGGGGTGCGTGCCCAGCGCCCAGAGGAAGACCGTTTGATCCGGCTCTTTGCGCCACCGCGAGTTGGTGTTGTCGAACACCATCGGCACGCCAGCCGAGTCGAGGTAGTTCCAGCAGTCGCGGCCCTGCGAGTCGGAGAAGTCGTCGAGCGCCGAGTAGGTCGGCTTGAGCGTGCAGACAGGGGTCTGTTCGGCGGCGACGGCGGGGCAGTGCGCGGTGAGCGCGGGCGTCGACATCACCAGCGTCGAGAGCTTCTCGGCAGTGGCGAGCTGAACGTCGAGCGCCTGCGCGTCGAGGCGCGTCTCGGACATCGTGTCGAAGCCGTAGACCTGCGCGACCGGCGTCCAGTTGGTGAAGAGCGCTTCGTTGACGGGCACGCCCAGCACGTCGGCGACCATCGATCGGTACTCGAAGTTCGACAGGCGCAGCAGCTTCGGCACCGCCTGCACCGCGGGCTCACACGGCGGCGGGCCCGCATCCACGATGACGACCGGCGGCACCTTCGTCGGAGGCTTGACGATGGGCGGAATCGCCTCGTCCCCCGGCAGGATGACGCCGTCGCACGCTGCCAGGCAAACCATCGCGCTCAAGCACGCGAAGGTCCGGAGCTTCATTCGTCGATTGTCGGGCTTCAATGTGGCGCACTTGACCACCCCGCCCACGCGCCCCGCAAGGTGGCGCCCAGGGGTGACACGGGCTTGCTTCTCGATAACGGAAACGATCGGTCGCGTCATCGCGACCTCCATGGCTTGATGCGCCCGCCATGTCGACTCTTCGGCTGTCAGTGATGTTCGTCCTCTTCATGCTCGGCGCCGCGATGGCGGGCCTCGGAGCGACCAACCCCCGTCTCACCGAGCTGCTCTACGTCTTCTGGATTCCAGAAGTGCTGGGCGTGCTGGTGCTGATCACCGCTCCGAAGCGGACCCGGCGAACCGAATTTTCCCAGGGCGCGTGGAAGGGAACCCAGGAGGCGCTGCACGCGCTCGGCCTCTCGCACGGCTTCACCCCGGAAGAGCTCGAGGCGAACCGCGGGGGCCGGCTGCACGCGGAACAGATCGCCGTCGGCGTCGCGAAGGGAAACACCGACATCACCTTCGGCAAGACGCTGCTCGCAATCGGCGCGGTGCTCTTCGTCGCGGGAATGCTGGTGCCATTCTTCCCGCGCGCGCTGAAGGACTTCGACTTCACCTTTCAGGTTCCGGTGAAGCCGGCGGGCTACTTCGTCGGCGTGTTCCTCGGGGGGCTGCTCGGCGCACTGCCGCTGATGTTCGGAGCGATGGCGCTGAGGTTCGGCCGCCGCGTAGTGCAGATTTTCGAAGCGGGAAAAGTGCTCGCGGTCGCTGGGCCGTTGAAGCCGCTGAAAATCACGAAGCGCCGCGGCGGCACGGTTCACTACTACGTCGTCAATCAGCTCAGCCTGCGCGCGCCGCGCGAGGGCTTCGACGCGATGAAGGGCGGCGGGCCGTACCGCGTGTACTACGTGCCCGAACGGCTCGAAGTGGTGAGCCTCGAGCCCGCTTGAGTCCCGCTCCGGTCGAGGTCGAGCTGAAGCCGCCGTCGAAGGCCTCGGGGCTTCTATGGCTCGTGTTTCTTCCGATGGGGATGCTCATCGCTGCGTCCGCGAATGACCGTTCGGGCCCGCTCTACGGCAATCCACTGCCGCTCGGCTTCGGCCTCGTCGCCGCGTGCATCCCGCTGATGCTCACCTTTGCCCGGCGGTTCGCGGTGAAGCAGGCCGATGCGCGTGGGCTGCTTCTTCGCAGTGGGCAGCTCTTCCTCTGGTCCGACCTGCGCGGCATTCAGCGATTCACCGTGAAGAAGAAGGGGCTCCCTCCGCGCGAGGACTACGCGATTGGATTTCGAACCGGCGGGGTGCGGATTCGCTCGGATGCGTACGTCGACGTCACCGCGCTGTGGAAGTTCCTCGCGCAGGTCGAGAAACACCAATCGAAGGCGCAGTAGGGGCGCTGCTGTTCAACGCAGCGGGAGCACTTCCCACAACTTCGCGTTCTCGTACTGGGGCGGCACGGTGCCGATCGCCCAGCCCGGGTAGGTGCTCTCGACGTAGAGGAACTTCTTCCGCCCGGACATGAACGCTTTTCCGGTGCCGGGCAGCGCGACCCCGAGCGCGGCGTGCGCGTATGAGCGCGAGTAGAGCATCGCGGTCTCGACGCCGAGGTCGCGCAGAATCATCGCGGCGAGCAGTGACTTCGAATCGCAATCGCCTGACCCATCAGCGACCACCAGCTCGGGCGGGAGCAGCTCGAAGTACGTCTCGGTCGGCAGGCGGTACTTGATGTTCTGCACGAAGTTCACGACCAGCTCGGCGGTCGCGCGCGCGTCGAGGCCGGCCGCGGTGCTGCGCTGGCGAAACAGCTCGGTCAACGGAGCGATGTTGTCGTCGCTGTCTCGCGCCGTGTCCTGAAACACGCAGCCCCACGGATTTCCGCCGCACCCCAGCGGCGGAACCCACGTGAAGGGCTGGCCGACGCCGGCGGATTTGTACTGGAACTTCTGCGCCAGCGCTTCGTGCGCCGCGTCGACTTCGCCGTGCACCTCGGACGAGATGCCATAGCCGACGCTGTAGCGCTGCCGGCTGCGGAACCGGTGCGTCCGCTCGAGGCCCGCCGCCAGGTCGGCCGGCACCACCGCGCGTCCCAGCGGCGTCTCGGGTCCTGCGATGGCCGAGATGGGGTCGAAGCTGCCGCCCGATTCTTCGCCGGCCACGACGAGCATCCCCGCCAGACAGCAGCACGACATCGACACGCCCATCACCACCAGCACGACGGTGAAGCAGCCCTTCGCCTTCTTCGGAGGAGGCGGGGGCGGAGCCGGCTGCCCGACCCATCTCACGTCGAGGGCGCCATCGTGTTCGCCGGCAGCTGCGGAAACGGAACCAGGCCGGCCAACAACGCCTCGAGGCCCGGTGCGGCGAGCAGCGCGAGCACGAAGAGAATCGCGCCGAGCACCAGCGCCGGAGCGACCTTCCCTTCGCCCACCGCTGCGACTTCGTCGATGCCGGGCGTCAGGCGGTTGAAGAGCCACACGCCGAGAAACAACAGCCCCGTGCCCAGGCCCAGCGCGAGGCCGACGTGCATCACGCCATGCGCGAGCACCTTCAGCAGCGCGACCGCGCTTGGTTTCCCGGCGTGCATCGTGAGGTCGATGGTGTCGTACGTCGCGAGCAGCGAGTTCTTCGCGAGCATCGCCAGCGACAGCAGCGCGCTCGCGTGGAGGACGCCGGCGGCGACGTTGTCTTCGAGCGCGCGCGCAGAGCGAAGCAGCCGCGAGAGCACGGCGTAGGCGAGCACCACGCCCAGGCCTCCGAGGAAGATGCCGAGCAACAGCTTCACCGCGCCGACCAGAATCAGGCTGAGGTTCACGGCTGCGCAGGGTAACCGTTAAGGTGAACCCATGTCTGTCTTTGCCCTCGGCCTCGCGCTGCTGACTGCTGCCCCCGTCTCGTTTCCGCGCGGCGACGACACGAAGAAGGACAAGTCGTTTGCTACTTTCAAGAAGGAGCTCGACGCCGCGGTCGCCGCGAAGGACGCGAAGTTCATGCGCGCCGCGCTGAGCGACAAGGTCCAGGCGGGCTTCGGGTCGAATGAAGGCGTGAAGGAGTTCCTCGAGCAGCAGCCGTTGGATGAGAAGTCTGCGCTGTGGCCGGCGCTCGTGTCGGTGCTCGGCAAAGGCTGCGCGCGGACGAAGGCTAAGGAGTTCGTGTGTCCGTGGCTCGCCGGTAAGGCGCCCGAGGATGTCGACTGGTTCGAGCATTCGATTCTGCAGAAGGACGTGCCGATTCGCGCCACGCCCGCCGAGGACGGCAAGGTCGTCGTCACCCGCAGCGACGAGCTCGTGAAGGGCGTCGCCGGCACGGAGAAGTGGGCCGCGGTCGAGACGCACGATGGCAAGAAGGGCCACGTCCTCGCGACCCAGCTCGACAGCCCCATTCAGCTCCGGGCGTTCTTCGAGAAGGGCCCCAAGGGCTGGAAGCTCACCTTCTTCGGGGCCGGCGACTGACCAGGTCGAAGCAGCCAACCCACCGCCGTCCCATCGCGGCTCAGTCGCCACCGCCGCGGCCAGCGCGGATCTCGACGAGGGCCTTCTTCAGGAACTCGGTGTAGTCCTGCCCGTCGTGGAGGAAGTGGTGGTCTGCCGAGGCGAGCGCCTTGGACAACTGTGCCTGCTCGATGAACTCGCCCTGCTGCTCCGGGTTGAGCTCCCCCCACGTCTTTCCCTCGCCGATGCCCTTCGCGAAGTCGTAGCCGTCACCGAGCTTCTGCGCCCAGAGCGCCTTCGGCAGATACTCCGAGCCGCCCGTCTGAAACTGCCACACGTGCATCATTTCGTGCGCGAGCAAATCGGCCTTCAGCGGCATGCGGCCGGGCGGGATGAAGATGGTGTTGCCCACCGTGAAGGGGCAACCGTCAGACACCTTCGTCGCGAGCTGCTCGTTTTCCTTAATCCGCACCTTCGAGAAGTCGACGCTGTCGCCGAACAGCTGCGTCTTCAGCATCGACACCTCGTCGCCCGTCAGCGGTCGTCCCGGGGGAGATTGGCGGTCGAGCTCGTCGAGCTGCGCCTTCACCGCTTCCTTCAAGTTGCCCGGCGCGTCCGCCACGCTTTGACCCAGCGCTTTGCCGTAGTCCTTCGCCGTCTCGAAGGTGCTCGTCGCGAAGAGCTCGAGCCTCTCGCCGATTCCCTTCTCAGGAACCCGAGCTGGCGCCGCCGGCATTTCCGGCAACGACTTCAGCGCCCTCGCGACTTCGTTCTGCGCGGTGCTGATTGCCCCAGTGATTTTGTCGAAGAATCCCATGATGGATTCTCTTGCGCCGCGACCGCCAGTCCTCTGACATTCAGCCGAAGAAAGCGACCCCGGCCTCGCGCAACAGCCGCACCAGCAGCGTCATCGGCAGACCCTGAATGCCGGTGCGGTCGCCCTGGATTTCCTTGAACAACGCCTGCCCTTTGCCCTCGACGCGGTAGCTGCCGGCGCAGCCACCCCACTCGCCCGTCGCCACGTAACCGTCGAGCTCCTGTGGACCCAGCGGCCACAACGTCAACTTCGCTGTCTCGACTTCCGTGCTCAGAAACCCAGGCCCGACGACACACACGCCGGTGAGAATCTCGTGGGTGCGGCCCGCCATCGCCGCCAGCTGCGCGCGCGCCGCCTTCGCATCGGCCGCTTTTCCCACCGCGCGGCCGTCGAGGTTCACCAGCTGGTCCGACCCGATGACGAGCGCCTGCGGATGCTGGGTCCACACCGCGCGCGCCTTCCGTTCAGCGAGGATGCTCACCGCCTGCGCGGGCGAACGGCCCTCAGCGACGTTCTCGTCGACGCCCGGCGCCTGAGCGCGAAACGGAATTCCCAGCGACTGCAGCAGCGCCTTCCGCGCCGGAGACGTCGACGCAAGAATCAGCTCGGAGTAGCGGCCGCCGATGTTGGTCATTGACCCTCCGCTTCCACGCCAGGTCCCAGCAGCTTGTAGAGCGTCTTGCGGTCCACCCCAAGCAGCCGCGCCGCCTCGGACTTGTTACCGCCCACCTGCTGCAGCACCGTCGCCGCGTAACGCCGCGAGAGCTCGGCCAGCGTCGGACTGTCGCCCGTGAGCCCTTGCGCCTTTGCCGGCTGCTCACCGATGGGCGCCGGAAAATCTGCGGGGCCGACCACGCCGGTCGCGTTCAACGCCAGCGCGCGGGCGACCACGTTCTCGAGCTGCCGCACGTTGCCCGGCCAGTCGTAGGTCATCAGCCGGTCGAGCGCGTCCTTCGTCACCACCGGCCTCGCCCCACCCCGCGCGTGCTGCGAGGCGAAGTGCTCGACCAGCAGCGGAATGTCTTCCACCCGTTCACGCAGCGGCGGCAAATGCAGCCGCACCACGTCCAGCCGGTAGAGCAGGTCAGACCTGAACTTCCCGTCGGCCGCGAGCGCCGCGAGGTCCTTGTTCGTCGCCGCGACCACGCGCACGTCGACCTTCACCGGGGTGCTCTCGCCCACGCGGCGAATCTCGTTCTCCTGCAGCGCGCGCAACAGCTGCGCCTGAATCTTCGGGCCGACGTCGCCGATTTCATCGAGGAACAACGTGCCGCCCGACGCTTCTTCGAAGAGGCCGCGGCGGGCACTGGTTGCTCCGGTGAAGGCGCCGCGGGCGTGGCCGAAGAGCTCGGACTCCATCAGCGACTCGGCAATCGCTCCGCAGTCGACGGGGATGAACGGGCCTGTCGCGCGTTCGCTGCGCTCGTGAAGCGCGCGCGCGACCTGCTCTTTGCCCGTGCCCGTCTCACCCGTAATCAGCACCGGCACGCTCGACGGAGCCGCCCTGGCCACCTGCTTGTACACCTCGAGCAACGCCGCGCTGCGCCCGACGAGCCGCGTCTGCTTCACCTGCTGGCGAAGGTTCCGGTTCTCGGCGACCAGCCGCTTCTGTTCCAGCGCCCGCTTCGCCACGCGGACAATCGCGTCGACGTCGAAAGGCTTCGACAGGTAGTCGAAGGCGCCCTGCTGAATCGTGTCGAGCGCGCCTTCGATGTTCCCGTACGCGGTGACGATGACGACAGGCGTCTCGGGCTGGTGCTCGCGCGAGCACGTCAACACCGTGAGTCCTTCGCCCGGGTTCGGCATCGCCATGTCGGTGATGACGAGGTCGAACACGCGCGAGCCCGACAGCAACGCCACTGCGTCGGGAGCGTTCGACGCCTGGGTGACGGTGCCCATCGTGCCGAGCAGCCGCTGCAGCAGGTCGAGCGCGTGCGGGTCGTCGTCGACGGTGAGAATCTGGGGCTTCATCGGCTCACCCCATCAGCGGCAAACGCACCGAGACCTGGGTTCCGACTCCAATCGCCGTCTGCACCTCGATGCTGCCCCCGTGCGCCTCGACCAGGCGCTTCGTCGTCGCGAGGCCCAGGCCGTGACCTGGGTGGCTGCGCGCTTCGGGCGCGCGGAAGAAAGGAGTGAACAGCAGCTGCCGCGACGCTTCCGACATCCCCGGCCCGTTGTCCGTCACGTCGAGCACCGCGAAGCCCTTCTCGCTTCCTACCCGCACCGTCACCCGCGCCTCGGGCCGGCCGGCCGTGTACTTCACTGCGTTCGAGAGCACGTTCTGCGCAATCGACTGCAGCAGCGTGCCCGCGCACTGCACCTTCACGTGCGGGGCGAGGTGCCTTTCCAGCTGAACGCCCGACGCCGCGGCCGCCTGGCTCTGCTCGAGAAGAATGGTGGTGACCGCGGTGTCGAGCTCACCCGAGGTGCGCTCGCTGGGCTTTCCCGCGCGGCAGAAGCGCAGCAGGGCCTCGACGAGCTCGCTCATGCGCGCGGTGGACGACTCGGCCTGGGTGAGCAGCTCTTTGATGCCCGCGTCGTCGGACTGTCGGCGCGCGAGCGTCAGGTAGCCCTTCAGTGGAGACAGCGGAGAGATGAGGTCGTGCGCGACGCGAGAGGCAAAGGCGTCGAGCTCCTGGTTGCGGCGATCGAGCTCGGCCATCTGGTCAGAGATGGTGCGTTCTTGCCGCTTCAGGACCCGCGTGACCTGCATCGCGACGAGCACGGACAGCAGCACCGCGAGCCCGACGACGGCGACGGCGGCCTGGGTCGCGCGAAGGCGAAGGTCCTGCAGGTTGTGAAGCAGCTTCTGCGTCTCTTCCGCGTTCTGACGTGCGAGCTCGTTGGCGACATCGTCGAGCTCGAAGTTGATCGGCTTCACCTCTTCCTCGAGGTGCTTGCGCGCGCGCTCGGCTTCCTTGCGGTTCGAGTACTTCACGGTCACGCCGACGGTCTTGACCAGCTTCTCGCTCGTCTCTTTCAACTTGAGCCAGGTGGTGACTTCCGCGCGGGGCAGGTCGGCGGTGTAGCGGTTCGACGACGACTGGATTTCCGCGAGGATGACGTCCATCGCTTCATCTGCGCTTTGCCGTTCTTCGTCGGTCGAGGCGCTGATGTGGTCATTGGCCGCCTGTGAGAGAAGGTTCGCGTCGAGGCGCAAGAGGCCAATCAACCGCTCGCGCTCGAGCGAGGCGGCGACCAGCGAGTCGGTGCGCTGGTTGGTGCGCTGGGCGTTGAAGAGGATGAAGCCGGCGCCGCTGGTGAGCAGCGTCACCACCACCAGGAACCCGAGCCGAAGCCCGCGAATGGGAAGCCGCGAGGGGGGTCGAGCCATCGAGTCGTTTCCTTAGGTTGAAACTGGGGAACCCGGCAACACCTGCTCCAACCGAGTTGGGGACGTGCTCCCCACTGACGCGCGGGTGGCCGTGTAAATTCAGGCTTCTGCGGATGGCACATCGGCTGCGAAGGGCCTGGGTCACCGCATCACGCGGATCACCCGTCTCAAACGAACACGGAGAATTACCCATGAAGAAGCTCCTCACTGTCGCCCTGTCGATCTTCGCCCTCAACGCGTTTGCCGCGGATCCCGCGCCCGCCGCCGAGGCCAAGCCGGCCGCGAAGTCGGCGAAGAAGGCGAAGAAGGGCGACGCCGCGGTTGCTCCGGCCGCCGAAGAGAAGAAGGCGGACGAAGCTGCGGCCCCTGCCGCCGCCCCGGCCGAAGCTGCGAAGCCGGCGCCGGCCCCCGCGAAGAAGTAGTTTTCTTTCGCTGGTATTTCATTCGACGGGGCTCTGACCTTCACGGGTTCGGGCCCTGTTCGTTTTTTCGGGGTAGGTTTCGGGCCGCCCAAAGGGGAGGCCTCGATGAACTTCAGCACCCGCGCAGCGCTCTGCATCGCCTCGTTCTGTCTCATCGCCTGTGGTGGCGGAGGCAGCGGCACCATCGCCGGAAAAGTCACCTTCACCGATGGCACCGATGCCACCGGCCTCGCCGTCACCCTGCTCGGCCCCGTGGGCAAGCGGGTCGAGACCGGCGGCGGCGGCGCCTACAGCTTCGACAAGCTGCCCAAGGGCGTCTACCAGGTGTCCGTCGAAGGAGCCGACACGCGCGAGCGGCGGCTGTCCTTCGGCACCGAGTCCGAAGGAGCGGCCACCGTCACCGCCCCAGACCTTTCGTTCAGCCCGATCGGCTCGCTCACCGGCAAGGTGATGAACGGCGCGGGGCCCGTCGCCGGCGCCACCGTCTATCTCTCAGGCAGTGACCGCGTGTCTCTGACCGACACCACCGGCGGCTACGGCTTCTTCGAAGTTCCCGTCGGCATGTACTCGGTGGTCGCGAAGGCGAGTGGCGCGATTCCCCAGGCGGCGTCCGCGATGGTCACCCTGAAGCGCGGCAAGAACGAGGCGATGCCGCTCACGCTCGCGAACGACTTGAGCGTCACCGGCAAGCTCGAGGGCACCCTGACATTGTTCAACGGCACCAGCCCCAAGGACATCAAGGTGTCCGTCGCCGATGTGTCGGCGATGACAGGCGACACCGGCAAGTTCTCGCTCACGCTGCCGCCAGGTGACTACGAGGCGTTCGCCGAGTTCGCCGGCTACCCGAAGCAGTCGCTGGGCGTCGCGCAGGTTCGCACCGGCCAGACCACCACGCTTGCCGCGAAGGTCCTCAGCCTCTACCGCGCGGTTCCGTGGGCTTCGCGCATCAGCAGCACGTCGTGGACCGCGACCAGCGAGTCGGACATCGCCGTGCTGCAGGTGAACGTCGACACCGACTATTCCACCGAGCACTACTTCGTCGACACGAAGACCTTCGAGCGCAAGCTGTTCGCGATCGGCTCCATCTCTCGCCTGTACCTGAGCAAGAACGGCAAGTGGGCCGCCTTCGTCCCGAACTCAGGGCAGGGCGTCGTGGTCGTGAGCTCGTCGACGGGGCAGATGCTGTCTTTCGCCTCGACCTCCGTCAGCGCAGGTCCCGCCATCTCGGATGACGAAGGCACGCTGATGTTCTGGGCCGGTTCTCCGCAGTACGAGCTGATTCGAGTCGACCTCGGCACCGGCATGGCGACGAAATTCCCTGCGAACTTCGGTTCGGCGTTTCAGACCAACGAGCGGTTCCTCGCGCGCACCCTCACCCTGCCGCCCTACGACGTGAAGCTGATCACCCCCACCACGGCCGCCACGGTGTTCACCAACATGGCCACCTTCGTGCCGGTTGGCTCGACGTCGACCACTCTTGGCACCAACACCACGGCCTATGCGACCTGGTACGCGTACAACTGCACCACGACCTGCGCGGTTCAGATTTTCGGGCCCACCGCGGCAGCGCCCTCGACGCTGACCGCCACCATTCCCCTGCAGCCGAGCCCCATCACCGGCAGCACGAAAGAGTGGGTCGGCCTGCAGTGGGGCGGACTCACCCCGGGGAGAATTTTCGTCAAGGTCGCCGACGGGACCCACACCACGCTGCCCGCCGCCACGACCGAGCTGGTATTCAACGAGACAGCGTCGCGCGTGGTGACGATCTCCAGCCCCGGCGTCGGCACCGACGTTCGCGAAGACCTCGTGCCGCCGAATCCCACGTCGCCGGTTCTTCTCAATACGACCTCGGGCATTTCCCACTCGGGGTGGATCAGCCCGACCCGCTACATGGCCTTCACCTCGATTCCGAACCGCCGGCTCGACATCAAGGCGGGCGTGCCGACCACCGACACCGACTTCAGCTACGACGCGGTGGCGCAGAGCCCGCTGTTCACCGCGCCCGGAGTGATGTGGCTCAAGACCTCGACCATGAAGCGCGTCGCCTCCGTCTACGACGCGGACCTCGTCCCCGACACCTTCGGCACCGAGAGCAGCTTCAACTTCACGCTCATCGGCACGAAGTCGTCGGTGCTCAACCCCACGCTCGGCAAGTACGCCGCCTTCACCGACGGCGTCGCGGTGCACGTGCTCGACGGCATGCGGTCAGAAGTTCGGAAGCTGGGTGTCGGCTCGATGCCCTTCGGCTTTAACAACCCGCCCTTCATCGCGACCGACCGAATCAAGGTCCAGCGCGTCGGTGGCACCTCGCTGCTCTTCCTGGAAAGCGGCCGCCTGTCGACGCTGTCAGAGCCCGGGCTCACCCTCAGCTCCACCGGCACCGCCTCGCTGCCGAAGGGCGGCACTGCGGTCGCGGCAATCAAGTCGTCCGAGCCGCGCAACATCCTCTACGTCGGCTTCGTGCCCTGACGCGGCCCAAAGCCCGCATGAAGGAACCGTGAAGATCAAATGACCAGCGGGTGAAACACTCGTTCTCAGCAACGCGCACTCTCTCTTCGTCTCTTCCACGAAGGAGCCGCTGACCATGAAACGAGTTCTCTCTGCCGCGCTTGCCCTCATCTTCACCTCGTGCGCGCTGTCTTCGCCCAGGTCCGTCGACCGCGCGCCTCCCGAGGCTCTCACCTACGAGCCCCGACGGCAGCCCGAACCACCGCCTCCGCCCGACCCTTCTGAGCCCGACGGCGTCGAGACCCGCCACGGAAAAGTCGGCGGCATGGTGCTGCAGCACTACGGCGTCAACCCGACCATCGAGACCGCCGACGAGCCCTTCAGCACCTTCGCCGCCGACGTCGACACCGGCAGCTACACGCTCTCTCGCGCCTGGCTCAACCGCGGCGAGCTGCCTTCCGAGAGCGCCGTGCGCGTCGAAGAGTTCGTCAACGCCTTCGACTACGCCTACCGCGCGCCCGAGAAGGAAGCCTTCGCCGTGCAGGTCGAAGTCTTCCCCTCGCCCAACCGCAAGGGCTACCACGTGCTTCACCTCGGCTTGAAGGGCAAGGAAGTCCGCGCCGCCGACCGCAAGCCCGCAAACCTCGTCTTCACCCTCGATGTCTCCGGAAGCATGGCGCAGGAAAACCGGCTCGGCCTCGCCAAGCGCGCGCTCGAGCTGCTCGTCGACCAGCTCGAGGAAAAAGACACCGTGGCCCTCGTCGTCTACGGCGATGCCGGCCGCCTCGTCCTCGCGCCCACCCCCGCCACCAACCGCGAGCGCATCCTTTCCGCCATCGCCGCGCTTCGCCCCGAAGGCGCTACCAACGTCCAGGCCGGCCTCGAGATTGCCTACGACCAGGCGCTCAAGGCGTTCAAGCCCGGCGGCATCAACCGCATCATTCTCTGCAGCGACGGCGTCGCGAACAACGGCGTCACCACCGCCGATGGAATCTTCGCCAAAGTGAAGGCCCGCGCGTCCGAAGGCATCACGCTCACCACCGTCGGCTTCGGCATGGGCCACTACAACGACGTGTTGATGGAGCGCCTCGCCGACCAGGGCGACGGCAACTACGCGTACGTCGACGGCCTCGACGAGGCGAAGCGCATCTTCGTCGAGCAGCTCACCGGCACCCTGCAGGTCATCGCGAAGGACGTGAAGCTGCAGCTCGAGCTCAACCCCGCCGCGGTCGAGCGCTACCGCCTCATCGGCTTCGAGAACCGCGCCCTCGACAAGCGCGACTTCGCCAACGACAAGGTCGACGCGGGCGAGCTCGGCGCAGGCCACTCGGTCACCGCGCTCTACGAAATCAAGCTGCGCACCCGCGATGTCCAGAGGCTCGCCACCTTCCGCGCGCGCTACAAGCAGCCTGACGGGCACGCCTCGGCCCTGGTCGAAAAGGTTCTGCCGATGTCGATCGTGCGCGATGACCTCGCCAAGGCCAGCGGGCCGGCGCGGTTGTCGCTGGTCGCCGCCGGGTTCGCCGAGAAGCTTCGCGGCAGCTACTGGGCGCGGAACCTGAAGTGGGACGAGCTGCTGTCGATGTGGGAACAGCTGCCGGCTCCTCTTCGCAATCGGCCGCAGGTCGCCGAGCTGCAGGCGCTGCTGCGCACCGCGAAGAAGCTCGACACCCGCGCCGACCGCTTCGAGAAGGACGCCCCGGTGGCCTCGATGGACTTCGACCGCGTGCCCGTTCTGCAGTGAAGAAGCTGTGGCCCACGCTGCTCGGCCTGGGCGTGGGCGCGCTGGTGCTGTGGGTCTTCTTCGCGTGGCTCTTCACGCTCTTCCGCACCGAGCGCCTCGACGGTGACCGCGAAGCGTCCGCGACCCGCACCGCGCTCGAGGCGTACGCGATGGCCGAGATTTCGGCGGCCCTGCGGTCGAAGCTGCTCGTCGCCTCCGAGCAGCTCGAGCTCGCCCGAAGAGACCCCCTCGTCGACGACTCGACCCTGTACCTCGTCGCTGGCGGCGTGCAGGTCGTCCCGCCGCTGGCCTTCAAAGGCGACTCCCCCGTGCTCGACGTCGGCGACGACTCGCCCCAGCTGCGACGGCTCGAGCTGCTCGACGCGCTCGAGGCCGCGGTCACGAAGAACGACCGCCCCGCCATCGAGCGCGCCACCCGCAGCCTGCTCGCTGAGCGGGCCCGGTACGTACTGCCCGTCACCGCCGACGTCCCCGTGGTGCTCAGGGCCATCGCGCTGCTCAATCGCGCGACCCCTTCGTATGACCTGCTGCGCATGCTCCTTCGCGACGGCGTCTCCACCGACGGCAAGAACGTGCCGCAAGGCCTCGAAGGGCTTCAGCGCGCGGTGCTGCGGCGAAGGGCGAGGCTCGATGCCGACCAACTCGACAGCCTCTGCAAGAAGGTTTCTGCAGCGTCGGTCGCCGCCCGCGTTCCATCCGCCGACTTCGAGGCACGCTGTCAGGCCGTGCGCACCGCCCGCCCCCCGGCGTGGCAGCTTCCCGACGGCGAGGTGCTGTGGCTCAAAGACGCCGCGCCACGAGAACGCGAAGACATGGCCTGGTTCGTGCGCACGACTGGCGAATCGGCCGAAGGCGTCGCGGTCAACCTCCCGTCGGTCATCGACGAGCTCACCAACACGCTCCGCGCCCGCGGGCTGATTACCGACCGCGACGCCCTGCACCTCTCGGTGGCTGGCGGAGTCAACGTGTTGAGAGACGTCTGGGTCGACCTCGAAGCACCCGAGTGGGACGCGTCGGCGCGGCGCAGGGAAGAGAGGTTCGTCGTGAAGTCCGTGCTGCTCGGCATCAGCGCCGCGCTCACCCTCGCCATCGCCGCGCTCGCCGTCCTCGCCCAGCGCCGCAAGCTGCGCTTCGTCGAGCTGAAGAGCGATTTCGTCGCCACCGTCTCACACGAGCTGCGCACGCCGCTGGCCTCGATGCGCGTCATGGCCGAGACGTTGGAGCGCCGCCTCAAGGGCCACCCCGGCGCGAAGGACTACCCGGCCCGCCTCGTGCGCGAGGTCGACGGCCTCACCCTGCTCGTCGAGAACATCTTGAGCTTCAACCGCCTCGACAAGGGCCGCTGGCAGCGCCGCGATGGCGACGTGCCGCTGACCGCGCTCGAGCCCGCGCTGCGCGAAGAAGCCGAGCGCTACCCGCAGGCAAAGGTCGAGCTCACCTTCGAAGGCTTCGAGGGCGCCGTGCTTCGCGCCGACCGCGAGCTCTTGCAGTTGCTCTTCACCAACCTTCTGCGCAACGCGTGCAAGTACAACGCAAACGACCCGGTGCGCGTCGCCTTCACCTGCGACGGCCGCACCGTGCGCGTCACCGACAACGGCGTCGGCATTCCCCCTTCCCAGCTCGCCAACATCTTCGTCGAGTTCCACCGCCTGCCGGGCCAGCGGGGCAGGGGCGGCGCCGGCAGCGGCTTAGGCCTCGCGCTCTCGCGCCGCATCATGGCCCTCCACCACGGCACCATCGACGTCGAGCGTTCCTCGGACGAGGGCACCACCTTCGTGATGAAGTTCCCCGCCGGATGAGCGCCCTGCTGCTGGTCGAGGACGACGAGAACCTTCGCGTCACCCTCGCCGACAACCTCGAAGAGCAGGGCTATGCCGTCACCCAGGCTGCCACCATCGCCGCCGCGTGGAAGGCGCTCGAGGCTGGCCGCTTCGAAGTTCTTGTGCTCGACCTCATGCTGCCCGACGGCGACGGCTACGCGCTGTGCCGGAAGTTGCGCGGGGCAGGCCACGGGTGCCGGGTGCTGATGCTCACCGCCCGCAGCCTCGAAGAAGACCTGGTGCGCGGGTTCGACGCCGGCGCCGACGACTACCTCTCGAAGCCGTACCGCTTACGAGAGCTGCTCGCGCGCATCGCTGCCCTCGCTCGGCGGCCTTCGGTCGCATTGAAGGGCCACACGCTGGGCGCCTTTCGCATTGACCCGGCCGCGCGGACGGTGACCGGGCCCGACGGCGCGGTCGAGCTGACCCGCAAGGAGTTCGACCTGCTTCTGTGCCTGCTCGCTGGCGGCGACAAGGTGCTCAGCCGCGACGACATTCTCGACGCCGTGTGGGGAAAAGACGTCGTGGTCGACACCCACACGGTGGACAACTTCGTCAGCAGCCTGAAGAAAAAGCTCAAAGGTGACGGGTTCGAGCTGAAGACGGTGCGCGGCGTCGGCTTCCGCCTGGTGCGAAAACAGACCTGACCGCAGCCCGTGGTACCCTTCGTTCCCCCCGATGCGCGTTGCCGTTCTCTTCATTGCCGCCCTCGCGTGCGCTGCCTGTTCCGGCGCCTCGGGAGCGGCCTTCGCTGTTCGCATCGACGTCGAAGATGCGCTTTCCGCCACCTGCATCGCCTTCGAGCTCCAGACCTCTGAAGGCACGCTGCTCCAACAGGCGCTGCTCAAGCGCCTGCCGGGCAAGAAGCAGTACGTCATCGGCATTCGACAGGGCAGCTTCCCCGCCGACGTGAAGCTGAAGGCCAGCGCGCAGCTGGGCGCCGACGGCTGCAACGGCACCCTCAGCACGGTGCTCTTCAACCAGCAGTCGGCCTCTTTCCTTCAGGGACAGGTGAAGACGGTGACCCTGCCGCTCGCTTGCACCACCGCGAAGGAGACGTGCGGAGACGGCGTCGACAACAACTGCAACATGCTCGTCGATTGCGCCGACCCAGGCTGCGCCGGCCTCGCATGCGGCGGCGAAGGCACCTGCCAGGGCTCGACCTGTTCATGCCCCACGGGAAAGAAGACGTGCAACGGCGCGTGCATCTTCTCGGGCAACTGCTGTGGCGACACCGACTGCTCCGTCGTGCCCGGGCAGACCTGCCAGACCGGGCTTTGCGCGTGTCCCGCGGGCCAGAAGCTCTGCGGCAACGCGTGCATCGCGAGCAGCGCGTGCTGCACGACTTCTGATTGCGCCGCCGTCAGCGGGCAGACGTGCCAGAGCGGTTCCTGCGCGTGCGCGACAGGCGAGAAGCTGTGCGGCAACAAGTGCATTCCCAACGCGAGCTGCTGCGGCAACACCGACTGCGCGGCGACGCCGGGTCAGACCTGCCAGAACGAGACGTGCGCGTGTCCCGCTGGCCAGCGCGTCTGCGGCGGCAGCTGCGTCACCGGCGCCGGCTGCTGCATCGACGCCGACTGCGGCGCAAGCGGCACGTGTGCAGTCGCCACCGGTGTCTGCAGTTGCGGCGGCGGCACGAAGCTCTGCAACGGCGTCTGTATTCCGAGCGCGGCGTGCTGCACCGCGGCCGACTGCACGACGCCTGGCGTCTGCAAGACCGTCGTCGGCGCCGTCTGCAGCACCGGCGTCTGCTCGTACGGAAACGCCCCGTCGACCACCACCTGCGGCTCGGCCGACAACACTGCGTGCAACGCGCCCGACAGCTGCGACGGCGCCGGCGCCTGCGTCGACAACGTGAAGCCCGCCCTCGCCAGCTGCCGCGCCGCCGGAGCGAACGCCACCTGTGACCCCGCCGAGGTCTGCAACGGCGTATCGGCGGTGTGCCCCAACAACGCGTTCGCGCTCGCCTCGACTGCTTGTGGCTCGGCCAACGCCACCGCGTGCGACGCGGCCGACACCTGCGACGGCGCCGGCTCCTGCGTGAATCGCGTCAAGAGCTCCGCGAGCGTCTGCCGCCCCGCCGGAGCGAGCCCCGAGTGCGACCCCGCCGAGAGCTGCGACGGCGCCTTGCCCACGTGCCCGCAGAATGTGTTTCCGACGTCCGCCGCGCCGTGCGGCTCGGCCGACAACACCGACTGCAACGCCCCCGACTCGTGTGACGGCGCAGGCGCGTGCGTCGCCCGCTCCAAGGCAGCGAGCGCCATCTGCCGCGTCGCCGGCGCGAGCGAGACCTGCGACCCGGCCGAGAGCTGCACTGGCAGCAGCGCCACCTGCCCGGCCAACCAGTTCGCCGCCGCCACCGTGGCGTGCGGTTCCAGCGACACGACCGACTGCAACGCCGCCGATGCCTGCGACGGCCTGGGCGCCTGCAAAGACAACGTGAAGCCCTCGACCACCGTCTGTCGCATCGCTGGCGCCAGCGCCACCTGCGACCCCGCAGAGAATTGCCCGGGCACGAGCGCCACCTGCCCCGTCAATGCGTTTGCGGTGAATGGCACCTCGTGCGGCGGCTCGAACGCCTGCCAGAACGGTGCGTGCACTGCGTTCCAGTACACCCCCAGCAACTTCAACCCCGCTGCGCTCACGCCGGTCGGGGCAGTCACCCTCAACTGCGGCATCACCACCTTCAACTCGCAGACGCTGGTCTTCGGCAACTGGTGCAACGGCCAGCCGCAGCCGACCTCCTTCGTCCTCACGACCGCCGGAGCGCCCGACGTCATCGTGCTCGCGATGGCTTCGCTCACCATCCCGGTCGCGAACCTCTTCGACATCACCGGAAACCGGGCTGTCATCCTCGCGGTGTTCGGCAACGCCACCATCAACGGCACCATCACCGCCGACGCGTCGGGCACCACCCCCGGCCCAGGCGGCAACAGCACCGCCTGCGGCACCAGCACCGGCAACAACGGAATGAAGTCGGGCACCGCGGGCGGCGGCGCAGGCGGAGCGGGCTTTGGCACCGACGGCGCCGACGGCGAAGTCGCCGCCACGGGCGGCTCGAAGGGGACGAAGGGTGTCATGGGCGGAGGCCCCACGCTCATCGCGCTGCGGGGCGGCTGCGCGGGCGGGCAGGGCGGCGACGGCACGGCGACGGGAGCGCTCGGCGGTGCCGGTGGCGGTGCGCTGCAGATTTCAGCGGCCGGCGTGCTGGCCCTCAACAACCACGTCTCGGCGGTGGGTGGCGGCGGCCGCGGGGGCCCGAGCCGAACGGGCGGCGGTGGCGGCGGCAGCGGCGGCGCGTTGTTGTTCGAGGGCGAGACCATCACCTTCACCACCTTCACCCGCGTGAGTACGAACGGCGGCGGCGGCGGAGAGGGTGGCGACGACGGCGTGGCCTCGGGCAACTCGGGCGGCGATGGCAACCAGACGCTCGCCAATGGTCCGAACAACGGCGGAAACGGCGGCGCGAACCACGGGGGCAACGGTGGAGCGGGCGGCCGGTTCAACATCGCTCCCGTCGCGGGCGGCGTCGGCACGAGTGGGGACGGTGGCGGTGGCGGTGGGGGCGGCGCGGCCGGCCGCATCCGGTTCAATGCGCGCACGGGTTGCGGCATTCCGGCCGTGGGGATGGTCATCACCCCGTTGCCGACCGGCAGTGGCCCGGGGTGCACCTGATGCCGCGGGTCGCGCTTCTCACCGACGCCGAGCTGACGGCGTTTCTCCTCGCGAATCCGCTGTGGAAGAAGAACTCTGCGGGTGAGCTCGAGCGAAAGTTTGAACTCAAACGATTCATCGATGCGATTTCTTTCGTCGGCAAGGTCGGCGCGGTGGCCGAGGCCAGCGACCACCACCCGGACATCGACGTCCGCTATTCGCAGGTCACGCTGCGGCTTTGCACCCACGACAGCAAGGGCCTCACCGCGCTCGACGTGAAACTCGCTGGCGAGTGCGACCGGATTTTTGAGTAGGAAGGCGGTCGCTTGCCCGCGTCCGCTCCGTTTCGCCGTTTCGTCGCGCTCGCGGTGCTGCCGCCGCTGCTGGTGTTCGCCGTTTTGATGTGGTTCGCGATGTCCGCGTACCCGGGTGGCACGTGGGAAGAGCCGACGGCGAAGGGGCACTCGCAGAGTCGCAATTTTCTCTGTGACTTGACCCGGCCGACCGCGCTCAACGGCACGTCAAACGCGGTAGGCGCGCAGTACGCCGAGCTCGGGTTGCTCGCGTACGCGCTGGCGTTGATTCCGTTTTTCCTGATTGTGCCGGCGGTGTTTCCGGACCGGCGGAGGACGGGGAGGCTCGCGACCATCGCCGGCGTGATGGCAGGCATCGGTGGCGTCGGAATCGTGCTGGTGCCGTCGTACAAGTACGGGCCGATGCTGCACGGGCTCGCGGTGTTGCTGACGGCGGTGCCAGGGCTCACTGCGGGGCTGGCGGCGACGCTGGGGGTGCTCGGCACGACGCAGTCGATTCGGCCGATTCGGATCGCCGCGCTCGCGACCATCAGCGTGACGGCCCTCGCGGTGGTGGTGTTCGCGATTCAGCTCGCGCGGCAGGTCGAGACGACGCCGGGCCTGCCGGTGCTCGAGAAGCTGGCAATCGCGTGCTCGATTGCGTGGATGCTGTTCACTGTCGCCACCGTGTTGCCGCGCGCTCCGAGCCCTTGATGATTTTCTTCGTCGTCGCGTTGCTGCTGGCCGCCGAGCCCGTGGCGCTGTGCAATCAGGACCTCGACTGCTTCGTGCTCGCGGCGAAGACGTGCCAGCGGGCCAGCTACTCGGAGCCGAACGTCGAGAAGGTGAAGCTGGGCCAGCGGCAGGACGAGTCGGTGAAGGGCGAGACGCAGTTCGTCATCACGGGGGCGAAAGACGGGAAGTGCGAGGTGACGGTGCAGACGCGCATCGACAGCTTCGAGCTCGGGGTCTTGCTGACGACGCAGCTGGGCCGCGCGGCGACGACGCGGCGGGCCGTGGGGCTGCAGACGGCGAAAGACCTGGGCGTGCTGCAGCGCTGCGTGATGGGCCCGGAGCAGCTGAAGTCGGCCGCCGAGCGCCAGCGCCGCGGTGAGGCGGTCGAGTGGGCGGGCTGCGTGAAGGTGGGCTGCTCAGGCGTGCTGCCGGCTGACAACACCTGCGCCTGGTCCGAGTGTCGCGACGCAGCGCAGTCATTGAAGTGTGGCGAGCAGACGTGCGCCGTGGCGGATGCGGTGCTCCTTCGCGAGCATGCACGTGACGAGCGGCCGTGCCTCGCCACCTGCACCGCCGGGAAGCCCGAAGCCTCGGCCGTCTGTCGCTGATTATTTGTTCGAAGCAACTGCACCGCTGACATCGCTGACACAGACGTGCTCGGCGGCGGCCCTGGTCTTCTTGCCGAGCATGATGTCGGCCGCGTAGTAGCCGGCGCCCCGCTTGATGAAGACCTCGCCGGTCTGCGCGTAGGTGCAGCCGGTGATGACGTCCTTGCGCCACTCGAGGTCCACGTCGTCAATGGCCCAGCCGTGTCGCGCATCGATCGCGAAGGTCATGAACCCCTTCCCTTCACTGTCCTTCTGGGGATGTTCGTCAATGACGCGCACCCGGCGCGCCTGAGCCGGCTGGCGCGAGCGCGAGAAGCGGCTCTGCTTCACTTCCCGCACTGACAGTGGGGTGAGCAGCACCTTCTGGATGATGTCCTTCGTCGCAGTCGTGTCTGGAGTTTCAGACGCGGGCGGCGTCGCGAAAGCCAGGGTCGCGGCCAACAGGGGGACGAGGCTCAGGCATCGGTTCATGGTTTCTCCGGGAGGCGGGGACGTACAGGTGGACAACGGCGGCGCTGGCGACGACGGGCAGCCAGAGGCTGAGGAGGTACGCCCGGTCGGGGTCAACGTTCGCGGCATCGAGCCCGAAGAGCATCGCGCGAGAAGTGACTGCGACGCTCAGCTGCGCCAGCACGTGCAGCGCGTTGCGACGGTGGGCGACAAAGTTTCCTGCGCGCGCGGTGCGCACGGCTTGAACCATCGCCACGACGACGATCAGCCCCGAGAGCATGAAGCCCAGCGTCGCGAGTACCCCGCCCTTCGCGAACAGCGACAGGTAGAAGCCGGTCGGGGCGAGGGCGAAGAGGACGACCGCTCCGCTCGTGCGGCCCAGCCACCGATGCACCCGCGGCGCCCGACGCAGCAAGGTCGTGGTCGACAAAGCCAGGCACGCCGGCAGCGCGAAGGCCGCCGCGACCACGTGAAGCCGCAGCGCGCTGAGCCACAGGTCTTCGAAAGGCAGCGGCAGCTTCTCGATTACGAACGGAGGCAGCTCGTCATCGTTGAAGTAGACGAGGCTCGTTGCCGTAATCGCCGCAGACCCCAGGGCCATCACCAGCCACAGCAGGGGTCGTCCGAAGGCCAGGAACTGTCGGGGTGCGCGCATCGTCAAAACACAAACGCGTCAGCGGCCGAATGGATCTGCTCCGGGTCTAGAAATCTGAAATCTCGCGAGGTACCCCTCGTCGAGCAGCCCCCGCTGCGCTCGCAACCGCGGCGGCTCTGGTTCCGCGCAATCACGCTGGTGAGGCTGTTCACGGGCTCCGATCTCGGTGTTCACGGTCGAGCGATCCAGGCGTTCGCGCCGGAGCAGTCGGTGTTGCACGAGGCCTTTCGGCGGGGGTGGCCCGAGGTGGGGCGGTACCTTCAGTGTGGAGACGTCCGCTATGGCTTTGCGGAAGTCACGTGCGATTCCTGCGACGAGTCGAGGCTGGTCGCGTACTCGTGCACGACGAGGCGGGCCATCGACAGCGCGAGCGTGTCACCTGGCTTCGCGCCCATCGCCTTCGCCAGCTCGGCGACCAGCAGCGCCCCGTTCGGCTTGTCGGCGCGGACGATGGAGCCGCGCACCTCGCCAGTCTGGAAGGGCAGCACGATCGGCTCCTGCACCGGGTCGACCGCCTGCACGATCACCGTGGTCGCCTGCGCCCCGTTGTTGAGCATTGCGGCGAAGAAGATGCGGGCGGTGACCGCCGCGACGCCTTCGGTGGCGAGGATCTTCTTCTCGACCTCTGCGTGCTCCTCGATGTCGAGCTTGAGCGGCTGGTTCTCCTTCACGTCGAAGTAGCCCTTGCGGTGAACCTGGAGTGCGCCGGTGCGGCCCTTGATGGTGTCGTCTTCCATCACCCGGGTCAGGCCGCGCGAGAAGCCACCGAGCAGCACCGTCATCATCACCCAAAAGCCGATCGCGCCCAGCGTCAAGCCGGTGCGCGCGCGGTTCCGCCCGGTGTTGCGCAACGCCAGGCGCAGGATGCGAGCGAGCAGGCTCATCGGGTCCTCACTGTCCCGCCAGCGCTTCGACCGGCCGCAGGTTTGCGGCGCGGCGGGCGGGGTAGAGCGCGAAGATCGCCGCGCCCAGCGCGCCGATCACGACCATCCGCAGCAGGTACTTCAGATCGATCGACGGCTTGAGCACGAAGGGGATGTTGGAGGCCGGGGCCAGCACCTCGAGGCCCCACACGTTGAAGAACAGCAGCACGCCCGCGCCGACCAGCGCGCCCATCGCTCCGACGGTGAGCGCCTCGCGCACCCGGGTCGCCACCGCGCCCACGTCGTCCAGCTCTTCCACCGAGCTCGTCAGCTGCGGTAGACGACCCCGTCGATCGAGGCGCGCTGGAGCGCGTCGAGCAGCCCGTGGATCGACACCGTCACCCCGATCCCGACCACCAGCGCGGCGAGGGTGATGCCGGTGCGGCGACGGTTCCGCAGCTCGTTGCGGATCGCGAGCTGAAAGAGTCGGCCCATGGGGTGTCTCTCTGTTTTGCCGCCGCGGGCGTCAACCCCGAAGTGCGCGCAGCCAGCAAGAGGCAGTCGATGGGCGAAGGTCGAGCGTCAGGGCAGCGGCTTGCCGAGATTCAGGATGAAGCGGCGGTTGTCGCCCGACTGCATCACGTACCCGAAGATCGAGCTGTCGGCGATCGCGACGGTGTCCCCTTTGCCGAGTCGCTGATAGCCGATGACGCGATCGCCGCCGCTCACCGTCCCGAGCGCGGTACCCCCATCGACCGAGCCCGAATAGAACGCGACGATCTGGTTGACGCCATCGGTCAGCGGCGGAACCGGCGCCACCACGAGCGAGGTCGAGGCGAGCGGAGCGCCGCCCTGCCCTGAGAACGTGAGCGAGCTGCCGAGGCTTCCGAGCAGAGCGTTGTCCTCGGCAGCGTTGCCCCAACAACCGTTCTTGCAGTGCTCCATGACGACGACGACTCGACCGCCCCGCTGAACGAGGTCCTTCGCCGCGTTCTTCACGTCGGCGGGGAGCGCCGTCATCGGATTCAGAAACAGCACGACGCCAATCCGAGTCGCGAAATCGACCGGAAGGACGGTGCTGATCTGCGCGGAGATTCCTGCGTCGACGTACAGCGCACGGACCGACGCCGGGTAGAGGTCCGTTGCTGGCAGCCCTCCGTTGGCTCCCGTGTACAGGAGGACTTCGCTCCCGACCGGATCGATGACGGCACCGCCGCCCCCGACTCCACCGCCACCGCCACCGACTCCA
>Ga0209181_10000491_pt1 | contig 73656 bp, 65 predicted proteins | sample MAT05_FD_187208 | JGI IMG/M metagenome (GOLD analysis project Ga0209181, IMG submission 187208) | Freshwater microbial communities from Lake Fryxell liftoff mats and glacier meltwater in Antarctica - MAT-05 (SPAdes) (version 2) | ecosystem: Environmental > Aquatic > Freshwater > Ice > Liftoff... | reverse complement strand
CGATGCAGACGCGCAAGCCTGTGACGTGCCCCTGCGGCCACGCACCTAAGAGCTGCCATTGGAGGCGAGGAGCTGTGGGCCCGTGGCTACGACAGCCGCGCTTTATCGCCACGACGTCGACAATCCCGCACGCTCGGCGCGCGGAAGCTCAGTTCGAACCCAACCAGACGACACTCGCGAGATAGCAAAGCCTATTCGGGCCGGCTCAGTTCCTCGTCCATCGGCAATGACTGGCCGGTGTAGGCATGCAAAAACGCCTCGGTGAGTAACTCCGAGATAGTCGCGTGACGCAATTTCTTGATCTGCCGACGCGTGCGCTCGTCAGTCAACAGCTTGAGCACGTGGACCGGGATGGTTACCGTGATCTTTTTCGTCGCTTCCGCGCGCTTGCCGCGCTCGATGTAGGGGTTCACGAATTTCTTAGGCATGTCGCCCTCCGTTCGTGGCAGAGGCTACTGAGTTGAGCGCTCAGGGTCCAGCGAATTGCTTTCCATTCTCGGTGGTAATTGCTGCGCGTGTTGCGGTCCTCGGAGGCCACGCGCGTTGCACGTTCATCAAGACGCACCGTTTGCCACCGATAAAATCTCGCTTGACGCTGCTGCGCGGCGCGCATAGGATTCACACACCAGCCGTCTAGACGTCTAGACGTCCAGCCGTCTAGACGCCCATTATGAAGTGAGATTCGTCATGTCCAAAGCCGTTTGCACCGCCACCACGCTGCGCACATTCACGCCCACCGAGGCGCTCGGCTTGGCGAGCGGCGGATCGATTTCGGCTGCGACCATCGGCTATCAGACTTGGGGCCGGCTGAACGCGGCGCGCGATAACGCGATCTGGGTGTGCCACGCACTGACGGCGTCGAGCGATGTCGAGAGCTGGTGGTCGGGCATCTTCGGGATTGGCAAAACCCTCGATCCAAGCCGCCATTTCATCGTTTGCGCCAATACGCTCGGCAGTTGTTACGGCAGCCTTGGTCCGGATTCGATCAATCCCGACGGCACGCGCTTCGGTTCGCGCTTCCCCGAGATCGAAATCGGCGACATCGTCGAGCACCAGCGTTTGCTAGCCGATCATCTGAATATCGCCGGCATCGAACTGGTCATCGGCGCGTCCATGGGCGGTTTTCAAGCACTGGAATGGGCACGGCGGGAACCCAAGCGCGTGCAACGCGTCGCCCTGATTGCCAGCAGTTGGCGGCAGCCGCCGCAAGCGCTTGCCCAAGCACGACTGCAATGCGAATTCATCCGTCGCGATGCCCGATTTGTGGGCGGTGACTACCATCGTGACAACGGACCCGATGAAGGTTTGGCGCTGGCGCGCCAGCTCGGTCATCTGACCTATCGCTCGCCCGATGAATTGGATAGCCGATTCGGCCGTGAGCGCCGCGCCGATGGGCACTGGCAAGTCTTGTCGTATTTGGATCATCAAGGCGAGAAATTGGTCCGCCGCTTCGATGCGCTGTCCTATGTACGCCTGACGGAAGCCATGAACCGCTACGACTTCGCGCAGGGCGGTGATCTGGCAAGCGCATTGGCGGCGCTAAAACAGCCAGTACTCGTGGTCTCGCTAAGCTCAGACCAGTTGTATTACCCGAGTGAACAGCAGCGCCTTAGCGATGCGCTCCCAAATGGTCGTCTGCTCAGCATCGATACGCGCTACGGCCATGACGGGTTCTTAGTGGAAAGTGAGCGTCTAGAACCGGCGCTGCGCGCATTCCGCGATGAGCCGGCCGCCGATACGCAGCGCCTGACGCGCTGCGAAGACTTACGCGAGACTTCTGACGATGCTCGGCTGCCACTGGTGGTGATCGGGGCCAGTGGACGCGTCGGCTCGGAGTTGCTAAATCTGCTCGTGAACTCGACGCTCGCCAGTCGAATTCGCCTCGTGGGTGTTAGTCATTCGCGTGGCGCGATCTGGCACCGCCACGGTCTACCAATCGAAAGCGCGGTCGCTTCATTGCGCGGCCACTCGAGCGGAAGCACCCAGCAGTTGATCAACCGACTAATCGCCAACGCGGTGCCGGCCATCGTGGTCGACTGCACCGCGAGTGCGCAGGTTGCCGCCCGAACGGCGGAACTTTTGTCCGCGGGCATTGGCGTGGTCACGCCCAATAAGATCGCCTTTGCCGGCGCCTCAGACATCTATCGCGCACTCGATCTGGCATTGCGCCAGGGGGCACCGGCCGGTTGGTCGGCCACTGTGGGCGCGGGCCTGCCGATTTTGTCCACCATCCAGCGCCTACGCGAGGCCGGTGACACATTGCTTGAAGTCGAGGCGGGTTTGTCTGGGACACTAGGACATGTGCTCACGCGCACGCAGAACGGCGCCTCGCTGAGTGTGGCGCTGCGTGAGGCGGTAGAGCGCGGCTTCGCCGAGCCGGATCCGCGCCTCGACCTTTCGGGCGCCGATGTGCGGCGAAAATTGTGCATCGTGCTGCGTGCGGCCGGCATTGAGTGCTCGCCTGAGCAAATCGCGCTGACCGGCCTACTTGATCTATGTGAGACGGGCGATTGGCAAGATGCCGTCGCCGCCCAAGAGCACGCATGGAACGGCGCAGTCACCGAGGCGAAAAGCGCTTCTCTGCGGCTGGTCTACCGCGCGCATTGGCGCGCCGACTGTGGTCCCAGTGTTGGCCTGGTGTTGCTACCCGAAGATCATCCGCTCAGCGTCGCGCGTGGCACCGAAAATCGCGTGGTCCTGCGCACGCTGTTTCACGCCGATCAGCCCATCGTCATTGCTGGCGCCGGAGCCGGCGTGCGCGTGACTGCCGCTGCAGTGCTCGCCGATGTCGCGGCCGTCTGCGCCAAGTTGCGCACACCATCCGCAGCGACCATCACGGCCCAATTTCTGGCAGCCCAAGCGCGCAAAACCACGGAGCACAATGGCCGAGAGCTGCGCCTGGAGTCGCGAATGCCGGGCATTCCCGCTACGCGTCGGCGCCGAGTGAATACCCTCATCACGAGCAAAAGGCAGCCCATGCTTTGATTGCTGCAGTTTGATCCGCTCGGACTTAAGGCCGTGCGCGCGCAAATCCGCGTAACCGAGCACAGTAACGTGGCTTAGTTTGACTCTTCGCGCCACCTGTCAACACCGAGAAGGGTCACGAGATTGCCGCGTCGCTGCGCAAAGACGGGTCTCGGAGTTCAGGGACCGTATCCGGTTGCCGACGGGAACTTAGCACTCGCAACAACGATTCGGAGAGGCCGCATGAGTGCGAAACCTAAGTGTCACGTAGTCCGCTGCGCGGTCTGGTCAATTTGACGTGCATGGCGCTATGCACGCTTTCCTTTCTTCCCTCCCTCTGCGTCTTCGTGTCTTCGTGTCATCGTGTCATCGTGTTGAACCGTTGAACTAGATTTTTCGAACCGCCACAGGCCCTGCTCGAAACCGCATCTCGCCGGCTCGGCTATGCTCGTGCTCCCTTGAACGGAAGCGCATGGGCCGATGGCGTTAGCAGCAATTGAAGTTCGTATTGCCGAGGAAATCGGTGCTCGCCCAACGCAGGTCATTGCCGCGGTTCGCTTAATCGACGAGGGCGCGACTGTTCCTTTCATAGCGCGCTACCGCAAGGAAGTGACCGATGGGCTGGACGACACGCAATTGCGGACGTTGGAAGAGCGCCTCGGCTATCTGCGTGATCTGGAGGATCGGCGCGTCGCGGTAATCGCAAGCATTGACGAACAGGGTAAGCTGAGCCCGGAGCTGCGCGCACAAATCGAAGAGGCAACGACCAAGTCGCGCCTGGAAGATTTGTACTTGCCGTTCAAGCCGCGTCGTCGCACCAAAGCACTGATCGCGCGCGAGGCGGGATTGGAGCCGCTGGCGGATTTGCTAATGGCGGATCCATCGCGAGTTCCGCTGGTCGAAGCCGCGGATTTTCTCAACGCCGAGCACGGTTTCGCTGACGCGGCGAGCGCGCTCGAGGGCGCACGTTCGATCCTGACGGAGCGTTTCAGCGAGGACGCATCCTTAGTCGGCGAATTGCGCGAATGGCTGTACGCGAATGGACGCATCCACGCGCGCGTGGTGCCCGGCAAGGAGAACGAAGGCGCGAAATTCCGCGATTATTTCGATTTTGTCGATGCATTGAGCAGCATCCCCTCGCATCGCACGCTGGCGCTATTCCGCGCCCGCAGCGAAGGTGTTCTTGATTTGGACCTTGAGCCGATTCCGGCTCGCCGCGGCGATGCGCGCGGTGTGGCCGACGACGATGCGACGATCGAGATGGCGCATCAGTTCGCGCAAGCTCGCATCGCGATCGCGGTGGGCGTGGCTGACCGCGGACGTGCGGCAGACGCGTGGCTGCTGGAATGTTGCCGCCAGACTTGGCGCCATAAATTGCATGTTCGCCTGAGTCTGGACCTGTTCGGGCGCGTGCGTGAGCGCGCAGAAGAAGATGCCATTGCGATTTTTGGCGACAATTTGAAGGATTTGCTGCTGTCGCCGCCTGCCGGACCCAAGGCAGTGATTGGGCTCGATCCGGGATTGCGTACTGGCGTCAAACTCGCCGTCGTCGATCTGACCGGCAAAGTGCTGGCCACAGAAACACTCTATCCCTTGCAGCCAAAGAATCAGGTCGCGGCGGCGGGGCAGTCGTTGGCGCGCTTGATCGAGGCACATGGCGCGTCATTGATCGCCATCGGCAATGGCACGGGCTCACGCGAGACTGAGGCCTTCGTTGCTGACCTCAGCGCACAACTCCCAGCGCTGAAAATCACGCGCATGGTGGTCAGCGAAGCTGGCGCTTCGGTCTACTCAGCCTCGGAACTGGCAGCGCGTGAATTTCCGGGCTTGGATGTGTCGCTGCGCGGCGCCGTATCCATTGCGCGCCGTTTGCAGGATCCCTTGGCAGAACTGGTGAAGATCGAGCCCAAAGCCATTGGTGTTGGACAGTATCAGCACGATGTCAATCAGATAAAACTCGGCCAGCGTCTCGATAAAGTGGTCGAACATTGCGTCAATGCGGTCGGTGTCGATCTGAACACGGCCTCGGCGCCGCTGCTGGCTCGGGTCTCCGGATTAAGTAGCGGTATCGCCGAATCGATCGTGCGTTTTCGCGATGAGCACGGGGCCTTCGCCACGCGACAACGCTTACTCGATGTGCCGAGGCTCGGCCCCAAGACTTTTGAGCAGGCTGCCGGATTCTTGCGCATTCGCGATGGCTCGCAGCCGCTGGATGCGTCTGCGGTGCATCCGGAAGCCTACCCGGTGGTCGATCGTATTGCGCGCCACACCGGTTTGGCGCTCGGTCAATTGGTTGGCAATGGCGCCGTGCTGGCGCGTGTGGATGCCGCGCAGTTTGTTGATCAGCGTTTCGGCCTACCGACGGTACAGGACATCGTGCGCGAACTGATCAAGCCTGGCCGCGATCCGCGACCGGCCTTCAAGACCGCGCAATTTTCCGCGGATGTTCATACCTTAAGCGATCTGCGCGTGGGTATGGTGCTGGAAGGCGTGGTCACCAATGTTGCAGCCTTCGGTGCCTTTATCGATATCGGCGTGCATCAGGATGGCCTTGCGCATGTTTCCGAGTTGTCGAACCAGTACATCAAGGATCCGCGCGAAGTAGTCAAGACCGGGCAAATCGTCAAAGTGCGCGTGCTTGAAGTGGACGTGCCGCGCAAACGTATCGCGCTCAGCCTAAAGCTCGAAGCGCCGGTAGGCCAAGCACCGGCCGAAGCGCGCAAGCCGCCGAATGCGCCGGCACGACCGTCATCGCGCGCGCCGACGCATGTTAATCCGGCCCGTGCCCCAGCGCCGGTTACAGGTGGCATGGGGGCGTTCGGTTCGGCACTCAGCGCCGCCATGAAAAAGAAATCCTGATGAGCGTTCACGCGTGACTGTGAGAGTCCGCCGCCGCGTCCGCAGTTCGATGCGCGTCGGCCCATCGATTATTTTGGGCGCAAGTGCGAATTCATTCACACAGCGTGAGCGGAACTCGGCCGTAGCCTCGCAGTCCAAGGACGTGACTGCTCCAGAGGTTTCCATGCGCGAATTCCGAGTGCCGCGTGCCCTGATGGGCGATACCCAGGCTCCCATTCTGCTCGCGGCCGGGTCGCGCCTCGAAAGTTTGCGACTCCTGCCCTTATTACGCGCCTTGCGCGCGCAGGGTCGCGGGCCCGGTGCCTTGCTTATCGATACTGGCGAAAGCGGTTCCGCCGTGCGCGAGGCGCTGCGTGAACACGGTTTGTCCGCGGACTTACGTCTACCTGCCGCCGGCGGTACCACCGCGATGGCAGTCGGTTTGGGCCGTTTGTGCGCGCGCTTGCGTCCATCTTTAGTGGTGGCCGGCGGAGCGTCGCGTAGTGGCTTGGCGGTCGCTTTGGGTGCTCGCGGTGCCGGTGTGTCGAGCGCCTTGCTGGTATCGTCGATCGATCCGGCGCCGCGCTGGCGCTGGCAATTGCTGGGTGCGCTGCATACTTGGTTTTATCTCGCGCGCGAGCGGCCGTCGCTGAGCTTGCCGCGCGGACGTGCCGTGGATGTTGGTGATCCCTTATTCGATTTGTGCCGAGAGCAATCTGAGGCCCTCGGTAGTGTGCCGACCAATGCACAACCCCGCGCACTGCTGATCTGGAATTCGCGCCCCGACGACGCGAAGGCGCAAGTCGATACTTGGCTGGCCTCGCAACCCGATTTGCGCCTCGATTGGGTCGCCGCGCCATCGGTATTGTCTGATTCGCCGGCGCAATTACAGTTACGACGTGTCGGTAACTTGCCGCACTGGCGCGCGCTGGCGCTGATACGCCGCAGCGACGTGGTGTTGACCGACTCGGTAATCGCCGCCGCGGAAGCTCGCTGGGTGGGCCGCAGCGTGATCTGGCTAGGTGATCAACTTGCGCCGACTGGCAGCATTCGCGCCGGCAATGATGTAGTTCACACCTTGAATCTTGCCCTAAGCGGAAGTTTGCAAAGCCAGCCTTTGATCGAGGATGGTCGCGCCGCCACGCGGCTGGCCGCGCACCTGCTCGATAGCGTAGAGCAACGTGCCTTCGCCGGGCTACTCACGCGCGCACATCGCTGATCCGCATCGCGGCATTGTTGGCTCCGCGTTCAGCCGCACCATCGCTCACCCGAGTTAGATCGGCGAGGTGGTCCGAGCGAGCAACCGGCACCGCTTTCGCGTCAGAAAAAAGGTCCGCGACGCTAACGCTGACAATAGGCCGCGACGAAGCGCTCAGCGCTGCCGGATGCGGTGGCGAAAAACAGCGAGGGCTCGGTCAGTTCTAGTTCGAGCAGTACCGGTGCACCGCTGGCGTCGCGCAGCAAATCTACGCGTGCATACAGCAGTGATTGTGCAAACGGGAGTTGCGATAGTACAAATTCGCCTAGCGCGCGCTCGTCATCGGTCGGATCGCGCGACACGATGCGTTCTGGCGCAAATAGCGCACGCGTGGCATCGGCGTTCGCGGCAAGCAAGGGGCCCTTGCGAATGGCGTGCGAATAGCGCCCGTTGAAGTAGATCAAAGAGGTCTCGCCCTGGGTGTCCACGCGCCCCAAATAGGGCTGCACCAGCACGTCTCGACCCGCATTCAGCAAGCTTTGCGCGTGCGCTGCGGCGCCTGCAGCATCATCGAGAAAGCGCCGCGCGCCGCGCGAGCCCGCACCCACTGCGGGTTTGACCACGACTTCAGCGCCGTCGAATGCCGCAAGCGCATCGCCGACTTCAATCAAGCGTGTCGGCACCACGGCGACGCCGCGCGCCGCAAGCTCGACCAAATAGCGCTTATGTGTGTTCCAGCGAACTACATCCGGCGGGTTGAGCAATGTGGTCTGCGCTGCGGCGCGGTCGGTCCAGTCCAAATACTCCGCCAATCGATCCGTGTAGTCCCAGGTGGAGCGAATGATCGCTGCCGAAAAGCCCGACCAATCGACGCGCTGGTCATCCCAATAAACAATCTGGTGCGAGATCCCGCGCGCCGCCAGCGCCCTCGTCAAGGGTGGCAAATCTTCGTCCAGCGCTTGTGCCTCGCGCGCACTCACCAAGGCCAGCATCGGGTGTCTCCAGCGGCGCAGAAGCCGCGGAGACTCCCACAGCCGGCGTGCACGGCTCAAGCGTCGCACAACAACCAAGCAGAGCTAAACGCCATCTGCGATCAGCACATTGGGCCTATGCTTAGGCCTCGCATAGCCGTTGGGGAGCGAGCCGTGAGCGATCCGATCAAGCTGTACAGCTACTGGCGATCCAGCGCGGCTTATCGCGTACGTATCGCGCTTAATCTCAAAAATCTGCCCTATGAATATGTGCCGGTCAGCCTGATCGCCGCCGGGGGGCAGCAGCACGCGCCTGTCTACCACGAGATAAACCCGCAGGATTTTGTCCCCGTGCTCGCGGATGGCGAACGAGTAGTGCGCCAGTCGATGGCGATCATCGAATACTTAGAAGAGACCTATCACCATTCCGGCTATGTGCTGATGCCGCCGGCCGCACGCGAACGTGCGCGTGTGCGGGCAATCGCGCAGTTGATCGGCTGCGATATTCATCCGCTAAACAACCTCAGAGTTTTTGACTACTTGGAGCGCGAGTTCAAGCTCAGCGCGGCGCAAAAGAGCAGTTGGATCCACCATTGGATCAACGAAGGTTTTGTCGCACTCGAGAATTTACTGAAGCGCAATCCCGGCACGGGCGAGTTTTGCGAGGGCGACGAGCCCTCACTCGCGGACTGCTGCTTGGTGCCGCAGGTGTACTCTGCGCGCCGCTTCGGCGTCGATATCTCGCGCTACCCGACCATTGAGCGCGTCTCCAACCGCTGCCTCAAACTCGACGAATTCGCGCGCGCGCAACCCGAACGCCAACCCGATGCGCCGACAGCTTGATACAAAAGTAGAAGTTCAACACGCAGCGCCAAGAAGCAAATCAAAACTTCAATGCAAAGACGCGAAGGACGGTAAGCAGCCAAGGATGGGTGGAGAGTTCACGTTGTCCGCGCAGCGAGCCGCGTGAAAACAACGTGTCAGACCGGCGCCAGCCTAAATCAAGCGCCAATAACCCATTTCAAATCGCTTTCCTTTCTTTTCTTCCCCTTGGGTCTTAGCGTCTTTGCGTTCAACCCTTGATCTTTTATTGATCTCTCGCCCCGAACAGATCCTCTTGTTTGAGCGGGATGCTGCCCTCGCCGTGGAAAATGCGTTTGTATTCGGCACGGCTGACTGACACATAGCGCTCGTTGCCGCCGATTTCGATCTGCGCGCCCTGGGTGACGGCGCGGCCGGAATCGTCCACGCGCACCACCATGGTGGCCTTGCGTCCGGTGTGACAGATGGTTTTGATTTCGCTCACCGAATCAGCCCAGGCCAGCAAATACTGGCTGCCGACGAACAATTCACCCTGGAAATCGGTACGCAAACCGTAAGCCAGCACCGGAATATTGAGGCGGTCGACCACGTCGGTGATCTGCCAAACCTGCGCCTTGGTCAGGAACTGCGCTTCATCGACGAGTACGCAATGCAGTGGACCGTGTTCAGCAATATCGGCCTCGACACGCGCAAATAAGTCATCCGCACGCTCGAACACATGACCGGTGGCCTCAAGGCCGATGCGCGAGCGCACCTTGCCCACACCATAACGATCGTCCAGACGCGGCGTAAAGATGCGCGTGCGCATGCCGCGCTCGTGATAGTTGTGCGCGCTTTGCAGCAGCAGTGTGGTCTTCCCGGCATTCATCGCCGAATAGTAGAAATACAATTTAGCCATAGTGCCGAGTCGCAAGATTAGACAGGAACATAGCTCAACCTGATCACATCCTCGCCAATCCGACCACTCGTCATCAGGCGGAGCGGCGGCCGGGCTCCGGCGAAATAGGACTTTCCAGCACCCAGTACGACCGGGTGCAGGTAGATTCGATACTCATCGATCACGACAAGTTCGGTGAGGCTTTGTGCCAAGTTAGGGCCAGCGACTTCAATCTCCCCGTCGCACGTGGCTTTCAACTTGAGGATCGCCCCTTTAAGATCATCTGTAATAGGCTTGGCATCAGGGCCGACCGACTTCATAGAGCGCGAGGCCACCCATTTTGGCTGGTTCCGCCACGCAGCCCGGAAGGCGCGCTCCTCCGCATCCCATTTCGCATGATCGTCGTCCCAATCACGCATCACCTGATACATGCGGCGACCGTAGACCCTGCCCGCCAAGCCCTCGGCCTGGTCGATGACGTGGCGAAATAGCGTGGGACTCGGTGCAAAGGCCAAATGGTCGATATAGCCGTCCAGCGTCTGGCTCATTCCGAACACGAGCTTGGCCATGCCCACTTCCCTGTGCTTAACGCAGCACATCCGCGCGATTCTGACGGCGTCATATGTTCGGGTATCAGCTAGCAGCCTGTCGGACTTGAAGAATCGAAGCGAAAATCTGACTGGGCGAAGCCAGATTTCATCGATTTTGAAGGGTAATAGCTCTTCTATTGCCCGAGAAAGCGGCGGAATATGGATCGTCCAGGCGGATTTGCAGCCGATTTCCTTTAAGTCCGACAGGCTGCTAGATCATTTGATTTTCAACGCGCTGCAGGCGTAGTCGAGTGTTTTCGCGAGAACACGGTGGCGATCGTAGCAATCTGGCGCGCCCGGAGGGATTCGAACCCCCGGCCCCTTCCTTCGGAGGGAAGTACTCTATCCATCTGAGCTACGGGCGCTTTGCGAGCGCGGAGGATACGGCACCGGCGGCGCTTAGACAGCTTGTTCGGCCGAGTGGCGCAGCCATCTGGGGATTCGAACCGGAAATTACTCGCATGTACAACTTAAAGCCGGCTGCGTGCATGCCTTCTGCGCGTAGCGTGTGGAACGTATACTTCGCGCTTTGCGGTGGCCCGTGGCCGTTCGCGACTGTTTGGCTTTGACGAGGCGTTTGCTGTGACCAAATACGATGCAATGTTCCTCAAGCACTTTGCGCAGTTGATCCTTGGGCTGATGGGCTTTGCCGCCTTGCTCATCGTGCTTGCGCACTACATCAACAATGAATTCTATGGCTATGGCACCGCAGACGTCGGTAAGCCGATTGAAGATCTGCCGCCGATCCAGCGCGAGCGTGCTGCGGCACGTCGTGACGCCATCGAGGCGCGTCTGGCGCCAGTTGGCGGAATCAATGCGGGCGAAACTGGCCGCGCCGCGCTGGTTGCTGCCGACGCTGAGCGTCAGCGATTTCTCGCCAGCCAAGTCGCCTATGGCGGCACGCTGGATGGATCGGTGATTTACCAGAATCTGTGCGGCGCTTGTCACCAGTCAGGCGCCGGCGGCGCGCCTTTGCCCACGAACGATGCCTGGGTTGAGCGCATCGCGCAGGGGGAAGAAACCTTGGTGAAACACGCCATCGAAGGGTACACGGGCAAAGCTGGCGTGATGCCCGCACGTGGCGGTAACCCCTCGCTCAACGATGCGCAAGTGCGCGCTTCCGTCGAATACATGATTCAAAACTTTAAATAGGCGCAGCGTCGCTCGGGCAATCCCGGCGCGATCAAATGCGCCCTGTTTGCTGGCGTGGTCGCCGTCCGATGTTGACCACCTCCTTGTGATGCCATTGGCGCTGGAGATTCGAGGTGTCTGAGTTCAAAAAACGCGCACTCGTGGTGATCGCTGCCGCGCTGCTCGGCGCCTGCGGCGACCAAGCCAGCTATCCCATGGAACATGCGCCGATCCAAGTCGATGTTTGTGGCGCGCCAGCGAATTTGATCAGCGATGTTCAAGGCGCCGCATTGCGCAGCCCGCTGGATGGCACCAAAGTTACGATCGAGGCGGTGGTCATTGCCGAATACATCTCGGGGCTTGGCGGTGTGTTCGTGCAGGAAGAGCAGCAAGATCGGGACGGCGATCCGATGACCTCGGAAGGTTTGTTCGTGCAGATCGATGGCGCGCGCCCGCGCTTGAATCGCGGCGATATCGTGCGCGTCAGCGGTCAAGTGGCCGAAATAGGCGAGGACAGTTCCACGCTGACCACGCTGATCGACCTTAGCGAGTTGCGCGTATGCGCTCATCTGGACGAATTACCGCAACCAGCGCTGGTTGAAGAAGCGCCGTTGGTTGAGGACGATTGGGAAGCGCATGAAGGTATGCGCGTCAGCATTGAGCCCGCGCTCACCATCATCGGCAACTACAATCTACTAGCGCGTGGGGAACTCATGGTGAGTTTGAGCGGGCGCCAATGGACGCCGACAGAGCGCTTTCCCCCGGGCGCACTGGCGCGCGAATTGGACGAAAACAATGTGCGCGCGCGGCTGCTCATCGATGACGGCAGCATGGCCGCCAAAGCGCCAGAGCGCATTGGCTATCTGGATTCGCAGCCCAGTAGCGATGCACCCTACCGCGTGGGAACGCAACTCTCGGGCGTGATCGGCGTTCTCGATGACCGCGGTGGACGCTATCGCATTCACGTCAGTGACCGCATCCGTGCCGTGCAGGCTCCGCGTGCTGAAAGTACGCCGGAAGCCGCTGGCGAGTTGCGCATCGCCACCTTCAACGTGCTGAATTTCTTCAACGGCGACGGCAAAGGCGGCGGTTTTCCGACCGAACGCGGTGCCTCCGATGCTGAAGAACTGACGCGCCAGCGCGCAAAAATCTTAAGCGCACTAAAGGCTATGGACGCCGACCTGTATGCGCTGGTGGAGATCGAGAACGATGGTTACGAGAAACTTTCGGCGATTGAGGACCTGACCACGCGTTTGAATCAGTCGCGCGGCCGCCGCAGCGAGTATGACTATGTGCGCTTTGCCGGGAGCAAACTCGGCAACGATTCCATCAGTGTCGGCTTGCTCTATAGGCCGAAAAAGCTCAAGCCCATTGGTCCGGCGATCACACTCGATGCGCCGCCGTTCCAGCAACGCAGCCGCGCCCCGCTGGCGCAGAGCTTCGACACGGTCAAGGATGGTGGTCGCTTCACCGTTGTGGTCAATCACTGGAAGAGCAAGGGCGGATGCGACGAGGCCGAAAATGCCGATCAAGACCGCGGCGACGGCCAAGGTTGCTGGAATGCCGCGCGCGTTGATGCCGCGCGCGCGCTGGCTGATTGGCTCGGAAGTGATCCGACCGGCAGCGGTGACCCGGATTTACTGCTGCTCGGGGATTTCAACGCCTACTCGCAAGAAGACCCGATCCGCCTACTTGGCGAGGCCGGCTATGTGCAACTGGGCAATACCGACGGGCAGACGCATTACAGCTTCGTGTATTCGGGGCTTGCCGGCAGCTTGGACCACGCGCTCGCCAGTGTCAGTCTAGCCGCGCAAGTCGAAGGTGCAGGCGTATGGCATATCAATTCCGACGAAATGCCCCAGTTTGACTACAACCGCGAGTACAAATCGCGTGCACTCGAAGCGCGATTGTTCCGGTCAGATCCTTTCCGTTCCTCTGATCATGATCCGATGATCGTCGGCTTCAACCTAAGCCCGCCTGCGCCTGAAGTGATCGAGCCCACACCCGATCCGCTCGCCACGCCAGCCGACCCGGGGTCCGCAACGCCGAAGCCCTAACGAACGCCTAAGCGTCGCGCCGAGCCTACATTGCACCGTGTATGCCCGTGATCTTGTCGTGCCGAGCTTGCTCGGCCACGCTTTAGGTAATTGAACCTAGAAACCTCAGTTGACCGCTTGTCGAGCGCCGTCGTTTGATGATTCTTATCGTGTTTAGTTCGCTCATCCCGTTCACCCATCGGGTGAGTCCGCTACTGGGCAGATTGCACGGTTATGGCGGCGCATGGCTGCGTTGCAATTCGTCGGAATAGAAGAACTATTCACCCCGGCCTGCAAGCTTAGGCTTGCAGGCGTTCAAGCCCAAGGCTTGCAAAGCCAAATCTCGGAAGTACGCAAGCCAAGGCGCGCGCGAAGCTAGGGTTGGTTCCCTTCTCGCGAAGTCGACGGAGCTTTGCTTATTGCGCCAAGGTGGATAACGGAGCGCGCCGTACTAGCGCACGCTCAGCGCTATCCAAAATTGCCGCTGACCAGCGCGCATATTCCGCGCCCGAGGGGTGCAATCCATCCGCTGCAACTCGCTCAGACTCCTCCAGGCCCTCGCGTGATCCTGGCGTAATGTCGATGAAAGCTACACGTGCGCGCGCGGCCTCCTCGCGGTTGACAGCGTTATAGGCATCAATTTGCTGCGAGATTTCGGCGCGATCGCGACCACTCGACTCGCCAAAGGGCGTTGCCCCCCAATCCGGGATTGAGACCACGATCACGCGCTTAACCTCGCCGCCCGCGTAGGCGATGGATCGATCAAGCAGGGCGCGCAACTCAGGGCGAAAGCTTTCGGCGCTACGGCCACGATATTGATTGTTGACGCCGATCAACAGCGTGACCACGGCATACGGCGGTTTCAGCGCGCGCCCATTGCCATCGCCCGATTCGGTTGCACCTGCCTCAGCACGGTCAAGCGCAACACTGAGTTCGTCCGCGGTCCAGCCAGTGCGCGCGATTATCACCGGATCGGCAACGGGCAGTGAGCGCTGACGCAAGCTATGCACCAGTTGCTCCGGAAAACGCAGCTCAGCCGGCACGCTCTCGCCGATGGTGTACGAATCGCCAATGGCGAGATAACTTAGCGGTGACACGGGCGCCGCCTCCGTCATGACCAGGCTCATCCCAAGCCGCGCGCAAACTGAGCCGCTTAGGCGACGGCGGCAATCCGAGAGGGTTGCTGGCCTTCAATCAGCTCAGCGACAAAGCTATCGATGGTATCGATTACACGCTCCATGACTGCCGCCTCAGGCAACAAGGTGATACGGAAATGGTCGCGATACGGCACGTTGAATGAGGAGCCGGGCACGATCAGCACTTGCCGCTGGTCGAGTAGATCGAGTGCGAAATGTTGGTCGTCAAAACTCGGCATGGCGCGCGTATCGATGCCCACAAAGCCATACATGGCACCCATGGGCGCGACCACACGCAAATACTGAGAGCGCGACACTGCACGTAGCAACGCAGCGCGCGTCTCGAACAAGCGACCGCCGGGCTGGCATAGAGCGCTATGTGTATCGGGGCCGCGCAAGGCCGCCGGAATCGCCCATTGGCCTTGTACATTGCTGCACAAACGTAAAGCCGCGAGCAAATCTAAGCTGCGCAAATAATCCCGCGCCGCTTTGATGCGGCCACTCAACACCATCCAGCCCACGCGATAGCCACAGGCGCGATGCATTTTCGACAAGCCGCTCATGGAGACACACAAGGTGTCGCGCACCATCGGAGCCAACGGGTGAAACTGCGCGCCGTCGAATAACAGGCCCTCGTAGATTTCATCACTGAACACGACTAAGCGATGGCGTTCGGCCAATTGTGCAATGTCGCGCAGCAAGGACTCCGGGTAAACCGCCCCGTTCGGATTGTTCGGATTGATCACCACGATGGCGCGCGTGCGCGGCGTAATCAGGCGCTCAATCTCGACTGGGTCTGGCAAGCCTTGACGCGAGGGCGGGCACGGATAGTGCACGGGCTGGCCGTCATTGAGAATTACCGCTGCAGTCCACAAGGGATAATCGGGTGCGGGCACCAGCACTTGATCGCCCGGATTGAGCAAGCCACGCAGTGACAAATCAATCAACTCGCTAACGCCGTTGCCGATAAAAACCTGCGACAACTCCACCGGCGGTGCACCGCGTTTGGCGAAAGATTCCGCAATCGCCTCGCGTGCCTCGACCAAGCCCTGTTGGTGGCAATAAGCCTCGCTTTCGCGCAAATGTGAGGAAATCGCCTCGCGTATATGCGCAGGCGCCTCGAAACCGAAACGGCCGGGGTTACCAATATTCAAGCGGACAATGGGGATGCCTTGCTGCTCAAGATCAAGCGCGCGAGCATGCAGCGGGCCGCGAATGTCATAGCGAACATCGGCCAGGCGCGCGTTGTGCGGGATCGGACGGGTCACGGCGTTAGATTATTGTAAAAATGTGCCCGAAGCGTAACCGCAGAAGATAGAGTGCTCAAGGCCCAGAGCCGCTTAGCTTCGGGAAGATTGCGGGCGGGTGTTCACGAATTGGGAGCTAGAGCGGGGCTGGGTACTGGGGCGTGGCGAAATCGGGCATCCAGCGCTTTTCTTGGCGCTTCGCTCTAAGCCCCCAACGGACGAAAGAAACTGGATTCCCGCCTTCGCGGGAATGACGAGCACGGGTGCGATGCCATCGCAGCGACGCTCGCTCGCACCGCGAAACAGATGAGGTTAAAAAGCCCTTGCGTTCTTCGCTCCAAAGCGCATTTCCCCCGAGCCTCGGCGCCTAAGCCCCGCGCCTAAGCCCCGAGCCCCCGCGCCTAAGCCCCGAGCCCCCGCGCCTAAGCCCCGAGCCCCGGCGCCTAAGCCCCGAGTCCCGCGTCCCGGCGCCTAAGCCCCGAGTCCCGAGTCCCGAGCCCCGCCCAATCAGCCCTCGCCGAGCGCCGCCATTCCGTTGACCTTGGCGCGTTGCAGCACGATTTTTTGTGCGGCAGCGACATTGCCAGTCAGGTCTTTGGACCACAGTTTGAGCGCGGCCGTTTGCATGGCGCGGCCGTAGGAAAAGCTCAGCGGCCACGGATGCGGGCCTTGCTGATTCATCGCATTCAAATTTGCGGTAGCGGCGTCGTCGGACTGGCCGCCCGAGAGGAAGACGATCCCCGGAATCGAGGCCGGGACCGCGGCGCGCAGGCACATCAGCGTGGCTTCGGCGATTTCTTCGCTATCGGCCTGCTCCTCGCAATCTTTACCCGGCAGCACCATGCTGGCTTTGAGGATGGTGCCTTCGAGCACCACATTGTGCTCATACATGGCATTGAATAAGGAGCGCAGCGTCGCTTCGGTGACGTCGTAGCAGGTTTCGATATCGTGATCGCCATCGATCAGCACTTCAGGCTCGACCATCGGCACGATGCCCGCCTCCTGGCACAGGGCGGCATAGCGCGCGAGCGCGTGGCAGTTGGCGTCGATACAAGCGGCCGACGGTGTGTCCTCACCGATGGTGATCACGGCACGCCATTTGGCGAATTTGGCACCCAGGGCAACATATTCCTTGAGACGTTCGCGCAAACCGTCGAGGCCTTCGGTAACCAATTCGCCCGGAAATCCAGCCAACCCGACTGTGCCCAAGTCGACCTTGATGCCCGGAAGCACGCCGTTTTCCATCATCACGTCGACAAAGCGGCGGCCAGCATTGGTGGATTGGCGCAAGGTCTCGTCGTACAGAATCGCGCCGGAGATGTGCTCGTTCAAGTTCGGGGCGGTCAGCAACATTTCGCGATAGGCGCGGCGGTTTTCCTCCGAGCACTCGATGCCGACGCCGTCAAAACGTTTCTTGATGGTTTTATTTGACTCATCGATGGCGATGATGCCCTTGCCCGGCGCGACCAGTTGCTGCGCGATGGCGTGTAGATCCTGAATATCCATGAGTGCTGCCCGCAAAGTGAACAATCGCCAAGTATAGCCGTGAGCCTGGCGATCACAGCCGTTTGTGGGCGCATCCATACGTTGGCAGGGAGCTTCCCTTGTTATCCTCGGCGCAATCGTCAAATCCGCGGGAGCCTCATGAAAGATCTGCGACTCATATCCATCGTGGCCGCGAGCATCGCGCTGGCCGCGTGCTCTGAATCACCGCCGCCCGCTCCAGCAGCAGCAGAGACGGTGGCAACATCGGCGGCTGCAGCGTCCGATGTTGCCGAAGAAAGCGCCGTCAAGTTGCCAGATTCGCCGGCGACTGAAGCTGCGATCCGCGCTGAAGACTTAGGCGCGCATATACAGATTCTCGCGTCCGACGAATTCTCCGGCCGCCAGCCCGGTGGTCCGGGCGAGCGCAAAACGGTTGCCTATTTATCGCGCGAGTTCGCACGTATTGGCCTTGACCCCGGCAACGGCGAAAGTTTCGTGCAAGAAGTGCCGATGATCGAGATCACCTCGGAGGCCAAAGGTCCGATCGCGGTGAGCTTTGCCGACGGTTCCAGCGACGAGTTTAAGGTAGGCGATGAGTCAGTTATCCAGACCTTGCGCGAGGACGCGCAAGTCGACGTCAAAGATAGTGATCTGGTGTTTGTAGGCTTCGGCGTGAATGCCCCGGAACTCAACTGGAATGACTACGCTGGCGTCGATGTCAAAGGCAAGACCGTGATCATGCTGATCAACGATCCCGGCTTTGAAACCAATAACGCTGAACTCTTCCGCGGCAAGGCGATGACCTTCTACGGCCGTTGGACCTACAAATACGACGAGGCGCTGCGCCAAGGTGCGGCGGCGGCAATCATCGTGCACGATGACGCGGGTGCCAGTTATGGCTGGGAAGTAGTGCGTAATAGCTTTACTGGCGCGGAATTTGATCTGCCGCACACCGATGCCAATAGCAAACCCTTAGGGATACGTGGCTGGATCACGACTGCTGCGGCCGAGCGCCTCTTCAGCAGGTTGGGTAAGAACCTCGCCGAATTTCGCGCGCAGGCGAATGTGCCTGGTTTCAAAGCCGTGCCTTTGGACGCAAAGGTCAGCATGGGTTTGACCAGTCGCGTGCGCCACGCCAGATCGGCAAATGTGGTCGGCATCCTGCGCGGCTCCGAACGTCCCGATGAAGCCATGATTTACACGGCGCACTGGGATCATTTAGGCCGCAATTTCGCCGCGCCGGGCGATGGCATTTTCAACGGCGCTGTAGACAACGCCACCGGCGTAGCTGCGATGCTGGAGATTGCTGAAGCCTTTGCCAAGTCACCGACGCCGCCCAAACGCAGCCTGATTTTCCTCTCGGTGACCTTAGAAGAATCCGGTTTGCTCGGCTCTAAATACTATGTCGAAAACCCGATCGTTCCGCTCAAGAACACCGTCGGCACGATCAATATGGACGCGATCCAGGTGATCGGCAAAACCCGCGATGTGGTGGTGATCGGCTTTGGTAGCTCCGAGTTGGAAGACATCCTCAAGGCCCACGCGGAGCAACAAGGCCGCATCATCGTGCCCGAGCCAACGCCTGAGAACGGTTTCTACTACCGATCGGATCACTTCAATTTCGCGCGTGTGGGCGTGCCTTCGCTGTATGCCAAGAACGGCATCGATCACATCGAGAAGGGTGAGGAATACGGCCGCAAAGTCGCCAGCGATTACGTCGCCAACGACTATCACAAGCCCAGCGACGACTTCGATCCCAACTGGGATTTAAGCGGCAATGTGCAGGATGCCGAGCTACTGCAGCAGGTGGGCGCCGAGCTGGCGGACGGCGACACATGGCCGAATTGGTACGACGGCAACGAGTTCCGTGCTGCGCGCACAGCGATGGGTCGCTGATCGGGCCGATTGAAGCCGGAAAGCGCTGATGGCGCTGCATTCACCTAGCGGTCGCTGGCGTCTGGGATTGACGCTGGCGATCGCAACCGCGTTGTGCTGGGCGACCTTACCGGTGGCGCTGAAGCTATCGTTGGAGGCAATCGACGCCTACACCCTAACCTGGTTCCGATTTTTGTTCGCCGCGGTCGCACTCGGCAGTTTCATGGCCATACGCGGCCAGTTTGGCCAGTTTCGAGGGCTCGGTCGCGGCCACCTGTTGCTGCTTGCCGTCGCCGCCTTAGGGTTGGTCGGCAACTACGTTGGCTATTTGCTGGGTCTGGATCACACCTCACCCGCCAACGCACAATTAATGATCCAACTCGCGCCGGTGCTGATGGCAATCGGCGGCGTTTGGGTCTTCAAAGAACGCCTCAACGCGGCGCAATACGCGGGCTATTTAGCGGTTGCGGTTGGGCTGGCGTTGTTTTTCTTCGAGCAACGTACACGCGCCGAACATGCGAACGCTTACGCCACTGGCGCCTGGCTCATTGGCGCGGCCGCCGCGAGTTGGGCGATCTATGCGCTGGCGCAGAAACAATTACTGCAGCGCTTGGATTCGCAAGCAATTTTGTGGCTGATCTATGTCGCTGCGGTGCTTATTCTGTGGCCGCTGGCACAGCCTGCCCGGCTAGCCGCCGTTGACGGTCCTCACATGATCGCCCTGCTCTATTGCGCCGTGAACACTATCGCGGCCTACGGCGCATTTGCCGAAGCTCTGGCGCATTGGGAGGCCTCGCGCGTGAGCGCAATCTTGGCCTTGACACCCTTGCTCACGGTCGCAGTCGTCTCGACCATGGCGGTGTTTTTCCCTGGCTTGGTCGCACCGGAACGTATCGGCACGCTCGGGTGGAGCGGCGCGATCACGGTGGTACTCGGCTCGGCCGCGGTCAGCTTGCTGGGTACGCGTGTGCGTCGGGTAGGGTAGTGAACAGCGACACCAATGCGTGTCACGGCATCGCGTCGCTTGACCTCGTATCGACGCTACGCGAGCACGGTGGATCGCCAGCAATCGGCGGTTAAATCCCCGCAGGCCGAGGAATCTTGCGGTTCCAGCAGCTCATATAAAGCTCGGCCGTGGACAAATCCTGAATCGGATAATTCAGGATCTCTGGCGTGTATTCGATGATCGGCTCGGTGCGCAGCGCGACGCGCCAGGGCTCGAAATCGAGCGCTCGCAACTCCTGTTCAAAGCCGGCGACCGTGATCGGATTGAGTTCGGTGTACCACTGCCAATATTGTTCATTGGTCGCGAACTCGCCGGATCGGTCCATATAGCGCGGCGGCGTAGACAGCACGAATTCGCGCAATTCGTCCGGCCTGCGCTTTAAGTGGAAGAAGGGCTCATCGGAGAATTCACCGAGATGGTGGCCTAAGTTCGAGTAGTACAGGCCCGGATGGATAAACAACAATCCGTCTGGCCGCAGCACACGTTTGATCTCGCGCAGCGCCTGCTTGTAGCCGCCCTTGATGTGCTCAACCGAACCCCAGGACACGACCGCGTCGAAGCTGTCATCGGCGAAGGGCAGATGATTACCATCGGCCGGCATGAATTCGAGATTGGCCGGCCACGGATCCATGCTCAAACCCTGCTCGGCTAAGATCTGCGGCAATCGCTCGTAGCCACGATACGGGTCTACACCGACAAAGCGCTCCGGTTGGTAGCGCAGATACAGGCTCAGATCAGTGATCCCATCGCCGCAACCCATATCCAACACGCGCCCGCGCAAAAGCTCGGAATCTTTGAAGAAATAGCTGCCGATGGTGGGACCGGCGTGATCAAAATGGCGGAAGAACCAGTCCTCGTGTCCGCGTCGCCACGATAGTTTGGCTGGATCAGGATCGCCATCCAGCGTGAACCGCGCCGACGCAATCGCGCGCTGCTGGCGCATCGCCAAATCCTCCGAATGCCCGCCATTCTCTTGTGGACCCAGCGGCAAACGCACGTTTTCACTACGCCCAATATTCGGTCCATCGCGATACAGCAGCGTCGCGACGATTTGCCCGCCAGCCAGCGCCAAATCGCCATCAGGACCAGTCATGCGCCAGCGAAATTTCCCGCGCGGCAACCACACCGCGCTCGCGCCATCTTCGTGCGCATGTTTGAGCACGCGACGTGTGCCGTCGGCCGCGTAGCCCTCGATCGCCAAATCCACTTCGAACAAGATCATGGCGCTGATCGAGAACTCGATCTCAAGCACGAACGGCTGGCCGGCCTGCGGGCTACCGGATGAGAAGGCGAGACGCGAAATGGTGGACACAGTCATGGTCGCGATGCTCGCACAGGGGGCGCGAGCTTGGACGCGCGAGGCGCGTCGAGGTTCCCGGCCTGGTGCGCAGAAGCCAAGAGCCACGAGCGCGGCTAGCAGCCTGTCGGACTTGAAGAATCGAAGCGAAAATCTGACTGGGCGAAGCCAGATTTCGTCGATTTTGAAGGGTAATAGCTCTTCTATTGCCCGAGAAAGCGGCGGAATATGGATCGTCCAGGCGGATTTGCAGCCGATTTCCTTTAAGTCCGACAGGCTGCTAGGGGCTGGGGCGCCGAATTAAAGGTCAGGGCTGTTGCGGCCCCCGGCACCTAAGCCCCGAGCCCCGAGTCCCGGCACCTGAGCCCCGAGCCCCGAGTCCCGGCACCTAAGCCCCGAGCCCCGAGTCCCGAATCCCGCGCCCCGAGCCGGTTGTTGTCGTCCACGCCGCTCCGTATCGTCACCGCATTACTGCTGACCGAGGACGACGCGATGCATCTGCACACAACGGCGGTGCATGCGGCGGGAGAGGTGGATCCGCAAACCGGCGCCGTGGCGCCGCCGATCCATTTGTCGACCACATTTGAGCACCCGGCCGACTCGACCGAACTCGACGGCTATTTGTACAGCCGCTATGCCAATCCCACACAGGATCGGCTGGAAACCGCGTTGGCTGCGCTGGAAGGGGGCACCTACGCGCTGGCATTTGCCTCAGGCATGGCTGCGGGCGCGACATTGTTTCAAAACCTGCCGTCCGGTGGTCATGTGCTGATGGCCGATGACACCTATTTCGCGTTTCGAAAGCTCGCGCACACGTGGTTTGCGCGCTGGGGTTTGAGTTTCGATCTGGTCGACATGAGTGATCTCGTCGCGGTACGTGCTGCCATCCGTGCGGACACCTGTTGCTTGTGGACGGAAACGCCATCCAATCCCTTGCTGAAAGTCAGCAGTGTGGCCGGTCTGAGTGAGATCGCGCGTGAGACGGGTGCACTACTGGTCGTGGATGCGACGTTTGCCACGCCGATGTTGCTGCGTCCTTTGGCGCTCGGCGCCGATGTGGTACTGCACTCCACCACCAAATACCTCGGTGGTCACAGCGATGTAATGGGCGGTGCGCTGATCTTTGCGCGGTCGGAAGGATTGGCCGCTCAGGCTTGGGAGACGCGCAAGATTCTGGGCGCCGTGGCCGCACCTTTTTCGTCGTGGCTTATTTTGCGCGGATTGCGTTCGCTTGGCCCCCGCGTGGATTGGCATTGCCGCCACGCACTCGCCATCGCACAGTTTTTGCAGCAGCACGCGGCGATTTCCGCGGTGCATTACCCCGGATTGACCAGCCATCCACAGCACGCCATCGCCGCACGCGAAATGTCGGCTTTTGGTGGCGTGCTGAGTTTCGAGGTCGCGGGGGCGCGTCGGGACGCCATTGCGGTGGCTTCTCGATTGAAGCTTTTCATCAATGCGACGAGTCTGGGCGGCTACGAAAGTTTGGTGGAGCATCGCGAGTCCGTCGAAGGCGTCGGCTCGCCAACGCCACCGACGCTATTGCGGATTTCCGTTGGCCTTGAGCATCCGGACGATCTAATCGCCGATTTGAGCCAAGCGCTAGACCGCGCTTAGTGCTTATTTGCGACAGCCGTTGCGCCGCGCATGAGTGCGAATGCGCTTTTGCCGATTTGCAGATGCTGGAAAGCTCGGCAGCGCCGCGTGTGCCGAGCAAGCGCGTCACGAATTTTTCTGAGGCTGAACGCTGTCATGCACCCGCCGCCTCGATTCCCAACGCTGCAATCACCGGGACCAGCTTTCCGGTGCTGTCGGCGCTGGCGTTGGACGCATTGCCTTGCGCCGCGCGCTTGGCCACACCTTGCGCAATCGCGGCAAGCCTGAAGAAATTAAAGGCCAGCATGAACGGCCAATGTGGGATATGGGTGCGTCCTGTGAGCTGCGCGTAGCGCTCCACCAACTGCAACTCGCTCGGAATGCCGTAAGCGGCACGATCAATACCCATCAGACCCGGGATCACCGGATTTCGCGGTAAGCGCAGCGCCATGCAGAAATAACCGAGGTCTGATAAGGGATGGCCAAGCGTCGACAATTCCCAGTCCACAATGGCGCGGATACACGGTTGTTCGGCGTCGAAGATCAGATTGTCGATACGCCAGTCGCCATGCACCAAGGACACCGAGCCATCATCCTCTGGCAGGTGCGCGCCGAGCCAGTGTATGAGCGCCTCCATATCCGCATTGGGTGTGAGTTCGCTGGCGCGGTATTGCTCGCTCCAGCGACGCAATTGGCGCGCGAAATAGTTGCCGGGCTTGCCGTAGTCGCTGAGCCCCACCGTTGCGACATCAACCGAATGCAATGCCGCCAGTACCCGTAATATTTCGTCGAAGTAGGCCGCGCGTGCCATCGCTGGCACTTCGGGCAAGGCTGGATCCCAAAAGATACGGCCCGGTACATGACTCATCACATAGAACATTGAGCCGGTGATGCTGTCATCGCGGCAAAGATGCAGTCCCTTAGCCACCGGCACGGCACTGCCTTCGAGCGCAACTAGCATGCGGAACTCTCGATCAACCGCATGCGCAGACGCCAGCAATACGCCGGGCGGCTTAGCTCGCAACACGTAATTTCCGGAAATGGCTTCGATCAGATAGGTGGGATTGGATTGTCCACCCTTGAATTTGGTGGACTTCAGTGGCCCGCGAAAACCCGGCAATGCCGATTTGAGATAAGTCGACAGCGTGGCATCTGCTAGAGCGAAGGCGTCGGTCATGCGCTTACCTGCTGAGGATTCGTCGCCCGATCATAATCGAGGCCAAGCGAATGGCTGCACGGCACGAGCGATACCTTCTCGACCCCAGAAAATCCCCGCGCGTCGGCCCCAATATTGCGACGCGCGGGGGTCTTCACCAACAAAGGTCGAGCTTCCGGGCTCTTCCTGCGCTTAGCTATCGCAAGCGCTGTGCCAACGTGATCAAAATCCTAAGTCATTGATAAAGATAACATTCCATGAAACTGAACTTGGTGCGCTGCACAAATTCAGTGCAGCCCTTCGGCGCGTGCTCCAAAGCTGTGCGGGGATGGAGTGCAAGGCTTAGGAAAGCGTGGGACGCGAATCGACAACTTAAAGATCGGCAGAAAGCACGCGAGCAAAGGCTGGTGTCAGAGGCTTTGACGGCGTCGTCGGGGCACGGTCAATCGAGTTCGGGGCAGATCAAGAACCGATAAAATCCAACTGCCGCCAAGCCTCAAAGACCACCACGGCAACCGCGTTCGACAGGTTCAGACTGCGCGATTCGGGGCGCATGGGTAGGCGCAGCAGTTGGTCCGGCGGGAATCGTTCACGCACCGCGTCGGGCAAGCCTTGGGTTTCGCAGCCGAATAGCAGCGCATCACCGGCCTTGAATTGCACCGCGTAGACGCAATGGGTGGCGAATCGGCTCAGCGCAAAACAGCGTGGCCGTCCGATCGCATCCAAACATGCGTCCAGTGTGGGCCAGACGCGCACACGCGCGTGTTCGTGATAATCAAGACCGGCACGGCGCAGACGTGCATCGTCGAGCACGAATCCCAGCGGCTCGATTAAGTGCAGTTCGGCGCCGGTATTCGCGGCCAGCCGGATGACATTGCCGGTGTTCGGTGGGATCTCGGGCTGGTACAGGATGATGTGCAACATCGGGGTAATCCTTTTCCTTGACGCCAAGCGCTGGGCATACTGCCCGGCCCAATCCGCAGAATCGACCCATGCGCGCTCTGATCGCGGCCTCTGCCCTACTCGTGAATTCTGCCATCGCCGCCCCGGATCCACACTCTTACGCCAATTTCGATCAAGTACGCGTGACCCGCGCGCATTTGGATCTCAATGTCGATTTTGAGCGCCGCGAATTGGCTGGTTTCGTGGATTTGAGCCTGGAACAGCGCGATCCGAAGGCGCGCGAACTGGTGCTGGACACGCGCGATCTGCGCATTGATGAAGTCTTGAGCGTCGACGCGGAACAGAACTACCGCCCTACGTCCTTCAAACTCGGCGCGCACGATGCAATTTTTGGGCGTGCTTTGCGCATCGTATTGCCGGAGGCAACCAGCCGCGTGCGTATTCGCTATCGCACCAGCCCTGAGGCGTCTGGTTTGCAGTGGCTGAATCCGGCACTGACCGCGGGCAAAAAAGACCCATTCTTATTCACCCAATCGCAGGCGATTCATGCGCGTTCCTGGGTGCCCATTCAAGACACGCCAGCGGTGCGTTTCTCGTTCACCGCACGCATCACCACGCCAAAGGGTTTGCTCGCGCGCATGGGTGCGAATAACAACCCGCACGATTCGGCAACTGGCGACTACCGCTTCGACATGGAGCAGCCCATCCCGAGTTATTTACTCGCGTTGGCGGTCGGCAATCTGAAGTTCGCGCCACTCGGTGAGCGCTCCGGTGTCTATGCCGAGCCGGTGACGCTGGATGCCGCTGCGCGCGAATTCGTTGATACCGAGCGCATGATCGAAATCGCCGAAAAGCTCTACGGACCCTATCGCTGGGGCCGCTACGATTTATTGGTATTGCCGCCGTCATTCCCCTTCGGCGGCATGGAAAACCCACGGCTGACCTTTGTCACACCGACGATTATCGCCGGTGATCGCAGCCTCGTCGCGCTGATCGCGCATGAATTGGCGCATTCTTGGTCGGGCAATTTGGTCACCAATGCGGGCTGGAACCACTTTTGGTTGAATGAAGGTTTCACCGTCTACGTCGAAAACCGCATCGTCGAGGCGGCCTTCGGCGCAGACCGCGCCGACATGGAGCGCGAACTGGCCGAGCGCGATTTGGACGGCGAACTCGCTGAGTTGCCGCTCAGCGACCAACATTTGCGTCTGGATCTAAAGGGCCGCGATCCAGACGAAGGTTTGACCGAGGTCGCATACACCAAGGGCATGACTTTTTTACGTTTCCTTGAACAACGTTTCGGTCGCGAGACCTTTGATCCCTTCCTGCGCGCTTGGTTCGACCGCAACGCATTTGGAACCGCAACCACCGACGATTTCCTGGCCTTCCTGAAGTCGAATCTGATCGATGTGCACCCGGGCAAGGTCAAGGGCGAGGAAATCGCGCGCTTTGTCGATGGACCGGGCTATCCGGATATCGCGCCGCGCACCCAGGCGCAGGGCTTTGTCGCCGTGGACGCCGCGAGCGCCGACTGGGTTTCCGGGAAATCCCAACTCGCGTCAATCGACACCAAGCCTTGGAGCACGCAGCAATGGATGCGTTTCATCGAATCCTTGCCAGTGAGCACCAAGCTCACGCAAATGGCTGAGTTGGATCAGCGCTTCAAATTGAGCCAAGCCGGCAATAGCGAAGTCGCCTTCGCTTGGTATATGAAATCCATCGCCGTGGACTACCGCGAAGCCTTTCCGGCGATCGAGGATTTCTTAAGCCGCATCGGCCGGCGCAAATTCGTGCTGCCGCTATTCACCGCGATGATGAAAAATCCCAGCCAGCAGGCATTTGCTCGCGCCGTTTATCAGAAAACGCGCGACAGCTATCACCCAATTACTCGCGCCAGCGTCGACGCGATCATGTAACGCGGCGCGCTGACGGCTGAAGGGCGCACGCATGAGCGCAATGATGCGATTGAAGCGATTGATCCGCGTAACTAAAGACGCCATTTTGCCACCGCGCTGTGTGCTCTGTGGCGTCGAGGCGCTGGCACACGCGCTGTGCGCCGATTGCTCGGCATTGTTGGACGAAAATCTCGACGCGTGCGCGCGCTGCGCGCAGCCTCTGCCGCGATCAGCGCCGATGTGCGGCGATTGCCTGGAAACGCCGCCTTACTTCGACGCCGCATGGGCGGGATTCGTCTATCAGCCACCTTTCGACCATTTGGTGCAGCGCCTGAAATTTGCCCAGCGTTTGAGTTGCGCGCGCGCGCTGGCGCCGCGCTGGGTCGAATCTATGCGCATCCGCCGTTCGCAAGTGAATGAACCGCTGCCGCAGGTGCTGTTGCCGGTGCCGCTGCATCGCTCGCGGCTGCGCCAGCGTGGCTTCAATCAAGCATTGGAGCTGGCGCGCGAACTCAAATCTGAGTTCAACATTCCGATTCGTGCGGATGCGATGCGGCGCACGCGCGCGACCACGCCACAGCCCGGGCTCGATATCGATCAGCGCAAACGCAATGTGCGCGGCGCCTTTGAGGTGGTCGCGCAGGATTTGCCCGCGTGCGTGGCACTGATCGACGATGTGATGACCACGGGCGCCACCTTGTCCGAGGCCAGCAAGGTGCTCAAGCGCGCAGGTGTGCAGCGGGTGGAACTGTGGGTATTGGCGCGCCGACCGTGAGTGTGAGATGTGGCGCTAGCCGTTGATCTCGGGCGCTGGTCCCTGGCGCACCACGCCGGCGGCGGCCAATTCGTCCAAATAGCGCTGCCAATACTGCGATCGCTGGCTGCCGAGTTCGTGCAAATAGGTCCACGTATAAATGCCGGTGCGGTGTCCGTCGTCAAACTCCAGCAGCACGCCGTAATTACCGACCGGATGAATCGCGCCGATATTGACCTGCTCTTTGCCTACCTGCAGCACACGCTGATCTGGTCCGTGACCCATAACTTCGGCCGAAGGGCTGAACACGCGCAGCAACTCGCAGGGCAGTCGAAAGATTTCGCCGTTGTCGAACTCAACCTCGAGCACGCGCGAGCCTTGATGCAGACGAATATCAGTGGGATGCGGCATGGTGATCCGGCGGGACGAGGATGCGCCCGAGTATCCGCGAGCAAGCGCACCCGTGCGCGAATTGTCGGCTGTTGGAGCCGATAGCCGATGGCGCGGGTGGATACTCACGACTGAGGAACGGCCAACGCGGCCGATCCACCAGGATGCAGACCATGATCGAGCTCCACTATTGGCCGACGCCGAACGCACACAAGATCACCCTGTTGTTGGAGGAAGCGGGACTGCCGTTCGAGATCCATCGCGTCAACATTGGCAAGGGTGCGCAGTTCGAGCCGGATTTCCTCAAAATTGCGCCGAATAACCGCATGCCCGCGATTGTCGATCACGCGCCCGCCGACGGTGGTGATTCGCTTTCAGTTTTCGAATCGGGCGCGATCTTGCTGTATTTGGCCGAGAAGACGGGCCAATTCATCCCTTCCGATCTACGCGGGCGCAAGACCGTGTTGGAATGGCTGTTCTGGCAGATGGCCGGATTGGGCCCGATGCTGGGTCAGAATCATCATTTCTCGGTGTATGCACCGGAGAAAATTCCTTACGCCATCGATCGCTATGTCAACGAAACCACACGTCTCTATGGGGTGCTCGATCGGCATCTGGCAGACCGTGAATTCATCGCCGGCGCTGCGTATACGATCGCCGACATGGCTTGCTATCCGTGGATCGTGGCTTGGAAACGGCAGCAAATGCACTTGAGTGACTTCAAACATGTGAATCGATGGTTTGGTGCGATTCGCGCGCGCCCGGCCACGGTGCGAGCCTATGCGCACGGCGACTTCAATACGCCGCCGACCGAAATGACCGAGGAGATGCGTAAAAATCTCTTCGGCCAAGGCGTGCAATTGCGCCGCTGAGCCGCATCAGACCATGCTCATCGCGTTCAATAAGCCCTTCGATGTGCTGTGCCAGTTCACAGATACCGACGGGCGCGCGACGCTGAAGGATTATGTCGACATGCCCGGCGTCTATGCCGCCGGGCGTCTCGATCGCGATAGCGAGGGCTTGCTTTTGTTGAGCGATGACGGGCCCTTGATCAATCGCATCACCGATCCGCGCCACGGGTTGAGCAAGCGTTATCTGGCTCAAGTCGAGGGCTTGCCGTCTGGCGAGGCTTTGCAGCGTCTGCGCGCGGGTGTAGTCCTGAACGACGGTCCTACTCGGCCCGCGACTGTCGAACGACTGGACGGCGACCCGCCTGCCTTGTGGCCACGCGATCCACCGATTCGGGTGCGCACGCTCATCCCCACGACTTGGCTGCGTCTGACCATCACCGAGGGCCGCAATCGCCAAGTACGGCGTATGACCGCTGCCGTCGGGCTACCAACCTTGCGACTGATCCGAGAAGCCATCGGACAGTTAAGTTTGCACGGCTTGCAGCCTGGCGATTGGCGCGAAGTGGATCCTGCTGGCCTCGGTCTCCCGAAAAAATCGAGTGACCCAATTGAGCGCGGTGCTAACGCAGGCCGCAAAGGTCCAGACGCGCATAAACGCTCGCCGCATCAGCGCCGCCCGTAGTTTCGAGCGCTTGCCGGTGAGGCAGGGTCGTCAGGCACTTCGCGCACAGCACGGCGGGTGCGACTGAGCCCAGCGTCAAGTTGACTGCAGCCATGTCAACTTGCGCTACAAAAGATGCCAGTGTGGTGTTCCATACACCTTCAACGAATTCCGTGTTTCGCGGCCATGCTGCGTTACTCGTCGGCGCCGTAGAAGAGCCATGTTTCCCCTTCGGGTCCGGCCCATGTTCATGACGGGAGACCACACGGGTCGCGCGGTCACGCCAACCGCTGCCGCTAGCCCTGCACCACGTGTCCGTCCTGATTGGCGACCCGGTCAAGCCAAGCGCGCACATTCGGATAGGTGCCCAGGTCGAATCCGCCTTCGGTTGCAGTATGTGTGTACGCATAGAGCGCGATATCCGCGATGCTGTAGCGCGCCGCGGCGAAGAAGGAATTTTCGCTCAGGTGCTGCTCCATAACGTCCAGCGCACGATAGCCGGGCGCCATTTTCGCTTGCAGATCGGCCTCCCTTTCGGCGGGACGGCCAAGGTATTGCACGATGTAACGCGCGGTCGCAATGAAGGGCTCATGGCTGTATTGCTCAAAGAACATCCACTGCAACATTTGTGCGCGCTCAAAGCGTTCACTCGGCAACAAGGCGCTGCCGTCGGCTAGATAATTCAGCGCAGCGTTGGATTCCGGCAGATAACGACCATCGGGTAATTTAAGCACTGGCACCTTGCCGTTGAGATTGCGCCGCAGAAATTCATCCGAGCGTGTCTCGCCGTTGACCACGCCGACATTGATCCAGCGGTATTGAAGTCCCAGTTGTTCGAGCGCCAGCTTGAGTTTGTAGCAATTGCCGGAGCGGTGGTCGCCGTAGACGGTGTACATCAGATACCTCACTAAAAGCCTGAAAGGCGGTCAGATTGGGCTGGCGAAAACACGCCGTGGCGCAGGAAATGGATGCTCTCGGCAATGGCGCGCGGATTGCGCATGATGAAAGGATGGCTGCTCGACAAAACGCGGAAATCGCGCATTCCGTGTAATTTAGCGCTGTTCACCGAGACTTTGCCGTCGTCTGGTCCCGGTATCAGCGTAGACAGAATCCAGTTGATGGAGCGCCGGCCGGTCAGCACGCCAAGATCAAAGTCCGGTGCGCCCTGCAATGGCGGCACCGCGCCACTATCAGTGCCAAGCTCGCCACCCGCAGGGCCGTTGATCCAACGATAAAGCCACCATGCACCGAGCTTGTCGACGATTTCGCTGCCGTGATTTGGCGGACTCAGCATCACCACCCGCGCGATGGTGATTTCCGGGGAGGACACCCGCAACTGCCGCACCAAAATACCGCCAAGCGAATGCGTGACAAAATTCACCGGTGCGCCATGCGCGCATTCGGCGATGGCTGGCGCTAAAAACCGTGTTGTCAGCACCGCGATCGTGAATTTGCGCGAGGGATAAGCCAGATTGCAGATACGAAATCCGGCCGCCTCAAGCGCCGTCGCCATCGGTTTCATGGATGCCGGCGTGCGCGCCAATCCATGTAGCAGCACGACAACGGGTTTCGATTCGGGCGGCGCGGCTTGCGCGCATGCCATGGCGCCCAACATCAGCGCACATAAGCACGCTGCCATAAGCTTTGCGCGCACGCCGTCAATCAACCCGCGTGCGCCGGGTCCATCCAGAAGACTTCCCATTGATGACCATCGAGATCCGCAAACCCGTGCTGATACATGAATCCATGATCTTTGGCTTCAACCGGCGTGGTCGCACCGGCCGCCACGGCTTTACGTACTATTTCCTCGACCTCGGCGCGGCTATCCAAAGACAACGCCAGTAGCATCTCGGTGCTCCGATGCGCATCACTGATGGGTTTTTTGGTGAACCCTTGGAAGAAGTCTTTCACCAGCAGCATCACGAAGATACTGTCGGAAACGATCATGCAGGTGCCATCTTCATTGGTGAAGTTGGGGTTGAATTGGTAACCGAGCGCGCTGAAGAAATCGACCGATCGCTTAAGGTTTTCAACCGGCAAATTGACGAAGATCTGTGTCATCAAAGGTCCTTGGATATTTGCAGCGTGGACCGATTCTGACTCAGACCGGGACCCGCTTGAACTCGCGCCAGACACAGGGCCGGGCACAATTAACTGATTCATTAACCAACTCGTCCAATGCTGCGTGTTGTTGCCGTTGCGATATCTGTGACACCCACCGGCGTAACTTTCAGCAATCGGGGTTGCTCTGTCACGGCGCGCGTGGCAACGTGCACGCTCATTTCATGATGGCGTGCGTGCGTGGAATTGACTCAGCTCATTCAGGCAGCGCGCGGTGGCGACCGCGGCGCGTCGGAGCGCTTGTTCACCGCGGTTTATGGTGATCTGCGCCGTATAGCGGCCGGACAGTTACGCGATCAGCCGGCGGCGATGGCGACCACCTCGCTGGTTCACGAGGCCTATTTTCGTCTGGCGCGACCTGATTCTCTGGAATTGTCCGATCGCCAGCATTTCTATGCCGTGGCGGCGCGCGCGATGCGCCAAATCCTGATCGATCATGCGCGCGCGCGTCTGGCGCAAAAGCGCGGCAGCGGCATCGAGCCTGGCGAGTTGGACGACGCGGCACAGGTGGCCGACAGCAAAGAATCCAGCCCCGATGTGCTTGCCCTCGACGCGGCTTTACAGCAACTCGAGGCAATGGATGCGCGGCTGGCGTCGCTGGTCGAGTTACGATTTTTCGGGGGCATGACGCTGGATGAAGCGGCCGACGCCGCGGGTGTTTCCCGGACCACGGTCAAACGCGATTGGCGCCGCGCGCGTGCCTTTCTGCACGCGGCTCTCAGCGACAACGTGCCGCTATGACGCCGAATGCCGACGACTGGCTGCGGCTGGGCGAATCCTTTGATGCATTGTGCGAACTCGCGCCAGCCGAACGCGCGCACGCGTTGGCAGCGGTTCGCGTGCAAGACGTGGCGCTGGCCGATTCATTGGAACGCATGCTAGCCGCCGATGCCGAAGATCAAGGCATGCTCGATCTGGGCGTAGAAGTGATCGCCCAAAACACCGAGGTCGATGGCGGTTTCGACCGCAGCGGTCAGCTCATGGGCGACTTTCGCCTGACCGAGCGCATCGGTCGCGGCGGCATGGGAGAGGTCTATCGCGCCGAACGCATGGGCGATGACTATCAGCAGACGGTCGCCATCAAGCTCTTGCGCACAGGCTTAGTCGGAGCCGATGACGCGCGCCGATTCGCGCAGGAGCGGCGCATTCTGGCGCGGCTAGAACATCCGGCCATCGCGCGTTTGATCGATGGCGGCGTCAGCGCTGACGGTGTGCCGTGGCTGGCGATGGAGTTGGTTAATGGGCGTCCGCTGACCGAGGCGGCGACCGTACAGAAGTTGTCGCTGGACGCGCGCCTCGCGCTGTTGATCGAGGTCTGCGCCGCGGTCGACTACGCGCATCGGCGTTTGGTGGTTCACCGTGATCTGAAGCCTTCGAACGTGCTGGTCGACGCGCAGGGTCGTGTGCGCCTGCTGGATTTTGGTATCGCCAAGCTGCTGGATGAGGATGCCGATCAGACGCTGACAGCCACTGGTGTACGCCCAATGTCGCCTGCCTACGCGGCGCCGGAGCAGATTCTGGGTGAACCCATCAGCACCGCCACCGATGTGCACGCGCTCGGCCTGCTGTTGTTTGAGTTACTTACCGGGCGGCTGCCAAATCGCCGTGGCGGCGTGCAGTCTTTGCAAACGCTGGCGCAAGCGCTAGACAGCGGTTCAACCGAGCGACCGAGTGCAGGCGCGCAGCAATCGCCTGATGCGCCAGTTCCCGCGCGCCTGCTCGAAGGTGATCTCGACACCATCGTTTGTAAGGCTCTGAGCCGCGAACCTGAGCGCCGCTATGCCTCGGCGACCGCGCTGGCCGAGGATATCGAGCGCTATCGCCAACGCCGCCCCATCGCTGCGCGTCCGGATACCGTCCGCTATCGGCTGGCCAAGTTCGTGCGGCGGCATCGTAGTGGCGTGCTCGCAGCCTCGTTGGCGCTGATTGCACTGATTGCTAGCCTTTGGATTGCCATTTGGCAGGCGGGCATTGCACGCGAGCAAGCGCGGCTGGCGCAAGCGCAAAGTGAGCACGCCCAGGCGCAGGCTCAGCGCGCGCTGCGTATCAAGGACTTCCTGATCGCCATATTCAAAGAACAAGAGCCGCTCGGGCGCGCAGGTAGCCAGGTTAAAACGCCGCTGAATTTAATCGAGAGTGGCATCGTTGCTGCCGAGCGCGATCTCAACGACGACCCTTTGCTGCGCGATGAAGTGCTCGCTGACCTGGCCGATATCCAGGTGAACCTGGGCGACGCCGCAGCCGCGGATCCGCTGCTCGCAAGCAGTTTGGAATTTCGGCGCAAGCAATATGGCCCGGATCACCCATTGGTGGCTGCAGCGTTGGCAAGTCAGATCGGATCGATCTTCCAAAAAGGTCGTTTCAGCGAGGCTGAGCCGTTAATTTTGGAAGCCATTCGCATTCTCACCTTGCACTTTGGTGCGGACGACGCGCGCGTCACGCAGATGCAAAACCGCATGGTGCGGGTGCTGATCTCGCAGACACGGCTCGACGAGTCGGCGACGCTGATGCGCGAAGTGGTGCGTAAAACTGAGATTGAGCTCGGTCCTGACAACGCCGAGCTGGGATTGCGCATGAGCAATCTGGCAGTGGTCCTGTTGCAGCAAAACGAATACGTCGAATCAAAAGAGATCTTGCAGCGGGCGATCAACATTCTGGAGGCGGCACGCGGGTCCGAGCATGCCAGTCTGATCTTTCCGCTGAGCACCCTCGGCGACTTGGAGCGTCGCTTGGGCAATCTGGATGCGGCGCTTGTGATCTTCCAGCGCATGCTGGAAATCACGCGCGTGCAACTGGGCACCGACCATATGCGCTACGCAGTTGCCGTGCAGCGCGTCGGCAATCTGCAGCGGATGTTGCGCCGCTTCGACGAGGCCGAGCAAAGCCTGAACATCGCACTCGCAATTCAGGAGCGCGGAAATTTCGCCGAGTTGCAAGATACCTATTCGCGGCTCGCCGAACTCGCAGCGGACCGAGGCGATGGCGAAACGGCCGAGCGCCGCGAGCGGCAGTCGTTTGAGCATGCGATGCGCACGCAGGGCGAAAAGAGTCTGTTGACTTGGCAGCGATTGACCAATCTCGGCATCACGCTTGGCTATCAAATGAAGTACCCGGAGGCTGAGAGTGCGCTCAAGCGCGCTATCGATGGCCTCACGGCCCTGGGTGAGCCGGCGCTGTTGGATATCGCCGTCAACCAAATCGCGCTTGCCAATGTGTTCCGTCAGCGCGGTGAATTCGCCAGCGCGATCGGCCTTCAGCAAGAGGCGCTGGAATATGGCGAGAGCAAGATCAAGACGGGAGAACGTCTGGCAATCATGCGCATCGAATTGGCATTGACGCGCGCATTGGCTGGCGGCGCCGAAAACCTGCAAATGGCGACAGAACTCTTGTCTTTAGCCGAGCCGCATGTCGGCGCGCTGTCGACGCGCGTACAAGCGGGTTTCCACTTGGCGCAAGCCTCGCTGGCGGCGCAGGCGGAGCAGAAGTTGGAGCTTGACCGCTCCTTGCAGCGCGTCGAAGACTTGAGTGCGATGCTCGGCATCGCGGCGCCATGGTTGCGCTCGCGTGTGGCTGCGCTACGCGGCAACTGAGCCTGTACGGCATCATGGTGACTCTGGCTTTGAATGAGGCTGTACATGTCGCGAATACTGGTGTTCCAGCATGTGGCTGCCGAGCCTTTAGGCACGCTGGACCCACTGATTCGCGCGCGTGGTCACCGCATCCGGTTCGTCAATTTTGAACGTGATCCAGAGGCACAGCCGGCGGTTGATCGTTATCACGGGCTGATCGTGCTCGGCGGGCCAATGAACGTTGAAGATCGCGACCGGCGCGCGCATCTGCACACCGAACTCAAAGCCATCGAAAGTGCGCTTGATTTAGGCAAACCGGTGCTTGGCATTTGCCTTGGCGCCCAGTTGCTCGCGCACGTACTTGGTGCGCCGATCCGGCGGCATACGCAGTCAGAAATCGGCTGGTATCCCTTGAGTAGCACCGAGGCGGGTCAGGCCGACGCAGCGTTTTCGGCTTTTGGTGCCAGCAGTGAGGTTTTTCAGTGGCATAGCTACAGCTTCGATACGCCCTCCGGTGCCACGCACCTTGCGTCCACACCCGCTTGCGCCAACCAAGCCTTCCGTTACGGCGAGAACGCCTATGGATTGCAGTTTCACCCCGAGGTCGACACCGCGCTCATCGAACGCTGGCTGGCCCGACCTGACTATTTGGACAATTTGCGCGAGGCAGACTTGGCGCACGATGAGGCGACAATCCGCGTCCATACGCACCACCATGCCCAAGCGATGAGCCAGCGCGCCAGCGCGATGTTCGAAAGCTTCCTCGACCTGATCGGCCGCCCAGCGCGGCGCACAGTCTTGCCGTCGCGATAAGTTGCACAAGCACGGATGGTTTGTCGTGCTTTAAGCAGAAGCGGGACTGGGGTGCGGGGCTGACATGCTTTCGTGGTCGTGCCCATGGGTTGTCCAACCAAGGATCATCGTCATCCCCGCGTAGGCGGGGATCCAGCTTCACATCAAGGTACAAAACATTCCCAAATGCCGTCATCCCCGCGTAGGCGGGGATCCAGCGCCTTTCGTGCGCTTCGCTCTCAATGCATCAAGCGCCAAGAGAGGCACTAGATTCCCGCCTTCGCGGGAATGACGAGCACGGGTGCGACACCATCTCGGAGTTACAAACTGCGTCGTCAGATAACTGAAGAAAAGCCTTGCGTTCCTAGCTCCCAAGCGCCTTTGCCCCGAGCGCCGGCACCTAAGCCCCGAGCCCCGACGCACATGGATGTGCTAGTGCCGCGGGAGGCCAAGATGCCGGGAGCGGCCGAGCCCCGAGCCCCGACGCGCTGCTTATATGCTTATGAAATCTCCGCAGGTGCGCGTAACCGTTATCTAACCGCTTGCACATTGACGCTCTCACCGCCAGCGCCCAGCATCACCCTTCAGCCGTATGGACGGCTGTAATAGGAGGCGCGCATGACCGTCGAAGTGGTCGGATTGACCAAGGCCTACCAGGGACGACTGGTGGTGCGCCAGGTCAGTTTTTCGATAGCGGCCGGCGAATTGCTGGTATTGCTTGGCCCGAGCGGCAGTGGCAAGAGCACCGTGCTACGCATGATCGGCGGATTGACGCCGGCTGATGCGGGCAATATTCGGGTGGACGGCGTGGATGTCACCGATCTGCGACCGCAAGCGCGCGATATGGGCTTTGTGTTCCAGAGTTATGCGCTGTTTGAGCATATGAACGTGGCCGACAACGTTGAGTTCGCTTTACGCGTGCGTAAATTAGGTCGCGCGGCGCGCGAGGCGAAGCGCTCGCAATTGCTGGCGATGGTCGGCCTGGATGGCATGGCGCAGCGGCTGCCGGGCCAATTGTCAGGCGGACAACGACAGCGCGCGGCGCTGGCACGCGCACTCGCTCACGAGCCCAAATTACTGCTGCTCGACGAACCCTTTGGTGCGCTGGATGCGCGCATCCGCCATGAATTGCGCAACAGCCTGCGCATCTTACTGAAGCGACTTGGCACCACGGCGATCTTTGTCACGCACGATCAGGAGGAGGCTTTCGCGCTGGCCGATCGCGTGCTCGTGATGCACCGCGGTCGCGTGCTTGAGGATGGCTTGCCGGCAGAGTTGTATCGCCACCCGCGCACGGAATTCGTTGCGTGCTTCTTGGGCCACGCAAATCTATTGCCGACGCAGGCTTTGCGCGCGCCGCTGGCCGCGGTGACCTCTGTTCCAGAACACAATCCTCGGGTGAAAGCGCTGCTGCGGCCTGAAGACGTGAGTTTGAGCGCGCTGCCGCCGCCCACCGCGGCCGGCCGCTATCAACTGGGTACCGGCACAGTCGAGCGCAGTGAATTCCTAGGTTCGACCGAGCGCGTATGGCTGCGACTGGCGAATGCGTCGGCGCACGCAGGACAGGGTGAGTTAGTACAAGTGGAGCGCGGCGCGACGCAAATTTCGGATTTCCCACTGGCTCCTGGCGACGAGGCACATTTAACTGCCCAACGCGTGCATTTTGTGCCGCATCCGAGCTTGCGCATTCTTTTGTTGGCAGAGGCCGACGAGCGCGGCCGCGCCTTGGTCGAACTGGCTTTGGCTTTTGGCGAGCATAGCGGTGCGTTAATGACCGTGATCGGCGGCATCGCCAGTGATCGCAAGTTACGCGCGCGCATCGATATTCATCGGCAGCAATTCGCCGGTGACTTACGCCTGATCGATCCGCAGGAATCAGAGCAAGAAACGCTCGAAGCGGCATTGCGCCTGACCCGCTCCGAGCGCTTCGACCTGGCGATTTATGCGCTCGGGGATGCCGCGTCGGGCTGGCGCGAATTGCTCGCCGACGGCGGCGTGCAAGCCTTGCTGTTGCCGTCCACAAATGCACAGGCGCGCTGGCCTTTGGCGGCCGGCGACCGTGCGTTGTGGGTGCTGCAACATGAAAACTCGCGTCTGCAGTTTGGCGCGCCGCAGTTGCTCAATGAACTCGCTGAGGCGGCGAGCGCAGTGATTGCACGCGTGCCGGCCGATGGCGAGCGCGCGGGCCCGGTGCAATATGACTTACTCGTGCGCTGCCTGTCGTCACCCTTGGACCGCGAGCATCCGCATCTATTGTCCGGTGAGGCCTTGGCCGCTCGCGCGCAAGCTTATGGTCAGTTGTTCCTGGTCGATTCGGAAGATCTGATCGCGCGCAGCGAGTCAGGCCGCGGCGCTGCTTCTCGGCCGCATGCGCCGCGCTTGAGCGCCGTTCCTGAATTGCTGCGGTCGCTGGTTGGCACACCTTGAGCGCCATCACCATGCGATTTCTAGCCATTCTTGTCGCGTTGCTGCTGACGGAGAGCGCCGGCGCAGCACAACTTTTGAACGTCTCTTACGACCCGACGCGCGAGTTCTATCGCGAGTACAACGCCTTGTTCGCCGCGCATTGGAAGGCGAAGGGTGAACCCGCGCCCACCATTCGCATGTCGCATGGCGGTTCCGGCAAGCAGGCGCGCGCCGTCATTGATGGTTTAGAGGCCGATGTGGTCACGTTGGCGCTCGCCAGTGATATCGATCAGCTCGCTAAACGCGGCCTAACCGCAGCCAATTGGCAATCCCGGTTGCCGCATTCGAGTGCACCTTATACCTCGACCATTGTATTGCTGGTGCGACGCGGTAACCCCAAGGACATCTACGATTGGGCCGATTTGGGTCGTGATGGCGTCAGCGTCATAACGCCCAATCCGAAGACCTCAGGCGGCGCCCGCTGGAATTATCTGGCCGCGTGGGGAGCGGTTTTGGCAGCGGGCGGCAGCGAGGCGCAGGCACGAGAGCTGGTCACTCGTATCGTCAAAAATGTGCCGGTGCTCGACACCGGGGCACGCGCCGCAACGACAACGTTTGCGCAGCGCGGCATTGGCGATGTGCTGATTACTTGGGAGAACGAGGCCTTACTGAGCCTGGATCAACTGGGCCGCGACCAATTCGAGATCATTCGTCCGCGCTACAGCATCCTCGCCGAGCCGAGCGTAGCGATGGTCGATACGGTGGCGGAGAAGCATGACACGCGCGCGCTGGCTGAGGCTTATTTGGCGCATTTGTACAGCCCCGAGGCGCAAACACTTGCGGTCAAACACCACTTTCGCCCGCGTGATGCCGCAGCACTCAGCGCCAGTGGCGATCAATTTCCCTTGATGCAGCTATTCACCGTTGACGAGCGCTTTGGCGGTTGGACCAAAGCTGAGGCCGAGCACTTCGCGCAAGGCGCGTCGTTTGACCAAATTTATGGCGTGCGCTGAAATGTCGGCAATATCAAAGCGTACTGAAATTGACATCGGAAAATTGCAACGGCGATGAGTACGCTCGCGCTGGATCTGCCACCTCGGCCGCGCGCCAAACGCCGTGTTTTACCGGGATTCGGCCTGTCGTTGGGGTTCACGCTCAGCTATCTCAGCATCATCGTATTGCTACCGCTGAGCGCGGTGATCTTCAGCGCCATGAAGGTTGATCCGGCCCGCTTCATCGAATTGGCTACCGATCCGAGGGCACTCGCGGCCTATCGCATTACCTTTGGATTGTCGCTGCTTGCTGCGGCCGTGAATTGGGTGATGGGAATACTGATCGCGTGGGTGCTGGTGCGTTATCGATTTCCGGGTCGCGCACTGGTGGATGCGGCCATTGACTTACCCTTTGCCCTGCCAACAGCCGTCGCCGGCATTGCGCTTGCGACTTTGTATGCGCCGAACGGATGGCTGGGCGCGCCGCTGGCGGAAATTGGCATCAAGATCGGCTACACGCCCGCCGGAATTTGGCTCGCATTGGTGTTTGTCGGCCTGCCATTCGTGGTGCGCACGATACAGCCGGTTTTGCAGGACTTGGGCCCCGAGCGCGAAGAAGCCGCCGCGACCTTGGGCGCCAGTCGTTTGCTCACCTTTTGGCGTGTGGTTCTGCCGGCAATACTGCCGGCGAGCCTGACCGGTTTCGCGCTGGCCTTCGCGCGTGCTGTCGGGGAATACGGCTCAGTGATATTTATCGCTGGGAATCTGCCCTATGTCTCGGAGATTGTGCCGCTGCTGATCGTGGTGCGTCTGGAGCAATATGACTACGCAGGCGCGTCGGTGCTAGCGGTGGTCATGCTCGGCATCTCACTCGGCATGCTGCTGGTGATCAATCTATTGCAGCGCTGGAGTGAGGGGCGTCGCGCGCATGACTGATATTGCCTTGCACAACGGACAGCATCCGGTGCTCGCCGACGCGCCATGGGTGCGGCGAAGTTTGATCGGCATCGCCATCGTCTTTCTGATGCTGGTGTTGGGATTGCCGCTGGCGATCGTCTTCCAGCAGGCTTTCAGCTTGGGCGGCGAGGCTTTCGTCGAAGCCTTTCGTGATCCTGACGCGCTGGAGGCGATCAAGCTCACCTTACTGCTGGCCTTGATCGCGGTGCCGCTGAACACCGTGTTTGGCGTGGCCGCCGCATGGGCGATCGCGCGATTCACATTTCCCGGTCGACGCCTGCTGATCACCTTGATCGATCTACCGTTTGCAATCTCACCGGTGGTCGTGGGTCTGGCTCTGGTCATGCTCTATGGCAAGTTCACGCCGGTGGGCGGTTGGTTGGATGCGCACGGTGTGCAGATGATTTTCGCCTTTCCGGGCATGTTGCTGGCAACAGTCTTCATCACCTTTCCCTTTGTCGCCAAAGAAGTTTTGCACCATCTGGAAGCGCAGCCCGTTGATGCTGAAGAGGCCGCCTACTCACTCGGCGCCGGCGGATGGATGACCTTTTGGCGCGTCACTTTGCCCTCGATCCGCTGGAGCCTGATGTACGGCGTTTTGCTCTGCAATGCGCGCGCCATGGGCGAATTCGGCGCGGTTTCGGTAGTTTCCGGTCATATTCGTGGTCTGACCAATACCTTGCCCTTGCACGTAGAAATCGTCTACAACGAGTACAACTTCCAGGCCGCGTTTGCAGTCGCCTCGCTGCTATCGCTGCTGGGATTGCTGACACTGGTGATGAAGACTTTCGTTGAATGGAGACAATCTCGTAGCCGCAACGCCGGATAGGCACGCTGAAGTGATCCCGGCTTGCGTGACTGGCGCGCACGGCGATGCTAGGTTTTGCGTGGACCGTGCGGATTCGCTTTGCTGCCGCCGAGTGGCGCACGCATGCCGGTAAATAGCTCACGACGATTTTCCCTGGCGCAAGCGCTCACGTGGAGCCATGCCTTACCATTGGTGCTGATGGCGCTATGCCTGCTGATAGCGGGCGGTGCGGCGCTGCGACGGCTGGCCTATGACCAAGCGCACGTCCGCCTCGCGCAGGCGGCAGATGAGGTGGTACGTGAGATCGATCGCGCCTACGTGAGCTTGGGCGCTGCGACTCAGTTGCTAGCCGATCGGCCCACCTTGCCGGCGCTGCCACGCCGCCGTGACCGCGCGGCAGCGCTGGAAGTGCTGGACCGTTTCCGACGTTCTGGCGGCCTGCAGGCGATTCGGCTGGAAGCGCCGAAGCTTGCCCCGCAGACCATCGGCACTGAGCCGCCGTCGTGGCCCGACACTCGGCTGATGGTCGTCGAGGCACGCGAAATCTGGCTGTTCCGCTCAATTTCTTGGCTGGAGAAGGGTCGCATCCAGGCCGCTCGGCGCTTACCGCTTTCCCGCTTGGCCCGCGGTGATCACGTACGCGGATTCAGCCTGCATCTGTACGATGCAAAAAGTGCGCGTGCCGGCGATGTATCGCAGCCCGATGTGGTCATGCGCCGTCACGTGATGGAAACCCTGCGCGGCGAAACCGGCGACTTCGAGTATTTCGACCATCTCATCGCCGTGAAGCCGCTCTTAAGCGTCCATGGCGAGGCACTCGGATTGATCGAGCTGCGTTTGCCGCGAGCCGATGTAGACGCGCATTGGCGTAGCTGGATCGAGGGATTCGCGTTGGTCTTGGGACTGCTCGCGGTGCTCGCGGGCAGCATCGGACTGTTGGTGGCGCGGCGTATCGGTGCGAGCTTCGGCGGCCTACTGGATGCGGCGCGGCGGATTGGCGCCGGAGACCTGAATACGCCGATCGCGGTGCCGGCCTCGCAAATTCGCGAGAGCCGTGCCTTTGCGCGAACGCTCGAAGACATGCGCCAGGATCTATCCGCATCAACAGAACGCGAGCGCATGCAGGCCCAGGCCTTGAGTGCAATCTTGAACGGCGTCGAAGAATCCATTCTCGCGGTCGACGACAACCGCATCGTGCGTTATCACAATCGCCAACTGAGCGCGTTGACAGGGCTCGAAGCCGAGCACATCGATGGCCGCTTCTGCGGTGACGTCCTGCGTCCCGCGCTGATCGATGGCCATCGTCGCTGCGACTTGGCGTGCCCGATTCTGCTGGCGCGTAGCCACGGCTCGGCGCGCGCCACGGAGCATTGCGCGGGTCCGCGCGGCACGCGTCCGTTGAACGTGCAGGCAGCGGCGATGGTCGACGATCGCCAAGTACTGATCGTGCGCGAGCAGAGCGCGCTTGAAGCGACGCATGCCTTGCGCGATTCCATCCTGGCCAACCTAGCGCATGAATTCCGCACGCCGCTGGCGGGACAGATCGCCGCAATCGAGTTGCTGCGCGACCATCTGGATCAACGCGCTGATACGCAAGGTTTGGAACTCGCCGATGCCCAGCATCGCACCGTGCTGCGGCTTACGCAGTTGGTCGACAATCTGCTGGAGAGTGCCAGTGTCGAGGCGGGCACCGCGCCGCTGCGTCGGGCACCGGTCCGCATCAACGAGATTCTGGACGAGGCGATTCTGCTGATGCACCCGCTACTGCAACGGCGGCGGCAGCGGCTCAAACTGGATCTGTGCGTCGCGCCGTGCAATCTCAGCGGCGATGCGCGCCGATTGACCCAAGTGTTTTTGAATCTGCTCGGTAATGCCAACAAGTTTGCCCCCGATGACAGCGAGATTCGGGTCCACACGCATATTGACGAGGAAGGCTTTCATGTCTGGGTCGAAGATCAAGGTCCCGGATTGTCGAGCGCGATCGGGCGCGATCCCTTTGCCAGTTTCGAGCAGGCACCGGGGCAAGCAGCCGAACGCCAGGGCAATGGTTTGGGTCTGGCAATCGTGCGTTCAATTATCGAACGTCATCACGGACGCATGCAGGTCGACGCGCAGCCAGGCATTGGCCGCATCGGCTTCTGGCTGCCGTTAGACAGCCTACCGACGCCGCAATCTTGAGTATTTTGCGTGCGCAGAGGCGGTTTCGGCTCGGCAGGATTCGCACGAAAGAGTGCTTTGCCCGACAGGATCGAGGATGCTCGTCCGAGCACTGCTCAGATCATGCAGACAAGAGAAGTTTATGAAAGTGTTGGTCGTCGATGACGATGTCGAACTCGCAGGCTTAGTGCAATTTGCATTGCGGCAAGCAGGCTTGGTGGTCAGCTTGGCCTATGACGGCGCACAAGGCTTGGCCCAGTTCCGCGCTGAAGCGCCAGATTTGGTGATTCTCGATGTGAACATGCCCAAGCTCGATGGGTTTGCGGTGCTGCAGGCAATACGTGCTGAAAGCGAGACACCGGTGATGATGCTGACGGTGCGCGCGGGTGAGGAGGATGAAGTGCGCGGCTTGGATTTGGGCGCGGACGACTATCTCGGCAAGCCGTTTTCGCCGCGTACCCTGCTGGCGCGTGTGCGGGCGCTTTTACGTCGGCGCAGTGGTGATGAGTCCAGTGGCTTGAGCATGGGCGAGTTCACGCTGGACCCCGATGAACTCGAGTTGCGCCACGGCGAGCGTCCCTTGCGGCTGACGCCGCTGGAGGCGAGGCTAGTGCAGTGCCTGATGGTGAAAGATGGCCGGCCCGTCACCACCGACCGCGTACTCGCTTTTGTATGGGCCGATCGCGGTGGCGGCGATCGCGAGACCCTCAAGCAACTGGTACATCGCTTGCGCCAGAAACTGGAAACGGCCTTCCAGATCCACGCGGTGGAAACCGTGCCCAACGTCGGTTATCGCTGGCGATGCGAAAGCTGAGCCGCCCAACCCGCTGCGGTCGTTTGGATCAAGCCATCGACAGCACGCGAGCGCTAGCAGCCTGTCGGACTTAAAGGAAATCGGCTGCAAATCCGCCTGGACGATCCATATTCCGCCGCTTTCTCGGGCAATAGAAGAGCTATTACCCTTCAAAATCGACGAAATCTGGCTTCGCCCAGTCAGATTTTCGCTTCGATTCTTCAAGTCCGACAGGCTGCTAGGTCCGCGAATCGCTGATCGGCGAAATCCAAACATTCCGCCAGCCTTTATCTAACTTACGCTCAGCGTCGCGCGCTATTCGCACAAGGTCTGCGTTGGTCCGGCGTAGACAAAGCGCTCGATCGGCTTGCTTTGCGTGATGCCGTCCAGCGTGTACGCGAAGCTCCCGCGCCGGCCATCGCTGAAACTTAAAGTCGCAGCGCCGACCTCAGGTAAGGGGAAGCTCGTTGCCGGACCAGCGATCAGCGAGAACGGCGTGCCGGCTGCGGGGCGGTTCAGTGCGCCAAGATAGCGACCATCGGGCTGCCGCTCCAGCAATCCCGTGATCCACATCGGCTTGCCGTCGTTGGCATAGGTGTACCAAGCCAGAAAGATGCGGTTTTCAGACTCGATGAACTGAATTCCCCAACCCGACTCGGCTGGATTCCACCAAGTGTCGGTGTGATTTCGCGCGGTCCGGCGATCACCCTGAACAAAGCTGCATAGCGGCACTTTGCCGGCCGCGAGCCGGCGCACCACCTTGGATTGGCTGACGCCATCGAGTGTGTAGTCGAAGCGCATATCGCCATTATCTAGCGCGGTAAAACGCGCGCTGCCACTGGCAACGCCGGGGTCGTTGGCGGTGCCGTTGATTTGCGAAAACGGACGACCCGTGAAGCGGAAGATCTGGCCCAGATAGCTTGAATCTGCCTGGCGGACTGCGCCCGATACCAAAAACCAGATCGGGCGCCCGGCCGCATCGTAGGTGTACCAAGCCGGAAATAGCACCTCGCCTTGATGCGCCAAGCTCAGGCCCCAACCATCTTCGCCCGGCGCGGCCCACAAACCGGTGAGATTCGGCTGCGCAGCCACGCGCGGCAGCGGCCACACATAAGCGCCGCGCGAACGCGTAAACGCGGCCAGCGTGGTGAATCCGCGATCAATACTCAAGTCCCAAACCATCACGCGCGGCAATCCGTCCACACGCTGCCACACCGGCGTTGCCGCTTCGATGTTATCTGTGAAATACAAACCCCAATCGGTGCCGGCATAGATTTGACGCGGCAAGTGCGGATTGGCAATGATGCTATTCACCGGAATATCCGGCAGATTGCCACTCTTGTCCGCCCAGGTAAAACTGGCGCAATTGGCGCTGCACCGCACTTGGAATACATGCCCCGGCGTGGCCGGCGTATTCGCGCTGAAGCCGGCGACAGCGGCGTAGCCGATCAAGGGATCGAGCGGATCGGTGGCGACGTCAAGGATGGTGCGATTGGGCAGTACCGCGTTACCGCCGGTCACGTCTACCCAGGCCGAATTGGCACCTGAAGTGCCTAAGGCAAAGCCGTACCAAGCATTCCCATCGAGCGTGCCAGCCAGCGCGATACGGCGATCAGATACGGAGTAGGTGAGTGCCTGAATCACCGAGCGATTGTCGGTGCCGACAATGAGATTGTTCTTGGTCAAATCAGGGCTGATCGCGGTCCAGCGTGTATTTGCTGTACCCCCTACGGCACCGTTAATGCTCTCCCATACGCGATAAGTGCCAGCGATCAAATGCGTGCAGCCTTGGGCGGCACTGCAACCGCTGTCGGGCCGATTCAAATCACCATATTTGTACAGATCAAACGGCATCAGAAAGCTCTTGCGATCACCGCTTGTGGTGCCAGGACCCCAGGCGCCACTGGCGTTCAGTTCCGGTGCGTTCGGCCCATTGGTGCTGAGCGCTATATCCCCGCGCTGGCTGGACATGTACACGCGTTGTCCAAGTACCGGCTCGATGCGTGTGGTGATGCCATCACCGCCATAAATATGCGTCCACGCTGCGGCCGTTGCGGTGCCGCTTTGTTGCAGCACCGAGGTGCCATTGTCTTGGGCGCCACCGATGACCACGCGCTGTGCGGCTTCGGCGAAATTTGCGCTGATATCGCCCGAATAGAATTCGATCGTCGAGATGCTGCTATTCAGCGCGGTAAAGCTCGGCTGCGTCGCAGTCGCGTTGGCACTGTAGTAGACGCCTCCATCATTTCCGACCAGCAATCGGCTGGAATCATTGCCGACAAAGGCACGTGCATGTTGATCAATGTGAATGCTGCGACTGTTGCCATTGCAGGTCAGGTTGTTGAAGTTCGCGCCGCCATCGAGTGAGCGATGCACATCCCAGGAACTCAAGTACAAGGCATCCGGGTTATTGGGATCGACGCTAATTCCCGCGTTGTACCAATTCTGATCACCGGTACCACAGCCCGTAAAACTGCTCGGGCCGGTGCGCTGCTCCCAGGTGGTCCCGGCGTCGATGCTGCGCCAGATCCCAATCACATCAAATGCCGTCGAGCCGATGAGTTCGGCGTAGATGACGTTCGGCTGCGTGCGTGCCGCGGCAAGTTCAATTCGTCCGACGGGACTGAAAGCCGCGCCAGGGAAAATGCGGTTGGGGAAACCATTGTCGACGCGGCTGACCAACGCCCAGTCGCTCGGGCAACCCGCGCTTGGCATGGACGCGCGGTAGATACCGTTGGCACCATTGTTGTTTAAGTCCGGCTGTACCGGCGTCGCCGAACCGCGTGTTCCAACTGCGGCAATCAAGGTGGTGTTGCCGGAGAAATTCAAGGCCAACAGACCAGTCATATCTTGCCGGTGCGGATTGGTCGAATTCGGGCCAAAAGGATTGGTGTAGCAGGGCCCAGTCCATTGCTGGCCGGCGTCATAAGAGAAATACAATCCGGTCTTGGTCCCGACGATCACGCGATTGGAATTGTTCGGATCGACCACAACTTTGCCGATCGCTTGATATTGCGGGAAGTTGGACAAACTCGGTGGATACTGCGGGCCAAAGATCTCGGTGCCGAGTAACTGCCAGTGATCGCCGCCGTCAATACTCTTCAATACGCCGGCTGAGCCGAAGGACCAGCTACCGAAGCGCAGATCGCCAGTGCCCGCATAGATGACTTGCGGGTTGTTTGGATCCAGCTCCAAATCACCGATAGCCATATTCGGAATGGCCGGATTGTCTGTGACCACCCGCCAGGTGCTACTCGCGGAGCAACAATTATCGCTGCGCCAAACGCCGCCGCCATCACTGGCGATGAAGGCGCGATAGGAATTTAGGTCACCAGCGATCAGCGGCTGCGGCGTCACCACGATGTCATTGGTGCGCCCAGCGTATCGATCCGAGGCGGTGAGTAAAGGGCGCGGGCCGAGTGAGGTGAAACTATCACTGGGCAGCGCTTTGGCGCCCTTCAGGTGCTGGTGATTGCCGAGCGGTTTGGCTGACTTGATTTGGCTGTCAGCCGCGCGCGCGGCGTCCAGCCAGCGTTGATCAAAGTGTCCCGTCGGATAGGTGTAGAACAGCGCCATGACATCGCCAATCGGCACAGCACCAGGTTCACGCACGGGCTTGGGGAGTTGCGATTCCTCGCGCGCGCGCGGTCCCGCACAATTGACCAATACTCCCAGGCTGAGCAGGCACAACAGGGTTTGGGCACGCATCGGGGAATTCGCCACGCTTGATGATTCGCCGAGTTTAGCTGGCGCACGAGCAGCCGGCGCACTCCATATTGCTAAGTAACGTGCACGCGGTGCGCCGGTCGGGCCGCACGCGGGCGCCGAGTTGAACACGCTGCGGGACGCAAGCTGCACCGCAGCAAGCCGCGTGCGCGTTAGCATTGCGCATGAAATTTCTGCGTACGGGACTGCTGGCTCGCTATGTCGATGGCAAATGGGTTGCTGGTGGTATTCGAAGGCATCGATGGGGCTGGCAAGTCCACGCAGATTGCGCGGCTCGCGGCGTTCGTGACCTCGCTCGGGCTGGAATGCGTCAGCAGCCGCGAACCGACCATGGGCATTTACGGACGGCAATTGCGCGAGAGTGCGCTGCAAAGCCGCAAATCTGTGGAGGCCGAGCATCAATTGCTGATGCTCGACCGGCGTGAGCATTTGGCTGAGCTGGTGATGCCCGCATTGGCTCGCGGCGCGGTGGTAGTTCTGGATCGTTACTACTTCAGCAGCGTGGCCTACCAAAGCGGGAGCACGCTCAGCGAAGCCCAAATCTTGGCCGATAACGAGGCATTTGCGCGCGCGCCGGATCTTCTATTCATTCTCGACCTACCCATCAACATAAGTTTGGCGCGTATCGGCCAGCGTGGAAGCGGTGCCGATGCTTTCGAGTCCACCGAAACGCTAACGCGTTGCCGCGATGTGTTTTTGCGCTTTGCTACACTCAAATACGCACGTTTGCTGGATGCCACGCGGGATCCAATCGAACTCGCGCAGTCCGTGCGGCACTCCTTGCTGCAACGTTTGACCCAAGATTTGCCTGCAGCGTACGCACAGAAGTTGCGTGCGCAAGCGGCGTTAGTGGAACGGTCTGGTGAGTTCGCACGCTGAAGTGGCATCCGATCCACCCCGGCGCGGCCGCGAGGCGCTGCGCCGATCACGTCATGCGGCATGCGTATTGCCGGCGGTGTTGTTGGCCGTGCTGCTCAGTTGCTGCGGCCAGCTTTCCGCCGCGGAATGCCCGAGCGTCAATCGACGCGCCGAATTGCAAGCCGAAGCTGCACTGCCAGACACCGTTGACGCGTCTATTCGTCGGCAACGCTGGGACTCGCTGACGCTGGCACTGCGGGCGTGCAATCTCCCCGACGCTGAAGCCGCGGCGCTCTCAGCTTGGTCGTCGCAGTCTTTACTGTTGCAAGCGCGTGCCGAGTCAATGTTGGCGGAAAACCGCCGTTATGCCTTGTCCCTACGGGCCGACTTGCCCTTCCATCGCGCACAATCGGCGGCACGTCTAGCGATTCTCTTGGACGAGCGCGGCGAGGTTGAAACGGCCGGTCGCTATCTGCGCGAGGCAAGCAAGATCTTCGAATCCATCGGCGAATTTGAACTGGCCGCTGACGCGCAGTCAGATCTGTCTCGATCCTATCGCTCGCGCGGCAACTACTTGGCGGCACTAGCCGAGGAGCGCGTGGCGTTATCTCTGCGCCGCCGCATCATGCCCACACCCATATTGTGGCGGTCGCTGCTGAGCATCGCGGTGTTGTACGAGCAGCTCAATTTGCTGGATGACGCCGAACGCCGTTACAGCGAGGCACTCAAGGAAGTCGAGGGCGAAGGCAATCCGGTCAATATCGCACTGGTGCGTGCCAGTTTCGCCGGATTCTTGAACGATTTTGGGCCGCTGCATGCGCAACGCGCACTGTGGCTAGCGACACAGGCGCTTGAAACCCAGCGCAACGCTGGCAATACCGTGCAACTGACTTCAGCGTTGTTGCAAGTGGGGCGCGCGCAACTGAACCTCGACGCACTCGAGGCCGCGCAGACAAATCTCGATGAAGCCTTGGTGAAGGCGCAATCCTACCCGCGAGGTGTCATGGTGGCGCATGTGCAGACTCGTCTTGGCGAGCTGGAACTGGCCAAAGGCAATCCCGAGAGTGCGCTGATTTTCCTGCAAGATGCGCGCGAAACCTATGCGGCCAAGGCCAATCGTCACCGCCTTGCCAAAGTCTATGCCTTATTGGAAAAGGTCTATGAGCGCCAGGGTGATCGGTTGCAGGCAGCGCAGGCAGCGCGCGAAAGCCTGCGCTTGCGAGATGAGCTCACGGGCGCTAGCGCACCGGCGCAACTCGGCGAGTTGCTGAGCCGTTTTGAACTGAGCGAGGAACGCGTGCGCAGCGAGCGCCTGGAGCGCGAGAAAGCTGTCACCGAACTCACCTTGATAGCGGAACGCCGTCAGTTGCAGTCGATCTATATCGTCTTGCTGGCAATTGGGGTGGGGCTGTTGCTACTCGGCTGGCGCCATCGCACCGCGCGTCGTCTCTATCGTTTGTTGCAGGATCAGCACCGGAAGATGCTGGCGCAGTCGGAAGAATTGAGTGCGGCCAATCAACGTCTGACCGAACAGAGCGAGCGGCTGTATCAGTCGGCCACTACCGACGCGCTAACGGGCTTGCATAACCGGGCACACGGCATGCAGCGTTTACAGGAATTGTTGGCAGATGGGCACGGCACCGCGGCGGCCATCCTGATCGATGTGGACCATTTCAAATTGATCAACGATAGCTACGGCCATCCGGTGGGCGACAAAGTATTGTGCTGCATCGCTGGCGCTATGCGCAGCGCCCTTGGGGCGAACGCAGAACTGAGCCGAATCGGTGGCGAAGAGTTTATGGTGCTATTACCGCGCACCAGCAGTGAGGACGCCATGCTCGCCGCCGAAGGCTTACGTGCGGCCGTGGCCACACAGGTGATCGTGCTGGCTACACAGCAGACACTGACAGTAACCATTAGCGCCGGGATTTGCGCATTGGCCGACGGCCCCAAGCCATCCGTACAACGTACGCTGACCGCGGCCGATGCGGCGCTGTATCAGGCAAAGCGCAGCGGCCGTGATCGCGTGTGGGTGCAATCGGTAGATTCAGCGGCGGTGTAAGCGTTGGCAGGAGCGGGGCTGGCGGCTTTAAGCAACAGCGGGGCTGCTTTAAGAACAGCGGGGCTGCTTTAAGCAAAGGCGGGGCTGCTTTAAGCAAAGGCGGGGCTGCTTTAAGCAACAGCGGGGCTGGGGCTCGGGGCTGCGGCGTCGAATGAAATGTCAGGGCGCTTGAGGTGGGCGGGGCTGGTGAAGCCAAATACTGGGCTGCTTGAAGCCAGGTGCGAGGACGCAAAGTTCTTGTCTTGGTGTTTCGGATAGCGAGCCACTGATCGGTAGCCATGCAGCGTGTCCCGACGCCCGGGCCCCGACTTTTTTTGCGCACTCGGGCGAGACTGCGGTCAAGATGGCACCTGCAACGGCGCGGACAAAGGCGGGGCTGGGGCCTACCGTTTAAACGTCCGGGCACTTGTCGGTGAGGAAAGGGCGGCAGCTAGCGACGCCATCGCGGTGTCACGCGCCCACCACGCGATCAAAATATCGGTAAAAGTCCTTGCGTTCTTAGCTTCAAAGCGCATGTTCCCCGAGCCCCGGCACCTAAGCCCCGAGCCCCGGCACCTAAGCCCCGGCACCTAAGCCCCGCTCTTAACCGAATCACGCCCCTCGCGCGCGCCAAGCATCACGTAAACGTTCGCGCGCGCGATGGACCACCCGATGGAAATGTGATTCCTCGATGCTTAAGGCCAGGCACACTTCACTGCGACTTTCTTCAAGGAAATAGAAGCGTCGCAGGATTTCCCGATCTCGATGCACCGGCAAGCCCGCTACCAGATCGCGCAGGATTTCGGTTTGCTCTTCCATATTTCGAAATTCGGCCGGATCTGACGATCGGCCCGGATCGGGAGTTTCATCGGCATCGTTGGGGCCACTGAAGCGCGCGCGACGACGATAAAGGGCCGCGCATGCGTGGGTAATCGCAACCTGCAGATATTTGGGCAGCGCTTGTGCGTCTTCGATTAGCCCAGAGCGCAGGCGCTGTACGATATCGGATAACACCTCTTGTCCGATGTCATCAGCTAGCGGCTCGTTGGGACGACAATGGCGCCGCACCAGCGCGCGCACTGCGCGCTGAAATTTGACAATGAGCTGGTGCTCAGCGGCGCGATCGCCCTGACGAATGCGCCGAACCAGCGCGCCAAGCTCATTTTCCGTGTGGGCATCTACTGCGCGTTCCACGACACGCACCCCAAGTCAATCCGGGAATCAACCTACCACAAGCCCCATGACGCCTTGAACCTGCGAAATCTTAGCGACCAATTTGCCGCGTATTCTAAATTCTGGTTCATGTCGTTAGTCACAAATAAATCCGGCTTATGACCTTCGACATTGGACATGGAACTTTGCTTGTTGCAACCTATCTATGGATTCGGGCCACACAGCTTGGCCTGGTTCACTCCTCCCCTGAAGTGAATCTTCCAGGGATACCACGCCTTCCCCAGCCTGGTATTCCGACCCCGGCCCCGAGTGTCCCCCAACACTCGGGGCCAACTTCTGTCTGCGGCTGCAATTTCTGGGGCGCGCGCGTTTGTTGCAAGTCCCGATGTAAATCTGGTCGGCTGCCGCATTTATTCAGCCACCAATACGCATTCGCCTGCCGTTTTGGGTCGCGATGATTTCGATACCTATTCGCCTGCCGTTTCGGGTCGCGATGATGCAAGCGCTGATCTCGTGCTTGCGATCGGGTAGCTTGCGGCGATGATGAGGCTTGTGACTTTGACATCGGCTTTGATCGTCAGCGCGCTGGCGGTTGGACCGGTGCATTCGGAGACAATCAAGCTGGCGGGTGTCGCCATGATTGCCGGTGTTCTTGCCCTGCGGATGCGCGCCAACTCGCAGCGCACCGAGGCGTGGCTGTTGACGGGCGTCGTTGCAAGTACTTGGCTAGCCAGCGTTGTTGCGCTGGAGCCGATGACCAGCGTGCTCGGCACCTTGGATAGAGCGCAGGGCGCACTCGCAGCCCTCGGCCTCGGCGTGCTCGCCCTTAGTGCTGCCGATTTGCGCGCCGAGCAGCGCTATCGCTTCTATGTCGCGACTGCCGCAGTGGGGGGGCTAATCGGCCTCTATGCGGTGTTGCAGCGGCTCGGGCTGGATCCGTGGGCATGGGTCGATACAGTGCCAGGTCGCCCGGCGGCGACACTCAGTAACGCCGTGGTCGTCGGTGGCTATCTCACGCTGTGCCTGCCGCTCAGTATTTGGTTGTTGCTGTCTGCTATCTCGGCGCCGACTATTAACCGCGTAGCGTGCATGTTGTTGGCTATCGCCACAGCCTCGCAACTTGGCGGGCTGATCGCCTCTGGCACGCGCAGTGCCATGCTCGCTTTGTTTATTACCGGCACAGTGCTGCTGCTGCGCCGTGGGCGATTGCGCGTCTGGTTGTTGCCGACCCTGTTGCTTGCCGGATTGGTGATCGCCTGGTCAGCAAGTCATCGATTGGACTCCTTGGGCGACCGCGCCCAACTGTGGGCGAGCGCCACGCGCGCGCTGCAGTCTAGTCTGCCATTGCGCGATTTAAAGGGCAGCGCCGATGCCATGCATGCTTGGCGCGGCATCATCGGGTTCGGACCCGATCTGCAACAAATACCTTTGCGCACGGCGCGTTCCGATAGCGCCCTGGTGCGCGCGCAAGCTGCCGAACTGCAAGCCGATCGCGCGCATCAATGGCTGCTTGATCGTTTGCTCGAAGCCGGCTGGCTGGGGTTGATGAGCAGTCTGGCATTCGCCGGGTTTGTCGCTTGGCGGCTGCGTGAGGCTATCGTCGATGTGGACGTGGCGATCCGCGCCGAGGCGCTCGCGCTGGCAGTGGCGCTCGGCGCCTTTGCGCTGCATCTTCAAGTCAATTTCGCATTGACCGGTGATCGCACCCTCGCCTGGATATTCATCGGGTGCGTACTCGGGTTGCCACGCCGTGGCCTATCGGCATCTGCGCCTCTGCGCGCTCAGCCAATTGCGCTCTTTGCGATACAGGTCGGCATCGCGGCGGTTCTGTTCGCGGGCGCTGTGGCTATCGGCGGTGGCGTACGCGGTCTGAATCCGGCGATGGACGCCGAGCGCGAGTTCCTCGCCGGGCAACAGCGGTATGTGGCAGCGATGGCAGATTCCTCGCAGGCGGCGGCACAATCCTTTGCGCAGTCGGCGCAGTATTTCGAAGCGGCGGGGCGGCTACGCAGGTTTGACACCGACGCCGCATTGGCTGCGGCGAGCGCCTGGATCGAGGCCGCGCAATCAGCGATGGATCCCAAACCGCTTGAATCAGCGCGATACTGGCTGTCGGCGGCGCGCGCTATAGACCCGCGCGAGCCGCGATTGAAGCCTATCGATGCACGCTTGCAAGCCGTCACCTTGGCCATAGCGACGATCGCAGAGCAATCGTCGACAGGCGTGCGTGACGGTGGTTGACCCTGCCGCACAAAGGCGCCAACCTTCCACTTGATTTCGCCGATAATTCGACCATGGACAGCGCCAATATCGCGTCCGCATTAACGCGCATGGCGCGTGAGCGGCCGCATCAAATTTCGATCTTCGTGCCGTGTGGCAGCGATTTGCTTGGGCGCCCGGCGCACACGCATCTCACCTACGCGCAATTGGACGAAGAATCTGACGCCATCGCTTGCAGCTTCGAGCGCATTGGTATTGGCCGCGGCGTGCGCACGGTTTTGATGGTGCGTCCTAGCCTTGAACTCTTTGTGCTGATGTACGCCTTGTTCAAGGCTGGCGCGGTGCCGGTGCTGGTTGATCCGGGCATCTCGCGTTCCGCGCTTAAGCAGTGTTTGGCCGAAGCTGAGCCCGCGGCCTTCATTGGCATTCCGCTCGCGCACGCGGCGCGCATCGCGCTCGGTTGGGGGCGTAAGACAGTCAGGACTCTGGTGACGGTGGGCGCGCGTTTCGCCTGGGGTGGACACACTTACGCCGAGCTATTGAAGAGCGGGCGCGAAGGCAGCGATGCGCGACATCGTTGTCCGCCGGTACTTGTAGACACGCGCGAAGATGATCCCGCGGCGATTTTGTTCACCTCAGGCTCCACCGGCGTGCCGAAAGGCGTGGTCTACCAACACCGGCATTTCATGGCACAGGTGGATCTTTTGCGCACGGCATTCGATATTCAACCGGGTGAGATCAGCCTGCCGACTTTTCCACCCTTTGCCTTGTTCGATCCAGCCTTGGGCATGACCACCGTGATTCCAGAAATGGATCCGACGCGCCCGGCGATGGCCGATCCGGCCAAGCTGATCCAGACGATCCAGGATTTCGGCGTAACCAATCTGTTCGCCTCGCCGGCGCTAGTGAATACCTTGTCACGCTGGGGCGCACCGCGCGGGGTGAAGCTGCCGACGTTGCGACGGGTGATCTCAGCCGGTGCGCCAGTTCCGGTCGCGGTGGTCGAGCGCATGCGCAAATTGCTGCCAGAGGGCGCTTGTCTGTGGACACCTTATGGCGCCACCGAGTGCTTGCCAGTCGCAGTCGTTGAAGGTCAAGAACTGATCGAGTTTGCGCGTGCGCGCACCGAGCACGGCGCCGGAACACTCGTGGGCCGCGTGGTCGAACCCAACTGCGTACGCGTGATTGCGATCAGCGACGGGCCGGTGCCGGTCTGGACTCCTGATCTGGAAGTTGCCACGGGCACGGTCGGGGAAATCACTGTCACCGGTCCGACTACCACTGAGCGCTATTTCAATCGTCCGCAAGCGGATGTGATTGGCAAAATCCAGGATGGCGAACGCATCGTGCACCGCATGGGCGATCTCGGCTATTTCGATGAGACAGGTCGATTGTGGATGTGCGGACGCAAGAGCCAGCGCGTGGAGACGCGCGACGGCGCGATGTTCACCGAGCAGATCGAGCCGGTATTCAATACGCACCCGCTGGTGTTTCGCAGTGCCCTGGTCGGCGTGGGCGCGCGCGGTACTGAGCTGCCAGTGCTGATCGCCGAACTAGAACCGGATGTCGGTCGCGAGGAGCAAGCACGCATTCGCGAGGAGTTGCTCGCCTTGGCCAATCGCAATGTGCAAACGCGCGCGATCCAGCATGTCTTGTTTTATCCGCGCTTCCCGGTCGATATCCGTCACAACGCCAAGATCGGTCGCGAGTATTTGAAAGTCTGGGCTGAGAGCCGAGTTCCCGCAGCGACGGCGCAGCCCGTCTGATGCGCATTGCGTCTCCACATTCCCAATCGAGCGCGCCAATGAAGGCGCTGGTGACGGGTGGTGGCGGCTTTCTTGGCGGAGCAATCGCGCGCCAACTGGTGGCGGCGGGTCACGCGGTGGTGAGCCTGCAGCGATCCGATGCGCCGGAATTGCGAGCCATAGGAATCGATGTCCAGCGCGCCGATCTGGCCGATGCGGCAGCGGTAAAATCCGCAGCGCGCGGCTGTGAAATCGTCTTCCACGTAGCCGCGAAAGCCGGACATTGGGGCAGTTATCAGAGTTATTTCGACGCCAATGTGCAGGGTACGCGGAACGTGCTCGACGCCTGCCGCACGCATGCGATTCCGAAGCTGGTGTACACCTCCACGCCAAGCGTGGTGCACGCGGGTGGTGATCTGGAAGGCGTCGATGAATCCATACCCTATGCGAGCCATTTTCTCGCGCACTATCCTGCGAGCAAATGCATCGCCGAACGCGAGGTGCTGGCGGCCAACTCGCACGAGCTTTGCACCGTGGCCTTGCGCCCGCATCTGATCTGGGGCCCAGGGGATCAGCATTTGTTACCGCGCATCCTCGACCGCGCACGCCGTGGTCGTCTGCGTTTCGTCGGCAAAGCCGGCAAACGCATTGATGCGACTTACATCGACAACGCCGTCTTGGCGCATCTATTGGCGGGCGCCACACTCAGGCCCAATAGCGCGCATGCCGGCAAAGCCTATTTCATCTCCAATGCCGAGCCGATCGCCGTCGAAGACATGATCAACCGCCTGCTGGCTTGCGCGGATCTGCCGCCGGTGCACGCGCGCATGCCGCTTCCAGCGGCCTATGCCATCGGCGCGTTGCTGGAAATTGTCTATCGCGCATTCGCGCTCAGCGGCGAACCCATCCTCTCGCGTTTCGTCGCCGAACAACTCGGCACCGCGCATTGGTTTGATATCAGCGCCGCGCAACGCGATTTCGGATACTGCCCACGCGTCAGCATGTCCCAAGGCTTTGAGCGCCTGCGCAAGTCATTGCAAGCCGGCTGAGCAACGCGGTTGATTTCGTACTGACCCACTCGGCCACGCTTATCGCGGCTCGTCACGGGTAAATGGCAAGCAAAACGTTCACCCAGCAACGCGCTCCAACTCCATGCGCGCCAGAATCAATAGTTGCATCTCATCGGGCCCGTCGCTGATACGCTGCGCGCGCACCGTGGCATAGGCATGCGCGAGGAAATTCTGGTTGTCCAACCCATCGCTGCCATGCCACTGAATCGCGCGATCCAGTACCGCGCAGACGCTACCGGGCACCACCCATTTGACCATCGCCAAGCGCTCACGCGCGCCGCGCGTGCCGCCGCGATCAAGCGCGGAGGCCGCACTCAGTACCAACAAACGCGCCGCGTCCAGCTCGCAGCGGCTGCGCGCAATGGCCTCCTGCGCCATACCCATGCGCGCCAGTGGCTGCCCATACACCACGCGCGATTGCGCTCGGCTTACCATGCTCCGCAGTGCGCGTTCACCCAAACCGATCCAGCGCATGCATTGATGCAGTCGTGATGCCCCGATACGTCCCTGTGCCATCTCAACGCCTTTGCCCTCACCGTACAGCAGTCCCGCGAGTGGCACGCGCGCATCGTCGAAGACCAGATCCGCATACCCACCAGGCTCGTCGTCATAGCCAAAAATCTGACGCGTACCCACGCAACGCACACCCGGAAAGTCTCGCGGCACAATCAAGATCGAATGACGCGCGCCAATCTTGGCTTCTGGCTCCGATTGGCCAAGCACCATAAAAAAGCGGCAACGCGCATCCATGGCACCTGCGACCCAAGATTTGCGCCCGCTAAGCCGATAGTGATCGCCATCGCGCACGATGCTGCACTGCACATTATTCGGGTCAGACGAGGCGTTATCGGGCTCGGTCACGGCCCATGCCGAGCGCATCTCGCCCGCGAGCAAGGGGTCAAGCCATTGCCGCTTTTGGAATTCATTGCCGTAGTGCAGCAACACTTCCATATTTGCAGCATCGGGCGCGTTCGCATTGAACACTTCCGGCGCCAGCATCGATTGCCCGAGCATTTCTGCAAGTTGTGCGCTATCGAGATGGCTTAAGCCCGCGCCGTGGCGCGCATCGCTCAGAAACAGATTCCATAGGCCGTCAGCACGCGCCTTGCGTTTCAATTCCTCCATGATCTGTGGTGAAATCCAGCGCCGCGCAGACGCAGATTGCTGCGCGCGATAGATCTCCTCGGCGGGCAACACGGTCTCGCGCAGGAATTGCGCCATGCGATCGCGAATTTCGCGCGCCCGGGATGAGATCTCAAACATCGACGCGCTCCATGCGCTGACCAAGCGCCCACACTAGAGCGTGCGCGATCACCACGCTTGTCAACAAACCGCGTCGATGCGCTGCCGTTCAGCCAGTGCTGATGCGGCGCCTATTCGTCGAAGCGTAGATGCTTGACACTCTTGCCATGGCGGCTGATGACTTTCAGCGCCTCGATACCAATCTGGATATGTGGAATGACAAAATTCTCGGTTACACGCCGATCAGACAATTCAGTCTTGACACCCTCGGGAATCATCGGCTGGTCCGAAACCAGCAATAGAGCGCCTGCCGGGATGCTGTTGGCGAAACCCGTGGCGAAAATCGTCGCGGTTTCCATATCAATGGCCATGCAGCGCGTCTTGCGCAAGTATTCCTTGAACTCTTCATCGTGTTCCCAGACGCGCCGGTTGGTGGTGTACACCGTGCCAGTCCAGTAGTCGTGCCCGAGATCGCGAATCATCGTCGACACCGCGCGCTGCAGACTGAAGGCCGGCAGGGCCGGAACCTCGGGTAACAAATAGTCGTTTGAAGTGCCTTCGCCGCGGATCGCGGCAATCGGCAGGATCAGATCCCCAAGTTGATTCTTCTTCTTCAAGCCGCCGCACTTACCCAGGAATAGCACCGCGCGCGGTGAGATCGCGCTGAGCAAATCCATCACAGTCGCTGCATTGGCGCTGCCCATGCCAAAGTTGATCATGGTGATGCCGTCAAAATGCGCATTCGGCATCGGGCGGTCGCGCCCACGCACTTCGACACCGCCCTGCTTGGCGAAGACTTCGAGGTAATGACCAAAGTTTGTCAGTAGCACCAGATCACCGATCTCTTCGAGCGGCACACCGGTGTAACGCGGAAGCCAGTTGGACACAATTTCAGTCTTGCTGCGCATGGGATTCCTGGCACCGACCTGGGCTGCTTATTCTGCGCCAACTCAATGCGCGACCGTGCGCTTGCAGACCGTGCCCTCGGTCGCGGGGGAAATCAGCGCGCCAAGAAAAACCGCGACCGGCGGGATCGCTTGGGTCATAGGGATGCCAAAGGTTGCAGCCGGGCGCCGTAGCGATCAGGGGTTTGGCATCGCGCTGACGGTCATATTGCGCGCGGCGCGCAAGGACTTGACGCTACGCGCATTCACTTCTACGTCGGCGACCTTGATGAAATCGTCACTGACGCTGCCATCGACGCGCACTTCCTGGCCGATGTACAGCAACTGCTGCTGTGCATTGGTGGTGAACACCAGCACCTTGGCATCGTCAACCTGAAGCCAGAAAGCCCGTTGCGACTGAAGCGCGCTGACTTTGCCTTCGAGCGTGATTTGAGAACCGGGGGCGTACTCGGCGGCGGCGCAGGTCGCGGACACAGACGCGAGGATGGCGAGGGCGACGAGCTGGCGGGCAAACATGTGGAACTCCTGGACATAGACCGCAACATGCGGCGTGGAATGCATGTTCCAGGGCAAAAAGCTTATAAATTGCGAACCAGTTGACGAATGGGCATGTCTCGACATTGTGAACGATCAAGAACTGCCAACTGGTGGTCACTTTTTGGTACGGTAAATCGACGCCGATGCCATGCAGGCGCGCTTTCCGGTCAAAGCAATCAATCATTTACAGCCGACGTATCCAGAAACTTCCGCCATCCAGCGGTTGGCCATCGGCTCGCGCCAGCGCTTGGGCGACGGCGCCAGCGTGTTGCAAACGCGCGTAATGACAGCCAAAGATCGGCTGGAACGCCGTGGAATGCATCAGTAGCGCACGCAGCAGATATTGCTCATTCCAGCTTCGGTTCTCGGCCAGCACCCATTTTTGCGGATATTCCTCGGGTAGGAAAATATCGTGCACGTGGATCAGTACGCCGCTACGCAATCGCGGCAGAACCTCAAAAAAGAGATGCAGCGCATCGCTGCCGGTCTTGGCCACATGCGAGGAATCAATGAACAGAATGTCGCCCGCGTCCAATGCCTCAAACAGCGCCATCGGCACCGATTGCACGCTTTGCACGCATACCTCGCCGATGCCCGGCAAGTGCTTCTGCAAAAAAGCGCGCGGGAAAGGCTCAATGCATGTGATGTGCGATCGACCTTGCAAAAAACGCAGGTTCACATCGGCCATCAACAACGAGGAGTAGCCCGAGCCCACCTCGATCACCCGACGCGGCGCAAATTCGCGCAAAAATACGAATAACGCCAGTGCGTCGAGATCCGAGAACTGCGAATTCTTGCAATAGAAGTGCGTGAGTTGCGCATCGTCGGCGCCGTGCTGCGGATAGTCGTATTCATGCACATAGCGCGGGAACCAGTCTGTTAGCACCTGGATATGCGAGGCATCATTGAAGTCTATCCCCAGCACCGGTGCGGGCGATTCAGGCCAGAGCTGATCACGGATGCTTGCCAGTTGCTTCGGATCGCACACCGGCGAATAGAAGTGGCCGTCTGGAAAGGCCGATCCGATCCCCGCCAACGCCATGCGCAGGCGTCCGCGTACCCGGCTCAGTATTCGGCGCATGAGCAAATTCGTGAGGCGGATGAGGCTTTGGACACAGGGATCGCGATCATGCACACGTAGTAGCAGTCAACAGACATTATTGGGGAAACCATTTGCCAATGCCGCGGTCCGATGTCGCACTAAGATCGGGGTGGGATCGATGAGTCTGCAAACTGCGATGGTCGATGCCGCCGATGCGATCGGCGAGTGCTTTCGCACCGCCCAGCCGTTTCGCCATGTCGTACTGGAAGCCTTCTTTGATCCCGACTTTCTCGCAGAGCTTAGCGCGGAGTTTCCGGCATTTGAGCGCGGAAAAACACGCAATGAAGCCGGCCATGTGGGTTCCAAGTCGGTAGTCGAGAAAATCGCGAGCTTAGGTCCGGCCTATGCAACGCTCGATAATTTGATCCAATCGCGGGATTTTCTAGACACCTTGGGGCGCATGACCGGCATCCAGGACCTGCTGTACGACGCGCATTATTTCGGTGGGGGCACCCACGAAAACCGCGTCGGCCAAGAGCTCGATCCACATGTGGATTTCAATCGACACCCACTGACCGGTTGGCATCGTCGGCTCAATTTGATCGTCTACCTGAATCCGGTCTGGGAAGCGGCCTGGGGCGGGTCATTGGAGCTGCACAGCGACCCGCGCAGCCCGCTGAATCAGATCAAATTGATTGAGCCGCTTGCCAATCGCTGTGTGATCTTTGAAACCACGGAGCGAAGCTGGCACGGGTTCAGCCGCATCGTGAGCCCGCCGGAGGTGCAAAGCCGGCGCTCGATCGCACTGTATTTCTATACGCGCGATCGGCCTGAGGCGGAGTTGGCCGACACCCATTCCACGATCTATGTTGATCGGCCCCTGCCGCAGCATCTGTGCGCGGGCTACCAGCTCAATGCGCACGATATGGCGCAGATCAACCATCTGATGCTGCGCCGTGACGATCACGCCACGCGCCTGTATCAGGAAGTGATCGCACTGACGCGCGAATTGGAGCAATACAAGGCATCGTTGCGACGCAAGCCATTTGCCCAAGCTGCGCACTACGCGCGACGTGTATTGAGCCTGCTCGGACGCAGGGCATGAGCGTGCATCCGCCCTTGCTGGGTCTATATTCCGGGCACCCTGAGTCGGCCCGAGTTTGAATGTGTCTATCCTTTCCCGTCTCCTAAGTATGTTTCAGTCTGCGCCAGCCGCCGCAGTGGTGCCCACCACGAACGCTAGCCGTGCGAGCACCGACGAATCGGCGCCGAGCGCTTACGATGAGCGCGTGGCGCGTGAGATCCAGACCTTCTCCAATCAGCTAGATGTGCACCAGTTACCGAAAATTTTCCATTACTGGTCACATACTTATTTGCGACCTATCCTGATGGAGTTTGGCTACGCGCATCCCGAAGACGCTTATGTGCAGGAAATCGCACGTCAGTACGAAAAGCTCGGAAAGGGTCTGCGTATCGTCAGTTTGGGCGCTGGGAGTGGCGATTCTGAAGTCCGCATGGCGGCGATGCTGCGCGCGCGCGGCGTGCATGAATTTCTAATTGATTGCGTCGATATCAATCCGACCATGGCTGCGCGTTGCGCCGAACTCGCGGCCGCAGCGGGTGTCACCGAGCAAGTCACGGCCCATTGTGGTGATTTCAATCGATGGCTGCCCGACGGCGAATATGATGTCGTGATCGCCAATCAGTCCTTGCATCACGTGCTTGAGCTAGAACATCTACTAGATGCGATACGCACGGCGATCGGCGCGACTGGCGTGTTTTTGACCTGCGATATGATCGGCCGCAATGGTCATTTACGTTGGCCAGAAGTGATGCCGGAACACCAAAGATTCTGGTCGGAATTGGCGCCCGCGAATCGCTACAACTTGCAATTGCAGCGCATGGAAACTGAGTTCATGGACTGGGATTGCTCGGTCGAGGGCTTTGAGGGCGTTCGCGCGCAAGAGGTCCTGCCGCTGCTGATTGAGCGCTTTGCCTTCGACACCTTCATTGGCTGGGCAAATCTGACCGACAATTTTATTGATCGCAGCTTTGGCCACCATCTGAATCCGGATGATCCAGTGCACACCGCATTTATCGACCGGCTGCATGCGCGCGATGAGCAGGGTCTGCTGAGTGGCGAATGGAAGCCGACGCATCTCTTTGCGGTGATGCGTCGCGATGCGGCGCAGCCGACGCGCTACTGGCGCAATCTCTCGCCCGAGTTTTCAGTGCGTCAGTTGGAGCCCAATGAGCGACGCGCGCCTTACGGACTGCACATCTAAAATGGGTTAAATTGCGCGCGCACTGATCGCTGGCGTCTCGGCGCAGCACCGGAAAGCCCGGAATCGCCTGCTAGAATCTGTGCTCTCCCCATATTTAATGAGCATCCCGTGCAACGATGGGTTCGGCTTCCGCAGGGCGGTTTGATCGATGCGATGCGTATTACATTCATCGGCAAGGTAGAAGCATTTGCCAAGCTCGATGAAGAGGGCAACAACGTTGGCAGCGACTACGCCGTGCCTATCGGCATCGATCTGGATCGCAATCATCATCTGACGGTGACTGGCAGCAAAGAGGAAATCGCGCTGCTGATGCGTCAGATCGTGGGCCAGCAGGTCGCCAGCACCTGATGGCCATGTTTGATCGTGGGTTTCCAAATTCCGGACCGACGCGCAATTACCTGAGGTCGCACGGCGTGTGCACAGCATGAGTACGCCTGAGAATCGGCGGCCGCTTGAGAGCGATATCACAGTCGACTTAAGCAATCGGCTGACCTATGACGGCTATCTCATGTTGGGTCGTTTGCTGGATGCGCAAAGGCCCTTGTCCGAGCCGGCGCATCACGACGAGATGCTGTTCATCATCCAGCATCAAACCAGCGAGCTGTGGATGAAATTGCTGATCCATGAGCTTGAAGCGGCTATCGCGCGCCTGCGCGTTGACGATCTCGGGCCGTGTTTGAAGATTCTCGCGCGGGTCAAGCACATCCAGAAGCAATTATTCGAACAATGGGCAGTGCTGGAGACGCTGACGCCGACCGAATACATGGAATTCAGGCACGTACTCGGCCCCGCCAGCGGCTTCCAATCCATCCAGTATCGTTTGATTGAGTTTCTGCTGGGCAACAAAAATGCTCAGATGTTGCCCGTGTTCAACCACGCGCCAGAGCAGCAGGAGCGATTACGTCAAGCCTTGCTCGCACCCAGCCTATATGATGAGTTTCTGCGGCATTTGGCGCGTGCTGGGCATGCTATTCCGCCTGAATGCATTGATCGCGACTGGTCGCAGCCGCATCGGAATACGCCCGAGCTGATCCCCATGCTTAAACGTATCTATGAGAATCCTGACGACTTTTGGTCGGCCTACCATCTGTGCGAGCAGTTGGTGGACGTTGAAGAGAGCTTTCAGCTCTGGCGATTTCGACATATGAAGACCGTGGAGCGTGTGATCGGCTTTAAGCGTGGAACCGGCGGTTCATCGGGCGTGGCCTTCTTGAAACGTGCGCTGGAACTCACTTTCTTCCCCGAGTTGCTCGAAGTTCGCACCGTTTTGGGGCGAGATTAAATGAAATGCGATAAATTCACGTTTTGTGGATATTAAAAGGCTTTTCATTTGCACCCAGCGCGTGCAAAATGCAACCCGCTTAACCCAGTCTTTATCTCCGAGAGAGAGGTGTATCATGGCAGTTAGTTTAGAAGGTCTTAGCGTTGTTGAGCTCAACACCCTGGTCGACCAAGCGAAGTCGCGAATCGAACAGTTGAAGAAGCAGCAGTATTCCGAACTGCGTCGTACGCTCGAAGCGCAGGCACGTGAAGCCGGCTTCGATATTTATGATCTGTTCACCCCGCGTGGTGGCAAGCCTGCGGCTTCCGGCGGCGATGGCTCTGTCAAGCGCCCAGTGGCCCCGAAGTATCGAAATCCAGACGATGGCTCCAAGACCTGGACTGGTCGTGGCAAGCGTCCGCATTGGGTCCGCGATGCCTTGGCGAAGGGTGCGGAACTTGACAGTCTGTTGATCAAGTAAGTCATTTCAAAGCTGCACCTTAAGGCCCACTTCGGTGGGCCTTTTTGTTCGCAACGGGAGAGTGGTTGGGAACGCAAATTGCGCACTTGGTGGAGATCCCGTTCTGACGCATCGGCAAGGCAAGGCGTTTGCTTACCAAACTCGCCAGGAGCGCATTCTGTCTCGTCGTACTTACGTCTTATACGGGCAAGATCCAAAGACGGACTCGTGCACCTCGCAAAGGATGTGTAAAACCTTGGCTGGCGGGTTCCCTCATACCCGCCAAGGCCCTCAAGCACAGCCCATCTAGTGTGGCGAAGGCAGTGCGGTGGCTGCTCAATGGCGAATCCGCATTCTGAATCCGCGCAGCGCCGTATCGGCCCGAGATTTCGACCGGGATTGCAAAATTCAATTGATGCAGCCGCGCATGGGATTCGCTGGGAAGACCGGCAGACGCCGATTGAGTTTAGGCGCGTCCTAGATCAGTCTGTATTCAGTTGTTCAAATAGTTCGCAAGGCGGGCGCATGAATGTAACGTCTTAATTCCGATTAAACACGCCTGTGCGTCGCTCTCGCGCACCCATAGTTGAGCTAAAGCCGATTGTGTCGCCAGCACGGCCCATCACGGCCGAGTGTTATGGATCATCTGAATCAGCCGTCGTCTTCGCGAATGCGGAGGGATCCATCGCCTGACTAAGCGATTGAGAAAGCTGGGTTCCCGCGGCTCGAAAGGACGCGCCCTGCGCGTTCAGAAATTCCTTACACAAGTGACTAGAAAATGTCCCGCGGAATTTTGCCCATCGTTTGCGGCGTCTGTGACTAGCTCGGGTTCGCTATGCTGCGTCGTCTTAGCTCCTGGAGTCTTCCTATGCGTACAAGTCTCGTTGCGCTGCTCGCGTTTTTTGCGCTGGCAGTGAACTCTCCCTTACACGCCCAAGTGCCGGACCCCGCCGCCGCCGCGCCTAATCCACCGGCCACGCAATCCGTGCCGGCGTGGGACGCGGGCGCGCGCGTGCCGCGTGACTTCAAAGAGCCACCCGGCCGGTTCCACGCGAAGAATGCGTTGATGAGTTTTACTTTGCCGGAAGATTGGCGAGGCGACGACGTCGTGGTGCGCGAGTTCCTTGCGGATGAGGCGCGTGCTCTGCATCCGTCGGCCGATGCCATTGTCTTCATCGAATATGTTCCTGCGCGCGGCAAACCGATGCCATTGGTCAAGATCTACCGAATGCCTCTCGCGAGTTGGCGCAAGCTGGAAGATGCGAAGACGGCCAATTTCGGACGCTTGACGATGAATACGCCGGAAACAGCCTACATCGTGGATCGCTCAGAGCACACCTATGACAAGAATCGTTTTTCCAAGCTGCGTGATGGCCTGGAAGATCTGCTGATCACGCTGGCCGTGTATGACCCTGCCATCGCGGCGGCGGCGATTCGGCGTCCCGTTGCCGATTTCTACAGTGGCACGCTGCCGGGCGGCGAGCCGGTGACGCTCGATCTGTCCCAAGGTGGCAGCATGAAACTCACCTGGACCAAAACCGGCAAGTCGATTTCGGGACAGTGGATGCAGCGCAATAACCAAGTGATCATGTTGCCGATCATGGCGGATGGAAAAGCCGGTGGCAGCATCCTCATGCACTTCGACGAGCATTCGCTGGTGGTCGTGACCTGGGACGAGAAGGCACTTGGAGCAGCCGGTGCTCGCTTGGAGCCGGACAAGATCCCGGCCTTCTGATTGGCAGCGCGCGCTCATTCACCAGGCGCGTGTCAGCACGGATCAAATCCAGATACGGTCTTTTGCGCTTCGCCGATCAATAGGCGTTCGTAACGCATACCTGCGCCTACTGGTGTCAGCGTGACCACGCGACCCGACACGTTTAGAAACTTCTTACGGGTTCGAACCTGGACGTTCCAGGCGCGTGGCCAAGATTCGAGAGTCAAACCATGAGCGCCGTGTCGGAAGGGTGCCTCGACACCAACCGCTGCGTCTCGCAAAACACGGGACGCAAAGCTCTGGGCAAAGCGCTGCTTTCTCCGCATCCAAGAGAAATCCATCACGCCCTGCGCTGGCAACGCGAGCTAAATGCGATACCTTACTGTGAGTAAGTGCCAGTGCCCTCAACGTTGAATTGCACATCAAGCACGCGCGGTGGCGCTTCGCCACTTGCGGGAGCGATCTTGCAATCATAACGTTGCTTCTGCTCGGCGCTGGTCCCGGGCTTGAGCAGCAACTCGCCGCTGTATTTGAGATTGCCATCAGCCTCTTCGGTGCGGCTCGCGGCCAATCCTTTCTCGTCCAGGCGATAGACTTGGCTACCAAGTCGCTTGGCCGCCTCTTCAACGCACAGAGTCAAGCCTGGATCTTCGCTTCCACAACTGGACAGCGAGACCGCGCCGCAAATCAGCAATACCCGTAAACGCATCGTCGAACCTCCCGTTCTATCGATGACTTAGCCACGCTTCTTAAAGCCAGTTCGAGTTAAGCCTGCGCCGCTTGAGACGCCTTTGCAAGTTCAACTAGGTGAATTTACTTGACAACAACAGCATTGTACGACGTTGACTCATTCGGAGTTCCGCACTCAATATCGCCGGACGCTGCTATCGACGCGTTGCGACCAGGCGTCGATGCCGCCCTCGATGTTGTAAACCACGCGAAAGCCCAAACCGCGAAAATGTTCGGCCGCCTGGCGCGAAGACATCCCGTGATGGCACAAGAAGGCGATTGGCCGATCACGCGGCCAAGATTCGAGGTCCTTGGCCATCTGTGCATCCAGTACGCGGGCTTGCGCAAATGGGACACGCGCGCGATCTGCTTCAGGACGCACATCAAATAGCGCCAGATCCGCGGACGCCAAACGCTCGGACAGTTGCTCGACAGACATCGGGCGCACGGCCGATGGCGACAGCGGCAGATCGATAGACAATCCGCTACCACGTACATCCTCTACCCAGTCGACGCGCATGCCTTGTGCTTTCTTGGCGCTGGCCAAATCCATCAGCACAGTGATGCCCTGCGACTGCGCACGGACTTCATGGCCCTGTGCCGGCTTCAGCATGAACTGCGCCTGCCAGCGACCATCGATGGCCAAATGCAGCGCACTGCCAGGCTCGTCCTCCAGCCCGCTTGCGATGGCTTCCGCCGCTGCGGCGCTGATCTCAATGGTTGGCGGCGTGCGATCGGGCCGTGCCTGCCCCAACAATTCGTGCAACTCACCCGAGTTGAACATGCCGCTGATGATGTCCGAGCCGCCGATCAGCTCACGGTCAACATAGAGTTGCGGAATCGTGGGCCAGTTGCCAAATGCCTTAATGCCTTCGCGGATTTCCGCGTCGGAGAGCACGTCAAAAGTTGCGTACTCGGGAACCAGCTCATTCAAGATGCCAGTGGCAGTGGCGGAGAACCCGCATTTCGGTGCGCTGCGTGTGCCTTTCATAAACAGCACGACGCGGTTTTCTTGCAGCAACTGATCGATCCGTAGACGCGTTTCTGGGGATATGGACATGAGCCACGCTTCGCAACAGGAAGGAGACAGGATAACGCCAAGCGACCCGCTGAATTCTTAAAAAACGTCCATGAGATGACCGCGCGGAAAGCCTGTTGGCGCGACTTAAGCTTAATCAAACATGGGTCGAGTCATTGAACCGAGCACACGTTTCGCCAACTGATCATTGCGACGTGCCATCGACAAGCGGCGTTGGCGTAGATAGGCACGCAGATCACTTTCGGCCTTGGTGTCGAGTTTGAGCGCGGCAAGCTCGCGTGAGACCACTGCCATATCGTGCTCGTCGCCCAGGGCTTGGCCCAAGGATTTCAGCTCGGGCGGCGCCGCGAACAGTGCCAATTGCTCAAGCAACTGACACTGCAACATCAAAATGCGCACACGCCCGCGCCATGCGTGGCGTAGCGGCGCGCCAATTCGGCCACGACATTCGCGCCGCATCTTGCGCGCATTGCGCCATGCGCGCCGCACACCGCGCTGCAAGTGTTTGGCGTGTACGCCGTCGAGTGGCCATAGCGGAATATTCTCAATCAGCTCGGTGAGCGAGCTGAGCATGCGCCGCCAAGCCAGCCCTTCGCGCGGCCGCCGTATCCAGCGCTGCGCCAGCCGCTCATTGAAGCGCACTCGCGCATCGACCAGATGGGGTCGTAAAGTACCCAGATCCCGGCGCTTACGCAGCTTGTCCATCGCCTCGCAGCGCGAACGCGCGTCACGCAGCGGCCCGAGCGTGCGCCGCATGCTGCGCAACTTCGTGTCGACCTCCGCCAGATCACGACGCGTTCGCGCGGACAGCAATCGAAGCCATGCCCGCACCCGGCGCACCGATTTGCGGCTCTCGTGCACAACTTCGTCTCGATCCCGTGCTGGATCGCTGAGCAGCTTCAGCGCGCGCGCCAATTCGCGGCGACAACGCTCGCGAAAACTGTCAGTGAGTGAGGGTTCGGCGACTACTTCATTCATGTGTGCAGCTTGCCGCGAAAACAGCGTGATGGGAAGCCGTCACGACGTAACAAAGCGCTACCGGGCGCGCCCACGCACTATATGCAGATGCTAATGGCGGACAACGCCAGACGGTTGTCTGGTCAGCGCTATCAGAAATTACGGCTCACGCCGCCCGGCGCTGCATGCCGTCAAGCGCACGATCCAGCGTTGACAGCAGCGCGGCCGGCGGCGCCTCAGACAAAGTACGCCGAAAACTGCGCGCACCGGGCAAGCTCTGATACAGGCCCAGCATATGTCGCGTGATATGCCGTAGCTGCCCACCCTTGGCTAAATGCGCGGCGATGTAGGGCCGCATGCCATCCAAGATGTCTTCGCGCGAGGGCACAGTTACACGCGAATCCGGAAAAAGGGCTTGTTGCCACAGCGCCAGTTGATAAGGATCCTGATAGGCGGCGCGCCCAATCATCACGCCGTCCAGCGTACCCAGGGCGAACTGCATATCGGCGGTCTGCGTCAGACCACCGTTCAACACCACGGTCAACTCCGGGCGATCGGCCTTCAAGCGCAACACGCGTGCATAGTCGAGCGGCGGCACTTCACGGTTTTGCGCGGGACTCAAGCCACTCAGCCACGCCTTGCGCGCGTGCACAATAAACACGGAACAACCTGCCGACGCCACGGTATCAATAAAGCGTCGGAAGAAAGCTTCGTCCTCATGCTCATCAACGCCAAGCCGACATTTCACCGTGACCGGTACCGCATCCTCGACCGCCGCTCGCATTGCCGCCACGCAATCGGCGACACGCTCCGGCTCCAGCATCAAACACGCGCCGAAACGCCCGGATTGCACGCGGTCCGAAGGGCAGCCACAGTTGAGATTGATCTCGTCATAGCCAAATTCCAAACCAATCCGCGCCGCCTGCGCCAGCAAAGCTGGATCGCTACCACCCAATTGCAAAGCGAGCGGATGCTCCGCAGGGTCAAAACCCAACAACCGTCCCCGATCTCCAAAAATCGCCGCCTGGGCGACCACCATCTCGGTATACAAGCGCGCGTTTGGCGATAGCAGACGATGGAAAAACCGACAGTGACGGTCGGTCCAATCCATCATGGGCGCGATGCAGAGGCGGAATGATTGGTGGGGCGGTGTGCTCATGCTGCAAGTCTACGTCTGTCGGCGTCGATTCACTCGGTCAGCATCGCCAGAATGTCTCCCGCACTGTTTAAGGTCTAAGGCGTTGCCGACAGCCCACCTCTACTCAAACCCGGCCGCAAACAACGCATCCGCACCTGAGACTTTGATCGAACCGACCATGCCGGAGAAGGCGTGGTTGGAGCAGTAGTATGGGAACTCTCCGGCTTCGGTGAGGGTGTAAGTGACGCTATTACCAGGGCCGTTGAAGCCAACAACGAAGGGGCCGCTGACGGCGGGGGTCGCGTTACCATTTTCGTAAAGGCCGCCGCGGAAAGGGTGCGAACCGAAGTTCATGGTGAAGGTGACGGTGGCGCCCACTGCGAGGTGGCGGCAGGGCGTGGCGTAAGTTATACCGCTGTTAGTCACGAAGGCATTGCCGGCGGTGATCGGAACGCCGCTGAAATCGCAGCCGTTTAGGGCGAAGGCTGGTGCACTGGCGAATGCGGCGAGGCAAAACGAAACGCGGATCAGGTAGGCATGGCGCATGGTGAAGACCCTGTGACAGAGAGGGACAGCGGCGACAGCGCCGTCGCAAAACCGGCGTCTGGTACGATTGGTCATTATTACGCCACGGCGCATGCCATGGATGCGGATTCGGTCGCACCGACGCATCAAAGCGTTGGCTAAACGTGAAGACGTCGGCACGACATTCGCTCACACAGACTGGTGGCACTCAATCGGGCGGAGCTTGGGTATATGGAATCAGCGCAATCGGCACCGGCAACCCCTGCGGTAAACGGCAACTGGGGATCACCGCAGCAGGTGCACATGTTGGCGATGCTGTCGCTGACACTGATCGCGCTGGCGCTATGCGTGCTGATGACTCTGCCTTTTCTTTCGGCCATCGCTTGGGCTCTGGCGCTGACGATACTCGTGCTGCCCTTCCACCGTCTGGTCGGAAGAAGTCTGCAGCGGCCCGGCTTGGTGGCGACGATAACCGTGATGGCGACCGCGATCACGGTGGTCGCCCCGGTCTTCATGATGACTTCCAATATCGCAGGTCAAGCGGCCACGGCGGCAATGAATCTGCAAGAGCAACTGGAATCAGGCCGCTTGCGCGAAGTGCTGGCGCAATATCCGTATCTGACGCCTTTCGTGACCTGGGGCGAGGCCAACTTTGATCTTGCAGGAGTGGTCTCTGCTGCCTCGTCAAAGATGACCGGTTTAGCAACAGACTTTGTTCGTGGTTCCGTGCGCCAAGCGGTAGTGTTGCTGCTGACCTTTTATTTGCTGTTTTATTTTCTGCGTGACCACGTCCTCGCCTTGCGCTCGATCCGTGCGCTCTCGCCCTTGTCGTACCCGCAAATGTCCATGCTCTATCTGCGCGTCGGCGATGCCTTGTACGCGACGATTTACGGCACCTTTGCGGTGGCCGCGGTGCAGGGGTTGCTCGGTGGGCTCATGTTCTGGTGGCTGGGATTGCCGGCGCCCTTACTATGGGGCGTGGTGATGGGCGTACTGGCCATCGTTCCTGTGCTCGGTGCCTTTGTGATCTGGGTGCCTGCGGCGCTATTCCTGCTGGCCATCGGCGAGCCCGGGAAGGCTTTGATCTTGGGCGTGTGGGGCACGTTGATCGTTGGCGGTATCGACAACTTGATGTATCCCATGCTGGTTGGCAATCGCATGCATTTGCATACCGTGTTGGTATTCATCTCGATTGTCGGCGGGTTGTTGGTGTTCGGTGCCGCGGGCTTAATCTTGGGTCCGCTGGTGCTGACCGTCACCTCGGTGCTGCTGGAAATATGGCGACATCCCCAATCTGACGCGCCGCCCGCGGAACTGAGCGCTGAGGCCGTTGTGCGCTAAACGGCGCAGCAGCGCAATGTCACGGCGACGGCGATACTCAGCTTATGCGAATTGCCAACGGGGTGAGGCATGGTTCGTAGGTGGAAGCGTTTGGTACGGCGCGCCGCCTTGGCGACTGGCGCCTTGGTGCTGTTGAGCGCCTGTGCCACGTCCGTGCCGCAAGCGTCGCCGCTTCGGCTGCGTGTCGCCACGTATAATATTTCTTTCTTTGCAGATACGGACGGCGGCTTAGCGACGCGCCTGCGTGCAGGCGATGAGAAAGCACGCCAAGTGGCAGCGGTGATTCAACGCGTGCGCCCTGATGTGATTTTGCTAAACGAGTTTGACTACGAAGCCGACGGCACCAGCGCGCAGATTTTTCTTCGAGATTACCTTGGCGTCGCGCAGCCAGGTGCTGTCGCGATCAGCTATGAATATCAATACCAGGCGCCAGTGAATACCGGGGTGCCAAGTGGCCTCGACTTGGATCTCGATGGGCGTAAGGATGGGCCCGCCGATGCCTGGGGCTTCGGCAAGCATCCGGGTCAGTACGGCATGTTGGTGCTCTCGCGCTATCCGATTGATCGCGCCGCAGTGCGCAGCTTCCAACACTTCTTGTGGAAAGACATGCCCGGTGCCTTAGCGCCGATAAATGCCGATGGCAGCCGCTATTACACGCCCGAGGTGTGGGCGAAGCTGCGGCTATCGAGCAAGAGTCATTGGGATTTGCCGATCAACACACCGCTCGGAAGGCTGCACTTTCTCACCCTGCACCCGACGCCGCCCGTATTCGACGGGCCGGAAGACCGCAACGGGCGGCGCAATCACGATGAAATCCGCTTGATGGCAGATTATGTGCACCCGGATCGAAGTCATTACCTAGTCGACGATCAGGGCCGCCGCGGCGGGTTGGCAGGCGACGCGCAGTTCGTCATCGCGGGCGATCTGAACAGCGATCCGAGCGGCGGCGACAGTGTGGAAGGCGCGATACAGCAACTGTTGCGCAGCCCGCGCGTCGACGCCGCTTTCGCACCGACCAGCCCCGGCGCTGCAGCCAGTCAAAACCGTCCGAGCGCTAAGCCCGCGAACAGTGATGCAGGGCTCGCCGCGCGTACCGCGAGTTTTGGATTGCGCGTTGACTATGTTCTGCCCTCGCGCGGGCTGAAAGTGGTCGATGGCGCCGTGTTCTGGCCCGCGCCGAATGATCCCGACGCCGCATTGGCGACGGCCAGCGATCACCATCTGGTGTGGATTGATTTGGTTCAGGCACAGTGACCTTAAGGGCCGCGAGCCTGACCAGGGATCAATGCCAGAAGACGGCGCAAGGCGATGAGTGCGTTCGACGGGCGCGCCGGCTGAAGTCAACCCAACGCGCGGCTAGCAGCCTGTCGGACT
>Ga0209181_10000490_pt1 | contig 73699 bp, 46 predicted proteins | sample MAT05_FD_187208 | JGI IMG/M metagenome (GOLD analysis project Ga0209181, IMG submission 187208) | Freshwater microbial communities from Lake Fryxell liftoff mats and glacier meltwater in Antarctica - MAT-05 (SPAdes) (version 2) | ecosystem: Environmental > Aquatic > Freshwater > Ice > Liftoff... | reverse complement strand
GAGACGAGCGCGCTGCCATTCGTGCCGGGCGCGGGGGTGAAGGTGAGCGTGCCATTCGCGGCCAGTGCGGGCGCCGCGGCGAAGAGCTGCGGCTGGTCGCTGGCGATGAGGAAATCGAGCGCCTGCACGCTCTCGTTGGGAGGACCCGCCGCGATGTTGCCCGCCCAGCCGGCGATGACCTGCGGCGCGGCATTTTCCAGCACGCCCACGCTCGGCCCCGCGGCGAAAGCCGGCGCGTCGTTCACCGCGCGGACGATCACGAAGAACGGCACGGCGGTGGTCTTGCCGTCGCCGTCGGTGACCGTGAGTGTGACCTCCGCGGTGCCGTGCGCATCGGCCAGCGGCGTCGCTTTCACCGTCCGCGCCGCTCCGCTGCCGCCGAGCGCGATGCGGTTCGCGGGGAGCAGCGCGGGATTGGAGGATTCGGCGGTGACGACCAGCGCCGTGGCGGGCGTCTGCGCATCGCCCACGGTGAAGCTCAACGCCGCGGTGGCCGCGTCTTCGTCGATGGTCTGATCGGTGATCGCGGTGATCGTGGGATTGGTCGGCACCACCGCGCTGAACGCCGTGCTCTGCCCCGAGTGCCCGGCGCCGTCGTCCGCGATCAGCCGCAAATTACTGCCCGTGAAAGGCACGCGGACGAGCCCGGACCAGACGCCCTCGACGAACGCCCCGGTGACTGCGGGCAGCACCGGCTGCCCGACCGACGGCGGGCTCGGCGCCCAGGCCACGGCATTGGCGATGACGCGGGACATGCCGAGCGCGGTCGCGCTGAAATCCGTGCCGATCAGCACCGCATGACCGGCGCCCACATCGCGGCTCAGGACCACCGGGAGATTCGCCGAGGTCTGGATCGAGGCCACGCCATTGCTGCCCGTGTAGGGGCTGAAATTGAAGCCGGTGAAGGCGCTGGCGACGCCCGCATTCAGGACCGTGGCGCCCGTTCTCAGCAGCGTGCCGGAGGTCGCGGGCGTGCCTTTCGTCGCCGCCAGCAGCTTGCTGTTCACGAGCAGCAGATGTTCATCGAGGAGATGGGAGCAGACGATCACCACGCCGCCGCCGCGGACGAAATCGCCGAGCACATTCGACCACGCCGACCCCAGCGAATCCATCATGCCCGCCGGCGCCGTCTCTTGCTCGGGGACGAGGAAAACCTGCTGGCCCACGAGCGCCGCCTCGAGCTGCGCGGGATCGGTGACCGTGGTGGAGGTCTCCAGGTAGTTGGTGAAATAAAAGGAGATCGCCTGCTTCGTGCGGGCGTATTCGCCGGTGGCGGTCACGTCGGCGAAGCCGATCCACGAGAGGACGTTGGTCGGCGCGGGCGGTCCCGCGGTGAGGTTCACGGCGTCGGTGAAGCTCGGCACCGTGTTGTTGCCGGCATCCTGCGCGGTGATCGCGACGCTGAACGGCACGTCCCGCGTTTGCGTGGTGCCGATGGGGCTGAGGCCAAAGTGATGCAGCGGTCCGAGGATCACGTCGAAGCCATTGCTCGCGGTTTGCGTCGCCTGGCCGGGCGCGACGGTCAGCACCACGCCGGTGGCGAAATCGTTCACCACGACCGGTCCCGACCACACGCCATTCACCCAGCCGGTGAGCGAAGTCGGCGTCGCCGCGACCGCGCCGTTCGCCCCAGCCGCCGCCAGCGGCGTCGCCGCGGCGTAGCTCGCGATCGTCACGTCGTTCACGTCTTTCGCTGTGACCGTGAACGCAAACGCCGCCGCGCGGACCTGCGGGCTGGGCACCGTGCTGAGCGCAAAATGATGCACGTCGTTGTCGGCGATCGCCACCGTCTTTGTGCTGTCGCTCACGCCCCCGGCGCTGGCCGTGACGGTGGCGTTTTGCGTCCCGTCGGTCGCCGTGTCGTCCACCACCGTGGCGGAAAAAGTCGCGGAACTTGCGCCCGCCGGAATCGTGATCGAGGCCGGCACGGTGAGCTGGCTCGGGTTATCCGAGACGAGCGAAACGACGAGCGGGCTTGTGGCCGTGAAGCCGGCGGTGACGGTTCCCGCGAGCGGCGCATCGCCTTCCCGCGCCGTGCTCGGAAGCGTCAGCGCGAGCGTCGCGGTTTCGTTGTCGAGCACGGTGAGATTCGCCGTCGCGCTGGTGAAGCCCGCCGCGCTGGCGGTGAGCGTGACGGTCTGTGTGCCATCGAGCGCGGTGTCGTCGGGCACCGTGATCGGGAAAGTCACGCTGCTTTGTCCCGGCGGGAAGACGAGCGTCGCCGGCACGGCGATCGCCGCGGGGTTGTTCGAGACGAGGGCGAAAGTGAGCGTGGTCGAGGGTGCCGTAGTGAGCGTCGCGGTGCCGGTGATACCGGTGGCGCCTTCCGTCACGGTCGGCGGCGCCGCGAGCGCGAGCGCCGCGAAATCGTTGTCCGCCACGGCAACCGTGGCGCGGCCGACATTGCCCGCCGCCGTCGCACCGATCGTGACGTTGCGCGCGCCGTCGATGATGGCGTTGTCGAGCACCGTGAGGCTGAACGCCGCGGTCCGCTGACCCGCGAGGACGGTGACATTCGCCGGCACGCTGACCTTGGCCGGCGCGGTGGAACTGAGCGTCACGACCGTATTGCTCGCGGCGGCAGTCGGCAGTTGCACCGACCCGGAGAGCGACCCCGCGCCTTCGGTGGCCTGCGCCGGCACCGTCACGACGATCGGCGTCGCCGTGGGGATCGGCGGCAGCGCGGGCTGCACGGTGAAGACATTGCTCGCACCCGAGATGCCCCCGCCGGTCGTGGCCAGCAACGACAAAGCCGCGCCGGAAAATGGCACCGACACCGGGCCGGACCACACCCCACTGGTGAAGTTGCCCGTCACCGGCGGATCGATCGCCACCGCGTTGCCCGCGCCGAACACCTGAAAATTCAGCCGCACATTCGGAACGAGGGTGCTCTGATTCGGAACGGGGTTCGTGCTGCCCGTCCAGGTGAGCGGGTCGCCGAAATTGCTGTCCGTCTCGAAAAAGAGCGAGCGACTCGTGGCCGCCGTCGTCGCAAAAACCGCGCCATTGCTCGTGAAGCTCGAGTTATTGAAGCTGAAATCCACGATCAGATTGTTCGTCCCGTCGTAGTCGAAGGGCGTGGCGAATTGAAACGTGACCCACCCCGTTTGCGTCACGGTTTCATTCGCCTGGTAGACCGTCGTCCAGCCGGTGCCTTCCCACTGCGCGCCGGTCGCCGGATAGCTGGCCAGCGCCGTGGGTTTCATCCGGATCGTCCACGCATTCATCGTCTGCCCGGGCAGCGCCGCGACGTTCAGCGCCAGCGAGGTGATGCGCCGCGGCCCGCCCAGTTCGCTGGCGAGGTAGATCACCTGCGTCCGCGCGTCGTGGTAAAAGGTGTCCAAGGGGAAGCTCCACGCGGTCGTGCCCGCGCCGATGTCCACCTGCGTATTCGCCGGGATCTGCGCCGCGAGCGTGGCCGTGCCGTTAAAGGCCGTGATCGCATTTCCCGCCACGTCCTGCGCCGTGACGGTGGTGCCGAAATACGTGTCCTGCGTCCGCGGCGAAGCGACCGCACTCCAGCCGAATTTCGCGAACGGCCCGAGGCCCACGTCGAACGCGTTGCTCGTGCCGATGTGGCCCAGGCCGTCGTCCGCGGTGAGCACCACGCCGGTGCCGAATGCCGTCGCCGTCACGTTCCCGGTCCACACGCCATTTACCCAGCCGGTGAGCGACGCCGGCGTCACCGCCACCGTGCCAGTGAACGGCACCGCGAGCGCGAAATTCGTGATCGTCACGTCGTTGCGATCCTTCGCCGTCACCGTCACCGGGAAGGGCTGGTTGCGAATCTGCGCGGCGCCGATCGCGCCGATCGTGAAACGGTGCACGTCGTTGTCCGCCACCGTCGTCGTGGCCGAGGCGGTGGTGAATCCCGGAGCCGTCGCGGTCACGTTCAGCGTCTGCGCGCCGTCGGCCAACGTGTCGTTCACCACCGTGAGCGTGAACGCGGCCGAGGTCTGCCCCGCCGCGATGGTCACGCTCGCTGGCACGGTGACTTCGCTCGTGTCGGTGGAAGCCAGCGCCACGACCAGCGGCGCCGTGCGCGTGCCGGCGATCTGCACCGTGCCGCTCGCCGTGCCGTCGCCTTCGCGCAGCGCCGCGGGAATGGTCAGCGCGAGCGCCGTCGATTCGTTGTCCGTCACGGTGAGCTGTGCGCTGCCGTTGGTCCAATTCGCGACCGTCGCGGAGATCGTCGTCACCACCGATCCATCGATGCGCGTGTCGTCGATGACCGCGCACGGAAACGTCACCGAAAGCTGCCCCGCCGGAATCGTCACCGTCGCCGGCACCGTGACCTCCGCGACATTGCTGCTCGCCAGCGCGACGACCACGTCCGCGCCCGGCGCGGGGTTCACCGTGAGCGTCCCGATGACCGTGCCGTCCGCCTCGCCGACCGTTGCCGGCAGTGCCACCGCGAGCGTGGCCGTTTCGTCATCTTGAAGCGGCACCGTCCCCAACGCCGCGACCCACGGCGGCGCGGCCGCGGCGGTGATCGTGACGGCGCGCGTGCCGTTCAGGATCGTGTCATTCCGGGGCGTGAGCTCGAAGCTCGCCGACGATTGATTCGCCAGGATCGTCACCGTCGCCGGCACGTTCAACTGCCCCGGCAAGCTCGAGGTCAGCGTCACCACCAGATCGACCTCCGGCGTGGGCATCGCCGTCAACGTGGCCGTCGCGGGCAACGCGTTTTCGCCGAGCGCCGCCGGGAGATTCAGCACCAGGCGGTTGTCGAAAAAGCGGCCGACAAAAACGTCGTCGATCGCAATGCCGTCGGTCGGGATGCCGAAGTTGTCGAACTGGTTGAAGCGGATTTTGAACGCCGCATTGAAGGCAATCCCCGCCGCCGCCGCCGCCGCATCGAGATTCACGGTGAACCGCTGGTAGGCCGTGAGCGAGCGCAGCGACTGCACCTCGTACCAGGTCGTCCCATCCGCGCTGATCGCCACGCCGTCGAAGTCCGCCCCCGTCGTGAACGGATAACTCGGCGGCCCGCTCGGCTCGTCTGAAAAACCATTCGCCCAGAACCGCAGCAACACGTTCGTCTTCCCCGCGAGATTGAGCGTCAGCGTCACCTCGTTGCGCGCGTTCGTGCTGCTCACGGAGGAGTCCATCGTCAGGTGCCGCGTTCCGCCACGCGGGCCATTCGCGGTGGTGACTTGTGAGCGAAACGGCCCCGTGCCGCTCGTCGCCCAGAACGCGGGATTCAGCGTGCCGCTCTCGAAGCCATCCTCAAAAATCGCCTCGGTGAAAGGCTCCACCGCGAGGTTCACCGTGCGCGTTTGCCCCACGTTGCTCGTCGCATTGGTGAAGGTCAGCGTCGCCGCGTAGCTGCCGCTGGCCAGTGCGCGCGCGGCGCTGTTCGTCGCTGCGGTGACCGTCACCGTCGCCCCCGCGGCGAGCGTGCCGCCCGCGGGCACCACATCGAGCCACGGCTGATTGTCCGCCACGCTCCACACCAGCGCCGCCGCGCCGCTGTTCAGCAGCGTGTAAATCGCTGGCGGAAACGGCCCGCCGACATTGGCCGTGATCGTCACCGGCGCGATCGGCGACACACCGAGATCGTCGGGCACGTCGAAATTTTCCACCACCCCCGTGGTCGTGGAACTGACTGGCACCGTCGCATTCGCGCCCATGCCGCGCTTTGCGAAAGCCGCCCACATTTCCGCGCGATTCGCCCCGCTCGTCAGCACCAGATCCGCCTGCAGGATCGCGTCGCGCGCCTGGAGGAAGGTCGGGTTCGCCGGCGCGAGTTTCATCCCGTCGGTCACGAGTTGGAGCGCCAGATCGTTACCCGTGGGGAAGCCGTGTTTTTTGACCAGCCCGACCCGCATTTCCCACAGCGTGACGCACCAGACCTCGCCCGTGTTGTGGACCTCCGCCGGATCGGAATTCGACGCCGAGAAGAGCGGGCTGAGCGGGGTGCCCACGTGCGCGCTGGCCTGCGACGGATCGATGTCCTTGAGCGTCAGCGGGTTTTTCGTCAGGTCCGTGGAATAGGGATACCGCCGGATGCCGTAGTAGAAACTCGCGGTGTGGCTCGCCGTCAGCAGATGGCTCGCGTAGCCGCCCGAGGCGTAGTTTCCGTCCAGGTTGTCGCCCGCTTCGGCGAGCAGGCAGAGCGGGTAAAAATCCGACCAACCCTCGCCCATGCCACCCGGCTGCAGCGCGCTGATTCCCACGCCGCCGCCGACCAGACGATTGCTCAGGCCGTGAGTGTATTCGTGGATCACGATCTCGGCATCGAAGTCCCCATCGCGATCCGGCGCCGGGCCGGTGAAAACATACATCTGCATCCGGCCCGCGGAGCCATCGGGCGGGGTGGAAAAGTTCGCGTTGTTCGTGCCCGAACCGTCCTGCGCATCGGCTTGCACCGCATCGTTGCCCAGCCCGCCGCGGCCGAAGTTGTTCGTCTGGAAATTGCCCGCCGCCTCGGTGAAGCCGAGTTCGTAGAAGCGGTCGTGAATCCGGTTGCAGAGATAGAAGAGCTGCGTCACCGCCGCGTCGCGGTAGGTGGCAGGCGCCTGCGTGAGATCGAGCGCAAAGTCGAACACCCGCGCCGGCGCACCCTGCGGCCGCGGCAGATCGGGCGCGTTGTCCGCGTTCGTGTCGGTGTGCGCGGCGACGTTGTTGCCCACGGTTTCGTTGCCGCCGTCGTTGATCCAGCCGTTCGGCGAAGCCGTGGTATTCAGCGCCGGCGTGGTGACCAGCGTGCGCGTGGCCGCTGCCGGCTGCGTCGTGAGCGGCGTGGCGTGGCCGGGTGAAAGCGGCGTGGGGCTGTCGCTCGTGTAAACGCGGTAACTCGCGTCGCTGATGTATTCGGTGAGGCACCGCCGGAGCAGCAATTCCCCAGTCTCCGCGTCCACCTGCGCGAGGAACATTTCGCCCCGCGCCCGGCTGCTGAAAATCGTCTGCCAGCACAGGCGCAACTCGGCCGCGCCCATCGGCAGCCAGACATATTCCGCCGTCGCATCGCTCAACACCGGCGTGGTGAAGGACTGCCGGCGCGTCGCGCCTTCCGCCGCACCCGCCGCCACGATCTCCGCTGGCTGCACCTTCTCGCCCACGCTCGACGCCGCGACCGCCAGCGCCTGCGCAGCCGTGATTCCCGGTGCCGCGACCGCCGTCGCGCGGTTCCGCGTCCCCGCATTCGCCGCCGCCACCGCATCGCGCACCCAGCCGCTGCCGATATTCACCAACTCCCCGCGCGCCGTGACGTGCGCCTTCAGCAGCGCCTCGAAAACCGGGATGCCATCCACCGCCTGCTTCCAGATGACCGTGCGCAGCCCATTGTGCGTGTCCGTGAAATCGCGCCCCTTCACCGCCGTCTCCAACGCCTCCGGCCCGTGGCCGAAGATCGCCCGGTGCTCCGCGAGGAAAGTCTTCACCGCCCGCAAATCGTCGCCCGCCGGAACCGCGCGCGCCGCTGCTCCCGCGACCGCCGCGCCTTCCCCGCCCGGCCCAGTCAGAAACCCGCGCGGCGACTGCACCAGCCGCGGCCCGCCCGTAATCGGGTCCGCATCCACCGTCAGCCCCGGCATCCGCGCCCGCAGCGCCGTGACCGCCGCGCGCGATTCCGCCGGCGTTTTCGCCGCGGCTTGCTCCGCGTTGCGTCGATCGATCGCGGGCAATTTCGGGCGAAGCGGCGGCGATGCCGCAGAGGATTTCACCACCAGCCAGACCGTCAGCAGCACACAAATTCCCAGCACAAATCGAATTTTCATAGGGGCCTCCTTGGGGCGGGTAGTAAGAAACGGTCCCCGCCACTTGGCAAGGGACGAATCCGCTCACGGGCGCTTTTCCGCGCGCCGCCGGAGCAAAACTCCGCTAGGGAAGCCGCGCCGCGAGTTCCCCAATCTCCGGCAACATCCGTCGTCAAAAAACGATCACCAACGAATCAAGCGAGACGACCGGCCGCCCCCGCCGCTACACCTCCCGCATGCACTTTCTCCTCACGAACGACGACGGCATCCAAGCGCCCGGCCTCGCCGCGCTGGAGGAGATGATCCGCGCGCTCCCCGGCGCCACGTGCACCGTCGTCGCGCCCGGCAGCGAGCAGTCGCAGTGCGGCCACCGCGTGACCACGCGCGAGATCATTGAGGTCGAGCAGCGCGGCGCGGCGGCCTTTGCGGTGGGCGGCACGCCGGCGGATTGTGTGCGCATCGCCCTCTTCGCGCTTGGGCTGCGGCCAGACTTCGTGCTCTCCGGGGTGAATGCGGGCGGCAACCTCGGGCAGGATCTCTACATCAGCGGCACCGTCGCCGCCGCCCGCGAAGCGGCTTTTCACGGCATCCCCGCCGCCGCGTTCTCGCACTACCTCATCCGCGATCTTGCCGTCGACTGGCCGCGCATCTCCGCCTGGACCGGCGAAATCCTGCGCGGACTCCTGACCCAGCCGCTCGCCAATGGCGAATACTGGAACGTGAACTTTCCCCATCACCCGCCCGGCCCGCGCGAATTGCCGCCCCTCGTCCGCAGCGAACCCTGCCGCGCACCGCTCAACGTCGCCTACGATTCCACCGCGCTCGGCGCTACCCGCACCGCGCATCGCTACACCGCGACTTACGCTTCACGTCCCGTCGAGCCGGGCTCCGATGTCGCCGTGTGTTTCGGTGGCAGCGTGGCCGTGAGCCGATTGCGGATTTGAACGCAGGCCGCCCAAGAGCTGCGCCCGGCGCGGGTTAGCATCGTCATTCCTCCATGAAGCTCCTCACTCTCACACTGCTCACCGCCGCGGCCCTCACCACCGCTCGCGCGGAATTCAAAGCCGGTTTCGCCGAGCGCGACATCACGCCGGAGGTCGGGATGGAAGTGCCCGGCGGCTACGGCAAATCGTTCAGCAAACGCATCCACGATCCGTGCAAAGTGCGCGCCGCGGTCTTCGACGACGGCAAACAGCGGGTGGCCCTCGTGGGCGTCGATGCGCTCATCATCCCACGCGCCGTGGTGCTCGCCGCGCGGGCGAAAATCAAAGAACGCTGCGGCATTCCCGGCGACGCGGTGCTGGTCGGCGCGTCGCATTCCCACTCGTCCGGACCGATCGGGATGATCCAGCCGGGCGAGTACGATCACGCGTCGGATTTCGTGAAGGATCTCGCTTACCAAAAAAGCTCCTGCGCCGACGCCGGCTACGTGGCCAAGGTGCGCGACGCGATCGTGGAAGCTGTGGTCGCCGCCGACGCCATGCGCGTGGCCGGCACCGCGGGCTTTGGCACCGGACGCGAGGACACGGTCGCTTTCAACCGCCGCATCAAGATGAAGAACGGCCTCGCGTTTTCGCATCCAGGGAAAGGCAATCCGGAGAACGTGGACTTCGCCGGCCCGGTCGATCCGCAGGTCGGCGTGATCGGTTTTTGGAACGCCGACGGCGCGCTCGTCGGCACCGTCGTCAACTTTGCCTGCCATGCCACGGCGAGCGGCCCGTGGATCAGCGCGAACTGGATCCACTACATGGAGAAAGCGATCCAGGGTTTCTACGGCGCGGAGACGAAAGTCGTCTTTCTGCTCGGCGCATCCGGCGACGTGACGCAGGTGAACAACCTCGACCCGCGCACGAATCCCGACAGCGACGCGTGGTCGCAATTCGTCGGCGGCCGCGTCGGCGCGGAAGCGGTAAAGGTGCTCACCGCCATGTCGCAGACGCGCACCGCGGACGTGCCCGTTTCCGCGAAAACGAAGGTCTGGTCGATCGCCCGGCGCGTGCCGGACCCGGCGCGCGTCAAAGCCGCTTACACCCTCGCCGCCGAACAAAACTCGAAGGACCCGGATTGGGTCTGGGCCAAGGAAACCGTGCTGCTCGACGCCACCATCGCCCGGGAGCCGAAGGTGGAAGTGGAGGTGCAAGTCGTGCAGGTCGGCCCGGTCGTGAGTGTGTCGAACCCGGCGGAATATTTCTGCCAATACGGCTTGGACATTAAGGACGGCAGCGGCTTCCCGATCACCTTCCCCGTCGAACTGGCGAACGGCAGCGTGGGCTATGTGCCGACCGAAGAAGCCTTCGGCCCGAACGGCGGCGGCTACGAAACCCGCCTCAGCAGCTACAGCAATCTCGAGATCACCGCCGGCCGGCAGTTCCGCGATGTGGGTATCGAACTGGCGAAACAACTCACCCCCGGCAAGCTCCCCGAGCGCCCGCTCGCGCCACCGTTCAAAGGCAGTGGCTGGCTGTATGGCAATCAACCACCGCAACTGAAATGACGCCGGCCCATCTTCACCACGAAGGCACGAAAATACGAGGGACGGAGAGGGTCCACGGCCAAGCCGTTCCCATCGCTGCTCTTTGTGTCTTCGTGTCTTCGTGGTTTTGCTCAGCGTCTGCCCAGCTTTCGCCCGACCAGGCGCTCGCGATGTTTCAGCCCGACGCTTCGCTGAAGATCGAACTCGCCGCTGCCGAGCCGCAGGTCGAGTCCCCGTGCGCGCTCGCCTTCGATGAAAAGGGTCGCCTTTTCGTCGCGGAAAATCGCGGCTACCCAAACTTCGCCGAGCCACTCCAGGGCCGCATCGCAATGCTCGAAGACCGTGACCACGACGGCCGTTACGAGACGCGCACGACGTTCGCGGAAGGCCTCACTTTTCCCAACGGCGTGCTCCCGTGGAAGGGCGGCCTGATCGTCACCTGCGCTCCGGACGTGCTCTTTCTCCAGGACAGCGATGGCGACGGCCGCGCCGACTTGCGCCGCGTGCTGCTCACCGGTTTCGACGCGGCAAAGAGCACGCAGCTCCGCGTCAATGCGCCGACGCTCGGCCCGGATGGCTGGATTTACTTCGCCGCCGGGCTCGTCGGCGGCGAGATCACCTCGCCCGAACATCCGGAAAAACCCGCGCTGAAAATGACCGCCGACTTGCGCTGGAATCCAGCGACCGGCGACTACGAAAACACCGACGGCAAATCGCAGTATGGTCAGTCCTTCGACGACTTCGGCCGCCGCTTCATCTGCATGAACCGCCTGCCCGCGCAGCACGTCGTGCTCGCCTCGACATGGCTGCGGCGCAATCCGCGCCTCGCCTTCAGCGAGACGGTGCAGGATTGCAACGACCGCAGCGTGAAGACCGGCCTCAAGGGCGGCGGCGACGGCGTGCGGCTTTTCCCGATCAGCGCGAACATCACCACCGCCGACTCGCACGCCGGTTCGTTCAGCGCCGCGTGCGGCATCACGATCTGGCGCGGCGGCAGCGCGCTCCCCGCGCTCTTCGATGGCGCGGCGCTGGCGTGCGACCCCACGGGAAATCTCGTCCACGCCGACCGCCTCGTTCCGCACGGCGCGAGCTTCACCGCCGAGCCTTTGTTGAAAGGGCACGAGCTCCTCGCCTCGCGCGACGACTGGTTTCGCCCCGTCTCGCTCGCGCGCGGCCCGGACGGCGCGCTCTACGTCGCCGACATGTACCGTCAAGTGATCGAGCACCCCGACTATCTGCCGGAGGAAGTGCGCAAACGCACCGACTTCGAGAGCGGGCGCGACCGCGGACGCATCTGGCGCATTACCGCAAAAGAGCCGCGCCCCGCGCAGCCGCTGCCGGCGTGGCGCGATGAGTTCGCGGAGCTGGCGGGAAAGGACGACGCCCGCGCGCGGTTTCTCCGCGTGCTGCAGCTCGGCGACGATCCCGCCGCCACCGCGCGACTCGCCGCCGCCGCGGCCCGCGACATCGAGGACCGCTGGATGCGGGCCGCCGCGCTCAGTGGCATCGCGGGGCGCGAAGCGGATTTTCTCCAGGCGCTCTGGCCGCTGCTGAAAGGCGGCTCCGAGGGCGAACTCGAGCTGCTCACCGGCGTCGGCCGATCCTTCGCCGATCCCGCGGCGCTCCTCACCGCGCTCGAATCCCTGCCGGGCGAAAATGCCGCCGCCCGCGCCGCGCTGCTGGTCGAGATTCGCGGTAGCGAAAAATCGCCAGCCTTCGGCAAAGTCATCGACGCCGCGGTCGCTGCAGTCGCCGACGATACGACGCCCGCGCCCGCGCGGCTTCTCTTCACCCGCCTGCTCGCGCGCAGCTCGTGGGACCGAGCCGCCGGGCCGCTCCAGCGCTTGATCACCAGCCCCGACGACCCGCTCCGCACCGCCGCCATCCGCAGTCTCGCCGCGCTCGATGCGGTGCGCGCCGCTGGCATCTTGCTCGCTCCCGGCGCGTGGCCGGGTTACAGCCCGGCGATCCGCGAAACCGTCCTCGCTGCGCTGTTCGCCCGCCCCGCGCAAATCACCGGCGCGCTCGCCGCGATCGAAGCCGGGGATCTCCCCACCGCGGCGCTCACACCGCAGCGGCGGCAGCTCTTTACCAAACACGCGGATGCGGGCATCCGCGCCAGAGCCGCGAAAATCTTCGCCGCCGGCGAGAGCACGCAAGCCGCCGCGCAAGCGAAAGCCCAGGCCGCACTCGCCCTGCCGCCGCACGCGACTCATGGCCGCGCGGTTTTCAAACAACTCTGCGCCACCTGTCACCGCCTCGAACAGGAAGGCGTGACCGTGGGCCCCGACCTGCTCGATATCCGCAAGCAGCCAAAGGAAAACATCGCCTTCCACATCATCTCGCCCGACGCCGAGATCGCCCCCGCCTTCACCGCCTACATCGCGGAACTCAAGGACGGACGGGCCTTCGCCGGCATCCTCACTTCCGAAACACCCACCAGTATCGCCCTGCGCCAGCCCGGCGGGGTGGAAGAAACGATCCTGCGCGCCGACCTGAAATCTCTCGCCGCGCTGCCCGGTTCGCTGATGCCCGCCGGGCTCGACGCCGCGATGCCACCGCAGGATTTCGCCGACCTGCTCGCTTTTCTGAAAGGCGAAAAGTAGAACCGCGGCGCTGCATTCTTTTCCACCCTCATGAGCAAAAAATACAACGTCGCCGTCATCGGCTACGGCTGGGCCGCCACCGCCCACATCGCCGCCATCAACGCCACCGAGCAAGCCCAGGTCACCGCCGTGTGGTCTTCGCGCACGCTCGATTCTGATGAACTCAGCGCCCGCCACGGCTCGCCCATCCTGGCCTACACCGATCTCGCCGCGATGCTCTCGAGCGAGGACATCCACGTCGTCGACATCACCAGCTACCCCGATCAACACGCCGCGCATTTCATCGCCGCCGCGCGCAACGGCAAACACATCATCGTCGAGAAGCCGCTCGCCATCGAGTGGAGCGACATCCTCGCGATGAAGCAGGCCGCCGACGAGAGCGGCGTGAGCGTCAGCGTGTGCTTCGAGTGCCGCTGGTCGTCGCAATTTCTCGCCACCAAGGCCACGCTCGACGCTGGCCTCATCGGCAAGCTCCACTACGGCGAAGTGGACTACTACCACGGCATCGGACCGTGGTACGGCCAGTATCGCTGGAACACGAAAAAGGCCCTCGGCGGCAGCGCCCTCCTCACCGCCGGCTGCCACGCGCTCGATGCCCTCCTGCTCTGCTTCGGCGCCGAGGTCGAGGAAGTGACCAGCTTCTCCACGCAGAGTAGCAACCCCGTCTTTGCCGCCTACGAGTATCCCACTACCTCGACGACGCTCGTGCGCTTCGCCGGCGGCGCCGTGGGCAAGACCGCGGCCGTCGTCGATTGCCTCCAGCCCTACTACTTCCACTGCCACCTCGTGGGCAGCGAAGGCGCGATCCTCGACAATAAATTTCACAGCCAAAAACTCGCCGGCCTGAACAAGTCCGCCTGGTCGCAGCTCTCGATGAAGATGCTCGATAGCGGCGACGTGAGCGACCACCCGTATCAGACGCAGTTCCAGGCCTTCTTCGATGCGCTCGATGCCGGCAAGGAAACCCCGCTGACCAGCTTCGCCGACGCCTTCGCCACCCACCGCGTCATCGCCGCCGCCGACAAGTCAGCCGCTGAAAAGCGCCCGGTGAAACTGATGGAAATCCCATCGTGAAGAAGAAGAAATACCTTGTGGATACATAGACGGTATGTATTGTGGCGGTATGAAGTTGACCTTAAACATCGACGACGAATTATTGAGCCGGGTCATGGATGCGACCGGCGCCAAGACCAAGACCGAGGCGATCCACGCGGCGCTCGCCGAGATCGACCGGCGGCACAAGTTGATCACCTTGTTATCCGAAGACATGGGGATCAACTGGGAGACCGACATCGACGAGGCCTCCTGGACCGAACACGACGAACCCACCGCCCGCGTCGCCGAGGAACCCCCTCGCATCGCCAAGACCCCACCGAGCCATGACCGCAAGCCCCGTCCTCGTCGATAGCTGCTGGTACATCGATCATCTCCGCCATCGGCGCGATCCGATGCGGGAGTTGATCCCCATCGCTCAAACCCGCGATGTGGCGACTTGCGGCATCGTGCGGTGCGAGGTCGCGCGCGGGATCTCCGACCCGGGGAGGTTGCGTAAGTTCGACGCCCGGTGGGATGTGATGCTCTACGTGCCCACGGACAATGCGCTGTGGGCAGAGGCGCAGGCGCTGCTGTGGAAGCTCGATCGCCAGGGGGTGATGGTGCCGCTCCAGGATGCCGTCATCGCGTGCTGCGCGAGGCGGATCGGCGCTGTGGTGCTGACGTACGACCAGCACTTTCACGATATTCCGGGGATTCGTGCCACCGACCGGATTTTTTAGTCATGCCTGCCGCCCTCGCCATCGCCGCCCATCCGGATGACATCGAGTTTGTGATGGCCGGGACGTTGTTGATGCTGCGCGCGGTGGGGTGGGAGATTCACACCTGCAATCTCTCCAGCGGCGATCTCGGCAGCATGAAGACGTCGCTGGCGGAGACGGCGCGGGTGCGGCGGCGCGAGGCCCAGGCGGCGGCCAAGGTGCTCGGGGCGAAGTGGCATGCGCCGGTGGCGGATGATCTGCAGATTTTCTACGACGACCGGACGCTGCGCCGCGTCGGCGCGGTGGTGCGCGCGGTCGATCCGCAGATCGTGCTCACGCATTCGCCGGAGGATTACATGGAGGATCACATGAACACGTCGCGCCTCGCGGTGACGGCGACCTTCGCCCGCGGGATGCCGCACTACCGCACGACGCCGGCGCGGAAGCCGGTGAACTCGCCGGTGGCGGTGTATCATGCGAATCCGCACGGGCTGCGCGATGGGCTGCGCCGGCGGATCGTTCCGGGGGCGCTGGTGAATACGACGAGCGTCCACGAGATGAAGCGCGCGGCGCTGGCGTGTCACGCGAGCCAGAAGGACTGGCTCGATGCGACGCAGGGTATGGACAGCTACCTGCAAGCGATGGAGGAGTTCAGCCGAGAAGTTGGGAAGACGGCGGGTGGGTTCAAGTACGCGGAGGGCTGGCGGCGGCACTTGCATCTCGGCTTCGGTTCGGAGGACTTCGACCCGCTGCGCGCGGCGCTCGGGAAAAAGTTCAAGATCAACGCGGCTTACGAACGCAGCCTCGACGGATAGAGGAACCGCGGAGACACAGAGGCGCGGAGAAGGATTCTTTTCTCTGCGCCTCTGCGTCTCTGCGGTGAATCTTCACCCCAAACCACCCTACCTCATGCCCCGCAAACTCAGCGCCATCGCCCCCGACTGGTGGGATTACACCACGCTCGAAACCGAACTCGTCGATCAGGTCGCCCGCCTCACGCCGCGCGATGTGGAGAAGCTCTCGCGGCCGGGCTTCCGCGTCGTCTTCTACGACACACTCGAAGACTTCTACCTCGCCGAGGCACTCGAATACATCCACGCGTGGCAGCAGAGCACGGCGGATAATCCGGTGGGCATCTGCGGTCCCATCGGGCCAACGGAACAGCTCCCGCTCGTGGCGCGGATCGTCAATGCGCTGGGGCTCGATGTTCGCGCCGGGCACTTTTGGGGGATGGACGAATGGTTCGATGTCGAGACGGGGAAAGAAGTCCCCGCGACGCATCCGCTGTCGTTTGAAAAGGCGGATCGCGACCTGTGCTTTCATCGCATCGAGAAGAAGCTGCGGCTGCCGGATGCGCATCTTCATTTCCCAAAAGCCGACACTGCCACCTACACGAAATCCTACGACGCCGGGGTGCGCTGCGCGGTGATGCAGGGCGGGCAGGGTGACGTGAAGCATTGGGCCTTCAACGATCCGCTGCCGCGCAAAGGCAAACACAAGGACGCACCGCCTTCACCCGCTGAATATCGCAAGCTCGCGACACGCGTCGTGGACCTGCATCCGCTGACCATTGCACAAAACGCGCGGACCAGCGGCGGCGGGAACATCTCGATGGTGCCGACCAAGGCGATCACCGTCGGTCCGGTCGAGACGTGGAAGGCGGAGAAGGTCTCGATCTGGCACGCGGGGAATCACGACAACCCCTTCGGTCAGCGGCTCACGGCGTTCATGATCGCGAAGCGGATCATCGACGCTGCGGTGCCGATGTCGCTGCTCGGCGATCATCCAAACGTGCAGTTCAACTACTTCCGCGGCGGCCTCGGGACGTGCGCGGTGGAGATGCACTGAGGCGCGGCCCATGAGCGTCCGGGTGCGAGAACCGGCCTGTCTCTAGCCAGCTCGCGTTTTTGCAGCTCTGTATTTGGTCGCGTTGGGTCGTCGTGTTATCTTCGGCACATGTCAGAATCCTTCCTCGCCTTCACCCAGGTCGTCTTCGGCGGCCTATTCCTGGTGACGCTGCTCATCGGGGCCTACCTCGTCGCGAATTTTGAGAAACACTTCGGAGCGGACCCGAATGTCCCGAGTGAAAACGGCAGCGCGCGCGCTTACAGCCGGATGCAGGTCTTCTCGGTGTGGGCCCACGCGGTCGTGCTGACCGGCGCTTTCGCGCTGCTCATGCACTGAACTTATTTCCGCTCGGGCCACGAGAGGTGGCGGTGGAGGAAGTCGAACGTGCCCACGCCGTGGATGGTGTGCGGGCCGTCGAACCATCCGATCTCCGTGCGGTCCGCGATCCCGAGCTTCACGTAGCCGCGGCGGACTTTGGCGAATTCGTAAGCGACCCATTCGTCGAGGGCCACACCGTCGTCGTGGCCGCGCTCGACCATGAAGGGACGCGGCGCGATGAGCAGGGCCATCTCGGCGTAGTTCGCCACGCTGGCGAGGTTCCATTCTCCGATCTCCCACTCGCCGGTGAAGACGTAGCCCATGCGCAGCTCGGGGCTGGCGACCTTGGTGATCCACTCGTTGAAATCGCCGGAGCAAATCGAGAGGCAATACCGCGGGATCAAGGCAGGGAGCCGCATCGCGGACTTGCCGCCATAACTCAGGCCGTAGAAGGCGATGCGTTTTTCATCCACGAACGGGAGGCTCGCCAGCCAGTCGGTAGCCACTTCGTGCTGCGCGACGATGAAGGAAAAGAGCGAGAGTCCGAGCGGATTCGCCTGCCGCTGAAGCATGCGGAAGGCGTCCTTGCCGCGATAGGGATTGTGCGGCGCGAAGACGATGAACCCCCGCTCGACGAGCCGGGTGGCGAAACCTTTGTAGGAGGCGAAGGCGCGGGTTTTTTCGTCCGTGGTCACCACCTCCTCGGGCACGCCTTCCAGCCCGTGCTGGCAGACGACGACCGGGCGGCGTTCGCCGGGCTGGAGGTCTTTCGGAACGAGCAGCCAGCCCCAGGCGAAGACATCGGGCAGGACGTTCATGGTGACTTCGTAACCGCGCCACGCCGGCTCGTCGCGGATCAGGCGGCTGCGCGGATCGGCGGGTGAACGCTCTGCGGGGAGTCGCCCGATCACCGCGCTCAAGCGGTCGCGCAAAGCGGTCTGGGCGGCGCTCCATTGCGGGCCGGCTTTTACTTTCGACCACACCTCTGCCGTCCGCAGACGCTCGGCGTCGCGGAGCAGGCGCTGGGTGAAATTTTCCAGCTCGCGGACGGCGCGCTGCTGGCGGCCGTCGAGCTGGCGGAGGTCGAAGGCGACGGGCTCGATGCGCTGCGCGAGCGCCTCGACGTTCACGGGCAGTTCGAGCAGGCCGAGAAAGGCGCGCACCACGCGATCGTCGGAGGGTGCGAGCGGCGCTTCGTCGGGACCGCGCACGAGGCGGATGGGCGCGCCGCGGCGAAGTTCGTTGGCGCGCTGGATTTCGGCGAGCGTGGCGGCGAGCGCGGGTTGCGCGATGCGGCCGGGGGCGGCGCCGGCACGGCCGGGGCGGGGTTCGGGCGGACTGGGGATGTCACGGATCGTGGTGTGGGCGACGAGGAGCGGGCGCGGGGCGATGAGCGCAGCGAGTTCGGCGTCGCCGAAGTCGTTGAGCAGACCGAAGACGTTGCGGTAGAGCGGCTCGGTGAAGAGCCGCTCGCGCGGGCCGAAGTGGCCGCTGACCAGCACGGTGGAGAGCCGGTCGTCGAGCGCGGCGGCGTGCAGCGCGAGCAGTCCACCTTCGCCATGACCGGCGATGGCAAACGGCGCTTTCGCGCGCAGCCTGGTGCCGGAGGTGATGAGCGCATCGAGGGCGGCGAGGAGTTTCTGCACTTCGTAGCCGGTGATCGTGCGGCCCATCTCAAAGGCCTGGCGCTGGATCCACTCGCGGTGCGTCTGATTGGTGAAGCGCTGGAGCGCCTCGCTGCCGGAATATTTGTCGCGCCGATCGATCAGCGTGGGCACGAGCACGAGGTTGCCCTGCGCGGCGAGGCGGTGGGCGAGCGGGGAGACTTCGGGCAATTCGTCGGCATCGGGCACCAGGATGATCGTGCGGCGGGGCGGTTCGGTGGGGCGCAGCAGGACGCCTTCGCCACTCACGCCCTCGAAGACCGGCCAGCGGACGCGATGCACGGAATACCCGGCCTTCGTCACGACCGGCGCAGCACTGCCCGCTTCGCTCAATTCCTCCAGCGAACCGGATGCGCGGGCATCGACGACACCGATCGCCCGGCGGAGCTGCTCGCGTTTGCTGGCGACGAACGCCGCCCATTCCGAGCCGGCTGCCGCTTCGCGCCACCGTTGGTTCCGGGCGGTGGCGACTGCGGCGGTTTCGCGTTCCAGCCAGTGGCCAATGCCTTGCACCATACGGGCGGAGAAGTCGCCGGTCTCGGTGAGCGGCGCGGTGCCGGGGAGGAGTTCCTGCGCGCCGCAGGTGGCGGCGAGAAGGAATGGAAGGAGAGCGGCGCGGCGCATGGGCGGGATTGAAGGGAAGCGCGCGAGCGGCGGCAAGCGGCTCCGGAGTGAACGCGGAAGACGCGGAAGGTTCGCGGAAAGACGCGAAAGAAGAATTGGCGCACAGGCCTTGACTCTTCTTTCCGCGGCCTTCCGCGAACTTTCCGCGTGTTCCGCGTTCCTTCTGTTGTACGCCGCGTGCGCGGGACGCTTGCTGGTTCGAGCTAAAGGCGGTTCCATCGCAAGCGTTCTCCTTCCCTCACATGAAAACCAAATTCGCAGCGGAGCTTGCCCGGCGTTACCGGATCACCAACGGAAAAAAGTTTCGCCTCGAAGATCACGACACGGGCGATACTTGGAAGCTGAAGTCGAAAGACGGTGCGGAGGGGCTCCTGGAGGAAGGGGTGGCGCGCCTGCAGGCGCTGCAGGAAAAGCTCTACGCGCAGGACAAGTGGGCGGTGCTGCTCGTCTTTCAGGCGATGGACGCGGCGGGAAAGGACAGCACGATCGAGCATGTGATGAGCGGGGTGAATCCGCAGGGCTGCCAGGTGTTTTCTTTCAAGGCGCCGACGGCGCATGAGCTGGATCACGACTTCCTCTGGCGCACGAATGTCTGCCTGCCGGAGCGCGGGCGGATCGGAATTTTCAACCGTTCCTACTACGAAGAGACGCTGGTCGTGCGAGTGCATCCGGAGTTCCTCCACGCGCAAAAACTGCCTGAGGAGCTGATCACCAAACGCATCTGGAAGGAGCGCTTCGAGGACATCAATGCGTATGAACGCTACCTCTCCCGCAACGGCGTGGTGATCCGAAAATTCTTCCTGCATGTGTCGAAGGACGAGCAGCGGCGACGCTTCCTCGCACGGCTGGAGGAGCCGGAGAAGAACTGGAAATTTTCCGCGGCAGATCTAAAGGAACGCGCGCTCTGGGAGAAATATCAGGACGCTTACGAGGAGACGATCCGCCACACGTCCACACCGCACGCGCCTTGGCATGTGATCCCGGCGGATCACAAATGGTTCACGCGGCTCGCGGTCTCGGCGGCGATCATCGAGACGTTGGAGTCGCTCGATCTCGCGTATCCGAAAGTGAGTGCGGCCCAGCGGGCGGAACTGGCGACGCTGCGCGAATCGCTGATCGCGGAAGAGCGCGGGTAATCTAATCGCTCGGCGGCGGGAGCGGCTCCGGTGTAAACGCGAAACACGCGAAAGGAGAATAACCGCAAGACGCCTTGCTTCGTGGCCTTTCGCGTGTTTCGCGTTATCTCTGAAAAGCCTCTCAGTCCTCGGGGAGCGGCTTGCCTTTCGTCTCGTGCAGGAGCGAGACGGCGATGAGGCCGACGAGGAAGACGCTGCTCAGCCAGCAGGCGGCGTCGCGGAAGGCATCGAGCTTGGCCTCGGGCGTGGTGGCGCCGGCGGCGAGACTCTTCTGCAATGCGCCGAGCGTGAACGGGCCGCTGGCCGCGATGAAGCGGCCGACGTTGTAGCAAAAACTCGTGCCGGTGCTGCGCAGGCGCGTGGGGAAAAGTTCGGGCAGATAGATCGCGAACCCGGCGAAGACGCCGAGCTGGAAGAAGCCCATGACGGCGCTCATCCAGAGGTCTTCCTTGCCATCGAAGAAACGGAAGAATCCGAACGTGGCGAGGAACGCGCCGATGAAAGCGACGACGAATGTGCGCTTCCGGCCCCAGCGTTGCGCGAGCACGGTAAAGGTGAGCATGCCGAGGAAGGCACCGGTATTTTGGACGATGCCATTGATGCCGATCCACTCGGGCTTCGAAGCAGCGAGCGCGTTGCCGGTGATGCCTTCCTTTTTGAGCGAAGCCTCGATGACGGTGCCGACGAGCTCGGGCGAGAAAAAGCCGACGCCCCACAGACCGACGACGCCCGCCATGCAAAGCAGCGTGCCGAGCAGCGCGTGTTTGCGCCACCGGGCCTCGCCGAGCAGCGAGGCGTAGCTACCGAATTTCACGCCGGTGAGGCGGCCGGCCTCGCGGGCTTTCACCCACTTCTCGGGCTCCTTGAGCCGGATCTGGATGAAGACGCAGAGAAACGCCGGGAGCGCGCCGACCCAGAACATGTACTTCCAAGTCTCCGTCGGGGCGATGGCGCCGGAGGCGACCTGTCGGCCGAAGTATATGCTGATTAAACCGGCCGAGACATTGCCCACGGCGGAGAGCGCCTGCAGGGTGCCGAGGGCACCCGTGCGGCTGCGCTCGGGCAGACTGTCGGCGACCAGCGCGACGGCGAGGCCGAAGACGCCGCCGACACCGAGCCCGGTGAGCAGGCGGAACATGTCGAACTGAAATGGCGTCTTGGCGAAAGACGAGAGCCCGGTGAAGAGCGAATAAATGAGCACGGTCAGCGCCAGCGTTTTGGCGCGGCCGATGCGATCGCCGACGGAACCGAAGATCAGGCCGCCCGTGGCCCAGCCGATCATGAACCACATCGTGGCCAGGCCGCCGGCGTGATTGAGCACTTCGATCGCGGTGCCGGGCGGGTGGAGCGACTTCATCGCATTGGCGCGGGCGAGGATGAAGAGCTGCTGATCGAGGCAGTCGAAAAGCCAGGCGAGCGACGCCACCATGAAGACGAACCAATGGTAGGGCGTGAGGTCTTTCCACCAAGGGTGGGACGACGGCTGGGAGGGTTGAGTCATAGCGGCGCGGAGCATGGTTGCCGCGGGGTTTTGCGGCAAAGAAAAAAGGCGGCGCGGCACCTCGCGGTAGGGAAGCCGCGCCGCGGGTTCCCAAATCTCGACTGCCAACCGCGTGCCCGCTCTCGCCTCGCCCGTGCGAAATCAATCACGGAACCCGCGGCGCGGCTTCCCTACCGGGGGTCGTTCGTGGAGAGCGAGTGCCGTGGGGAAAATATCTGGCCGCGCGCGTTCTTTCAGATTTCCTCTTCGGAGCGAATCCGCTGGGAGTCTCCTCCCTGCCGACGGAATCGCCGCGGAAAACGCAAACCCTCCACCCATCAGCGCCACGAAAACCATGAACGCCCATCTGAAGACCCGACGCGAATTCCTCTTCACCCTCACCGCCGCACTCGGTGCGAGCGCCTTTGGCGCGGCGGATCGGCCCCGGACGATCCTGCTCCAATCCTCCTGGGATACGGTCAACATCGGCGACATCGGCCACACGCCGGGCACGCTGCGGATCATCGAGCAGCATCTGCCGGACGTGCGCGTCATCCTCTGGGCGATGAAGCTGGACGAACGCGTGACCGCGTTGCTGCGCGCGCGTTTTCCCAAGGTGGAGATCGTGCAAGGCAGTCTCACGGGAACCACGGAGGCAGACGAAAAACTGCGGGAAGCGATCGGGCGGGCGGATCTTTTCATCCGCAACTCCGGCATGGGGCAGGACACGAACTTCATGGAATACTGCCGCAAGATCGGCAAACCCTACGGCCTTTACGGACAGTCGTATTTTCCAAACATGATCGAGGGCAAAGGCGCGGAGGAACGAGTCGCGCTGCTCGACGGCGCGTCGTTCCTCTACTGCCGCGAGAGCAAGACGCTGGACATCCTCCGCGGTGGCGGGGTGAAGACGCGGGTGCTCGAGTTCGGGCCGGATGGATGTTTCGGCATCGACGTGCGCGACGACGCGCGCGGACTGGCCACGATGAAAAAGCTCGGGCTGGAGGAGCGGAAATTCATCACGCTCCAGCTCCGCACCAACACCGCGAAACTGCCCGGCGTGGACGACAAACGGGTGCCGAGCCTCAACCCGCTGCATCCTTCGCCCGAGCAGATCGCCGACGACGAACGCCGCGCCGGCGTCTATCGCGACCTCGTCACGCGCTGGGTCAAAAAGACCGGTCACAAGGTGCTCATCGCGCCCGAAGTGATGAAGGAAATGGGGCACAACAAACGGCTGATCCACGACCCGCTGCCGCCGGAGATTCAGAAAAACGTGGTGAATCTCGAATACTTCTGGAACGCCGACGAAGCTGCGTCGGTCTTCGCGCGCGCGCACACCGTCGTCTGCCACGAGCCGCATTCGCCGATCATCGCGCTGGCGAACGGCACGCCGACCATTCACACGTATTCCGAGTTCCACAGCCCGAAGTGCTGGATGTTCAAAGACATCGGGCTGCCGGAATGGCTGCCGGAATTCGACTCCACGCCGGCGGAAAAAATGGCGGAGATTCTTTTCGCCATCGACGCCGACTATCCCGCGGCCCTGGCCAAGGTGAAGAAGGCGATGGACTTCGTGCACCAACGCCAGGCGGACACGATGAAGGTCGTCAAAGGTCTGCTCGCGGCGGGATGAAAAACTTGCTCCCGAGCTGCGCGCGGCGGCTCGGGCAAGGCCAGGCGCTAGATTTGCCGCAGTTAGATCTGCGGACTAAGCCAACGCGAGATCGCCGCCCTCGCACAGCTCGGCTTTACCGAACGTCTTCAGCTCGGTGTGGCCGAGGGCGTGGGCGATGGTCACCCAGAGTCGGTTGTGCGCCACTTTATCGAGCTGGAGCGCGCGGCCCATTTTGAAGCCGGCGCCGCCGCCGATGAGCACGAGCGGGATGTTGTCGAGGGTGTGCGAGTTGCCTTTGCCGAGTTCGTTCGTCCAGACGATGAGCGTGTGGTCGAGCATGCTGCCTTCGCCGGTCGGCTCCGGCGTTTCGCTCAGGCGTTTGGCGAGGTAAGCGAGTTCGCCGGCGAACCACGTATTGATCTTCTTCAGCTTTTCGTAAGCGGTCTGGTTGTTGTCGGGTTCGTGGGAAAGCGAGTGGTGGCCTTCCTCCACACCGAGCCAGCGCATCTGCGCCTGGCCGACGCTGCGCATGTATTGCAGCGTGGCCACGCGGGTCATGTCGTTGCTCAGCGCATTGACGAGCAGATCGATCTGCATGCGCGAGAGCTGCGGGGTGTTGTCGTTGACCAGTTCGATGCCAGGATCGAGGTCGGGCATCTTGTGGTCGAGCTTGGTCTCCACGGGATTCTGCAGCTCCTGCTCAAGGCTGCGGACGAGCGTGACGTGCTGGTCGAGCATCGCCTTGTCGCGCGCGCTGAGCTTGGCGGAGACTTTCTTCAAATCGTCGCGCACGTCGTCGAGGATACTCACGAGGCTGTCCTTGTCTTTCATCTGCCCGTAGAGCTTTTCGAACATCCGATACGGATTGTCGATCGGGGCGACGGGTTGGTTTGCCCCGGCGTAACTCATGCGCGTCCAAGGGTCGGCGCGGTTCGGGACGGCGACGCCAAATTCCAGCGAACCAAAGCGCGTCTTCGTCTCGGCCCGGCTTTGGTAGAAATTTTTGATCTCCTGATCGATGGAGATGCTCCCTGCCCAGCCGGCCGGGTTATCCGAACCGCCCTGAATATTACCGGGTAGCAATTCGCTGGCGGTGAGCAGGCAGCTCATGCCGCGCATGTGGTTGTCGCCGTCGCCGCGGATTTTGTTGAAGACGCCCTTCAGCAGCAGCGTGCGATCCTTGAAGGGCGCGAGCGGCTCGAGGATCGACTTGAGGCTGAAGGCGCCGCCTTCCTGGTCCGGCCAGAAATCATTGGGCAACGTCCCGTTGGGCGAGAACATGATGATCACGCGTTGGCGGCGCTGCGGGAGCGGCGCACCGATGAGCGACGGCAGGCCGGCGAGGAAGGGCATCGACGCGGCGGACACGCCGAGGGTGCGGAGAAACTGGCGGCGGTTGACGAGTGGGATCATGGCGTGGCGGGAGGCGGGTTTTGCGCGACTTTCGGCGGCGGGTTTGGGGAAGGCAAACCGTGCATTGCGGAGGTGACGGCGATCTCGGCGAGGAGTTTCTGGATGTTGAAGCCGTTCGCCTCGAACTGCTGGCGCAGCGTGTCGAGCGTCGCTTCGCCGTAGGCGGCGGTTGGCTGCTTCACGGTGTGATGAAAAAGCTGGCGGACGAATGCGCGGTGGGCGCTGGGGCTGCCGAGGGCGTAATTCGCCACGTCTTTCGGGCCCTTGACCACGATCATGCGGCCGTCGTCGTCGTGAAATTCATCCGTGGCGTGGACCGGCTTGTTATTGTCCTGCGTGCGCCAGCGGCCCACGGCATCGAAGTTTTCCAGCGTGAAGCCGAGCGGATTGATCGTCGAATGGCAGCCCATGCACGAGGCGCTTTTCGTCAGCTCGGAAACCTTCTCCCGCATGGTCAGCTTCGGGTCGAATTTTGAATCCTCGAAAGCCACGGCGACCGACGGATTTTTGAGCGCGAGGCCGACGATATTGCGGCTGAGGAAAACGCCGCGATGGATCGGCGACGTGGAGCGCGCGTAGGAGAGCGAGGCGAGCAGGTAGGGATGCGTGACCACGCCAGCGCGTTGATTGGCGTCGAAGCCGACACGCTGGAACTCCTCGCCGCTGACCGGCTTCCCGTAATACTTCCCGAGCCGCTCATTCAGCCACAGATAATCCGCGGCGATGAGCTGGCGGTAATCGGACGACTCGCTCCACACGACACCATCCACGAAGCGCCAGAGCGATTCGCGCAGATCGGCCATCATCGATTCGTCGAAGCCCGGAAACGCTTTCGGATCCTTTTGCGCGCTCTCCGCGCGATCCAGCTCCAGCCAGTGATGGAAAAATCCGTGCAGCTTCGCCTTCGCACGCGGATCGGCGATCATGCGCTGCGCTTCGCGCAAAATCTGGTCGCGGGTCTTCAGCCGCCCCTCGCTCGCCGTGCGGGCGAGACGGCCGTCGGGAATCGAGTCCCAGAGCTCTTCGGCGAGCCGCGAGGCGATGCGCCAGTCGTCGAAGTGCTCTTCGTGCGCGAGTTCCGGATAGAGGAAGCGCGGTGATTTCAACGCGAGGAGGACGACGCGCTTCATGCCGATTTCCGGCGTCGCCGCGGTTTGAAATTGCCGCTCGATGTAGTTCTGCCGCTGGTCATCGGTCAGAGGTCGGCGGAACGCGGCCTCGACGAACCGCTTCGAGAAATCCTTCAGCTTGTCCACGCGATCGGACGCGCCGCTCTTCGTGCCGGCGAGGCTGTCGAGGTTTTGCTCGACGTAAGCCATCACCTCCAGCGCGCCGCGCGTCGTCGCCTGATCCCATTCCTTGGAGATCGTGGTCCCGCGCTCGTACCCGTCGCTGCGGTCATCCGCGGGGAAAGTCGTCGTCACCACCATGGCCGCGGGCCACCCCTGGGGCGTGACGTGCGACGCCGGCACCGGCGAGACGCGGCCGTGCGGCGGCTTCCAGAGCAGTTCGACCGAGGCGCTTTTTTCGCGGTATTTAAAATGTTCGAGCGCGAATGGATAGGCGCGTCCACCGAGGAGAAAAATGCTCTTCTTTTCCTCGCGCACGTCCGGCCCCGGCGTCACCCACGCATCGATGAACGGATCCTTCGGGTTGTTCAGGAAAAGGCGGATGCCGTTCTCCGTCTTGACAATAAACTCGTACACGCCCGTCTCCGGCGCGATGATCGCTCCCTCCCAGCGCAGGCTGAACTCATCCGCGCGCAGGCGCGCCGGGTCCGGGCTCGCCGCGCCAAATTTGAACGAAATGCGCTGATCGATCTGCTCGTAACGCGCGCGCTCCTTCCCGCGGCGCTTGCCCTCGTCTTTCTCGACGTTGTTTTCCTCCGGAGCGAGGAAGGGGCCGAAGACCTGGGGTTTTTTGCCGGAATACTGGGCCTTGAAGCCGCGCTCCTTGCCCGGATCGCGATCGTAACCGCCGCGGAAACGCCCGATCAATTCGGCGATCGAATTCTGGTATTGGGCGACCGTGAGCCGGGTGAGGCTTTCGCGCACGGGATTGTTCCGGGCCTGCGCCGCGGGGGAATAAAAGGAGTCGAAAATGTAAGCCGCGACGTTTTCCGCATCCGCGCCGACGCAGGTCCCTTCCTTCCCCTCGGGCATCGTCCGCGAGATGTATTTGGTCAGCGAACTGACGCTGCGGTTGCCCATCAGCGGGTCGTCATATTTTTCCGCCACTCCCTCGCCCTTCTTCCCATGGCACGCCGCGCACATCTGCGCATAGACCTTTGCGCCGGGATGCTCGGCAGTCCCCTCCGCCGCGCGAGCAGACGCGACGAGCAGCGAGGAGCCGAAGGCGCCGAGAGCGATGAGGCCGAGCGATGAAAAATAAGGACGGAGCACGATGGAGTTGACCAGTTTACCGGGCGGTTTCTTTGGTTCGCCGGGAGTTTCGGTGGATTTCCTTCCGCGGAATTTCCGCGTGTTCCGCGTCACTCCGAATCGGCTCAAGACGGATTTGATCGCGGAACACGCAGAAGAGCGCAGAACGGCCGCGGAAGATGGCCCGAACCCCTCGGCTTATCAAATCGCCGGCTCCAGCGCGCCGATGATCCGCACGGTCTGCGCGGCGGCGCGGACATTGTGAACGCGAAAGATGGACGCCCCGCGGAGCATGCCCTGGACGATGCAGGCGACCGTGCCCGCGTCGCGATCCGCGGGTTTCGCGATGCCGAGCACGTCGCCGATCACCGTTTTGCGCGAGACCGGCAGCAGGATCGGCCGCTCGAACTTTCGCAGCCGATCCAGCTCCCGGTAGATACGCAGATTGTCCTCGCGCTGCTTGGCAAAATCGATTCCGGGATCGAGCACGATCGCCTCGCGGGAAAGCCCTGCCGCTGCGCACATCGCGAGCTTTTCGGTGAAGAACTTTTCGAGCCGCGTCATGACGTCGTCGTAGCCGACGTGGGTGTGCGCGACCTTGGGCCGGCCGATGCTGTGCATGATGAGCAGCGCCGCGCCGGTTTCGGCGCAGATGCGGGCGTTTTCGTCCGTAGGCAGCGCGCCGATGTCATTGAGCAAATGCCCGCCGGCGGTCAGGGCCGCCCGGACGACCGCGGGGCGCCAGGTATTGATGGAGAGGAGCGGAAATCCGAAATCCGAAACCCGAAATCCGAAACAATCCGAAGAAGGATTGGAAGGCAGGGAAAAAGTGGAAACGGGGGAGGCCACGTTTTTCCCCATTTCGATCCTTTCACTTCCTTGGTCCGGTTTGTTTCGGATTTCGGATTTTGGATTTCGGATTTCCCGCTCCCATTGCTCGATGAACGCCACCAACCGCGCCGCCTCTTCCTCCTCGCTGATCGGCTCGCGATTCGTCCGCGCGCTCTCCGCTCCCACGTCGACGATGTCCGCCCCGTCGCCGACCAGCGCCCGCGCGTGATCCACCGCGCGGTCGATCTCGGGAATGCCATCGCCGGAAAACGAATCCGCGCCAAGATTCACGATCCCCATGACCAGCGGCCGCCGCGGCCACTCCAGCGTCACGCCGCGGGCGACGAGCTTCACGGCAGCGGCACGAACGTGATCGCGCGCCGATGGAACCGCGCCGTCTGCGTGAAGCCAACGCTCTTCGCCAGCGCGACCGCTTCGGCGAAACCGGCCGTGAGTTCCTCCACGGCGTGCGCGTCGGAATTGATCAGCAGCGGGATCTCCGCCGCGTGCGCCAGTTCGAGGAATTCGCGCGCCGGATACTGCTCCGCACAATCCTTCCGCCAGCCTGCCGTGTTGATCTCGAAAGGCGTACGCGTCTCAGCAAGCGCGGCGATCACCGGTTCGTAAAAGTGGCGCAGATCGCCCGCGGGGCGAAAACCGAACTTCTTCGGCAAATCCGGATGTGCGACGAAGTCGAAAAGCCGGCTGCGGATCGCCCGATCGTAGGTCTTCCAGTAGTGCGCCCAGATCGCCGGCCCATCGCCACCCTGGTAGCGTTTGATCGCGGTGGGGCTATCCACCTCGGTGCCATCCGGCAGGTAGTGAACGCTGCCGATGAAAAAATCCCAGTCCGCCATCCCGCGCAGCTCCTCGATCCACGCCTCGCGCCCCGGCAGGTAGTCGCATTCCAGCCCGAGCCGGATCGTGAGCTGTGGAAACTGCGCCCGCGCCTTTTCCACCTCCTCCAGATACCGCGGCAGATCGCCGACCGCCATCCGCCAGGAGTCGAACGGCTCTGGCATCGGATTGTGATCCGCCAGGCCGAGTTCACCCAAGCCCAGCTCCACCGCGCGCGCCGCATATTCCACCGGCCACCCCGCGGCGTGATGGCACAGCGGCGTGTGAACGTGGTAATCGGCGAGGGAGGCGAGCATCGCGGTGGAGTGTGAATGGTGATCGGTGATTCGTGAATGGTGAAAGCGCGCCGACCCGCGTTCCATTCACCGATCACCCTTCCCGATTCACCTTCCGCCCGCCGTCACCCACTCGGCACTGGACGCCATCGCCGCGCCCCTCGACACTCCGGCGCATGACTTTCATCGAGACCGTCTTTCAGAAGCTGAAGCGGCATCCGAAGCGGATCGTTTTCCCCGAAGGTACGGAGCCGCGCGTCCTCCGCGCTGCCGCGCGTTTCGTGCGGCTCAAGCTCGGTACTCCGGTGGTGCTGGGCCACCGCGACGAAGTGGAGGCAGCCGCGACCGCCGCCGATGTCAGCCTCGACCACATTGGCGTGATCGACCCGGCGACCTCCTCGGAGATGCCCACCTTCATCCAGCGGTTGGAGAAGCTCGCGCGCTACCGCGACCTCGGCTCCAAACAAGCGGGAGAGCTGCTCGCCAACCCGAATTACTTCGGCTCGATGATGGTGCAATACGGCCTGGTGGATGGCCTCGTCACTGGCGCCGCGGAGACCGCGAGCAGCACGCTGCGCCCGCTCATTCAGCTCATCAAACCGCTGCCCGACACGACCAGCATTTCGAGCTGCACGATGCTCGATCTTTCCAACAAACGCTACGGCGAGCGCGGCGTGATGCTCTTTGCGGATTGCGCGGTCATCCCCGATCCCACCGTGGATCAGCTCGCCACCATCGCCGTGCAGACGGGCACGCTCTGCCGCCAGCTCACGGGCAATAAACCGCGCGTCGCCATGCTCAGCTTCACCACCAAAAGCGGCGGCCGCCTGACCTCACCCGCGAAAGTAGAAGCCGCCACCGCGCTCGCCAAACAAAAGGCGCTGACCGCCGGGCTGGAGATGGAGATCGACGGCGAAATGCAGGCCGACACCGCGCTGCTCCCCGATCTCGCGGAAAAAAAAGCCGCCGGCAGCCTCGTCGCGGGCAAGGCCAACGTGCTCATTTTCCCGAACCTCGACGCCGGCAACATCGGCCTGAAACTCGTGCAATATCTCGCCGGCGCCGAGACCTATGGGAACATCCTCCTCGGCCTCTCGAAACCCTGCGCGGACATGTCGCGCGGCGCTTCCGAGGACGACATCCTCGGTGTCGCGGCCATCCTCGGCCTGCAGGCGATCGAGTATCGGAAATTGTATCCGTCCGAGATCGCCGGATGAACACGACCACGCCCCGCGTATTCATCGCCGCCACCCAGCAGAACGACGGCAAGACCACCACCTCCCTCGGCCTCTTCGCCGCCCTCCGCCGCACCCATGGGCGCATCGGTTTCATCAAGCCGGTCGGCCAGCGCTTCGTCGAAGTCGACGGCCTGCGCATCGACGAAGACTCCGTCCTGATCGACCAGACTTACGGCGTTAAGACCCCGCTTGAAGCGATGAGCCCCATCGCCGTCGAGCCGGATTTCACCCGCCGCTACATCGAGCATCAGAACAACGAATTCCTCGTCAGCCGGATCCAGAATTCCTTCGACCGCGCCGCGTGGGAGAAGGAGTTCGTGATCATCGAAGGCACTGGCCACGCCGGGGTCGGCTCCGTCTTCGATCTCTCGAATGCGCGCGTCGCCAAGCTGCTCCACAGCAAAGTCATCCTCGTGACCAAAGGCGGCATCGGCAAACCCATCGACGAGGTGGCGCTGAACAAGGCGCTCTTCGACATGGAAGGCGTCGAACTGCTCGGCGTGGTGCTGAACAAAATTCTCCCGGAGAAGTTCGACTACATCAAGGAGTTCGCCCAGCGCGGGCTGGAACGGCTCGGCATCGACCTGCTCGGCGCGCTGCCCGAGGAGCCCATCCTCGCCAATGCCACCCTCGGCCAGATCGCCAAGACGACGCGCGGTTCTTTCATCAACGGCAAAACCAAATCCCGCCGCCGCGTCCAAAAAGTCGTTATCGGCGCGATGAGTTCCACACACGCGATGGAGTATTTCAAACCGGGCACCTTGATCATCACGCCCGGCGACCGCGATGACGTGATCCTCGCCGCGCTCAGCGCCAGCACCCTCAGCGAACTCGACGGCCAGACCATCGCGGGCCTCGTCCTCGCCGGCGATCTCAGCCCCAGCCCGCCCGTGCTCGAACTGCTCCAGCATTCCGACGTCCCCACCATCGCCTCGCCGCTCGACAGCTACAGCGTCGCCAGCGCCATTCACTCGATGACCGTGAAAACGCTCCCCGGCGACATCGAGAAAATCGACAAGATCCAGTCGCTGATCGAAAACCACATCGATATCGAAAAGCTGCTCGCGAAGCTCTGAGCGAACGACGCGATCCAAGCCCAGCGCCGGTAGGGAAGCCGCGCCGCGGGTTCCCCAACTCGCGCCGCGCCGCCGGTTCCCCAACTCGCGCCGCCGGTTCCCCCAAATCGCGCCGCCGGTCCGTCGATCGTCCACCAAAATGCGTGGGAACCCGCGGCGCGGCTTCCCTACCTCACCGAACCACTCCCGGCCAGACATCGGATTTGCCGCGAATCCACTTTGCTGCTACCTCTGCCTTCGCCATGCCTGCCTCGATGCTCACGGAAACTCTCGCGCTCGTGGGTGAAATCGATCTCCATCGCTCGCCCGAGGTGAAAGAGCTGCTCACCCCGCTCGTGGAGCGGAAGGCGCCGCGCATTCTCCTCGATCTGAGCGGCGTGAACTACATCGACAGCTCCGGCCTCGCCGTTCTCATCGAGGCGCTCCAGCGCGTTCTCAGCTACGGCGGCCAGCTCGGCATCTTCGGCCTGCAGGAGAGCGTGAAGAGCATCTTCGAAATCGCGCGACTCGATCAGGTCTTCCAGATTTTTCGCGACGAAGAGGCCGCCCTCGCCGCGCGCTGATCCTCGCTGATCCTGTAACCATCCGGGTCCGCCGCGCGTCCGATGGGAGACGCCGCGCTCGGGGGAACTTTACTTTTCCGCCAAGGAAACGCCGCGCTCGGCCGTTTACATCGCAGGACATACGAAATGGAATACTATCTACTCCGGAACGGAGAGCAGTTTGGACCCTACGCGGACGAGGCGCTCCGCGCCTATCTCAAGAGCGGCGAGGTGCGCCCCGACGACCTCGCCTGGTGCGCCGGTGCCGCCGACTGGAAGCCGGTCGCCCAGCTCCTCGCCCCGCCCGCCGGCGAGCCCGCGACCCCGCGGCAACAGGCGTTCCTTGCCTTCATGGGCGTGACCACGCCGCCCGGCGCCACCCGCCAGCAGGGTGCCGTGCTCGTGAACGACGCGATGGAAAACGACCCTTCGCGCCTCGCCCGCTGGAATGCGGAGCGGCTCCAGCTTCACCCCGATATTTTCGCTGAAGAAATTCAGGCCCGGAAAGAAGGTCGCGCCCAGCGTTTCTTCGAACACTGCCAGCGGGAAGGCGCGTCGTGGTTCGAGAAAGTCGCCAAGGCGCACTGCCAGGTGCTCGTCGGTCATCTCGACGTCCATTCGCCCCGCTGGGACGCCCAGGAATCCGAGGCCGCCGAGAAACATTTTTTCCCCGCGCTCGCGCAGAAATTTCCGCAGCTCCTCACCGCGGCCGGTCGCGCACATTTCAAGGTGGTCGAATCATCGAAGCCCGGCGATTTCCCACGAAAGAGCACCTCGCCCGTCACGAAACATTCGCCGCCCTCGTCCGCCGGCCGCCAGCTCTTCGCCCTCTTCCGCGGCGCGATCTACGGTGCGCTGATCCTCACCGGCCTGTGGTTCACCCGCGGGTATTGGGAGAAACCTGGGGAGACACCGGCGCCCGCGACGATCGCCCGCGACGCCTCTCCCGCTTCACCAACCGCGCCCTCTCAAGCCGCCCCACCGCCCTCCGCGCCTGAAGCCGCGGCCACCGTCGCCGAAGTCCGCCCTCAGTAGCCGCTCGCGCTCGCCGCGGCGCCGAGCAGTTCGCCCGCGTATTTCACCGAGCCAAGCTGGAGCGGATTCTCCAGGCCCAGCCCGCCGAGCAGCGGCGCTTCTTCGTCACCGAGCGTGCTGCCTTGCAGTGTCTGGAAGAAAAACTGCCCGGGATTCAGCGCGGGTGAATAGTTCGTCCGCAGATTGTGGCCCCAGCTCTCGCCCGCGCTCACCGGCGCGGCGATTTGCGTGATCTGCACGGAGTTCGGAATGTCGCGCGTGCTGCTGCTCGCGAAGGCCGCGAGCCAGTTGCCGCCGGCATCCGCGATCACCGTCTGCACACCGATCTGCTCGCCGCGCGCATTGTAGAGCGAAATGACCAGCGTCGCGCCGGGATCCGCGCTGCCGCTGTAGATCGGCATCAGCGGCAGCAGCGGCGCCACGGTCATGTCGATCGGGTTTTCCGCCGGCAGCGGTCCGCCGACCGGCAGCAGCGCACCCGTCCGGTTGGTCGAGAAATTGCGGAACGTATCGAACGCAAAAACGAAGGGCGCCGGCTCGGCCGGGGCGGTCGGCGGCGGTTCCGGAGTCGGTGTCGGAATCGCGTCGGGCACGCGATCCGTGTCGGTGCTCGCATTGTCCCGCGTCGTCACCGCATCGGGTCCGTAGAGTCCGTCATCGGCGATCGACACGCGGTTCAGGAGCGCGGAACCCGGTTCGACATTCGCGTTCACCTTCACGACGACGCGGAAAGTGATCGACGTTCCCGCGGGCACCGGGCCCGTGAAGGTCCAGGTGATCTTGCCCCCCGAGATCACCGGCGTGCCGGTCAGCGCCGGATCGCTGCTCATGCTGCGCACCAGCGTCACGCCCTTCGGCAGGCGATCAATGACCACCATTCCGTTGGAATCCTGGAGGCCCGCATTCGTCGCCACGATCGTGTAGGTCAAGGTCTGGCCCGGCTTCGCGATCGTGACGTGATCCGTCATCGTCACCCTCAGCTCCGGCACCGGCTGGAGATCGTCGAGATCGGTCGCGATGTTGTCCGCCGGGTTCGCGTCGGCGCCGCCGAGGCCGTCGTCGGCGACTTCCAGCGTGTGGCCGATCGCGTCATTGTCCGGCACCGCGCCGGGCACCGTGCCAGAGGGAATCGCGATCGCGGTGAAGGTGGCATTCACCGTCCCGCGAAGGGCTAGCGTCACCGTCTCGCCCACCGCCAGATTGCCGACATTCCACACCACGGTCCCATTCGCCAGATCGACCACCCCGCCCTGGTCCACCGTCACCGCCGAAAAAATCCCGGTGCTGAAAACATCGCTCACGATCACCCCCGCGCCGTCCTGATTGCCCACGTTCGTGACGGTGATCACGTAGTTCACTGTCTCGCCCGGCTTGGCCGAAGTGCGATTGTCCGTCACCGTGATCCGGTAATCCGGCACGCTCAGCAGCGTGTCTGTATCGGAAGCCGTATTGTCCACCGGCGTCGGCTCGACATCGCCGTGCGCCACATCCACCACGCTGGTCACCGACTCGACGCCCGCCGCCGTGGGACTCGCCAGATCGACCACCACCTCGAACGTCGCCGTCGCCCCGGCCGCGAGCGTCGGCAGGTTGTAAACCACCTTGCCGCCCACGAGCGTCGCGCCCGCCGTGCTCAGCCCCACATTGAACGTCCCGCCCGCCGGAAGCATATCGGAGAGCACCACGTTCGTCGCGGTGTCGGTGCCATTATTCGTCACCGTGATCGTGTAAGTGAGCCGGCTTCCCGCCGTCGCCGTCGCTTGCCCGTCATCGACCGTCACCGCGAGATCCGCGCCCACCACGGTCAGCGTGTTTCCCGCCGCGTCGGTCAGCGCGCGCTGGTCGGGATTGCTCCCGGCCTGCGTGTCGTAGCCCAGCGCCACGGTGCTCGAGAGCGAATCATCCCCGCCGCCAAACGTCCCACCGATCACTGCCGGATCGGTCGTCACCGTCGCGGTGAAAGTGATCGTCACACTCTCGCCGAGCGCGAGTTGATTGAGCGCGAGCTGCAGCGCGCCGCCATTCGTCGAAGTGTTCGACGTGATCGTCGTCCCCGCCGGCGCGTTCGCGAGCTGGATGCTTCCCGCGTTCAACGAAACACCCGCCGGCAGCGGATCGTTCAGCGTGAGATCGAACGCACTCGCCGTGCTCGTCCCGTTGTGTGTTACCACGAGCGTATAAGTCACCGTCTGTCCAAGATGCGGTGTGCTGTCGTCCACGGTCTTCTGCACATCGAGCACCGGCTCCACCACCGTCACACCGGCCGACGCCGTGACCGGCGCGAGCAGCCCGGTGTAAGTCCCCGAGACGAGATTCGTCTTCACGTCGCCGTTGTTGTTCCCGGCGTTGTCGCTGACCACCGCGTCATACTCGATCGTGATCGTGTCGTTCGCCGCGTCGTTGTCGCCGGGATTCGTCAGCGTGGCGAAGTCGAACGTCAGCGTATTGCCCGCGATGCTCGCCGGCGACGCGTTGCTCGAGTTCATCCCCGGCGCGCCATAGGCAATCTGGATGCTGCCCGGATCGATCGCCGGCCCGCCGGGAAGAGCGTCCGCCAGCATCAGATCGGGCGTCGTCCCCTCGATCACCTTCACCGTGATCGTATAACGAATCCGGTCGCCGATCTTCGCCGTGCTCACGTTCGCGATCTTCGCCACGTCGAACGTCGCATCCGCCACCAGCGTCGCCGTGCCGGTCGCCTGATAGTTTCCTGCATTCGTCGGGCTGCTCGCGCTGCGGGTATTCCCACTCGGGCTCACGTTGGTCGATTGCGCGGTGACGATCGCGTTGTTCGTCAGCACATCGCCGGGCGTCACCGTGTCCTGGATCACCGCCGTGTAAGTCAGCACCACATTCTCCCCGAGTCCGAGATCGAAGGGATTCACCGTCAGGATCGTATTGCCGAAGAGCGTGAAGTCCGCGAGCGCCGGCAGCGTTCCCGCCGTGCCGCTGATCCCCGTGAGCTGCACGTTCGCAAACTCCGCCGGCAGCGTGTCGGTGTAGACGACATTGTAAGCGTTGCCCGTGCTCCCCGCGCCATGCCCGATCACCACTTGGAAAGTGATCGTGTCGCCCGCATTCGGCTTCGCCGGAGCCGACGTCACCTGCTCGCTCGCCGTGATCACCGGCTCGACGACCGACACCGTCGCCGAACCACTCGCCGTGATCAGACCGCTGCCCGGATCGTATCCGGCGTCCGCGGTGTTCGTCTTGGTCACCGTACCCGCGCCGCCGAACGCATCGTTCGCCGCCGTATCGAGCACATCCACCGAGTAGGTGATCGTGATCGTATTCGCGACGCCGTCCGCCGCGCTCTGCAGTTGCGCGATGTCGAGCGTGAGCTGATTCGCCGCGTAGGTGAAAGCCGCGCCGCTCACCGTCACTCCCGCGCCCGTCGTAAACTGCGCCGATCCATTGATCAGCACGAATCCCGTCGGCACGAGATCGCGCAAAGACACGCTGTTGATGATGCCATCCGCCACTTTCAGCGTGAGCTGATAGGTGAGCCGCTCGCCGATCTCCGCGTTGTTGTCGCCCACGACTGTCTTCACTAGCGCGAAATCGCTCGCGCCCCCATCGATCGTCGCGCTCGCCGAGCCGAGCAGTTGGTAATCGTTCAGGACGCCGTTGCTGAGCAACCCCTCGCTGCCGTCGCGCTCGCCCGCACTGCTCCCATCGAGGCTCGACCACGTCACGTCGCCCACATTGTTCAGCGTCGCGCCGAGCACCGCGCTATCCGTCACGGTCGCCCGATAGACCACCGTCACGCTCCCACCCACCGGCACATCCCACACCCCGCCGATCGTCTGACCACCTCCGCCAATCGTCGCCGCCACCTGCTCCTGCGCGCCCCCCGCGAGCGTCACACTGTCGATCTGCGCAAGCTGTAGTCCCGCCGGCACGCTGTCCGCCAGCGTCGCTTCCCAAGCCGTCCCGCCGCTCCCCACCGCATGCGAAATCGTCACCGTGTAAACGATCGTGTCGCCCACCTTGATCACCGCCGGCGCATTCGTGATCTGCTTGTCCAACACGAGAATCGGCTCCGCGACTTGAGTCGTCACCGTGTTCACCACCCCCGGCGAACCGCTGCCATCGTTCAGCGCATCATTCGCAACCTCCGTGCCGGTCGCCGCGTTGTCTCCATCGCGGTCGATACTCACGTAACCCGAGGTGCCATTTCCGTCGATATCCAGCAGCGGCGCGAAAGTATTGTCGTGCAGCGCACCCGCCTGGTTCGCGGCGGTGTTCGTCGTCACCGCGCTGAAACGAATCGTCACATATTCGCGATCCGCGTCGCTGTCGTTATTCGTCAGCGCACCCAGTTTGAAAAACACCGGCGTCCCGTCCACGAACGCATCGTCATCCGCCGTCAATGACGCCGAAATCAGCGCATCCGCGGAAAGATTCGTAAAGCTCCCCGCCGCCTGTCCCGTGACGCTCGTGCCCGCGTTTTCGTAGCCCACCACCACCGCCGCGTTCGCCAGGAACTGCATCCCCGCCGGCAGCAAATCGTGCAACACCATCCCCGCGTTCGCGCCTTCCGCGAGCTCCAGCTTCAGCTCGTAGGTCACCACCTCACCCACCACGACCTGGTTCCCCGTCGAACCCGCATCCGACGTCCCAACGATCTGCATGCTGCCCTGCCGCACATCGTCATCCACGACCGTCGTTACACCTGTGTCATCCGCGATCGTCGCATTCACCGCCCCGCTCAGCACCACGCTGAACGCCTCGCGATTTTCAAAGAGCGCGTCGTTCGTGATCGCCACCGTCACCGTCTGACTCAGCACTCCCGGCGCAAAGTTCAGCGTCCCGCTCGTCGCGGTAAAGTCGGCGCCGCCCAGCGCCGTCCCGCCGGCCGTCGTGTAATTCACATCCACCGCAAAACCGCTCGGCGCGCTCAGCGTCACCGTGAAGGTCGCCGTCCCCGCCGATTCATTGATCGTCAGATCGTCGATCGAGAGCGTCGGCGGCGCGTCATCGTCGAAGATCGTCCCCGTCCCGATCGCCAAAGCATTCGACGTCGTCCCCGCCGTTACGCTCGCCGTCAGCGTGAAATTTTCCGTGCCCTCCGTGATCGTGTCATTGTTGATCGGCGTTCGGACGAGCACGCTCGTGTCGCCCGGCGCGAAGGTCGCGCCCACTGCGGCCACCCACGTCGTCCCGCCATCGGTCGAGACTTCCAACCCCGCACCGAAATCGACGCCGGCCCCGGTCGCCGTCCCATTCCCTAGCGCGAAGCTCACACTCACCGCCGTCGTCGACGGATTCGAGAGGCTCACCGCAAACACCGCGTGCGGATTCGTTCCCTCGATGACACTCACGTTCGACACATTCACCGTCGGCGTGTCGTTATCCGTCCCACCTGCGCCGGTGCCGTTATCAAGGATCGTCCCGAGACCCGTCGCGTCGGCGATCGTCGCATTGAGCGGCGCGCTCAGCAGCACGTTGAAATTTTCGCTGAGTTCAAACAGCGCATCGTTCGTGATCGCGATCGTGATCGTCTGACTCGTCACTCCCGCCGCAAAGTTCAGCGTTCCACTCGCCCCGGTAAAGTCCGCGCCCGTCGCCGTCCCATTGCTCGTCGCGTAGTTCACGCTCACCGGCAGTCCGCTCGCCGCGCTCAGCGTCACCGTGAACGTCGCCGTCCCCGCCGCTTCATTCACCGTCACATCGTCGATGCTCAACGTCGGCGTCGCATCATCATCCGCGATCGTCGCCGTCCCCGTCGCCGCCGCATTCGTCGTCACCCCCGTCGCCACCGTCGCCGCCAGCGTGAAGTCTTCGCTCAACTCATCCAGCGCATCATTCGTCACCGGCGTCCGCACCAGCACACTCGTGCTCCCCGGCGCCAACGTCGCACTCGCCGCCCCGACCCAGGTCGCTCCGCCATCCGTCGAGACTTCCAGCCCCGCACCAAAATCCGTTCCGCCGCCCGTCGCCGTTCCATTCGCCAGTGCCAGATTCACGTTCACCGGCGTCGCCGACGCGTTCGACAACGTCACCGCAAACACCGCGTACGCATCCGTCCCTTCGATCACGCTCACGTTCCCCACACTCAGCGTCGGCGTGTCGTTATCGCTGCCGCCCGTGCCCGTTCCATCATCGAGAATCGTCCCCGCGCCGCTGCCATCTGCCACCGTCGCATTTACCGGCGCGCTCAGCAGCACGTTGAAGCTTTCGCTCTGCTCGAAAAGCGCGTCGTTCGTGATCGCCACCGTGATCGTCTGACTCGTCACCCCCGCCGCAAAGTTCAGCGTCCCACTCGCGCTCGTGAAATCAGCGCCCGTCGCCGTGCCATTGCTCGTCGCGAAGTTCACGCTCACCGGCAGTCCGCTCGCCGCGCTTAGCGTCACCGTGAACGTCGCCGTCCCCGCCGCTTCATTCACCGTCACATCGTCGATGCTCAACGTCGGCGTCGCATCATCATCCGCGATCGTCGCCGTCCCCGTCGCCGCCGCATTCGTCGTCACCCCCGTCGCCACCGTCGCCGTCAGCGTGAAATCTTCGCTCGCCTCATCCAGCGCATCATCCGTCACCGGCGTCCGCACCAGCACACTCGTGCTCCCCGGCGCCAACGTCGCACCCGCCGCCGGCACCCACGTCGTTCCGCCATCGGTCGAGACTTCGAGCCCCACGCCGAAATCCGTTCCCCCGCCCGTCGCCGTTCCATTCGCCAGCGCCAGATCCACGTTCACCGGCGTCGTCGACGCATTCGACAACGTCACCGCAAACACCGCGAACGCATCCGTCCCTTCGATCACGCTCACATTCCCCACACTCAGCGTCGGCGTGTCGTTATCGCTGCCGCCCGTGCCCGTTCCATCATCGAGAATCGTCCCCGCGCCGCTGCCGTCCGCCACCGTCGCATTTACCGGCGCGCTCAGCAGCACGTTGAAGCTTTCGCTCTGCTCGAAAAGCGCGTCGTTCGTGATCGCCACCGTGATCGTCTGACTCGTCACCCCCGCCGCAAAATTCAACGTCCCGCTCGCTCCGGTGAAATCCACGCCCGCCGTCGCCGTCCCGTTGCTCGTCGCGAAAGCCACACTCACCGGCAGCCCGCTCGCCGCACTCAGCGTCACCGTGAACGTCGCCGTCCCCGCCGCTTCATTCACCGTCACATCGTCGATGCTCAACGTCGGCGTCGCATCATCATCCGCGATCGTCGCCGTCCCCGTCGCCGCGACATTCACCGTCGTCCCGCCCGTCACCGTCGCCGTCAGCGTGAAGTCTTCGCCCAACTCATCGATTGCATCGTCGTTGATCGGCGTCCGCACCAGCGCGCTCGTCGTGCCTGCGGCAATCGTCGCGCTGCTCCCCGCGATCCACGTCGTCCCGCCATCCGTCGAAACCTCGACGCCCGCGCCAAAATCCGTCCCGCCGCCCGTCGCCGAACCGGCCACAAGCCCGAGGCTCAGGTTCACGTTCGTCGTCGAAAGGTTCGAGAGGCTGACCGTGAAAATCGCGTGCGAATCCGCCCCCTCCGTCACCGTCACATTCGACACGCTCAAGGTCGGCGTGTCGTTGTCCGTCCCGCCCGGACCCGTTCCATTGTCGAGGATCGTCCCCACTCCCGTGTCATCGGAGATGCCCGCATTCACCTCGCCGCTGAGCAGGACGAAAAACGATTCACTTCCCTCGAACACCGCATCGTTCGAGATCGCCACCGTGATCGTCTGACTCGTCACCCCGGCACCGAAGACCAGCGTTCCCGCCGCGCTCGCAAAATCCGCTCCCGCCAGCGCCGTGCCGTTGCTCGTCGCATAATCCACCCGCACCGCCTGCCCGCTCACCGACGACAGCGTCACCGTGAACGTCGCCGTTCCCGCGCCCTCGTTCACCGTCACATCGTTCACCGAAAACGCCGGCGGTCCGTCGTTGTCGAGAATGCTCGCGATGCCCGCGACCGAAGCGTTGCGCGTCGTGCCGCTCGTCACCGTCGCGTTCAGCGTGAAGTCCTCCGGCGTCTCGTTCAGCGGATCGTCCGCGATCGGCGTGCGCACCAGCACACTCGTGCTCCCCGCCGCGATCGTCGCACTCGCCGCTGCCGTCCACGTCGTTCCGCCATCGGTGGAAACCTCCAGCCCGACACCAAAGTCCGCGCCGCTCGTCGCGGTCCCGCTCACCAGCGCCAGCGCCAGCGTCACCGGCGTGGTCGAGAGATTGGACAGCGCCACCGAGAAAACCGCGTGCGAGTCCGTGCCCTCCGTCACGATGACATTCGAGATCTGCACGCTCGGCGTATCGTCATCGAAGCCCCCACCGCCCGTGCCATCATCGAGGATCGTCCCGATGCCCGTCCCATCCGTGATCGTCGCATTCACCACGCTCGCCAGCGTCACCGTGAAGTTTTCCGACTGCTCAAAAATCGCGTCGTTCAGGATCGGCACCGTGATCGTCTGCGTCGTCACCCCCGCCGCAAAGATCAGCGTCCCCGTGCCCGCCAGGAAATCGTTCCCCGCCGTCGCCGTTCCATTGCTCGTCGCATAACTCACCGCCACCGTCTGCCCACTCGGCGCCGTCAGCGTCACCGTGAACGTCGCCGTCCCCGCCGCCTCGTTCAGCGTCACGTCGTTGATGGAAAGCGCCGGCGCCGCATCCGTATCGACGATCGTCGCCACGCCCGTCGCCGCCGCATTGCTCACCGGCCCCGATGTCTGCGTCGCCGTCAGGTTGAAAATTTCCGCCGCCTCCGCCAGCGCATCGTTTACGATCGGCGTCCGCACCAGCACCGACGTGCTGCCCGCCGCGATCGTCGCCGTACTCGCCGCCGTCCACGTCGCCCCGCCATCGGTCGAAACTTCCAGCCCGGCTCCAAAATCCTCACCGCCGCCGATCGCCGTCCCATTCGCCAGCGCCAGGCTTACCGCCACGGCCGTCGTCGCCGGATTCGACAGACTCACCGCAAACACCGCGTGCGCATCCACGCCTTCCGTCACCGTCACATTGCTCACGCTCAGGCTCGGCAGGTCATTGTCCGTGCCGCCTCCGCCGGTGCCATCGTCGAGAATCGTCCCCACGCCCGTTCCATCCGCCACCGTCGCATTCGCCGCCGCGCTCAGCAGCACCGTGAAGCTCTCGCTCCCTTCGTAGGTCGCATCATTCAGCACCGGCACCGTGATCGTCTGACTCGTCACCCCCGCCGCGAAAGTCAGCGTCCCCGCAGTGCCCGTGAAGTCCGTTCCCGAAGTCGCCGTGCCGCTCCCTGTCGCATGATCCACCGTCACCACCTGCCCGCTCGCCGCACTCAGCGTCACCGTGAAAGTCACCGTGCCCGCCGCTTCGTTCACCGTCACATCGTTGATCGCGAGCGCAGGCGTGGCGTCGTCGTCCGCGATCGTCGCGATGCCGGTCGCCGAGGCATTCGTCGTCGTCCCCGCCGTCACCGTCGCTGAGAGGGAGAAATTCTCCGCCACTTCGTCGAGCGCATCGTTTGTGATCGCTGTGCGCACCAGCACACTCGTCTCGCCCGCCGCGATCGTCGCCACCGCCGCCGGAGCCCACGAGCTGCCGCCATCGGTGGAAACCTCGAGCACGCTGCCAAAGTCCACGTCACCACCCGCCGCCGTTCCATCCGCGATCGCCAGCGCGACCGTCACCGGAGTCGCGGCCGGGTTGCTCAGCGACACCGTGAAAATCGCATACGGGTCGGCCCCTTCTGTGACTGAAACGTTGCCGATGGCAACCGCCGGCGGAGTCACCGTGATCGCCACCGTTCCGCTGGCCACTTCGTCCGTCGCCGTGCCCGTATTCGGTTGGCCGAGCGTCGCAGGGTCGACGCCCGAGTTGCCCTGATCGCTGATCGTTGCTGCGAGGGTGAAATTCCCACTCGTCCCGCTCACGTAGATCAGTCCCGCGCCGTCCGCCAGCGTCGCATTGATCGCCGCCAGCGTCGCCGTGAGCGATACCGTGCCAGTGCCGTTGCCCGTCACTTCACCCGCCGTCACCCCGCCACCGATTCCCGTTGCCACGGTCAGCGTGCCGCCATTCACCGCGAGCGTCACCGTCACCGTCCCGCCCGCCGCGTCCACATCGGTGAAGGAAATTCCCGTCACCGCGAGCGCATTGCCCGGCGCCACGGATTGTGCGGGCGGCAGCGTCACGCCCGGCGCGTCGTTCACCGCCACCACGTTCAGCACGGCCGTCGCCACGTTGGAATCGAGCCCGCCATCGTTCACCTGCACCGTGATCGTGCGCGCGACGGTCGGCGGATTTTCCGAGGAATTGGAAAACTGAATCTGTTGCAGGGCCGTCTGGTACGCCGCCGGCGTTGCGGTGCCCGTCAGCGTTACCGTGATCAGACCAGCCACCGAGGTGTCGATCGCTCCGCTCAGGCCCGGGGGCAGCGTGCCAAAGATCGCCAGCGCATCGCCCGGTTGGGCATTCGTCAGCACCACCGTCGCGCTCCCCAGCGTCGCGCTGTCCACATCGGCGATGCCCACGGTCGCGCCCACCACTGGGGTGCTGGCGCCATTCTCGGTGAAGATCGCGGTCGATCCCGTGCCGCCCGCCGTGGTGTCGAGATCGACCGTGGGCGGATCGGTTACCGCCGTCACCGTCACCGTCACGCTGGCCGTCTCGGTCGTGCCATTCGAGGTCACCGTATAGGTGAAATTCGCCGGTCCCGTGTAGTCCAGACTTGGGGTGAAGACGAGCTGCTCCGAACCATTCAGCGCCACCGTGCCGTTGGGCACGTTAACCGCCGGGCCGCCCGCCGTGATCGCGTTCCCATTTACCGCCGTGATCGTCCGGCCGGGATTCTCGAAGCTGTCGTTGGCCAGCACCCCGAGCGCCACCGGCGTATCTTCCGCCGTCGTCGCGGAGTCGTCCAGCACGTCGGCCACGGCGGCTACGTTGATCGTCACCGCAGTGCTCGTCACATCATTGGGCAGACCGAAGAAAACTCCGTCGATGAAATTGCCCACCGAAGGATTCCCCGCCGCCGTGCTCACCGACGTGAACTCGACCAGAATCGGATTGCCCGCGGAAGAAACCAGCGTGCGCTCGTAGTAACCCCAGGCCGCAGTGCCATCGGAAAAATTCTCCGAAAGGATCACCGTGTCGTCGCCCCCACCCGCTACGCCATCGAGACCGAGATCGGTCACCTGCACATTGATCGTGTCCACCCCCGCGCGGCCGCGATGGGCGAAGGAAAACTTCAGGGTTCCTCCGGTCAACGGGTTGACCGTCTGCGAGAGCGTCGCGTCCTGCGTCGCATTGATCTCCGCGAACTGCTGGCCCTGAAACGCCGGCACCCCCAGAAATCCAGTCCGCCAGATCTCGATCAGATTGTCGCTGGCGGAAGTCTCCCAGCCGTCCACGCCCGCTTCGTTGACCTGCGTCGAGCCGCTTAATCCGCCTGGCTGTTCGAAACCGCCATTGATCAGGTTCGGCGCCGCCGAGGCGACGTCCGCTGCACTCATACTCAGCAGCGCCGGACCGTTGTAGTCCGCGATCGGCGTGAAGACGAGGCCCTCCAGCGCGGCGTTGATGTCCGTCGCCAGACCCAGGATCGTGAAGGTCACATCGTTTACCCCATCACCCACCGCCAGGGTGAGATTCGTCGTCTGGCTCAGCGTGAGCGTTCCATACTGCACCGCGAGCGTTACGCTGATCAGACCCCCGTCCGAGTCGTCGATCACCAGTCCATTGCCATTCGCCGCGGAGAATACCAACTGGGTGTCTTCCGTCGCTGCTGCCAAGGTCGGCGCCGAGATCGCCAGCGGGTCGTCCACCGAGTTCACGGTGATGTTCACCGTCGCCGTCTCGGTCGCTCCACCCGCGGAGACCGTGTAGGTGAAAGAGGTCGGTCCCTGGTAGTCAGCCGCGGGCGTGTAGGTGAGTTGCCCCAGCCCATCGAGACTCACCGTGCCTGCGAAGACCGCTACCGCCGGCCCGCCCGCCGTGATCGCTTGCCCATCCACTGCCGTGATCGCCGCGCCCGGATCATCGAAGGTGTCATTCGCCAGCACGGCGATGGTGATCGGCGTGTCTTCATCCGTGGTCCCGTTGTCGTTCACGATGTCCGCCACCGGCGTCACCGTGATCGTCGCCGGATCGCTGTCCGTGCCGAGGCCGTCCTGCGTGGTCAAGGTCAGTGGCAACGCGCCGTGAAAATCCGCCGCCGGCACATACTGCACACCGGCTGCATCCGCGAGCGTCGCATTGATCGCGTTTACTGATGCCGTCAGCGTCACCGAGCCTGTGCCGTTTCCGGTCACCTGCCCGGCCGTCACCCCACCGCTCACGCCGGTCGAGAAGTTCAGCACGCCGGAACCCACCGCGAGCGTCACCGTCACCGTCCGACTCGGATCGGGATTCGTGATCCCGATACCGGAGAGAATCAGCGCCCCATCCTCCGCCGTGGAGAAGGTCGGCGGCAGCGTGTTCACCGGGCGATCGTCGTCCGTGCCGCCCGCGCCCGGGCCATCGTCGCGGATCGTGCCGAGCCCGCTGCCGTCGCCGATCGTGCCATTCACCGCACCGCTCAGCAGCACCGTGTAGGTCTCCGCACCCTCGAAGACAGGGTCGTTGGCGATCGTCACCGTCACCGTCTGGCTCGTCACCCCCGGCAGGAAAATCAGCGTTCCGCTGGTGCCGGTGAAATCAGCGCCCGCAGTCGCCGTGCCGCTGTTCGTCGCATAGTCCACCGTCACCGTCCGGCCGCTCGCCGTGTTCAGCAGCACGGTGAATGTCGCCGTCCCCGCCGCCTCGTTCACCACCACATCGTTGATCGTCATCGCCGGCGGAGTGTCGTTGTCCACGATCGTCGCCGTGCCGCTTGCTGCAGGATTCGCCGTCGTCCCGCTCGTCCGCGTCGCCGTCAGGGTGAAGGTTTCCGCCGCCTCGCCGAGCGCGTCTTCCATGATCGGCGTGCGCACCAGCACGCTCGTCGCGCCGGGCGCGAAGGCCACGCTGCTCGCGGCGAGCCACGTCCCGCCACCGTTCGTCGAGACCTCCAGCCCCGCGCCGAAGTCCGTGCCCCCGCCCGTCGCCGTCCCGTTCGCCAGCGCGAGACTCGTCGTCACCGCCGTCGTCGAGGCATTCGAGAGACTCACCGTGAAGATCGCGTAAGCATCCGTGCCCTCGGTCACCGTCACATTCCCCACGCTCAGCGTCGGCGCGTCGTTGTCTGCGCCGCCCGCGCCGGTGCCGTCATCGCGAATCGTCCCCACGCCCGTCCCGTCGGCGATCGAGGCATTCACCGACCCGCTCAGCACGACCGTGAAGTTTTCGCTGCCCTCGTAGATCGCATCGTTCGTGATCGGCACCGTAATCGTCCGCGTCGTCTCGCCCGGCGCGAAATTCAGCGCCCCGCTCGTATTCGTGAAGTCGCTGCCGGCCAGCGCGGAGCCGTCGTTCGTCGCGTAGTTCACCGTCACCGCGAAGGCGCTCGGCGCGCTCAGCGTCACCGTGAAAGTCGCCGTCCCCGCCGCCTCGTTCACCGTCACGTCATTGGTCGTCAGCGATCCAGCCGCGTCATTGTCCTGAATCGTTCCCGTCCCCACCGCACTTGCGTTCGTCGTTGCCCCGCTCGTCCGCGTCGCCGTCAGGGTGAAATCTTCCGTCGCCTCGGTGGTCGTGTCGTTCACCACCGGCGTGCGCACCAGCACGCTGCTGGCCCCCGCGGCGATCGTCGCCGTGCTGGCCGGCGTCCAGTTCACCCCGCCATCCGTCGAAACCTCCAGCCCCGCCCCGAAATCCACACCGCCACCCGTCGCCGTCCCCGCCGCCAGCGCGAGGCTCACGTTCACCGGCGTGGTCGAGACATTCGACAAGCTCACCGCAAAAATCGCGTGCGGATTCGTCCCCTCCGTCACCGTCACGTTCGACACACTCAGCGACGGCGTGTCGTTGTCGATTCCGCCCGCGCCCGTGCCATCGTCCCGGACCGTGCCGAGCCCGAGATTGTCCGTGATCGTCGCATTCACCGCGCCGCTCAGCGTCACGCTGAAGCCTTCGCTGCCCTCGTACGTCGTATCGTTCACGATCGGCACGCTGATCGTCTGGCTCGTCACGCCCGCTGCAAAATTCAGCGTCCCCGTCACCGTCGCGTAATCCGCGCCCGACACGGCCGTGCCATCACTCGTCGTATAGCTCACCGCCACATTTCGCCCGCTCACCGCATTGAGCGTCACCGTGAACGTCGCCACACCCGCCGCCTCGTTCACCGTCACGTCATTGATCGTAAAGCTCGGCAGCGCATCGTTGTCCTGGATGGTCGCCGTGCCCGTCGCCGCAGAGTTTGTCGTCGTCCCGCCCGTCCGCGTCGCCGTGAGGGTGAACGTCTCAGCCGCCTCGTTGAGCACGTCATTCGTGATCGGCGTGCGCACCAGCACACTCGTCGTCCCCGCGGCGATCGTCGCCGTGCTCGCCGCATTCCAAGTCGCGCCGCCATCGGTGGAAACTTCCAGCGCTCCGCCGAAATCCACCCCGCCGCCGAGCGCCGTGCCATTCGCCAGCGCGAGGCTCACCACCACCGGCGTGGTCGAAGGATTCGAGAGCCCCACCGAAAACACTGCGTGCGCATCCGTCCCCTCCGTCACCGTGAGGCTCGAGACGTTGATCGCCGGCGTGTCGTTGTCCAGGCCGCCCGTCCCCGTGCCATCGTCCCGGATCGTCGCCACGCCGAGTTGATCCAGGATGCCCGCGTTCGTCGCGCTGCTCAGCACGATGTTGAACGTCTCGCTGCTCTCGAAGACCGAGTCGTTCGTGATCGGCACCGTGATCGTCTGACTCGTCACGCCGGGCGCAAAAGTCAGCGCTCCCGCCGACGCCGTAAAGTCCACGCCGCTCGTCGCCGTCCCGCTGCTCGTCCCGTAGTTCACGCTCACCGGCAGGCCACTCGCCGCGCTCAGCGTCACCGTGAACGTCGCCGTGCCGACTCCCTCGTTCACGATCAAGTCGTTGATCGTCAATGCCGGCGTGGTGTCGTTGTCCACGATGGTCGCCGTCCCGGTCGCGCTGCTGTTTGCGCTCGTCCCGCTGGTCCGTGTGGCCGTCAGCGTAAAGGCCTCCGCCCCTTCGTTGACGGCATCGTCGCTGATCAGCGTGCGCACCAGCACCGCTGTGCTGCCCGCCGGAATCGTCGCGCTCGCAGTCGAAGTCCACGTGGCGCCGCCATCCGTCGAGACCTCCAGCGTCGGCCCAAAATCCGTCCCGCCACCCGTCGCCGATCCCGCCGTCAGCGCGAGCAAAGCCGTCACCGGCGTCGTCGACGCATTGCTCAGGCCCACGGTGAAAATCGCAAACCCATCGGTCCCCTCGGTCACCGTCGGACTGCTCACCGTCAGCGTCGGAATGTCGTTGTCCGTCCCGCCCGCGCCCGTGCCGTCATCCCTGATCGTCCCGAGGCCGGTCGTGTCCGCGATCGTCGCATTCACCGCGCCGCTCAGCGTCACGTTGAAGCTCTCGCTCACCTCGTAAATCGTGTCGTTGGCAATCGTCACCGTGATCGTCTGACTCGTCACCCCGGCCGCAAACGTCAGCGTCCCGCTCGCCGCCGTGAAGTCGCTGCCGCTCGTCGCCGAGCCGCTGTTCGTCGCGTAGTTCACACTCAGCGGCTGCCCGCTCGGCGTGTTCAGCGACACCGTAAACGTCATCGTTCCCGCCGCTTCGTTCACCGTCACATCGTCGATGGCAAGCGACGGCGCCAGATCGTCGTCGACGATCGTTCCCGTGCCAGTCGCGCTGCCATTCGTCGTCGTCCCCGAGGTGCGCGTCGCGATCAGCGTGAAAGTTTCCGTCGCCTCGTCCAGCGCGTCGTTCGTGATCGGCGTCCGCACCAGCACGTTCGCCGTCCCGGCCGCGATCGTCGCCGTGCTCGCCGTCGTCCACGTCGTGCCGCCATCCGTTGAAACCTCCACGCCGCCGCCGAAATCCGTGCCCCCGCCGCTCGCCGTTCCATTCGCCAGCGCGAGGCTGACATTGACCGCCGTCGTCGAAAGATTCGAGAGCGCGACCGTGAACACCGCAAACGCGTTCGCGCCTTCCGTCACCGTCGGACTGCTCACGCTCAGCGTCGGCGTGTCGTTGTTCGTCCCACCCGTTCCCGTGCCGTCGTCACGGATCGTCCCGAGGCCGAGATTGTCCGTGATCGTCGCATTCACCGCGCCGCTCAGCGTCACGTTGAAGCTCTCGCTATTTTCAAAAACCGCATCGTTGAGGATCGCCACCGTGATCGTCTGCGTCGTCACCCCCGCCGCAAAATTCAGCGTCCCGCTCGTCGCCGTGAAATCCGTGCCACTCGTCGCCGTGCCGCTGCTCGTCGCGTAGTTCACCGCCGTCGCCTGCCCGCTCGGCGCGCCCAGCGTCACCGTGAAAGTCGCCGTTCCCGCCGCTTCGTTCACCGTCACGTCGTTGATCACAAACGACGGCGTCGCGTCGTCATCCACGATCGTCGTGGTTCCCGTCGCCCCCGCATTCGTGGTCGTCCCCGCCGTGCGCGTCGCCGTCAGTGTGAACGTCTCCGCCGCTTCATCCAGCGCATCGTTCGTCACCGGGGTCCGCACCAGCACACTCGTCGTCCCCGCGGCGATCGTCGCCGCCGTCGCACTCGTCCAGGTCGTCCCGCCGTTCGTCGAAACTTCCAATCCCGGACCGTAGTCCGCGCCGCTCGCCGTCCCATTCGCCAACGCAAGATTCACGCTCACCGCCGTCGTCGAGGCATTCGACAAGGCCACCGTGAAAACTGCGAAAGGATTCGTCCCCTCCGTCACCGTCGGGCTGCTCACACTCAGCGTCGGCGTGTCGTTGTTCGTCCCGCCCGCGCCGGTGCCATCATCGCGGATCGTGCCCACCCCGAGATTATCCGCGATCGTCGCATTCACCGCGCCGCTCAGCGTCACGTTGAAGCTCTCGCTATTCTCGAAAACCGCATCGTTCGCGATCGACACCGTGATCGTCTGGCTCGTCACTCCCGCCGCAAAATTCAGCGTCCCGCTCGTCGTCGTGTAATCCGCGCCCGCCGTCGCTGTCCCGTTGCTCGTCCCATAACCCACGCTCACCGCCTGCCCGCTCGCCGCGCTCAGCGTCACCGTGAAGGTCGCCGTGCCCGCCGCTTCGTTCACCGTCACGTCGTTGATCGTCAGCGTCGGTGGGGCGTCGTCGTCATTGATCGTCGTGGTCCCGATCGCGCTGGCATTCGTCGTCGGGCCCGCCGTCCGCGTCGCCGTCAGGTTGAATGCTTCCGTCGCCTCCTGGACCGCATCATTCGTGATCGGCGTCCGCGCCAGCACGCTGGTGCTACCCGCCGCGATCGTCGCACTGCTCGCCGGCGTCCAGTTCACGCCGCCATCGGTCGAGACCTCCAGCCCGGGTCCGAAGTCCTCGCCCGTCGCCCCGTTGGCCAGCGCCAGGTTTACGTTGACCGCCGTGGTCGCGGCATTGCTCAGGCCGACGGTAAAAATGGCGAAGGCATTGGTCCCCTCCGTCACCGTCGGACTGCTCACACTCAACGTCGGCGTGTCGTTATCCGTCCCGCCCGGGCCCGTGCCGTCATCCCGAATCGTCCCCACCCCCAGATTATCCGCGATCGTCGCGTTCACCGCCCCGCTCAGGTTCACATTGAAGCTCTCGCTGCTCTCGAAGATCGCGTCGTTGGTGATGTTCACCGTAATCGTCTGGACCGTTACGCCTGCCGCAAAGTTCAGCGTCCCGCTCGTGCTCGCGTAATCGCCGCCCGCCGTCGCCGTCCCGTTGCTCGTCCCGTAGTTCACACTCACCGCCCGCCCGCTCGCCGCGCTCAGCGTCACCGTGAACGTCGCCGTCCCCGCCGCTTCGTTCACCGTCACATCGTTGATCACCAGCGAAGGCGTCGGGTCATCATCCGTGATCGTCGCCGTGCCCGCTGCATTTCCATTCGTCGTCGTGCCCGCCGTCCGCGTCGCCGTCAGCGTGAAAGTTTCCGCCGCTTCATCCAGCGCATCGTTGGTGATCGGCGTCCGCACCAGCACACTCGTCGTGCCGGCCGCGATGATCACCGTCGTCGCGTTGTTCCAGGTCGTGCCACCGTCGGTCGAAACCTGCAGATTCGTCGCGCCACCCGCTCCGAAATCCGTGCCACCGCCCGCCGCCGTCCCGGCAGTCAGCGCGAGGCCCAGCGTCACCGCCGTCGTCGATGCGTTCGACAGCGCCACCGTGAACACCGCGAAGCTGTCCGTCCCTTCCGTCACTGCTGGACTGCTCACGCTCAGCGTCGGCGTATCGTTATTCGTCCCACCCGCGCCGGTGCCGTCGTCGCGGATCGTGCCCACGCCCGTCGCCGTGGCAATGGTCGCATTCACCGCGCCGGTCAGGGTCACGTTGAACGCCTCGCTGTTCTCGAAAATCGTGTCGTTCGTGATCGCCACCACGATCGTCTGACTCGTCACGCCCGCGGCAAAGTTCAGCGTCCCGCTCGTGCTCGTGTAATCCGCACCCGCCGTCGCCGTGCCGTTGCTCGTCGCATAGTTCACGCTCACTGCCTGCCCGCTCGCGGTGTTCAGCGTCACGGTGAAAGTCGCCGTCCCCGCCGCCTCGTTCACCGTTACGTTCCCGATCGTCAGCGCCGGCGCCGGGTCGTCGTCGGTGATCGTCGCCGTGCCCACGCCGGAAGTGTTCGCCGTCAGCCCGCTCGTCCTCGTCGCCGTCAGCGTGAAATTTTCCGCCGCCTCGTCCAGCGCATCGTTCGCCACCGGCGTGCGCACCAGCACACTCGTCGTGCCCGCCGCGATCGTCGCCGTCGTCCCGCTCGTCCATGTCGTTCCCCCATCCGTCGAGACTTCCAGCCCCGGCCCGAAGTCCGTTCCGCCGCCGGTCGCCGAACCATTCGCCAGCGCGAGGTTCACGTTCACGGCATTCTGGAGTCGATTCGACAGGCTCACCGTGAAGACCGCGAACGCATTCGTCCCCTCCGTCACCGCCGGGCTCGACACCGTGATCGTCGCCGGTTGCTCGAAGCCGAAATCCTTGTTCGTCACCGCCTGGCCCACCAGCGTGATCGCTTGCGCTTGCGTCGTTCCGCCCGTCGTCGAACCCGCGCCGCCCATGATGCTGGTCGGATCCGTGACCCGCACGAGATAGTCGCCCGGCAGGAGCTGGCCGAAAGTGTAGGCGCCGTTCGCACCCGTCGTCGTCGTCGCCAGCAGCCGCTCCCCGCCATCGAGCGCGCCGTTGCCGTTCAGATCGTCGTAGAGGCTGACCGTGAGGCCGACCACGCCATTTTCCCCCGCATCCTGCACCGTATCCAGATCGGCATCGTACCACACACGGTCGCCGATCGACGCTTCCGCCGGCACCCACGCACTGCCATCCGCCAGCGCACCCAGCGCGGTGGTGCCATTGGTCGTGATGGTGCGCGCTGCGCCGAAAGTTCCGCTACCCGCAGGATTGTAGGAAAGAATCCCGGTGCCGACCGTGTAGAGGTTCCCGCTGCGATCGAGAGCGCCTTGCGCTACCGTCCCATTCGCGTCCCGCTGGATCGAGGTCAGGTTCGTGGCAGTCCCCGTGAGATTGTATTCCTCCACCCCCGTGCCGGAGTTAAAGCTCCACAGCTTCGTCGTCCCGCCCGGCACGACGATGAAATCGCCGAATTCATTCGCGCCATCGATGTAGTTCATCGCGGTGATGCTCTGGATCGTGCGCCCATTGCTGCCGGTGGCAAAGTTGACCCGAAATATCTGATCCCGGCTGCCCGGCCCTCCGCCCTCGGTGGAAAAGTAGTAATTGCCCCCGGCAAAATCGCCGCCCGCCGCACCTAATCCCGCCGCCGGAAGCGTCACCCCGAAAGTCGTCACATCCGCCGCCAGAATGAACTGCTGGCCCGTGCGCAGATCGAAGCCGTAGAGCGCCCTGCTGGCGTTTGCGCTGTCCGCGTAGTAGACGACACCGTTCACCGAATCGATGCCCAGCGAGTTGATCGTCCCGCCGGCGGCCACGTAGTTGCTCGTGCCCACCAGCGTCGCCTTCCCAGTGTCGAAGCTGATCGAGTAGATCCTGTTTCCATTCACCCCCGCGAAGGCGCCGATGCCGCCATCGATCGGCGTGCCGGCGAGCAGATGGGTCCACGCCACGCTTTCACCGACCTGCGCGCCGAGCCCGCTCTGCACCGCGCCCACGGAGTATTCGAGATTCCAGTTTCCTCCCATCGTCGCCGCGCCGGTCGGGTCGATCGAAGCCGCCACATCCGCGCCGGTGAGCTGCGCCATCCGCTGCACGATCTGCTGGCCCGCGGCTCCATCCGCGAAGCTGCAGCCGTAGAAAAGAATGTCCGCGCCGCTGTTTAGCGACAGGCCCCAGCGCGCGATCTCGTCGCTGTGCTCGCCGAGATCGTTCACATCCAGCCGCGTGGCGCCGAGATTGATGTAACCCGCGTCGCCGTGGCCGAGCAGGTGGATCGCGTCGAACTTTCCCCCCGCGCCCGCCAGCACTTCGGTGATCTGCTCCACGCCATCGCGATAGGTATCGAGCGTCACCACCTGGAACGAGCGACCCGGCAGGTTCTTCGTCAGCTCCGCGATCAACCGCTCCGCCTCGGGCAGGTTGCCATTGATCACGATCAGCTCGCGCGAAATCTCCGCAGCCGGCACCGCCGCCACATCGGCGGCATGGCCTGCCGCCGCCTCGACCACCGGCGGCTCATGGGTCGGCGCCGTCGTGGCGGCCGGCGCGGCAGGTTGCGGATCGGCCGCCGGGTCCACCGGCGCGGTGACGCTGCACAGGATGCGATCCTCGAAGGTTTCCAGCAGAAGTTTGCGGCGGCTCATGAGAATAGCGGGAGGATGGCGGACAGGCGCGGGGAGACGCTCCGGCGGTGGGCGGAATCGGGTTGCAGGGAGCCTTGGTTCAAAGGTGGCGGTGGTGTGGGCGTTCGATGTCTCGTTGCTCCGATTAGCAGCCTCCATACCTGAAACCGGGCCGTCTTCGGCGGTGCGGCCCACGGCGGCGACCAAGCACTTCCGATCCCCCAAGCCGCCGGCGGATCCACCGGCATGGTTTCTGCATTACCGGGAGAGCGGGCTCTGGCCCGCGCCGCAGTTTCACCACACCGACCCACCCTTTGAACGACCTTCTCGAAGCCTCATCGAGCACCGGAGAGTTTTCTCCGCCGGAGAGGCACGACGACACCCCGGAGGCGACCAGGGGAACGATCTTGCTCCTCGACGACGACACCTCGCTGCGGGAGGTGATCACCGATTTTCTCACCGACTCCGGTTACACCGTCGTCGCGGTCCAGAACGGCGCGGAAGGCATTCGCCAGATGGTCGCCCAGGAATTTTCGGTCATCCTCTGCGATCTCATGATGCCGACCCTGCCCGGCGATATGTTTTACCGGGCGGCGGAACGGATCCGTCCCCGGCTGTGCGAGCGGTTCATCTTCATCTCCGGCGGCACGCAGAATCAGCAGGCCAGCGACTTCATCGCGCGGGTCAATGGCTACGTGCTGCGCAAGCCCTTCACCTTGAGCCTCCTCCTCGACTCCATCGCCCTGGCCGAGGTGCGCAGCGCGTTCGTGAGCGTGTTCGATCCCCGCGTGCCGGGTGTCGGCGGCGCTCCGGTGAACCCGCGAGCGGATCCCTACCTGGAGCGGATCGCCGCACTTCAACAGGAGCTGGCCGCCGCCGCCGAAGTGCCCGCGCCGACCCCAGGCGAGCAAGCCGCTCCGGACGAGCCGCTTCCTTCCCGCGAGCCGGAGCACCGACCCGCTGAATTCGCGAGGCTCCCGCTTCCCGCACCCCAAACCCCGGTGCTCCAGCGACTGCTCGGCGCGCTGCGGGCATTCAGACCCATAACGCGGGCCAGTGCGCTCTCCCGGGCCGTGGTCCTCCCCGCGCTGGCGCTCGGTCTGGTCCTCGCGGGGAACGTCGGCCTTCGCATCCCGCGGGCACGGAATCTAGCCACGGCGGCAGTGGCGGACCGCCAGGCTCTCGAGGCCCAGTGGCAGTTGGTCGCCGGGCAACAGATCCAGGCTGAAGAGGCTCGTCTCGACTATTCGTCCTGGCGGGAACGCGCGGCTCGCCTCACGGCCGAGAGCAAGCGGCGGGGGTGGACGGGAGCGCTCCGGGTCATCTCCGACGCGGCGGGCCCCGACATTGCGTTGCACAGCGTCGCGGCCCACGGCGACGACGGAACCCGCGGGGGCTGCAAGCTGCTCATCCAGGGAGTCGCGACCGGGCGCACGCCGCAGGCGATCGCGGGCGCATTCCGCGATGCCCTGCAGCGCGACGTGGAGCGGACTTTTGCCACCGTGGTGGGCACCGACTTCGACCGGCTGCAAGACGAGCCGGAAAACGCCACTGCGCCCGAAGATCAGCAACGCGCCAGCTTCCGGATCATCTTGAGGATCGGACCCGACAAACCGCGGAACTCGGAAAGCAAAACCGCGAAATGAGCATGCGCGGAAATCCAGTCGAGACGCTGCGCACGATCGGACCCGCCATCCTCGTGGCCGCAGTCACGTGGTGGGCAGGCGGCCACTTCACCGAGCCCCATCGGAAACACGAAAAACGTGAACAGGAGGCGATCGCGCGCCTGCGGGGGCAAATCGATGGAGCGGCCGCCGCGGGTGCGGAGACCCGCGGCCTCGAAGCGGCGACGGAGGCGTTTCGCGCGCAAATCGATCGGCCGGAACAGAAGATCCCCGGACCCTTGGCGCCGGTCTCGATCCCCGATGATTTGAAGAAACATTTCGCCCGGTCTGGGCTGAGCGTGACCGTGAAGCTCGTGAAGACCGACGGGGAGCTGGCCGGGCTGCCCGGTTACGCCCGTGGCTTCTGGTCGGTGACTCTGCCGCTCGCAAAGACGAGTCAGCAAACCACGGGAGCGCTGCTGGCGACGGCGCAGCTCGAGCAGCAGCAGCCGTTCGTCAAGGTCCTGGACCTTGCCATCCAGCCGGACCCGGCGGAACCCGCGCGGCGACTCGCGGAGCTCTATCTAACGGCTTTTTTTCGGAAGTAGTCTTCCGCGCCCGAGATCGGGAGAAAAGAGCCCCGGCGGGCATTCTTCCTCGGAAATGCGATTTTCCGCGGATGCCATTCGAAGCTTTTCGTGTCCCAATCCGGACGAAGCGGGTGCCGGCAGGGGTGCGAAAGTCTATGAGGAGCATCTGCCGTGGACGGAATTTGTCAGCGTCTCCGTGGAAGCGGTGCGTTTGCGCGACGCCTATCTCAAGGCCGGCGTGGTCACGGCGAAATGGGCGACCGACGCCCTGCATGTGGCCCTGGCCAGCGTGCATCGCTACCGCTGCATCGTGATGCTTGAACTTCAGCACATCGTTCACTTCGAAAAGATCCCGCTGTATCATGGCGTCAACCTGATCAACGGTTTGGAGAGCCTGAGCATCAATCCTCCCGCCGAGGTCAGCGCCTATGAGAATTGAAGAATACGGGTGCGTGAAAATAAAGCGCCGCGCACAGGCCCGCATCTCCGAACAGACGAAGACCTCACACCCGAGGAATTGGTCGCGCATGACCAGCGGATCGGCGCCGCCGCCCGCCGCCAGGCATCACCCGGAAGCGCTCCACGCGGCGTAACCCTGCGGGGATGGGCTTCTCCGACATTCTGGCTCTGGCCCCCCGAACGCACGCGCATTGCGGCGGGCGGGCTGGATGTAAGGAGGGCGGACTTTTTGTGCCAGTCTGATTTCTCTGATTGACGTAAAGGGGGGGGGGCTCGCTTGACTCGATCAGTCTCTTTCCCAAGCCCTATGGAGCGTCGCATGGGTCTGGTTTCGTAATCCGGCTTTGTGAGCAGCCAACTGCGCGAAAACAAGCAATATGAAAACCCCACAACTCCTCACGATCGGCGTCCTCGCCCTCCTCACCGTCAACGTCCACGCCGACACTTTTGGCAGCGGGGGCAATGCGTTCACCATCGACTTCGTGCCCATCGGCAATGCCGGCAATCCGGTGGATACCGGGACGACGGGGCTCTATTTCTCACCTTACGGCGCGGTGAGCACCGCGTTGCCAGATGGGTAAGCATGAGATCAGCGAGGACATGATCAACAAGGCGAACACGCTGGGGGGGCTGCTGATCTCGAAGGACACGCGCGGGGTGAACAAGGCGGCGACGAGTGTGCGCTGGAACGAGGCGGCGCGGTTTGTGAACTGGCTGAACACGAGCCAGGGGTTTGCGGCTGCTTACAAGTTCACGCTACAGCCTGGGGCTGGCGGCTACACGGACAATGAGAACCTGGTGCTGTGGACGGTGAGCGATGCGGGGTATGACGCGGGGAATCTGTATCGGAATACGAACGCGCGTTATTTTCTGGAGCGACGCCGAGAGCAACCTGCGCGCCTCGGTCCGCAGCAACATCGACCCGACGTACTCGAACTTCGATTTGGGTTTCCGTGTCGCGAGCGTCCCTGAACCCTCGTGCGCCATGCTGATCCTCAGCGCCGGTTTGCTTACGCTCGCACGCAGACGCCGCCGCGCCGCTCGCCCACAAGGCACCAGCGGCCCCTGATTCCGCAGGCCGCCACCTCGGCCCTTTGATCTTTAGCCCTTTGCCCTTTGCCTTTTTCTGTAGCCGGGGTCAATGACCCCGGGGGGTGCCGGAACCGGGGTCAGTGACCCCGGCTACAACCCGCCGGAGGCGGCGAATTTTTTTTGTGGAAAAACGCGCCTCACCGACCGACCTGCCGATCGCCCTGGCCAAATGGTATGACTACACCAAATGGGTCTTGGCCCGGGTGGATGGATTGCCGAAGAACCAGCGCTTCGTCCTCGGCACGCGGCTGGCGGACGCCGTGCTGGAAGTGATGGAAGCGCGGGCCGAGGCCCACTACGCCCGCGGCCCCGCCAAGGCGCCACTGCTGGCCAGGGCCAACCGCCGGATCGAAGCCGTGCGCTGGCTGGTGCGCATCTGCAAAGACCGCAATCTGCTCAGCGCCACGCAGTTTGCCTTCAGTTGCCGGTCGGTCGAAGAATGCGGGCGGATGGTGGGCGGGTGGCTGAAGCAGGCCTCGACAAAGCTCGCGACGCCGGGAGAGTAAGCCCATGCGCTACAATGTCCTCGTCGAGCCGGTGGAAGAGCGGGAAAATCTGCCGGGTTTCTACTACGCCCATGTGCCTTCGCTCGGCATCACCACGCATGGCAGCGGGGTGGATGGGGCCATCGCCGCCGCGCGGGATCTGATTCACCTGTGGGTGGAGGAGAAGAAAGCGTCGGGCGAGATGCCCGAGCCCGCGCGCGAGTCGCTGCTGGCCATGGTCGAGGTGGACTGATGCCATTCAAGGCCAAAGAGGTTTTGCGCCGGTTGCTGCGCGCGGACTTCGCGGTGCGCCGCCAGAGCGGTTCGCATGTGGTGCTGCGTCATGCGGACGGTCGGCAGACCTACGTGCCGATGCACCCGGGCGATGTCCCGTCGGGAACCTTTCGGTCGATTCTGAAACAGGCCGGGCTGACGGAGGAGACGTTCCGGGATTTGTAGGAGCGCGACCGCATGAAGCGGCACAAGCATCTCTGGGACCGCCTCTGCTCTTTCGAGAATCTCGCAGCAGCAGCGCGCGAGGCGCTGCTGGCAAGCGCGGCCAGCACGCGGGCGCACGGTTCTTTGCCGACTGGGAGCGCGAGGTCGTGCGGCTGGAGCGGGAACTGCGCGAGGGCAGCTACCGGCCCGGCGCGTATTTCTTTTTCACCATCAAGGAGCCAAAAGAGCGCGTGGTCGCGGCGGCACCCTTTCGCGACCGGGTGCTCGCCCGTCTGCCAGCCTCCCTATTCCCCTCCGCCTCCTCGGTGGTGCATCACGCGCTGGTGCGGGTGATCGAGCCATGCTTTGAGCCGCGCTGGATTGAGGACAGCTATGCCTGCCGCAAGGGCAAGGGCACGCACGCCGGGATGCGCCGGGCGCTGGAGTTTGCCCTGCCGTTTCCGTGGGCGATGAAGTGCGACATCCGCCGGTATTTTCCGTCCATCGGGATGCCGCGGCCGTGCCGGGTTCAGTGACCACCGGGGTGTCCAGTGTGCCCGCCGCAAGGCGGGCGGACGAAGAATCGGCGCCCCGCCGCGGTGAGGAGGCGAAACGAAAACCGCGGCGGGGAATTTTTAGACGTGCGGGCGTTGACGCGGCGCGGTGGTCAGGCCGAAAGCCACCCCGTATTCGATGCCGACGACAGCCGCATGAGCAACGCACTTACGCGCAGCAACGGCACGATGCTCGCCTTGCAATCGTGGACAGTTTGCAGGCGGGCCTTTTCCAGCGGCTTCGGATGTGGGGTCAGGAGCGCGACCGGCTGCGGCTCGTGGCGAATTATCGCCAGCAGTTTTTGGAAGTGCTGCTGCGGCAGGGCGAGGAGGAAGTGGAGCAGGAATATCGGCAGGCGAAAACGCGCAGCGAGCAGAAATATAAGGAGACGGCCCAGACGCTGACAGCGCGCCGCGAGCTGACCGCGGTTCCGGTAGATGATGAGTTCGTAGCGCATATCAGTCGATCTCCAGTTGGTATTTGAGAATGAGTTCCCGCATTTGTTTCACTTGGTAAGGTTTGGCCTGGCTGCCCTTGGGCTGAAGATTGAGGATTTTTCCCTCGTGACCAAGCTCCAGCTTGGTCACGCCCTTGTCCCCGAAGCTCTGCTTCGTCAGCGCCGCAACCGGAGCGGCGTCCGATCCCCGTTCACCCGGCGAAGCGGTCCTTCACCGACAAGGGCGTGCGGAAGCGCGAGCTTCGGCACGGGGAGGAACCTTGTCGAACCCGCACCGTCGTGGCACCATGCGGCCCATTAGCCCGCTCGCCACGACCGACCCAAAGCAACTCCGTCCGCTGCTCCGCGAGCGTATCGAGCACGCCACCGATGAAGAGCTGGAGGCCGTGCGCAAGGCGCTGCTGAAGCTCGAAATCCAGCAGGTCCGCGAGCAGTTGGGCCGGGAGGTGGATGAGCTGGAGGCCGCGGGAGAACTCGCGCCGGAGAAAGTCGAGGCGTCCGTCCGCGCGTATCTGCGCTGAAAACCGCAGGCTACACTCCGCAGCCGATCACGCCGGAGGAATTCATCCGGCGGCATCTGGGCGGCGCGTGGGAGGAAAGCATCGGCCGGCAGCGCCGGGACATTAGTGGCGTCGGGGTCAAAGCTAGTCGGTGATGACGATCGGGATGCCGGCCACGCTGTCCGGCAGCGTCGGCACACCCGTCGCGCTCGTGCCGTTCGTCCGGCTGCGGCGGAGCTGCTCCAGCGCGCGGCGGTTCATGAAGCGGTCGTCCGGTGCGACCCCGGCCGGGGAGTTGCCTTCCATCCGCCAGCGATTCCACGCGCCATTCGCGGAGCTTGAGCACGGTGTTTTCACCGACGACGAACTGCACGTCGGGTAGCTCGCCACGCGACCGGGAAAGCCGAGCGGGTCGTTGTCCATGCCGTAATAGAACTGCGTGCCCGCGTTGCGGCAGATGGCGACGTCTTCTGAGGGTGCGGCACGGAAGTAGCAACCTGGGGCGGGTAGCGATTTCGCCCTGCCCGGGCGGAGCCGCTCTAAACAGCCCATGAAAAACATTCGACCCAGAAGCGGCCGTTGGCTCGCGATGCTTGTATTGATCAGCATCGCCAGTCCACTGCCTGCCCGCGACGCGGCGGTGGATCCGACCCCGCAGGAGCGCAACATCCTCTCGGAATATGAGGGAGAAGTCGCCCGAACCGGAAAATCCGTTCGCACCTTTGCGAATGTCGTCTCCACCAAAGTCCCGGAAGATTTCGCCCCGTGGTGGATTCGCGGTCAGCGCAACACGATCGGTGAAAGCAGCCAGGCGCAGTCCATCTCGATCGACGATCTCTACGTCCGCGCCTTGCAGCACTCGAGCCAGATCCGCGTCTTCAGCGACCTGCCGCTCATTCGCGAAACCGGCATCCGCGAGGCTGCGGGCGCGTTCGACACGAACGCCTACCTCCAGGGAAAATTCGACCGCGCCAACGACCCCGTCGGCAACACGCTGACCACCGGCGGCGCCAGCCGTTTCAAGCAGGACGAGTGGTCGTTCGAGGCCGGCGCGAAGAAGCGTTTTATCACCGGCACCGAGGTCACCGTCTCGCAGCAACTCTCCCGCACGGATAACAACTCGATCTACTTCGTCCCGAATCCGCAGTCGAAAGCGACGCTCTCCATCTCCGTCGTCCAGCCGCTGCTCAAAGGCGCGGGCGTCGGCTACAACCGTTCGGTGATGCAGATCGCGCGGCTCGACTCCGACATCGCGATGCACGAGTTCACCCGCCAGAGCGAATCGCATCTCCTCGAAATCACTCGCACCTACTGGGCGCTCTACGCCGCCCGCGTCACCTATCTGCAAAAAGCGCGGCTCGTGAACGACACGGCGCGCGTCACCGATGAACTCCGTGCGCGGCAGAAGATGGACGCCGGCCAGAGCCAGCTCTTCCGCGCCGAAAGCGCGCTGGCTTCCCGCCGCTCCGATCTCGTCCGCTCCGAAGCCGCCGTGCGCAACGCGCAGGACCGGCTCCGCGCCTTGACTAACGATCCCACGCTGCTCGTCAGCTCGAACGCGGAACTCATCCCGCGCGATCGGCTGGTGCTGAACAGCTCGTCGTTCGATGCGCAAGCCGCCGCCAAAGCCGCGCTCGAATCCCGCCCGGAAATCAACCAGGCCTTTCTCCAACTCCGCGCCGCCACGATCCGCGAAAACATGCAGCGCAACGAGTTGCTGCCCGAGTTAAATCTCGTACTCCAAGGCTCACTCGGCGGCCTCGAGGATGGCGACTATAGCGGCGCCTACAGCCGCCAGTACAACACCGGCTCGCCCGCCTTCGGCGCCGGCTTCGTCTTCAGCATCCCGCTCGGCAACAACATCGCCAAGTCCCGCCTCGAACGCCGCCGCCTCGAACTCCGCCAGCAGCTCGACCAGCTCCGCACCACGATCGATACCGTGCTGCTGGAGGTGAAAATCAGCGCCCGCGAAGTCTCCACCGCCTTCCGCGAGACGCAGGCGAAATACACCGCGGTGAAAGCATTCACCGAGGATCTCGACACGTTGCAGGCGCGCCGTTCGCTCCAGGCCATCGGCGACGATTCGCTCATGGCCGGCTACCTGAGCACGTTGCTCGACAGCCAGGATCGCCGCGCCAATGCCGAGGAGGAATTCATCCGCGCCGCCGCCAACTATCAGATTGCGATCGTGAATCTCGAACGCGCCAAAGGCCGGCTGCTCGCCTACTCCGACATCAACGTGATCCGCGGAAAAGACGACGCCGGGCTGCCGAACATCCACCTCGAAAAAGGCGGCCGCGAAGCGAAGTGATTTATGTTCCGGCTCCACTCGCTCTTCGCCTTCCATCCTGAAGCGGGCATCGCCCAGCGCTACGGCACCGCGCTGCAGCACGCGCGCAAGTTCGCGCTCGAAATCCGCGAGGAATCCGACGCGCGCCTGCGCGAACGGGCCGCGGCACTCCGCGATGAAGTCCGCTCCGGCGCGCCGCGCCCGCTGCACACGGCCGAGGCGATCGCGCTGATCAGCGAGTCCGCGCGCCGCGCGCACGGCATCGTGGCCTACGACTGCCAGCTCCTCGCCGGCCTCACCTTGACCGAAGGCCGGCTGGCGGAAATGGCGACGGGCGAGGGCAAAACTTTTGTCTCCGTGCTGCCCGCGTTTTGTTTCGCGCTGCACGGCCTCGGCGCGCATGTGGCGACGGTGAATTCCTATCTCACCCAGCGCGACTTCGAGTTCGCCCGTCCGCTGTTCGAGCGGCTCGGTTTCACGATCGGCCTGCTGCCGGAGAAACAGGAACGCGCGAAGAAAATCGCGGCGTATGCGTGCGACGTGACTTACGGCGTCGGCACGGAATTCGGCTTCGACTATTTGCGCGACCAGATCGCGTTGCAGGCCGCCGGGCGCACGGAGGCGCGGTTTCATGAAGTGCTGCTCGGCACCTCGCCCGCGCGGCCGGAGATGGTCCAGCGCGGACACGCCTTCGCGATCGTGGATGAGGCGGACAGCGTGCTCATCGACGAAGCGCGCAGCCCGCTGATCATCGCCACCGGCGCGAAGGGGCCGAGCCCTCACCCGCAGGTCTACCAGCTCGCCGCCGCCATCGCCGCGGAGCTGGTCGAAGGCGTCCACTTTGCCCGCGATGCGCAGACGCAGAAGCTGACGCTGACGCCGCTCGGCGAACGGCTCGCGCACGAAAATCTGACCGACGATGCGCTCGGCGCGCTGGAGCGTTTGTGGCCCGCTTACATCGAGGCGGCGCTGCGCGCGCAGCGGCAGTTGCGGCGCGATGTCCACTACGTCGTCCGCGATGGCGAGGTGGTGATCGTCGATGAATTCACCGGCCGGCTCTGCCCGGATCGGACGTGGCGCGGCGGCTTGCACCAGGCCGTGGAGGCGCTCGCGGGCGTGCGGATTTCTGCGGAAAATGGCAGTCAGGCGACGATCACGCGGCCGGCCTATTTTCAGCTCTACCGCCGCATCTGCGGCATGACGGGCACGGCCTTCGAGGCGGCGACGGAGCTGAGCGAAAGTTACGGGCTGGAGACCGAAGTCATCCCGCTCAATCGCCAGAGCCGGCGCACGCTTTCACCCGATCGGGTCTTCGCCAATCGCGCGTCGAAGATCGCCGCGGTGGTGCGGGAAATCGCCGCCCGGCACGCCCGCGGACAGCCGGTGCTGGTCGGAACGCGCACGATTGAAAACAGCGAAGAACTGGGCGCTGCGCTGGAGCCTACCGGCATCCCCTTCCGACTCCTCAATGCCAAACAGGACGCGGAAGAAGCGCAGATCGTCGAGCAAGCCGGTGAGCCGGGCACGGTGACCATCGCGACGAACATGGCCGGGCGCGGCGCGCACATCCCGGTGCCGGACGCTGCGCTGCGGGTCGGCGGCCTGCACGTCATCGGCATGGAGCGGCACGAATCCGCGCGGATCGATCGCCAGCTCATCGGCCGCGCGGCGCGGCAGGGGCAGGCGGGGAGCGCGCAGTTTTTCGTGGCCGTCGACGACGATCTGCTCACCGGCCACGCCCCGGCGCTGGCCACGCGACTCACCGTCGTCCCGGCGGATGAGAACGGCGAGCTGGCCCAATCCAACGCAGCGAATTTTCGCCGCGTGCAGCGCAAGGTGGAGCGCGCGGATCGCGATCAGCGGCGGCAACTCGCGCGTTATGACGAATGGCTCGATGACCTCAAGCAGGCACTTTGAGGGATACGGAACATCGAAATCCGAAGCACGAAATCCGAAACAATTTTCAAACTGATTGAATGATTGAATTTAAGAAACGCGGAGCGAGCCGCCGAGTGGCCGGAGGTTTGTTTTTCCGATTTCTCGCTTTTGGAATTTGTTTCGGATTTCGGATTGCGGATTGCGGATTTCCGCTTCGTTCTGCCTTGGCCGAAGATGTGGCGATCCTCGGCTACACCGAGCCTTGCCGCATCATCACGGTCTCGGCGGGTGAGCCGGGCGTGATCGCCGAGATGCTGGTGAAAGAAGGTGACGCCGTGACCAAAGGCCAGGTGCTCGCGCGACTCGACACCGCGGTACTCAACGCGGAGCTGGAGATCGCAAAGGCGGAAGCAAAGTTTTCAACGACGCGCAACCAGCGGGTGCTGGAACTGGCGCAGTCCACGCGCGTGACGCCGGAGGAGCTGGAGAAGGCGCGCACGGAGCTGACGGTAAAAAACGCGCAGGTGCGGCGGATCGAGGCGATGATCGAAGCGCGGACGATGCGCAGCGCGGTGGATGGCGTGGTCACGGAGATCAAACGCGACCCGAGCGAAAGCGTTTCGGTCGCTTCGCCGCATGTGCTCACGGTGGTGCAAATCGACCGGCTGAGCGTGAATCTTTTCCTCCCGCCGAGCCGCGTGGAGGGTCTGAAAAACGGCGACCGGACGGAGTTGCTGCTGCTCGAACCGGAACGACGCGTGCCGGCGGTCGTGGAGTTCGTCAGCCCGATCACCGACGCGGCGAGCGGTACGGTGCGGGTGAAATTTGCGATCGAAAATCCGGGCGGCGCGATCCGCAGCGGCGGGCGCTGCACGCTGCCGGAGACAGCGGCGTCACTCGCGCAGCGTGTGCCGGCGGAGCCAGCGCGCGAAGCCGGCCTGCGCTGATTCCCAGAGCGTGACGCCGCGGGCGGTGCGCAATTTTACCCGCGCGAGCTGGCCGATTTGCGCCTGCGCGGCGCCGAGGTGGGCGAGCGCGACGAAGTGCGGCTCGGCGAGTTCGTAGGGGTTCTTTTTGTCGTCATCCTCCGCGCGGCGCAGCGGCAGCGGACCGCCGGCCAGCGCGGTGAGCGCGGGGTGAATGAGCTCGCGGGTGGCGCGGGCTTCGACGCGCGTGAGCTGGGCGTCGAGCGTCTCGCCGCCTTCGATGCGGACGCGGACGGGAGCGCCGACCGCGGTGCGGAAGTGCGCGGCGGATTCCTGATCGAGCGCGATGCGTACGTCGCTGCCCGCGGCGCGGCCGAGCTGCGCGATTTCGTCGCCGGGGCGGATGAAACTACCGACGAGATGATCGAGCTGGCGGCTGGTCACACGACCCGCGAAGGGCGCGCGGACCTGCAGCGTGGCGAAGTATTTCGCCCGCTCGGCAACTGCGTCGCGGAGCGTGTCGGCCTTCGCGGTTTCGGCCTGGAAAGCGGCGAGTTCGCCGCGTGAGTAGGCGATGCGGGCTCGGAGTTCCTGCTGCTGGAGATCGAGGCGGGCGCGATCGAGTTGGGCCGCGACGTCGTCGTTGCGAAGCTCGACGAGCACTTGATCGGCGGCGACCTGATCGCCATCGCGGACGTGGACGAATTGGACAAAGCCGGGACACTCGGCGCGCAGCACGGCGGTGTCGGCGAGCTCGATGACGGCGGGGCTGGAGACGGAGCGGCGGAACGGAACGAGGACCAGCGCGGCGACCAGCGTGACGAGGATGCCGAGCCTCCAGGCGATGGTGAAGAGGCGGTCCAACGTAGAACCTTTGGCGCGCGCGGCGGCGCGGCTCATTTGCCACAAAGGAACGCCGAGCCACAGCGCGCCGGCGATGGCGGCAAACAGCAGACCGCCCCCGCGCAGCGCGGTGCTGGCTGCGACGAGCAGGCCGGCGAAGATGAGCGTCTGCCACAGGACGGAGGCGAGGCCGTAGGCGGCGACGATCCAGTCTTCGCGCGTGCGAAGCGCTGGCGGAGTGCCGCCGCGGGGGCCGAGGAAAACCCGCGCGGCGAGGCTGCGCGTGAAGGCGCGGCCGCGGGTGGCAAGGTTCGGCAGGCCGAGGAGATCGCCGAGAATGTAGTAGCCGTCGAAGCGCATGAGCGGGTTCGCATTCAGCAGCAGCGTGACGGCGGTGCCGGTGAAGATCACATTGTGCGCGATGGTGGCGGTGAGGCCGTCAGGCGTGCGCGCCCAGAGCAATGCGGCGAGGCCGGCGATGAAAAATTCGGCGTAGATGCCGGCGGCGGAAACCATGATGCGGCGCCACTTTGAGGCGAGGCCCAAGCTGGCGCTGGCATCGACGTAACCCATCGGAATGAAGAGTACGAAGATGACGCCGATCTCGCGCACGGCCGCGCCGAAATGTTTGCAAAAAAGGCCGTGGGCGAGTTCGTGGATGATCTTCAAGCCGGCCCACGCGAGGAGGAGCCAGAGCCAGTTTTCGCGGGCAAGGATGCCGTCGAAGCCGCGATCGAAACGCGCCCAATCGACGGCGACGGCGGTCGCGCCGGACAGCACGACCGCTAGCCACACGAGGAAACCGAAGCGGCCGAGTGCCCAGCGGAACGCGGCTTCGGCGGCGGTGAAAAAGCGGTCGGGGCGGGCGAGTGGGAGTTTGGCGACGAGTGGATTGAGCCAGGTCAGCGCGCCGAGGATCTGGCGTTCGGTGGCGGCGTTTTGATCGGTGGTGCGGTCGCTTTCCAGCGCGAGGAGATGGTTATCTTTCAGCCAGCGCACCATTTGCAGCGCCTCGCCTTCGGTGAACGCATCGGGGCCGCCATCGCGCGCGATCTGGGCGAGGATGGAGGCCACGGTGCGGCGGCCATCGAGCGCGCGGAGGAAGCCATATTCGGCAAGGCCCACGCGGTGGAAGCGCCACGCGGTGCGATCTTCGATGACGCAGACGCGGTCGCCTGCGAGCTCCTGAATGCTGAAATGCAAATCGCCGCGCAGCCGTGGGCGGAGGGACTCGGCTTCGAGGACGGAGCGGTTTTGGTCCGGCGCTCTCACGTCACCAGAAGAACGTCTCGACGATGAAATCCCACAGGCGGTGGCCGAGGATCCAGATGAGCGGGCGGCGATCGGTTTCGATCACGGCGCGGCCGCGCATGCCGGGGCGGAGTTCGAGCTGGCGGGCGGTGCCGCGGACGGGAGCTTCGGCGATGAAGACGTTGCGGCCGTCGCGCTGCTCGCTTTGCGGATGCACTTTCTCGATGGCGCTGGTGAGCGGTTCGCCGGCGAAGGCTTCGAGGCGGAAGCGGGCGGGCTGGCCGGCGGCGAGGCGGCTGATTTCGCGGTCGGGCACGTCGATCTCGAGGATCATTTCGTCGAGTGGTGCGATTTCAAAAAGCACCTGGCCTTGCTGCACGGGCTGACCTTCCGCACGCCGCAGATCGCCGGAGACGACGACGCCGGCGAGCGGGGCTTGCACGGCGAGCGAGGCGAGGCGGCGCTGCACGAGGTCGAGCTCGCGGCCGATGCTTTGGGCTTCCAGCGTGGCGAGCTGCGCGCCGGCGAAGTCGGCGCCTTCGCCGTCGTTGCTCATCGCTTTGTCGCGCTGCTTGAGCGCGCGTTCGCGGGCGGCGAGGAGTTCGCCTTCCTTGAGCTTGAGTTCGCGGTTGTCCATCACGGCGAGCGACTGGCCCTCGGCGACGGGATCGCCGGGACGGACAAAACTCTTTTTCAACGTGCCCTCGAACGGCGCGGCGATGACGCGTTTGATCGTCGGCGCGAGCCGGCAGTCGGCGCGGATGGAATAGTGAAACGGCCAGCCGAGCAGGATGACGCAAGCGCCGACGGCGATGGTGACGGCGCGGCGGCGATTCTCGGTCCAGCGTTCCCAGGTGTGTCGGGCGGCGAAGAGCAGCGGGTGCGGGCGGGCGCGTTCGAGCAGGGTGAAGAGCGCGGGGAGAATCGGCGCGGCGGCGGCGAGAAGCCGGGCGGTGGCGGCATCGGGTGCCGCATCCCAGGCGATGAGCAGGGCGCCGCGTTTTTTTGGAAAAGGGATGCTGGTGAGCTGCGCGGCGGCGGTCTGCTGCTGGAGGAGTTCGTGGGCGACGGTGTCGGAGGTGCGCGGGGTCGCGGCGGTGAAGTCGAGACGCGTGCCGGCGAGAAACGACTCGCGCAGCGCGGCTTCGATGGGCTGATGCGCGGGGCTTTTGGCATCGACGTGGGCGACGCCGGAGATCGCGCGGAGGTGCAGGCCGTCGCGGCGGCGCGTGGCGAGATGCACGCGGGTGGCGGCGAAATATTCGTGCAGGCCATCGACGGCAATGCGCGCGGCTTTGGTGGCGTCTTCCTCAGCGGCGGCGCGACGAAAGAGATCGAGCAGGCTGGAGCTGCGTTCGAGCGCCCAATGGGTTTCGCCGGTGACGCGGCGCTGGTCGCGGTAGAGGAGGAAGCCGGTGAGCGACTGGAGCAAGGCGACGAAGGCCTGCAAGTCCCGCGCGCTGGGAACCGAAAGCTGCGCGAGGAGCCAGGCGAAGGGTGCGCCTTCGCGGAAAATGGGGATGCCGATGGTGTAGGCATCCGCGCCGAGATCGGGCGCGGGGAGGACGGCGGCTTCGCGCGGATCGAGTTGCGTGACGAGGGCCGCGAGGCTGCTGGCGAGGACACCGCGGGTGGTGACAACCGTGGCGGTGAACGTCGGTTTTTCACCCAGCGGAAAAAGCCCGAGCGCCCGCGCGCTGAGCATGGCGCGGAGGAATTCGAGCAGGGGCCGGAGTTCGCCCACTCCGGTAGAAACCGCACCGCCTTCGGCGAGGGCCGCAAGCTGCGCTTGTAGCCGCCGACCGTCTGGCAGCCCCGACTCGCCCGCCTTTTCCGCAGCGTTAGGCTGCGCCTCGCCGGGCTGAGTCGTGGGACTGCTCATGGTTCGCGGATCGTTCCGCGGTTGAGTTATTTAGTTCGCGGGCGCCGGAGCAGCCGGAGCTTCGCCGCCTTCGACCTGCGTCGGGGGTTCCTGCGGCGGCGGCTGGACCTGCACGACCTGAAAGCGCTGCACGGTCTGCGCCAGGAGCTGGGTGAGGCGCACGACGCCGGAGGGCGTCATGGCGATGCGGGTGTGGATGGGGAGCACAGAAACACCCGGACGGTCGGCGACGATGCCGGAGGTGAAATCGATGTAGACTTCCTCGTTACCGACGCTGACGAGGGCGTGATTGGAGTAACGCGCAGTGAGGTCGTCGTAGCGAATTTGGAGGTTAATCTGCTGCTGGTTTTGGGGATCGTTGGACATAGGGCCGTGTGCTTTATCAGCCGGGCGTGGCATTGCAAACGCTCATTCTCGCGAAATTCGACGTTTCTTTCGCAGGGAGCGGCGAAGCGAGATTTTTGCCGCCAAGATTGAGTGAATCGCGCGGTTTCCCCGTCAACGGGACCGACGCAGCGTCAACAAAGAGTTTGGCAATGTGTTCCGAAAAACCGAACCTCAACCCTCACCTACCCACCACAATCCCATGAAAATCAAATCCCTACTCACCTTGCTCGTCACGGCGGCGCTCAGCCTGAATGTTGCCCAAGCCGCGGAAGAAGATACGCCGCTGGCCAAGGAAATGAAGACGATGAACAAGAGCCTGCGCACGCTGAAACGCCAGGTGGGCGACGGTGCGAAAAAGGAAGAAAACCTCCAGCTTCTCGCCACGATCAAAAAGACGCTCGACGAGTCGGCCAAGCTCGAACCGGCCAAGACCAAGGACATTCCCGCCGGCGAAAAAGCGGCCTACATCGAGAAGTACAAGCAGCAAATTGCCGACCTCGGCAAAAGCTTCGACGAAGTGGAAGTGGCGGTGAAAGCGGACAAGCCGGACGACGCGAAGAAGGCCTTCGACAAGCTCTCGGAGCAGAAGGAAAAAGGGCACAAGGACTTCGGTGCGGACGACGACAAGTAAGATCCCGAATCGGACGAAATTCAGGCAGCCCCGGAGGTCACTCCGGGGCTGCTTTGTCTCCAAGGGATCCGAAACTCGAAATCCGAAATCCGAAATCCGAAACAATTTCGAAAAGTTGGAAAACTGGAAAACGGGGTGGCGCTCCCTCTCGTTTTCCCTTCCTTCACGCATTTGGAGTTTGTTTCGGATTTCGGATTTCGAGTTTCGAGTTTCCCCCCATTGCAGCCCTTGCTTCCCCCCCATCGCCCTGCAGCTTAACCCATGAACCGCCAGCAACTGCTCGACCTCTACTTCATGGATGCGCGGTCGAAGCTGATCGATATCGCTGCGTTCCTCGATCGTGTGGACCGGGGCGAAGGAGCGGCGGATTTCCGCCTGGCGGCATTTCGCGAGGCGCTGGCGGAACTGAATCACGGCGAACCCGAGCGTGCGCGGCGCGTGCTGCTTTCGCTGAGCGATCCGACGACGGAACCGATCGCGGCGGCGCCGGGAAAAGGCGCGGTCGGCGCGTGGCCCGGGCGGCCGGAAGTTGAGAGTTGAGGGCTGAGCGTTGAGAGTCCTCCACCTTTCCCCCCGAATGTCCGCTCCGCGGAACATCTGACGCGCTGCCCGCGTTCCGCTGCATCCTCTCAACACTCAGCTCTCAACTCTCAACCTCCCCGAAATGCGCTACATCGAACCACACGGACACATGGTCAGCCGCGTGACGGATGACTACGAGGCGATGGTGCTCGCGGGCTGCCAGGCGGTGTGCGAACCGGCGTTTTGGGCGGGTTACGACCGGAGCGGGGTGGAGGGGTTTCGCGACTATTTTTGCCAGCTCACGGACTACGAACCAAAGCGCGCGGCGAAGTTCGGGCTGCCGCATTTCACCTGGCTCTGCATCAATCCGAAGGAATCCGAGGACACGGTGCTGGCGGCGGAAGTGCTGGCGATCATCCCGGATTTCATCGACCGGCCGAACGTGCTCGGGATCGGTGAAATCGGGCTGAACAAAAACACGCGCAACGAACTGAAGGTGCTCGAGCAGCACATCGATCTCGCGGCGCGGCATGGGCAGATGATTCTCGTCCACACGCCGCACCTCGAGGACAAGCTGAAGGGCACCCGGCTGATCGTGGATGCGCTGAAGGCGGACGCGCGGATCGACCGCAACCGAGTGATCATCGACCACGTCGAGGAGCACACCATCCAGCACGTGCTGGATGCGGGCTTTTGGGCGGGCATCACTTTGTATCCGGAATCGAAGACCACGCCGGCGCGGGCGATCGATATGTTCGAGGTCTACGGCGGGCAGCGCGTGTGGCTGAACAGCGCGTGCGACTGGGGCCGCAGCGATCCGCTGGCCGTGCCGAAGACCGCGGTGGAGATGCGCAAGCGCGGGCATTCCGCGGAGACGATCGATGCGCTGATCTACGGAAACCCGGTGCGCTTCCTTGCGCAGAATCCGCGCTTCAGCCTGCGGTGAGCGCTGCTTGAGATGAAAAGAGAAGTCGCTAGGTTCGCCGAACCGCTCATGTGCCGAATTGCTTTTGCCTCCATCGCCGCCGCCGCCCTGGCGCTCCCCGCATCGGCGCAGCAGGTGGCTGCCGCTGCGGAGGCCGGACTCGCTCCTCCGGCGGAATACGCGAAGCCGGCGGCACCGGCGGGAGAGCCGAAAATGGCGCCGACGTGGGAGACGCAAAAAGGCGCGCGCACTTACCTGCTGGGCATCCCCGCGCCGCGCGGACAGATCGTGGATCGCACGGGTGAACCGCTGGCGCAGACGCGGATCAGCTACAATCTCGCGGTCGCCTTTCCCACGCCGCTGCAACTCACGAATCAGCAGGTCGGTTCCTTCGTGCAACAACAGGCGGGGCGGGCGCAGGTGCTGATCGGCCGCACGATCAACGTCAACTCCGAGCAGGCGTTGAAACATTACAAAAACCGCGGCGTGCTGCCTTTCGTGATCGCGCAGGATCTCAAGCCCGACGAGGTCGAGAGGGTCCGGCGCGAGGCTTCGCAGAACCTCATCCTCCAGGCGACCTACCAGCGCCATTATCCGAACGGGCCGCTCGCCGGCCACGTCATCGGCTACGCGGGGCGCACCGGGCGAACGGCGGATGGCGTGCTGCAAAACAACGATCTGCTCTGGCCGGGCGCCGAAGGCCGCGAGGGGCTGGAGCAGGCGTTCGACGACCAGCTCCAGGGGAAACCGGGGCAGCTCAATATCTCGTTCGACGCGGCCGGAAAAAAGGCGAGCGAGCAGGTGAGTGTGCCGCCGCAGCCGGGCTACAACGTGGTCACGACGCTGGACGAAAATCTGCAACGGCTATGCGAACAGTCGCTCGCCAAGAGCACCAAACGCGGCGCGATCGTCATCCTCGATCCGAACAACGGCGACATCCTCGCGCTCGCCTCGTGGCCGCCGCTGAACCCGAACACGTTCATCCCCTCGATCTCCGCGGATGACTACAAAGTGCTGCACGATGACAAGGACATCCCGCTGCTGCCGCGCGCGTTTCGTTCGGCGTATCCGCCGGGCTCCGTGTTTAAAGTTTTCGTGGGCCTCGCGGGCTTGAACAGCGGGAAGATCGGCACGAACGAAAACTTTTCCTGCCCGCCCTCGCTGGAAATCGGCGGCCTCACTTTCCGCAACTGGAAGAAGGGCGATGCGGGCTCGCTGGACTTCGAGGAAGCGCTCACGCAGTCGTGCAACACCTGGTTTTATCAGGCCGGGCAGCGGATCGGGCCGAAATTGATCGCGGACTACGCGGCTCGGCTCGGGCTCGGCCAGCGCACGGGCATTCCGCTCAATGGCGAGGCCGATGGGCGCGTGATGACCGACGAATACATGATGAAGGTCTACAAGCGGCACCTCTTCGGTGGCGACGTGGCGAACCTCTCGATCGGCCAGGGCGACACGCTGGTCAGCCCGCTGCAAATGGCGCAGGCGATGGCCACGTTGGGCAACGGCGGCACGCTTTACCAGACCCGGCTCGTCGCGCAAGTGCAGGGCGTGGATGGGCAGATCGTCACGGCTTACAACATCCGGGCGCGCGGTCAGATCGACATCAACGACGACGCCGCGAAGGAACTGCGGCGCGGCTTGATCGGCGTGGTGGAGGGCCGGCTCGGAACCGCGGGCAAGGCACAAGTCCCCGGCATCCACGTCGCGGGAAAAACAGGCACGGCGCAGTGGGGGCCGAAGAACAACGAACGCACGGCGGCGTGGTTCGCCGGCTACGCCCCGGCGGACAAACCGCGCTACGCCTTCGCCACGCTCTACGAGGGCGAAGCCAACGACGACGACGTCCACGGCGGCACCAATGCCGCGCCGCTCATCGGCCGCGTGCTGAAAGAGATTTTCAAGAACGAGCCGAAGCAAAAAAAGAAGAGCAAGAAGGATGACGACGCCGATCCGGACGACGAGGACAAGCCGGACGCGGAACGCGAAATGCCCAGGGAGAAACCTCCCACGCAAATGCGCGAGGTGCCGCGGGCAGCACCGCTCGCACCCACCGCGCCGGTGCGCCGTCCGCTCTTCCCGGCGGCGCCCCGAGGCGGTCGCTAATTATTTCCCGCCGCCCCTCGCGGGCTACACGTCGATGAGCTTGAGCGGCGCGGGCGCGAGCGGGGTGGTGAGCGTTTTCGCGATGACCAGGCCGTCGATCGCGGTGTCGCCGTCGCCGAGGTTGAAGCCGGCGGCGCCCGCGTTGTTGAAGTCGAAGGCGCCTTCCGCCGCCGTGCCAACGATTCCGGTGTTCGCGCCGATCACGCTGGCGACGAGGGCGGTGATCGTGTCGACGGCGTTCGCGGTGGTGAGGTTGCTCGCCGTCGTGGCGCCATTCACCGCGAG